>Ga0193753_10002542_pt1 | contig 14254 bp, 12 predicted proteins | sample H1c2metaG_FD_144925 | JGI IMG/M metagenome (GOLD analysis project Ga0193753, IMG submission 144925) | Soil microbial communities from a riparian zone of the East river system, Colorado, United States - H1c2 | ecosystem: Environmental > Terrestrial > Soil > Riparian zone | place: USA: East... | reverse complement strand
AGTAATGTCGTTTTTTTCTATGCCTGCAAGGCGCTCACCAATATAAATATCCTGCGGTACGTAGGCTCCCTCGGCTCGAATATAGATTGCAGTTCCATCAATGAAGTGAAGCTGGCGATGCAGGCAGGGTTTCCGTCCACACGGATTTTATATACATCGAACGGCATCGCCTTCGAAGAGATTGCGGAGGCAAAGGAACTCGGCGTAAGCATTAACATCGACAGTCTTTCCAACCTGGAGAAATTCGGCAAGGCGTATGGACATAGTTATCCCGTTGGGCTGCGTCTCCGACCCAACATCATGGCGGGAGGAAATCTGAAGATATCTACCGGGCACGACAAGAGTAAGTTTGGGATACCAGTCGAGCAATTAAAAGAAATACTGGCTATCTGTAAGGACTATTCCATCTGCGTAAACAACCTGCACATCCATACCGGTAGTGAGATCAAGGATGCGGATGTGTTTGTGAGAGGCATCGATGTATTGTTTGAGCTTATTCCGCATTTCACCGAATTGAGATCCGTGGATCTCGGCGGTGGGTTCAAGATAGCCTATAAGGAAAAAGATGAGGAACTCGATATACAACTGCTGGCCTCGCGCGTAAAGCAGGCATTCGACAATCACCCGCAGGCGAAGGATCTGCAGATATGGTTTGAACCGGGAAAGTTCCTGGTAAGCGACTGCGGCTATCTTGTAACCGAGGTCAACGTGATCAAGGAAACGGCGGCGGTCACGTTCGCGGGAATAAACAGTGGCTTCAATCACCTGATCCGGCCGATGTTCTATGATTCCTATCACCAGATTCATAATATCAGTAACCCGGGCGGCGAAGAAAAGAAATACGCGGTCGTAGGAAATATTTGCGAGACGGATACTTTCGCCTGGGACCGTAGCCTCAACGAGGTGAGGGAAGGCGACCTGCTTGTCTTCAATAACGCAGGCGCGTACGGATTTGAAATGTCCTCTAATTTTAATTCAAGATACCGTCCCGCGGAAGTGATGATCGAGAATGGAAAGGCGCGGTTGATACGACGGCGTGATACCATGGAAGATTTGCTGAAGAATCAGGTGGAGGGGTAAGTCAAAAGTCAAAAGTAAAAATTCAAAAATGCGTGCTGCCAGGAAAGACTTTATTTGCTGCGCACTCCAATTCCAATTTTAAAATTAATTCTTCAAGCCCTGTACTCTCCTGTTACGATGGATCACTTCTCCCATCACGCCTTTTTGATTTTTTACTTTTTACTTTTGAATTATAAGTTCAATGCCTTTCCTACTATCACGATCTTCTCCCATCACGCCTTTTTGAATTTTTACTTTTTAATTTTGAATTTCTGCAATCCATCGACCTGCTTTCCTCGTAATTACATTACCAACTCTTGAACCTCCACTAGCATTTATTATTTAATCAGTAAAAATTTCAGCGTATGCCAAAGAATGTATCTGGCAGTGGAACGCTAATGACCAATCTGCACAATGCTAACGCGGTTTCAAGAAGAAGGTTTCTTGGATATACCGGCGCCGCTGCTGCACTGGCCATGGCTGTTGCCGCCTGTCACAAAGATGACAATCCCAATCCCCCGGACAATGGCGGGATCGATCTCGGAAAGAATGACACGGGCATATTGAATTATGCTTATGCATTGGAACAATTGGAAGCAGCCTTCTACATGCAGGTCATCCTCACGCCCTACAGCGGGATCCCCCAGGCAGAAAAGGACCTGTTGACGGACATCCGCGATCACGAGATCGCGCATCGGGAGTTTTTCAAGAATGCATTGGGATCCGGCGCCATTCAGGCACTGGAAGTTGACTTCAGTAGCATCGATTTCAGCAGCCGTGAAAAGGTGTTGGCTACCGCGAAGACATTCGAAGACCTTGGCGTCTCCGCCTACAACGGCGCCGGCAAACTCATCACTGATCCCGGTTATCTCACACTCGCAGGCAAGATCGTCTCGGTAGAGGCCAGGCATGCTGCCTATATCAGGGACCTGATCTCCAATGGAAGCTTCTCCGATAGCACCGTCGTGGATGCAAATGGCCTCGATAAGGTGAATGATCCTTCAACGGTTTTAACGGCTGCCAACATGTTCCTCAAGACAAAAGTGTCGGGAGCCAATTTACCCACGTCTTAAATTTTATTTTATGAATGTCAAACATATTTTCAATGAGATAGAAAAAGTGGATCCGGAAGTATATGAGCGACTGGATACGCGACGCAACCTGATGAAGGAATTCTCCGGCATTGCCGGCAAGCTCACACTGGCCGCTCTCCCAATTGCACTCGGCAGTATGTTCAGGAAGGCCTATGGTCAAACCTCTGCCGACATTTATGGAATACTCAATTATGCATTGCGTCTCGAATACCTCGAGGATGCATTCTATAAGGCGGGTCTTGCAGCCGTGGCGTCCTCGGCCTTTTCATTTCCATCCGACACCGCAAAAGGCGCTATCCAGACGATCAGCGCACATGAGACCGCACACGTGAACCTGCTGAAGGGAGCCATCACGGGACACGCGACGGTGCAGACCGTGGAGAATTATGACTTCACGGGCAGTAAGAATGGGACCCGCGCGGCGCTCTTTCCCGGAGTGTTTACCAACTATGGAATGTTCCTCGCCGTGTCGCAGGCATTGGAGGATACAGGTGTAAGAGCGTACAAGGGACAGGCTGCCGACCCGGCGCTCATGGCCAATAATGATGTGCTGACTATTGCGCTGCAGATCCATTCCGTGGAAGCAAGACATGCGGCACATATCCGGCAAATGCGGAGGGCCGCGAACCTTCTTGTTCCCGCAGGCGTCACCGTCAAGCCGTGGATTACTCTCAACCAGAGTGGCATCGATTCACCAAATGCACAGGCGTCCTATAATGGGGAAGAAGCAACCACCCAGGCTACTATTAATATTGTGAACATAAACAGTCAGAATATTTCCGCCAACGCCGCATCGGAGGCATTCGATGAGCCATTGACGAAGGAGCAAGTGCTCAGTATTGCAAGTAATTTTATCTATTAGTAAGTCAAAATTAAAAATTCAAAAGGGCGTGATGGGTGAAAGTCGTGATATAGGGAAGGCCTTGAACTTGTAATTCAAAATTCAAAAGTAAAAATTCAAAATGTCGTGATGGGCGAAGTGTTCCATCGTAACAGGAGAGTATGAGGCTTAGGATTTAATTAAAAAGAGAAGCGAGGTGTACAAAAAATGAAGCCTTTCCTGCTAGCACGACTTTTTGAATTTTTACTTTTGAATTTTGAATTCCTTCAGCGATTCCCCTCAGCACGCCCTTTTGAATTTTTACTTTTTACTTTTGACTTGAATTGTCATGATAACTTTCGCGGTTATAGGCGTACTCGACCCCATGGCTTCCGTAGTACCATTGGATTCCGTAGTGCTAGTCTTTTCTTTCAAGATCCCCGTGGAGCGGTCGATGGTGTAAGTCCCCGTCACAATATTATTCAGGTTCGTGGTTGCATCCATTCCCATTCGTTGCGACTTTAGTATCGTTGTAGAATTGGTCTTGAAGTTTACCACTATCACGGAATCATTTACCGCCGCCAATGTATTTACCGTAGTTGCTTTTTCCAGGTCAGTATTGCGTGTCTCACTCCAGGTATCGCCAATGACCACCGGGTGATCCGGTAATATTCCGAAGAAACTCGGCGCACCTTTCAAAGGAGGATACACGATATTCGTCAGGTCCTTCAACATATCGGTCAATATCATTACCCTGTCGTCCTGCTTCGCCATTTCGACCTTCTCCGGCCTTGCCATGAGGGTCTTGCCCGAACTGTCAATGATGATATCATATGACTTTGACAACATTTCCGTTGCAAATTTTCCATTGGGACCATCCATATCCTTCTTGTTATCCGAATCGAAGGCGCGTTTCTGCCCCATGCCCTCGAACTGGAAGCCCAGCCGTTGAATGTCGTGATGCAGCGTCGTGTTTTCGGCCGTGCTGTTCGTCACCGTGTAAGTATGTGTGGCGGCGCCATTGATGTTGAAATCGATGGCCTGGCCCATTGCCTGCTGGGTGATCGTATTCTTTACCTCGACACTAATGGTGTATTTGGCTCCCTGCGCGAATTGAAGCATGCCGGCGACGGGTTGTGCAGCTGTAATCTTTGCAAACAGGAGGAACAGGCTAAGATAGAATGATGGGCGTGACATAAATAAAGGTATTGCTTAAAGTTGACGAAAGTTTTTGAAAAACTACCCGGGTTGGAATGGTTTTGTTTGCTACCGGCAATATCTTGATTATTGAATCGAACTTCCTACATTTAATATCAAAATCAGCCGCTATGCCAATCAGGATGACTGACGATCCGAATGATTCCAGCCAGAACGATTTTAATGATGATCAGGGTGGGGGAGGAAACCGCCCTTCGGGTCCCGGTGGCGGTGGCGGCCTCGGATCCTTGTTACCCCTGTTGCTAGGGCTTTTCAAAGGAAAAGGCATCATAGTCCTTGTAGTGCTCGCTGCAGGCGCTTACTTCTTCCTGGGAAAGAGCGGATGCAATGTCTCGCAGGTGGCGCAGCAATTGTTCTCGCAAAGCGGGTATAATTTTAGCCCCCAGCAATTCGAAAAGGCCTCCGTGTATGAAGGCCTGGAAGATGATAATGGTAAAAATCCCTTACCGGAATCTGTATCACTTCTGAAATTTGCGCCACCGCGCGGCGATCAGGGACAACAGGGAAGCTGCGTTGCATGGAGCAGTGCCTACGGCGCACGCACGATCCTCGAAGCGGCCTCCAGCGGCGTCGATCCCAATACGATTAAATTCAGCCCCTCCTTCGTGTACAACCAGATCGGCCTCGATAATTGCGAAGGGTCCTATATCCAAAAGGCAATGGAACTCATGTCGCAGCAGGGAGCACTTCCCCTAAGCCAGTTTCCCTACAACGACCAGGACTGCCAGACCACACCCGATGCCGGTCAGCGGCAACAGGCGGCACAATACAAGATCCATGGGTTCACGCGCCTGACCAATAGCGACGATGTCAGTGCGATCAATGTACGCGCCGTGAAGGAACATCTTGCAAAGGATGCACCGGTTGTGATAGGCATGATGGTGGGACAAAGTTTCATGCAGAACATGATGGGGCAGGAGCTGTGGCAACCCGAAGGAATGGATGCCTCGCAGGTCGGCCTCGGCGGACATGCGATGTGCGTGATCGGCTACGATGACCGGAAATTCGGCGGCGCCTTCCAGATCATGAACAGCTGGGGACCCAAATGGGGAAAGGATGGTGTAGGCTGGGTGCGCTATGGCAATTTCAAGAATTATGTGAAGGAAGCCTACGGATTGGATCCGCTTCCCAAAAGAGGCCCAATGGCGAATATACCGCTGGAGTGTACCATCGGGCTCGTAAACAATTCCGACAAATCCTATATTCAGTTGAAGTCGGCGGGCAGCAATAGCTTCGTGACCGCATCTCCAATTAAGATAGGAACCCGGTTCAAAATGGAAGTGAAGAATGCAACAGAATGCTATACCTATATATTCGGACAGGAGACGGACGGGAGCAGCTATGTGCTGTTTCCCTATAATGACAAGCATTCACCCTATTGCGGCATAACCGGCTATCGGCTCTTTCCCCGCGATCAATCGATGACGGCGGATAGTGTCGGCACGAAAGACTATATCGCTATCGTGGTGAGCAAGGATGCACTCGACTATAAACAACTCAACCAGGCGATCAGCAATAGCAGCCAGGCAAGCTATGCAGGAAAGGTGAACGATGCGCTGCAGAAGATACTCATCCTGTCTGCCGCTTTCAATAATACCGGTGAAGGCGCCATTCATTTCAAGGCAGATGCGAATGATAATAAGGCGGTAGCCACCATCGTGGCATTCGATAAGAACTAAGTTTTTAACGGTACTGGTGCAAGACGCAACGTGAATCGTGAACCCACCTCCGCTAAGGCTTCGGCGGCCGCGGTCGTCAATCGTGAATAGGCACCCTCCGTCGGGATAGAAATTCCTGTTTCAAAGACTTAAAATGACGACCTTGCGCCTTTAAAAATTCAAGAAAACAATAACAACATGAAGAAGATCTTTCTGGCGGTTTTAATGGTTGCAATCACTTCCACCGTCTTCTCGCAGGACCTGACCAAGTTCCATTTGTATCACCCGGAGGAAGATGCGACAGCTGGTATAGCAAAGGCAGTGAAGGAAGCAAAGAAGGCCAATAAACATGTATTCATACAGGTAGGCGGCAACTGGTGTATCTGGTGTGCGAGGTTCAATGACCTGGTAACGACGGATAAGTCGCTCGACTCCGCGCTCAACGCCAATTACATCGTGTATCACCTGAACTACAGTAAGGAAAATACCAATGAAAAAATATTGGCGAAGTACGGTTTCCCCCAACGCTTTGGCTTCCCCGTTTTCCTGGTCCTCGATGGAAGCGGAAATCTATTGCATACGCAAAATTCATCTTACCTGGAAGAGAAGAAGGGATATAGCCAGTCTACCGTTCTTGGTTTCTTCAACGACTGGTCGACCAAGGCCATCGATCCAAACGAATACAAAGAGCAATCAAAGTAATGAGTGCCGACACGACAGCGTTCATTCGCCTGATAGGAAGCTCATTCAAGTCCAGGTTGTTCCTATTGACGAAACTCCCCAGCGCATTCTTCTCAGGTGTACGCATCAGGGAAATGAGTGAAAAAAGATGCACCGTGACGGTTCCCTATAAATGGTTTTCACAGAATCCATTTCGTTCCACCTATTTCGCCTGTCTCGCCATGGCGGGGGAATTAAGTACGGGTGCATTAGCCATGGCTCATTTATACAAACGAAAGCCCCCGGTTTCCATGCTCGTCGTGAACATGCAGGCGGAATATTATAAGAAGGCAACGGGACGAACGAGCTTTACCTGCGAGGATGGAGATCTTTTTCTTCACATGATCGAAGAGGCCACGGCAACCGGAGAGCCAACAACAGTAAAGGCAAAGTCAGTTGGTAAGAATAAGGACGGCGAGATCGTCGCCACTTTCTTCATCACCTGGTCATTCAAAGCTAAACATACCGGGACTTCGTAAACCGGAATTAATAATAAACGATATGAAGATTGCTTTTCATGGTGCAGCCAGGACCGTTACCGGTTCAAAACATCTAGTGACACTGAAGAATGGAAAAAAACTCCTGCTCGATTGCGGAATGTTCCAGGGCATGGGAAAGGAAACCGATTCATTGAACCGTGAATTCGGCTTCGATGCGCAGGGGGTGGATGTAATGATCCTCTCCCATGCACACATCGATCACTCGGGCCTCATTCCCAAACTCGTTCACGAAGGATTCAAGGGTCGCATTTTCTGTACGCCTGCTACCCGTACCCTCACCGATATCCTGCTGCAGGACTCCGCCGAGATCCAGGAGAATGATGTCAAGGCTTCGAATAAGAGCAGGGCGGTCAATGGACTTCCCTATCTCAGCCCATTGTACACGATAGATGATGCGAAGAAGGCGATGAGTCATTTCGTGGAACAGGAATACGATAAATGGTATGCAGTGACGGATGGCGTGGAGGCAATGTTCACCGATGCGGGTCACATCATCGGCAGTGCCTGCGTTCACCTGAAGGTAAATGAGGGAGGCGTGATCACGCGTCTCACTTTTAGCGGTGATGTGGGACGCTACCGCGATGTCATATTGAAATCTCCCGAAGACTTCCCGCAAGCCGACTACATCTTGCTGGAGTCGACATATGGCAGCTCGCTGCATGATGTAGGCGACAGCACTTCCGATCTCCTCGAAAAATGGATCCGGCATACCTGCTATGAGAAGAAAGGAAAGCTGATACTTCCCGCCTTCAGTGTTGGACGCACGCAGGAATTGTTGTTTGCCCTTAACCAGCTCGAGTTGGAGAACAGGTTGCCAAAACTCGATTACTACGTGGATAGCCCATTGAGCATCGAAGCAACGGAGGTAGTGAAGAGCTATCCAAACTATTTCAACAAGAACATTCAACAGATCATGCAGACGGATAAGGACCCGTTTGGTTTCCAGGGTTTGAAATATATCAAGTCGGTAGAACAATCGAAGAGCCTGAACTACGTGAGCGGGCCGATGGTGATCATCTCGGCCAGCGGGATGGCGGATGCGGGAAGGGTAAAACATCATATCACCAACAACATCGAGAATGCACGCAATACCATCGTGCTTACCGGGTATTGCGAACCGCGTTCGTTGGGTGGCCGGTTAATGGCCGGCGCAACGGAAGTGAGCATCTTTGGAATACAGCGGCAGGTAAATGCGGAGATCGGGTCCATCCGGAGCATGAGCGCACACGGAGACTATAACGACCTCAGCCAGTGGCTCGCCCACCAGGATCCACGCCAGGTGAAGAAACTTTTCCTCGTTCACGGGGAATACGAGGTGCAGCAGGAATTCCAGCGCCGCCTTGTTAAAAAGGGTTTTGCGGACGTACAGATACCTGAGCGTCACTACGAGACGGGCTTAACCTGAGCTTTAACAATTTGTGTGTACACACTTTCACAAGTCTTTAATATTCCCGGCATCATTTTTCCGTTTATAGTAGGAGACTAGATTTCTCACTAAAATAAAAAGGAGAATGTATGAAGAAGAATTGGGGCCTATGGATAGGATCTCTCGCTGTTGTCTTCCTGGTAGCAAGTTGTGGGCCCACTGCTCATGTCGAAAAGGATGACAACGCAGACTTCAGCCGGTATAAGACATTTGCCTGGATGGACCGGAATGACAAGGGAAAGAATGACCGGGCCAAGACTAACGATATTGCGGAGCTGAAGATACGGGATGCAGTTAATAAGGAGCTCGAGAAGACGGCAGGTTGGAGGGAAAGCACGAAGAACCCCGATGTGCTGTTAAGTTATGATGTGTTGGTAGAAAGAGGAGTGAGATCGCAATCGGATCCCCTGTACTCGAGACCATTCACACGTACGTATTTCAATCCTTATTCCCGCAGGTTCTACAATATCTATTACCCGTCGCAGTTCGTAGGGTATGACAGCAGGGATGTTGCTACCAAGGAAGGGACGATAACGATCACGATGACGAACCCTGACACCGAAAAAACAATATGGCAGGGATGGACGACGGATGAAGTGGACAGTCGTCATCTGACCAGCAAGGAAATTCAAAGCAGTGTAAGAGCGATATTCAGGAAATTCGATATCGCCAAAAACTAATTCGTCGAGCATAGCTCTGCGATGGACGGTTTATATATTTCAAGCCCTCGCCGAATAGGTGAGGGTTTTTTTTCGGTATGAATTCAAAATTCAAAATTAAAAATTCAAAAACCTCATTCGAGGAGTATAACAGTCCAATAGATTACGTCAATTGAGGACCTAATTCCCAATCCCTAATTGCTTATGCCTAGTGCATGCGCTCAATTCCGAAACCATAACGACAACTCCCGCTGTAAGAGAACTTGAACATTGAACATTGAATATTGCGTATTGAATATTTAAAACTACGCAAGCCCTTAATCAAAGACTTTTCTACTGAGGCCTAATTCCCAATTCCTAATTACTTATTCCCAATGATTTTCCCAACGGCGAGGCTCTCACTCCTTCCCTGGTAATCCGAACCGGTTTAATAAGACCCTTCTCATCGAAATACATCCGGTCGATGCAGGTCACTCTCGAATTCCCATCCGTCTCCGACAACGGCCTCCGGTGATAAACGATATACCATTCATCTTGTCCGGGCGCATGAATCACCGAGTGATGCCCCGCACCCGTCGCGATCTTCGGATCCTGCTGTAATATCTTGCCGATCCTCTTAAAAGGACCGAAGGGAGAATCTGCTATTGCATAGGCCACGCTGTAATCGGGACCCGTCCAACCTCCTTCCGACCACATGAAGTAATATTTTCCGTTTCGCATGAACATGAATGGTCCCTCTACATATCCGTCGGGTGTTATCTCCTTAAAGGTGGTGCTGCTATCGAATGGTAGGAAGCCGGTAAACTCATCGTTCAGCCGCGCGATATTGCAATGCCTCCACCCGCCGTAGATGAGATAATATTTTCCGGTGCTGTCGTGAAAAACAAATTGATCGATGGGCTGAGCGCCATTGTGGAACTTATCCACGAGCGGCTTGCCGAGATAGTCTTTGAACGGGCCCTTCGGTTTGTCCGATACCGCAACACCGATACCACCGGTTTCCTTGTCCGATTGAATATCATTTGCGCCAAAGAATAAGAAATACTTTCCCTGCTTTTCCACGATGGCCGGCGCCCACATGGCACGGGTGGCCCATTTGACAGAGGAGGTATCCAGTATGTGTTCATGTTTTGTCCAGGTCACGAGATCATCGGATGAGAATGCGTCGAGGAAGACCTGCTTGCCATAGGGAGCGGAATAGGTTGGATATATCCAATACTGCTTCTGAAAAATGGCGCCTTCGGGGTCTGCATACCAGCCGGGAAAGACGGGATTGCCGGACCAGCCTTTTTTGGGTTGTTGCGCCAATAGAATGGCTGGCATTAATATTAATATCGAAACAAATGTTTTTTTAATCATCTTGTGAAAATAAGCTATTCTTTTATTTGAGATAGACTCAACGTTAGAACACTCCTTGTGGCCTTTGTGTAATCTTTGTGCACTTTGTGGTAAAATACGAAACCACAAGGTTCACAAGGGAATACAACGCGGGTCAACATTACTTTTCGGATCATCATCTGATAACGATGGCATAAAAGGAAAGAATAAATGCAATGCCTACTATTCCGCCGGCTACCGATGCCACGGCATCCAGTACATCGTACTGTCCTTTGCGTGTAATCAATGAAAACAATTCGAAGCCGTAACTGACGAGTGCTACTCCGGTAAGCGAGGTAAGAATGGTGAAGACCAGTGAACGCCCGAATACCTGCAGCACCGCAACATAAAGAAATGCGCCGAGGATAATGCCGACGAAGAAATGTTTCCACTTATCGGGTTGAATTCGAAATTGTTTCATGTTGCGACCGGGAAGAGTTTGAATGATAAATGTACGAAGGTGGGTGCGGGATTTATTTTTTTTTGCCGGGAAGAACGGGAAGGCGGTAGGAAATGCATGGAAGTTTTTATTGTCGTGCTGTTTGTCCCGTAGGGACAATTGGTCGGTAGAAAAAGTCGGCGTTGGGGCCTTGCGTTCCTTCGGAACGCTTGATCAGAGTTCCCTGATAAAAGGGAACACCATTGGCATGGCTTCGGTTTTCTTCGACTCTCTTTCATTTTCTGATCAACTAGTCAGGCGTTCCGAAGGAACGCTGGCGCACTCTTTTTTTTATTTTCTACCAACCAAATGTCCCTCCGGGACAAGACCCCAATCACTCGGCCATTCAAAAAATATTTCATTTTCATAATCGTAAATCCTTCCCGCCTTCCCGCCTTCCCGTTCTTCCCGGCAAAAAAACAAACCGGTAAGACGAGATGCCCGAAGTTATCCAACCAGCTCCCACCAGATTTCTCCCGCAACAACCACGACGGCTGTTCTTTTGAATTTTTACTTTTGAATTTTGACTTTTGTCTTCCTACAGGACGAAACCGAAATCACCCATTCACCACCTCTCCACCATTCGGATGAATGAACTGTCCCGAGATATAACTCGAATCGCTACAGGCAAGGAATAAATAGCTCGGCGCGATCTCCGCCGGCTCACCCGACCTCTTCATCGGCGCATCGCTCCCATGCTTCGCCACCTTGGCGCCTTTGAAACTCGATGCGATCAGCGGCGTCCAGATTGGCCCGGGCGCCACGCCATTCACCCGGATGCCCTTCCCGACAAGATTGCTGGCCAGGCTCCGCGTAAACGCCACGATCGCTCCCTTTGTGGCGGAATATGACATCAGCGCGGGACTACCCCGGTAGGCAGTGACGGACGAAGTATTGATGATACAGTCTCCTTCTTTCATATATGCAACGGCCGCCTTCGTGACACGGATATAGGAAAGGATATTCGTCTCGAACATCTTTACGAGTTCCCTGTCCGTCAATTCCTCTATGCCTTTGTTCTCATAATGAATGGCGGCATTGTTTACCAATATATCGATCCTCCCGAAAGCCTTGATCGTTTGTCTCACTATTTCCCTGCACTGCCTTTCCTTTCCGATATCGCCGGGCAGCAGGAGGCAGGTGCGATTGTACTTTTCTTCCACATTGAACCGGGTTTCTTCGGCGTCCTCGTGCTCGTTGAGATAGGAGATCGCCACATCCGCTCCTTCCTTGGCGAAGAGAATAGCCACCGCCTTTCCGATGCCGCTGTCGCCACCGGTGATCAGTACCTTCTTATCTTTCAACTTATCGCTTCCTTTCCTTTCCGGGTAATCGAAGATGGGCTTAGGCGCCAACTTCTTTTCCTTTCCCGGCCGGCTTTGTTCCTGTGCGGGCCGTATGCGTTTTTTTGCCTGTGCTTTTGACATATACTTTTCTTTAAGTGTAAGTGAGCGCAATCTTTATTTCGTTATGTGATACACCACGAATCCTCCTGCCTCGAGTGTGAAGCTCTTTTTTCGCCCGATCTGTAACGTAGTTCCCTCGAACAGGTCGACATATTCTCCGGGTAGCGCCGGATGTTCAACCTGGAACTCCGCAACCTGCCGCGAGAGATTGACCGCTACCAGCACCCTATCCTGCTGACGGCGGCAGAGATATACTATGGAATCGGCGTGTCCCGTTTTCAATAACAGCACGGACGCGCTTTCCTGGAGGGCCTTGTTTCGCTTCCGGAAAAAGAAAAGGGTCTTGTAGAAGTAATGCAATACAGGTTGCTTATCCGTTTCCCATTCGATGAAGTCTTTTTCGAAGAAGGCAAGGCGCTTGAGATTGGGAAGTTCCTGGCCGGAATAGATCAATGGGATGCCGGGCCAGGTGCAACAGAAGACCGCCATGGCCCTGGCTGCCACGCCATATTTTTCATACTCCGTTCCATGATCGCTATTCTCGTCATGGTTGGATGTAAACAACATTTTTTTGGAGCCGATAGGGTAGCGGGAGTAGGCAGTGAGTATCGGAAAGATGTCCGCCAGCGTCAGATCTCCCTTCATGTATTTGTCGAGAGCGCGCATTGCTTCCCATCCGTATGTCAGGTCGAATGCCTCGTGGTAGTCGATGATCTCGCATTCTGCTAACCAGAATAGCGGCTTGATCGCATCGCATTCACCCCGGGCCTCTATCCAGAAGTCGACCGGTACGGTCCTTGCCATATCGCAACGGAAACCATCTATATCGAATTCGCCGATCCAATGTTTCATGGCTTCTATCATCGCCAACCGGAGCTCGGGTACCTCATAGTTAAGATCGATCACATCCACCCATCCGTAGAGACCCATGAATTTCCCCTCCTTGTCCTTGCGGTACCAGCCGGGATTCTTGATCGTCCACTGGTGATCGAAGCCCGTGTGGTTGGCAACCCAATCGATGATCACCTTCATGCCGAACCGGTGCGCCGTCTCGATAAGCTTCCTGAAATCGTCGATGGTCCCATAGGCGGGGTCGATATCGGTGTAGGAACTCGCGGCATAATAGCTCCCGTAGGTGCCCTGCCTCTTCGCAACGCTGATCGGGGTCACCGGCATCAACCAGAGGATGTCGACTCCCATATCAAACAACCGCGGAATATGTTCGATGAACGCATTGAAAGATCCCTCCTTCGTGTATTGGCGGATGTTGACTTCGTAAATGTTAGTTCCATTACCCCACGAAACAATTGGAAAGGCTGTACTCATTATATCATTTTAATTGTATGGAACAGACAAGGACTATACCCTTCCTCATTCACGGTAGAAAGCACCTTCTGTTTTTTTATTACCATGAACAAAAATCCACACCCGTGTATTTTTTTTCCGCAGTACCGTTATGAAAAATGCGGCATGGATTTTTCAATATTGGTTATCCCAATTACATATATGCAAGACAAAGTACGCATTAGGAAAATTCATCAAAACGAGCCGGCGATCGTCATCGACTTCAAAAAGAAGGACGCTGTCGATCCCAATGACGAATTAAAGAAAGAGTCCAAGTCTCCGCTGCAGAAGTTGCCTCAACCAAAGGAGCCGGAGCAGTATATCAAGTGCAGGAAGCACGACTTTCTTTGAGACAGACCTGCGCGCTCAAATGAATTTATTCTTCGATTGTTCAGTATCCGGGTTTACCCCGGATATTTTTTTAATCGTTACGAAATGGCCTCTTCGAGGATCCAGACCGAGACAGATGTATCGTTAACGAAAAACCGGCCTCTTCCATTCTCGTCGATGGTGACCCTTTCCTTCCGTCCCCCG
>Ga0193753_10002541_pt1 | contig 14257 bp, 10 predicted proteins | sample H1c2metaG_FD_144925 | JGI IMG/M metagenome (GOLD analysis project Ga0193753, IMG submission 144925) | Soil microbial communities from a riparian zone of the East river system, Colorado, United States - H1c2 | ecosystem: Environmental > Terrestrial > Soil > Riparian zone | place: USA: East... | reverse complement strand
CACCAGCAGGTCGGCGAAACCATCGCCGTTGATATCGCCGGCCCCGCTCACCGACTGGCCGCTCCGGTCATCGGCATCGACGCCGGCGACCCCGAACCCCTGGTCTGGTGTCAGTGCGGTCAGGTCGATGTCGCCGTGGCCGCCTTCCTTGCCGTAGATCACGAAGGATTCGCCCGAGATAGGATGGCCGAGGGCGTCGATCGCCGGAGCCCCGATGATGACGTCGTTGATGCCGTCGCCGTTGACGTCGCCGGCCGCGCTGACAGAGCGCCCGATATCTCCATTCTCCTGGAACCCAAAGACTTTGAAGCCTTGGTCCGGGTTGAGCGTGGTGAGATCGACGTCGCCCAGCCCGCCTTCCTTGCCATAGACGAAATAGACTATGCCGGAACTGGCATAGCCGCCGCGATAGGAGCCGACGACGAAGTCGTCGATGCCATCGCCGTCGATGTCGCCGACGCCGCTGACGGCATTGCCGAGAAATTCCTCGTCTTCGATACCGTGGATGGTGAAGCCTTGGCTTGCCGTCAAAGCCGCCAGGTCGATGTCGCCGGTGCTGGTCTGCGTGCCGTAGATGACATAGGCGAAGCCGACTGTGCCGCCCGAGATCGGCGCGCCGATGATCACGTCGTCGAGCCCGTCGCCGTTGACGTCGCCGGCTGTGTTCAGTGACCAGCCGCTGTAGTTGAAGAAATTTGCGCCGGAGATCTTGAAACCCTGGCTCGGTACCAAAGCGGCGAGATCGATGTCGCTGGATCCGCCGACCTGGCCGTGGATCAGGTAGGATTGGCCGGCATTTTCGCGTCCGAACGGATCGGCGTTGCGCGCGCTGATGATGAGATCGTCGATCCCGTCGCCGTTGAAGTCACCGGCCGTATCCACCTCCAGGCCGCTCCAGTCGCCGGCAGCGGCGCCGGAGATCTTGAACCCTTCCGCCGCCATGAGGGCGGCGACGTCGATATTGCCCGGCCCGCCTTCCTTGCCGAAGACGACGTAGGATTCGCCGGCATCGACGCCGCCCGCGGTATCCGCGAAGGCCGCACCGACGATGAGGTCGCCGATCCCGTCGCCGTTCACGTCGCCGGCCGCGCGCGCGGCGAGGCCGCTGTCATCGCCGGAAACGATGCGGGAGACGACGAAGCCTTGATCCGCGGCCAAGGTCGCGAGATCGATGTCGCCCGAACCGGCCATATTACCGTAGATGATGCTGCCGCCGACGGCGAAATCGTCGACACCGTCGGCATTGACGTCGCCGGCGGAACTGACCGCGTCCGCGCCCTCGATCTTGAATCCGAGCGGACCCGATAAGGTCGACAAGGCGATGGCAGCGGTGGAGACCGAGACATCGGCCTCCGCCAGCACGGTGCTGACACCATTGTGCCATGCGGTGTAGCTGCCCGGGTTGCCGTAAGGATCGTCGACGACAGCGCCTTGCGACCAGCCGAAACCGACCAGGCCAAGATGATCACCGGCATCGCCCTTCACCAGCACCGTGTTGGCGCCGAATGCATTGCCGTTGGAACTGGCCAAATGCGCCACGTTCGCGGCATCGAGGACCAGATTGGTCGGGAACATGTTGTCGGGGTCGTTGCCGCCGAGATCGAAGATCTCCACGTCTTGGAACCGGGCGCGGAGGTTGCTGGTCAGATCCAGTTCCGGGCCGAAAGCTTCCGCCTGGACGATATCGACGCCGTTGCCACCATCGACCCGGACTGGATCGCCGGCGCCGAGCACGATCGTGTCATTGCCGGCGCCGCCGTGAAAGACATCGGCCCCGCCACCGCCCTTGAGCATGTCGTTGCCGGGGCCGCCGACGAAACTCTCGGCGCCCGCGGTGCCGTCCAATGTGTCGTCGCCGGTGGTGCCGAGATGGACCACGGAACAGGTGAAGTCGCCGCCATAGATCACATACGACTGGTCGGTCGTGCCGACGGGGAACTGGCCGTTGGAGAGGTCCGCCGACGGGCCGGTGCCCAGGATCAGGTCCGGGAAGCCGTCGCCGTTGACGTCACCCGCGGCGCTGACGCGCTGGCCGGCGGAGATGCCGAAGCCCTGATCCGGCGTCAGGTCGGCGATGTCAATGTCGCCGAGCCCGCCGGCCTTGCCATAGATCACATGGGCGCCGTCGACGATGAGATCGTCGATGCCGTCGCCGTTGACATCGCCGGCACCGCTGACCGAGGTGCTGCTAAACTCTTCGAAGGAGTCGCCCTTGATCGTGAAGCCCCGATCCGGCGTCAGTGCCGCGAGGTCAACATCGGCGAGCCCGCCTGCGTTGCCGTAGATCACATAGGCGAGGCCCGCGGAGTAGAAGCCCGAAGGGTCTTCGCCACGCGAGCCGATGATCACGTCGGCGATCCCGTCTCCATTGATGTCGCCGGCAGCGCTCACCGCGAAGCCGGTGCCATCGTATTGATGCGCACCCGCGATCTTGAACCCCTGGGCCGCGGCCAGAGCGGCCAGGTCGATATCGCCGATACCGCTGGCACGGCCGTAGATCACATAGGCCTCGCCGGCGCTGTCACGATCGTAGGGACTCGCATATTTCGTGCTGAGCACGAGGTCGTCGATGCCATCGCCGTTGACGTCGCCCGCCGAGGCCATCTTGGCCGCGAAAGCGCCGCTGATCGTTGACCCTTGCGCGCTGGTCAGGCTCGCGAGGTCGATATCGCCAAGGCCGGCGGTGCTGCCGTAGATCACATAGGAATGCGAAGCGTTGGTGGTGCCGACGAGGAGGTCATCGACTCCGTCGCCGTTGAGGTCGCCGGCCGGGCCGACCACACCGCCGCTCTTGTCGCCGAAGGGACCGGTCGGATCGGAGACCGCACCGGAAATGGTAAAGCCCTGAGACGGCGTCAGCGTGGCGAGATCGATATCGCCCGGGCCGCCTTCGGCGCCGTAGATCACAGTAGATTGGCCCGCTTGGTGATGGCCGTCGGGATTGACCAGTGGCGCGCCGACGATGATGTCGTCGAAACCGTCGCCATTGACGTCGCCGGCCGAGCCCACGGCGAAGCCGCTGCTGTCACCGGCCGCCGCACCGGAGATCTTGAATCCCTCAGCCGCAGTCAAGGCGGAAAGATCGAGGTCGCCGAGCCCGCTGAGTTGGCCGAACACGACGTAGCTCCCGCCGGCATCGGTGCGGCCGAGTGGATCCGCGCTGGGCGCGCCGACGATCACATCGTCGATCCCGTCGCCGTTGACATCGCCGGCCGAGCCGACGATGGCGCCGCCGGTCATAGTGAAGCCCTGGTCCGGTGTCAGATTGCCAAGATCGATATCGCCGGATTTGCTCGCCGAGACCGCGACGCCGTCCTGTACCAGAAGGGTCGCCTCGCCATTGGTCCAGGTCTCGTAGCTGCCGCCGATGCCGAAGGGATTGGTGACTTCGGCGCCCTTCACCCAGCCGGAATCCGCCAGGTCCACCGCATCCGTGGCGTCGCCTTTGACCAGCAGCGTGTTCGCGCCGAAGGCGCTGCCGTTGGCGCCGGCGAAATCCATGACATTGTCGCGGTCGAGGACCAGCGCGGTGGCGTTGCCGCCGCCGAGGTTCATGATCTCGACATCCTGGAACCGGTCCCGGAGATCGCCGGTCAGGTCGAGCTTCGCGCCATAGCCTTCGGCGGAAACGCTGTCGATCCCATTTCCGCCATCGACCAGCAGCGGATCGCCCCCCGAACCACCCCCTGGCCCCAGCACGATCGTGTCGTTGCCGGTGCCGCCGTGATAGGTGTCGCTGCCGCCGCCGCCGATCAGCGTGTCGTTCCCGCCGCGACCGTCGAGGACATTGTCGGCAGCATTGCCGGTGATGATGTTCCTGGTCTCGTTTCCGGTCCCGTGGAGATCGCCGGTGCCGGTGAGCGTGAGATTCTCTACGTTTTGCAGATGCACCAGGCTGAAGCTGATCGAACTCCTGACCTCGTCCGCGGTGCCGCCGTGCTTTGAATTGGGCACGGCCTCCAGGACCACGTCGTGGGTTGAATCCACGACATAGGTGTCGTTGTCTCGGCCGCCGATCATGATGTCGTGGCCGGTGCCGCCGTCCAGCGTATCGTTTCCGCCATTGGCGACCAGAAGATCGTTGCCACCCTTGCCTTCGAGGATATTGTTGCCGGAATTGCCGATGATGATGTTGTCCCGGGAATTGCCGGCGGCATGACCGATGGCGCCTCTGGAATCCAGAGCATCGCTGATGAGGGCATCACTGTTCTGATTGGTGGCGGCGCCGATCGAAGAGGATTTGCCGCCGCCGGTCTTGGCATGATGGATCATAGCCTGCCTCCCGCGGTTTCAATCATTCAGAGAATATCGCCAACATCCTCCTTACGCCTTGCCTGGCGGATTCGCCAGCTTTGAGTTCCTATTTTCAGATGAGATTTCAATGACAGGCAGCATGACTGACGTACGCGTGGCACAGTCTACGCAGGTTCGGGCACCTCACCACCAGCCGCGGACGCATTGAGCCGGCTCAAGGAGGGACCGAAGCCTTGTTGAAGCTGAAGCGACAGCAGTAACCATCATCGGTCGTCAGTGCGAGCGTCAGGGCAACCGAAAGCCTCGTATCTGCCCATTTCTGTCGGTCACCCGACAATTCAGGTTACAAGGCCGCTGTTGCATGGGCATATGGCCTCCATGTCACATGATGATTCTCCGGACGGCCGACTTGTTCTTCGCAAGCGGCGTCCTTGCCTCAGCTGCAACACCGCCTTCGAGAGCGAATGGGCTGGGGAGCGGATTTGCCCGCGGTGCAAGACGACGGCGACTTGGCGCGGCGGAGTTTCCAAGGCCGGCCAGAACCACGCGCGGTATGAGTCGAGGACGCGTCGTAAGACTGCATCCTGAGATCGCGCGGCTCAGCGCGCCGAAATGAGATCGGACAGCACCGGCGGAAGGCTATAGTCTGCCCGTCTATGACGCTGAGTTTCCCAAATCCCTCCCGCAGCTATGATTCCAGGCAGCGTTGCGTGCGATTCTGGGCGCATGACGCTTCGCTCGAAATTCCGTTCTTCATCGAGGCGGATGCCTTGTGCGGGATTGCGCCGACGACGACGCCGGATGAGCCGGGATTGCTGGAGGCTTTCGATCTCAATCGCGCCCGAATTTGCCAAGCAGCCGGCCGGGTCTATGCCCGCGGCCGGCGCGGATCCTACACGCTGGCGGCCAGAGACATCGCCTAAGGCGAGGCCAGCTTCCAAGCCGGCGAAGTCTTGACGACATTGTTGGACGAATGACGGGAGCTGACATGAGCGGCAGCGACATCGACAACCTGAAGACGGTGCGTCAATCCTTGGTCGTGCGACGGCGCGATCTTGCCTCGCGTGGCGCCATGAGCCCGGCCGATGGCGGTCGCTCTTCGACCCAGATCCGGACCCTGCAGCAGGAAATCGACTCGCTCGACGCCGCAATTGCCGATGAAATTGCGGCGATGCGCGCCGAAAAACCCGCGGCCTGAACGCGACTTCGTCCGCAACAAGCGAAATCAGACTGAGAGGCTCGTCCGCGATCAGAGGCGGCGTTGAAACGCCGTCAGATCGCGAACGAATCCCCTCGAGACGTCAATCTCCGATCAGGCCGGCTGCAAGACGCGACGCTTCGTCTGGTAGCGCTCGCCGGCATGCTCATTGCGGAAGCTCGGCAGCATCGCTTTGCGCGCGCCGTCGAACATTTCCCACTGCGCATCATCGGGGAGTGGCGGAATGGTCACCGTCTCTCGGCGATCGAAGCCGACCAGCGCGGCATCCACCAGCTCCTCGACCTCCATCATGCCGGGGATGGCATTTACATCCCGGCCGGACTTGGCCCAGATGTCGGTGCGGGTTGCCGCGGGAAGCACGGCCTGCACATAGACGCCTTTTGGGCCGAGTTCGAGGTTGAGGCCCTGGCTCAGGAACAGGACGAAGGCCTTGGTCGCGCCATAGACCGTGGAGCCGAACTCCGGCGACAGGCCGACCACCGAAGCGATGTTGATGATGCTGCCTTTGCCCGCTTTCACGAAACGCGGCGCGACCGCGCCGGAGAGCCGCGTGACAGCGATTGTGTTCAGTCCGATCAGATTCGCGGTGGCGTCGGTGGTCTGGTCGATGAAGGTGCCGGCCAGGCTGGCGCCCGCATTGTTGACGAGGATGCCGATCCGTTCGTCGCCGCGCAGCCGCGTCTCCACCTTGGTCAGGTCCGACGCATCGGTCAGATCGGCCTGCACGATGTCCACGCCGACACCGGTTTCCTGGCGCAGGCGTTGCGCCAGCGTCTCCAGCTTTGCGCGGTCCCGCGCCACCAGGACGAGATCATGTCCGCGCTGGGCGAAACGCTCGGCATAGACGGCGCCGATTCCCATCGAGGCGCCGGTGACGAGGACGGCGGGTTTCCGAACGGTTGATCTTTGGGACATCGATCTCTCCTGTGGCTGGCTGGGGTGGATATTCATGATAGACATCATATATGAGTAAACATGATGGCAATCATGTATACTGTCAAGCGGAAGGGCCGGGTTTGAGCGGAGAATGCGATGCGGGTCACACGTGAACAGATGGCGGAACACCGCCAGAAGATCCTGGATTCGGCTGGAAAACTGTTTCGTGCCAAAGGGTTCGAGGCGGTGACCGTGGCCGACGTGATGCAGGCCGCGGGGCTCACCCATGGCGGCTTCTATGGCCACTTCAAATCCAAAGATGAGTTGATCGCCGAGACCCTGGCCTATGCTTTGAAGGCGGATAAGGGCGCGGGCGACCTGGCGGATATTATCGAGCGCTACCTGTCGCCGAAGCATCGCGATGATCTCGCCGGCGGCTGCTCGACCGGGGGCCTTGGTGCCGAGACGATCCGGCAGGCACCCGCCGCCCGGGCTGCGATGACCACCGGCCTGCGCGAAACGATCGAACGCCTCACCCCCAAGGTTGCGGGCGAGACCGAAGCCGCGCGCCGCCGCGCCGCGATTGGCCATTGGTCTGCGATGGTGGGTGCGCTCGTCCTCGCCCGGCTCAGCGACGATCTCAAGCTTTCGGATGAGATCTTGAGCGAGGCGCGGCACTGGTTGGAGCAGAGGGACAAATCGGCCGGTCGTGCGCGGTCGCGATCGGGCGGAAAAAAATAGCCCGGTCGCCGCGGGTGGGGCGGCGCCGGGCGAGGATGTCTCGGGATGGTGCGGTTCTTAAATCGAACCGTCGTGAGCGTCGTCAGGCGTTTCCCGCCGGCGCGCCGCCGACCGCGGCCCAGCCGAGTTCGTGATCGATGTAGTCGAGCAGGCCGAGCGCGGAGAACAGCGACTTGGATTCGCCGGCCAGCTCGGCGGCGATTTCAGCGAGCGACTGGATTTGCTCCGGCGCACCGAAATCGGCACAGGCATAGGCCATCACGGCCGGCTCGGCTTCCAGATAGGTCTGCACCAGACGGCGCCGATCGGAGACCCAGCCATAGCTGGCGCCGAGCGTGGTAAGTTCGGAAAGATCTGACTGGGCGTGCTGCAGCCGATCGCTCAGGGCGTTGCCGGCCCTGGCATAGGCGGCGCTCAGCGCCTGTAAGGCGCGTCGGAATCCCATCGCCTCCGGTGTGTGGCGCAGGGAGATTCCGATCGGGCTCACCTTGGATTCGACCCGCTTCTCGGCCTTGTCTTGTGCTTCTGTCCTGAGCATCTGCATTGAAGTCCACCCCTCTTCACTGACCCGGTCCGGCTCCGGTCCCGTGTCGTTTCACCCGCGTGCCCAGGAGACCAAGCACTGCGTGACTGAGGCGTGAAATGCAGAGCGCGTTAACTCGTTATTGACTGTAATCAATCGAATATGCGGGGCTAGGAAACAAGTCTAAGGCAAAGAGGGCATGAAAGCGGCGACCTGTTCTGGCCGGGTGACCGGCGTTGCGATACGCCGCATTCCGCCGCCGGTATTGACAAAGCGCCACCCCACGATCCATCGAGAGTGATGGGGACTGAAGTCTTGTCAGACACTGCCGAATCAGACGCAACAGCAAAGGTCGAGGTGCGCCTCTTCGGGCCGCCGCGTTTCGTGGTGAATGGAGAGACTCAATCGCTGCCGGACAAGGCGTTCGTCTTGCTGGCGATTCTCGCGGCATCCGAGAACAAGAGTGCAAGCCGCAGCCAGATCCGCTCAATCCTCTGGGGCGATTTCGACCGCGAGAAGGCGAATGCCAACCTCCGGCAGTTGATCGCGCGCATCCTGAAGATCGGCCAGAAATTCGATCTGGTGCTGCTCGATATTCGCGGCGACATCGTGAGCATCAATGACGATGCCTGCACGATCGACTACAGCGCTTTCATGTCGCTGCAGCGGGCCGGGATCAACCAGCTTCCGGCGGCCGGTCGCTGCGAAACCCTGCTGGCGATGTGGACCGGCCGGCTGCTCGACGGCTTCGGCTTCGATGAAGCAGCGGTCGATGAGTGGATGGAGGCGAACCGCGAAGAGATCCGCGACCGCTTCGTCGATGCGGCACGCGATGCCTTGGACGCGGCCCTCGATCCTGAAAGCGCGGATGCGGCCTGGCGCCTGGCGCTGAAGGTCATCGATGTCGATCGAACGGAAGAGGCGGCCTATCGCGCCATGATGCGGATCTGCACGGCCCGCGGCGACCGCGGCTTCGCGCTGCGGATCTTCAGCCGGTGCAAACGGACCCTGGCGGCGGAGCTCGGCGTCCTGCCGAGCGCCAAGACCATGGAATTGGCGGCCGCACTCCGGCATCGCGATGCCGAAGCGCTGGAGCAATCCGTCATTCAGCCGATCACGCGGGAGCGGGACGGACGTCCGACGGCCAAGTCCGAGCGGCAGATTCCGGTCGTGCTGATCCTGCCGCCGATCAGCGTCGTGTTCGACGATATGACCCGGAACATGGCCCTGGGCTTTGTCGAGGACGTGACGATCGGTCTCAGCCGGTTCCGTCGGTTTGCGGTGGTCGCGGCCCATTCCGGGGCCTCGGTGGCCCTGGGCAGCCACAATCTGCAAGAGGCGATGGCGGTGCTGGATGTCGATTACGCCGTCGCGACCTCGCTGATGCCGGCGACGCACGGCCATCGCTTCGGTGTGCGCCTGACCAATGTCAGCAACTCCGAGGTGCTGTGGGCGACTGAGACCGACTTCACCTTCGCGACCCTGGGCGGAACCTTCGAGCGCGTTACCGGGCTGATCCTGCGCTCGATGGTGAATGCCATCGACGAAGCCGAGGTGCGGACCCCGATCCCCGCGACCGGGTTCACCGCCTATCGCAACCTGCTCGAAGGCCGCCGCCTGCTGCATGGCAGCGATCTGCAATCGATCCGGCGGGCACGGCGCATGTTCAAGGAAGCCCTGACGCTGGTGCCGAACTATCCGGCCGCCGTGGTCGGACTGGCGCGCACCATGACCTATGAATGGGTGGTGCGGGGAATGATCGAGAACGACCTGCTGAAAGAGTCTGTGGATCTGGCGTCCAAGGCCGCTTCGCTCGACCCGCATGACGGGCGCGCGCTGCGGGAGCGGGGTTACGCCAACCTCTACCTGCGCCGCCATGATGAATCGCTGCAGGACTTCGCCCAGGCCATGGCGCTGAACCCGCACGATGCCGATATCCTGGAAGGCTATGCGGATTCGCTCGCCCATTCCGGCGATCCGCGGGAGGGCCTGAACATGTTCAACAAGGCGATCGAACTCAATCCGATTCCGCCGGATGAGTATTCCTGGGCGCTTGGCAGCATCTATTATCAGCTCGGCGACTATAAGGCCGCGCTCCAGGCCCTGCGGCCGGTTGAGGACAGCCCGGCCACCGCCCGGCTGCTCGCCGCGTGCACCGCACAATTGGGCGACCTGGAATTGGCCCGGCACTACAGCCGCGTGGTCCGCAGCGTCTATCCCGACTTCCAGGCCGAACGGATCCGGGCCATCGTCCCGAACCGGAATCCCGAAGATACCGAGCACTTCATCGACGGGTTGAAGCGCGCCGGATTGGACTGATTCTCTTCACAAATCCTGCCTCTACAACCGGTCACGGTCCAGTCACGCCCCTTTCTCTACCGTCCTTTTGATTATTCCGAATCAAGAGATCACGGAAACACGAAAGGGGATGAAGGGATGTCCGATTACTTCCTGGTGGGAAACCTCGACGACGACAACGACCTTTGGTTTATCAGCAAGGCGCAAGGGACTGCCGTTCCGGTTCCGAAGAACGCTTGGCTGAGCATCGTCAGCATGTTCCAGGGCGATGCGATCGGCACCGATCCGTCGAATGAAAAGAGCCGCGACGCGCTGGCGCAAAGCGCGGTCGACAATGCCAAGAAGGACAATGCGGTCTCCCGCAACGTCTTTTTGTCGTTCTCGACCAGCCAGCTCGGCAAGCTGGTGATGATCAAGCGTTCGCATCCGATCGAGCAGCTGTTCCAGAGCAAGGATCCTTTGGCGCCGCTGATTCAGGACTTTGTCGATCGAGGAAAAGTTTGACGGCAGACAATAGAGTTCAGGAAGGGGAGACCAGAGCGCCGCTCGGTTTGCTGATCGAGAGCGCCTGTGACGGCCACCGGTGGGACGCCCATCGTCCCACCGGTGGTGATCGCCCGGCGGACCTGCGGAACCTCGTCCAGCGGGTCCGCCCCCATTTTCCGGCAGCAGGCATCACCCGGGTCGCGGAAGTCACCGGGCTCGATCGCATCGGGATTCCGGTGGCGCTCGCGGTCCGGCCGAACTCGCGCTCGCTTTCCGTCAGCCAGGGCAAGGGCGTGCTCAAGGACGAGGCGTTCATCTCCGCCGTCATGGAATCGCTCGAGCTGGCCACCGCGGAGCGACTGCCCGACAATCTGAGATGGGCCAGCCTTGCGGAGATTGCGGCGTCCGACGTTCCCGCCATGGCATTGGATATTTCGACGCGCTGTCGCCTCGACCGGCTGAACCGCCATCAGGCTCTGGCTTGGGTGCAAGGCTACGATCTCGCCGCCAAAAGCGTGGTGAACGTGCCCTGGTCGCTGGTCGGTGCGGATTATCGCCCGGATCCGCCGGGATTCCACGACGCCTTCCAGATCTCGACCGATGGATTGGCCTCCGGCTTCGATTTCAGAACGGCGATCGTTCACGGCCTCTGCGAGCTCATCGAGCGCGATGCCTCGGCGCTGCTCGAGCTGATGTCGACCGTCGAGCTCGGCCAGCGCGTCGCGCGTGTCGCGGCGGGCGACGGGTTGGATGCGCTGCAATTCGAACAGCGGGTCCGCTCCGCCGGCTGCGACCTGACGCTGCTCGACATGACCACCGATATCGGCCTGCCGGCCTTCACGGCGATCATCACCGACAGCGCCATGGCGAACGCGCCGCAGGTGCCGCGCTATGCGCATTCCGCCGGCTCGGCCTGTCACATCTTCAGACCGATGGCGATCGTGAAGGCGATCGCGGAGGCGGCACAATCACGGATCACGCGGATCACCGGCTCGCGCGACGATCTCTTCCCGGACATGTACCAGGAAGCCGAAGGCGCGGAGCGCAAGGCGATCGTCGAGCTGCTGGCCTTCATCGACCCGAGCCTGCCGGCAGCGCCCGCACGGCCGGTGCCGGACTTGAGCGGCGGGATCCGGTCGTTGGTCGCACAGCTGAAGCGGCGCGGGATCGAGCAGGTGATCGCGGTTCCGCTCAAGAACGAGTTCGGCATCGCCGTCGTGCGGATGATTGTTCCCGGCCTGCAGACGGACCTGACCGGGCCGCGCTCGAAGATGGGCGCGCGCGCGCTCGCAACGCTGATCGGACGATTGCATTGAAGATCATCTTTGTAGGCCCCAGCCTGCATCGGGATCTCGCATTCCTCCGCAGGCGCCAGGACGACATTGTTTGGGCGGGACCGGCCCGCTGCGGCGACATCGCCCGCGCGGCCCGCAGCGGCGTGACCGCCATTGCTCTGGTGGACGGGCTGTTCGACCAGAATGCCTCGCCCTGGCACAAGGAAGTGCTCTACGCCCTCTCGCTCGGCCTGCCGGTTGCCGGCGGTGCCAGCATGGGCGCGCTACGCGCCGCCGAATGCGCCGCCTTCGGCATGACCGGGATCGGGACGATCTATCGCCGCTATGCCGCGGGCGAGATCGTCGATGACGCCGAAGTCGCACAGCTTCATGCGCCGGAAGAGCTCAACTATCTGCCGCTGACCGAACCCATGGTCAATGTCGAGCCGACCCTGGCGCTGCTCGATCGCCTGGGCGTGGTGAGCGCTGCGACGGTCCGTGGCCTCACCGAAGCCGCACGCCTCACGCATTACTCGGAACGCACCTATGCCGAGATCATCCGCCGCAGCGCCGACCTGGATTCGAATGAGGCGCAGATCGCCGGCACCTGGTTCCAGTCCAATGCGATCGATCAGAAGCGCCTGGATGCGTTGGAAGTTCTGGACTGGCTGCGCGCCCAGCCCGAACTGGTCCCGCGGCCGGTCCATTCCTGGGATTTCCAGGAGACGACCCAGTGGATGCAATTGCTGCACGCGGTGAAGGATGACTGATACCCCGATGCTGAAGTCCCGGCATTTCACCCCTTGTCGCGATGCCAATGGGCCCACGCCGCGGCGTGCCCTTCCGCGCGAGCAGGGCCGGAGCGCCGTGCGCGACGGAGAGTGCGCTTTGCTGTCGAACGCCAGCGGTCGGATCCGGCATGTCTTCATGGTGGCGACGCGACGGCTGCCCGGCTTCGAACAGGGCATGCTGGAACGCCTGCTGCGCCTCGCCGGCACGTTCCAGCACATCTCGCTCGCGGTTCATGAAGCGGATGATGCAGAATTTCGTAACCTGGTCGATGGCCTTGGTCTCGCGGCCAACGTCAACGTGATCGCCGCGCCCAACGGTGCCGCGCTCTGGCCTTGGCCCCAGGATCGGGTGACGGTCATCCGCGGCGGTGATGGTTCGACCACCGTGCTCGGCTCCGACGATCCGGATGACTACACCGCTTATGCCGCCGGCCGCGCTTGCGGCATGGACGGCGCCGTCGCGCTCGGCAGTCCGCAGCCGGGCGGCAACATCCTGGTGGATGGCAAGACCTGCTTCGTCGGCGCCGACCTCTGCGTGCCCGCAATCGACACCGGCCGATTGATCGAAGTCATCGCCTGCGCGCCGCTGGCACGGCGCGGGCCGGTGCGTTTCGAAATGGTGCCGGGCGATCACAGCTGGCGGCAGGATATCGACCGCAGCATCGCGGCCGAGGGATCGCGGCAACCCATTTTCCACATCGACATGTTCATGACCCTTGCGGGAGCGACGCCGGAGGGAACGCCGCGCATCCTGCTCGGCGACCCGGTCTGGGCGAGCGAGCTCATCGGCCTGCCTCTTCCCGAAGGCTTTCCGGTGAAGGCCTTCGAGCAGATCGAGTTCGGCCTGCGGCTTCGGGGCTATGAAGTCCATCGCAATCCGCTGCCTTTCGTCTATTTCGACGACCCGGAAGCGAAGCTGCGCGAATGGTTCTACGCCTCGGCCAACAATTGCTGGGTCGAATGCATGGAGCCGGCCAGCGGGTGCCGCGTGTTCCTGCCGGAATACGGCTTCGGTCCCTGGCCGGAGCTGAAAGCCACCGACGATGCCAATGCGGCGGTCTGGGAGGGGCTCGGCTTCGAAGTCGTGCGCGGCGGCGATTTCCTGCCGCTGGCCGATCAGCTGGGATCGCTCAACTGCGTCTCCAGAATCCTCGACCGGGCCTAGAGCGGAGCCTTTACGGCTTCGACCGTCTTTGCGGGCCGTAAAGGCGGGCCAAGTCTTTGATGTCGAAGGCGATAGTCTCATTCGAGAGGCCGAAACCGTTTTCCGATTCTGTAAAGGCCCGGTAAAGGTTGATGGCACGGGGACCCGAGGCCTTTTTTGATTCCGTAAAAGCCCTGTTCAAGTCGAACGACAGAATCTGAGGCCTAAACCAATTTTCGATCCTGTTTGCGTCCGGTCTGCGTTGTCCAGCATGCATTCGAAGCACGCGGGCTTCCTCCAGGATCCTGTAAGGTCCGGTAAAGGTTGGTGCATGTTGGATTCTCTCAAACACGCGATGCGCGCGGCATCCGCCCCGTTCGATTGTGCTGAAACGGGAGTGCGCTACCGGAGAGCTGATCCGCGCGGCGGGATCGCAGCAGGCGCAATACGGCCCAATGCGAGAAAGAGTATAGCTCAAATTGGCTTCTCATGCAATTTTTTGTTGTGAATTCGGACGGCTGGCGTGAAGCAGCACGGTCGCCGGCGCGCATGCGGTGCTTGAATGTTGGCTCGCCGGAATTCAGCAAGCACGGAATCCATGGGTGGCTCAGCGCGAAAGCTTGCCGCGAGCCACGCACATGCCGCGGCGAT
>Ga0193753_10002540_pt1 | contig 14260 bp, 8 predicted proteins | sample H1c2metaG_FD_144925 | JGI IMG/M metagenome (GOLD analysis project Ga0193753, IMG submission 144925) | Soil microbial communities from a riparian zone of the East river system, Colorado, United States - H1c2 | ecosystem: Environmental > Terrestrial > Soil > Riparian zone | place: USA: East River... | reverse complement strand
GGCGCTGGGAGCGTGCGGCTGGTGTCGAAGGCGGACCGAGTGGCACAGTGGCAGTGCAGGGTGTTCGCGGCGCAGAGCTGGGCTTCGGGCAGGGTGCTGGGGTATGTGCGGTCGCGGGCGAACCGGGGGCTGCCGCATCTGTTGCGATTGAGTGCGGACGATGGGGGGATGTTGAATGCGATGCTGTTTGGTGATCGCGCGGGATTGAATAAGGCGCAGCGGGTGGGGTTCGAACGGACGGGGTCGTTCCATCTGTTCGTGGTCTCGGGGATGCATGTGGGGCTGCTGGCGGGGCTGGTGTTCTGGGTGGCGCGGCGGTTGAGGCTGGGCGAGGGTCTGGCGACGCTGCTGACGATTGCGGTGACGGTGGGGTATGCGCTCTTGACGGGGTTTGGGGCGCCGGTGCAGCGGGCGCTGTTTATGGCGACGATCTTTCTGGTGGCCCGGCTGCTGTCTCGGGACAGGAATGTGTTGAATGCGCTGGGGGCGGCGGCGCTGGGGGTGCTGGTGTGGTCGCCGGGGGCGTTGTTCGAGGCGAGCTTCCAGATGACGTTTCTTGCGATTGTGGCGATTGGCGGGATTGCGATCCCGCTGGGGGAGCGGAGCTTTTTGCCGTATGCGCGGGCAGCGGGGCACCTGTGGGACGAGTGGGAGGATGCCGAGTTGACACCGCGGGTGGCGCAGTTTCGCGTGATGCTGCGGCTGTGGGGTGAGGAGATGGAGTATGTGCTGGGGCGTTGGGCCAAGGGGCTTCCGGCGCTGGTGGTGCGGTGGGGGCTGTGGGCGACCGAGCTGGCGTTGATTGGCTTGGTGGCGGAGCTGGTGATGGTGCTGCCGATGGCGGTGTACTTCCACCGGGCGACGATGTTTGCCGTGCCGACGAATATGTTGAGCGTGCCGTTGGTGGCGGTGCTGGCTCCGATGGCGGTGGTGACGTTTTGCGCGGCGCTGGTGAGCCCGTGGGTGGCGGTGCTGCCGGGGGCGGCGACGGCGCTGCTGCTGCATGGGGTGGCGGGGATGATTGGGCGGGTGAGTGCCGTGCATGCGGCGGACCTGCGAGTTCCGGGGCCGGCGTGGTGGGTGGCGGCGGTTGCGGTGGCGGGGTGGGGGTTCTGCTGCTGGGCGGTGCGGCGATCGCGTGGATGGGCGTGGATGGCCGTGGCGGTGCTGCCGGCGGTGGCGGTGATGGTGCTTTGGCCTGAGCGGGCGATGGTTTCGCCGGGCGTGATGGAGGTGACGGCGATCGATGTGGGGCAGGGAGATTCGATGCTGGTGGTGAGCCCTGAGGGGAAGACGATGCTGGTGGATGCGGGCGGGCCGGTGGGCGGCTTGACCGAGGCCGCGGAGGCGACGAGCCGGTTCGATGTGGGGGAGGAGGTGGTGTCGCCGTACCTGTGGTCGCGGCGGATACGGCGGCTGGACGTGGTGGCGCTGAGCCATGCGCACAGTGACCACATGGGAGGGATGACGGCGATGCTGCGAAACTTCAGGCCGAAGGAGCTGTGGGTGAGCATCGATCCTGACTCGGAGGCGTATCGCGCGCTGCTGGTGGAGGCGCGGAGCCTGGGCGTGGAGGTTCGGCACTATTATGCGGGAGATCTAGTGGCGTGGGGTGGGGTGGTGATCCGTGTGCTGGCGCCGGAGGAGGGGTATGCGAACAGTGGAGCGCCGGTGAACAACGATTCGCTGGTGATGCGGGTGGAGTATGGCAAGGCATCGGTGCTGCTGGAGGGAGACGCGGAGGCTCCGAGCGAGCAGGGGATGCTGGCGAGTGGGCGGATGGGGCCGGTGACGCTGTTGAAGGTAGGACATCACGGGAGCCGGACTTCGACGACGCCGGAGTTCTTTCGGGCGGCTGCACCGAAGGATGCGGTGGTGTCGGTGGGCAAAGGGAATACGTTCGGGCATCCGCGGGGCGAGGTGATTGCACGGATCGCGGAGGCGCACACGAGGCTCTACCGGACGGATGAGTTTGGACTGACTACGTTTCTGTTGGGGAGAGACGGGAGTGTACGCGAGGTTGTGGGGGCGGCGGATTCGAGATGAGGATGGGAGGGCTGGAGCGGCGTAACGGTGATGAAAGGGATAAAGGCTGATAAGAGCAGTGGAAGAGGCGTGACCTGACCGGTGATTCTGCTGGTTCCGGGATTTTTGTTGGTTCCGCTTTTATCTCTTTGATCTTTTTTATTTCTTTGATCCTGGATTTCGCTTATGTCTTTGTTGCTGCCTGATATAGTTTTGCTGTCAGCGCCTTTCGGCTTGATTTTTATCCGAATTATTTTTTACTTGGCGGATTTACGTTTCTACTGTCCTAAGTTCAATTACATATAAGGGATGGATGTGATTGATCGCGGCGGTCTGTATGTGGTTCAAAGCATCTCGAGATGTTGGGGATGCCGTCTAAGGTTGAAGCGTTCCAGAGGCTAGAGAATCAAAGCCAAATTAGCAGCTATCGAATTTCCAGAGAACATAGTGCTGAGACGATCAGGAAAATGGAGGATGGATGAACTTGCGACGAGCTGTGTTTTCGGTGGCGCTACTGTTTGGCAGTGTTGCGATGTGTAAGGCGGATACGGTTGGACCGCTTACGTTCGGCAACGGCTTTCCATTTGCGTATGACGGGATCTATACAGGCGGGACCGGTCCGCAGATTGTTCCTTTGGCGGGAAAGGGCATCGCGGAGAACAGCGCGCATGGATTGCTCTTCTTCGATACCGTTGTCCCTTTCAGCTTTGACCTCGCATCGGGCTGGAGTATCACGAGCCTTATGCTGCATGACTCGGTGGACTACAACAACACGCCGACGACGGCGGACTGGGGATACGAGTTCGCCGAGAAGGTGGTGCTGTGCCCGACTGTTGGAGCGTGTTCGACAGCGACGACCGGGGGCGGAATTGGGACGGCGAAGCTGCCGCCTCTTGAGCTGAATGCCCAGGCCCTGGCGGGAAGCGGCGTTTATGAAGTGAGCGGCTACCTGCTGAATCAACAGATCGCCACGAACGGCGGAATACAGAACCTGAACGTGGGCCTGACTTCTCTTCCTGAGCCTGCGTCGCTGTTGCTGCTGGTCTCCGGGATTGCGGGGCTGCCATTCGTGAATGCGCTACGCGGACGCGGGCGAGGAGAGGCTCCGCCAGAAGAGGTTGGATGAAGTGGATTCGAGATGATGTAGAGTTCCTTCGTACGGACTTTTCTGGAGGGTGCTGATGGAAATCCACGAGACGAGTGCAGCAGTTGTGGCGGGCAGCGAGGAAGATCGGGCAGAGGAACAGAAGCTGATTCGCCGGCTGCAGATGATGATGAACATGGTGATGCAGGTAATCGCACAGGATGCGTCGCTGACAGTGGATGAGGCGGCGCAGATGATCGCGGACAGCAGGAAGGCAGCGCTGGCAATGTTTCCGGGTAAGGAGCTGGCGTACGACCTTATCTGGCGGCCGCGCTTTCAGCGATTGATGCGGGAGCGGTTTCGGATTATGTAACCTTTACTGTTTCTTGATGGGGCAGCGCGGACGGAGTTTTCGTGCTGCTTCCCTGCCCTGATACGCTGGACTACATGACGATTCGGCTGGCTGTGCGGGAAGATGTTGCCGCGTTGATGGCGCTGGTGCGAAGGGTGGTTCCGCTGATGCGTGCTGCGGGGAATCTGCAGTGGGATGACGGCTATCCGAACGCGGCGGTATTTGAAAAAGACATTGAGCAGGGACAGCTTTGGGTGGCTGAGATCGGTGGCTCGATCGTGGGCGTGGCTGCCGTGACGAGGGACCAGGAGCCAGAGTACGCGCAGGTGGGTTGGGATATCGATGAGCCCGCGGTGGTGGTGCATCGGCTGGCGGTGGACCCGGAGTTTCGCGGAGCAGGGGTGGCTGGCGCGCTGATGCAGCAGGCGGAGGCGGTCGCGGCGGAGCGAGGAATTGCCGTGCTGCGGGTGGATACGAATTCGCAGAACGAGGCGACGCGGCGGCTGTTTCCGAAGCTGGGGTATCAGCTGGCGGGGGAGATTGGGTTGGGGTTTCGGCCAGGGCTGCGGTTCGTTTGCTATGAGAAGCGATTGACGGGATAAGCTGAGGCAAAAAGTTGCCGCCTCCTGTGAGGAGGGCGGCAACTTTTTTTGTGGCTATTTGCAGCGGGTTAGAACTCGATGCGGCCGGAGAGCTGGACGGCCCTGCGGTTGTAGCTCGCGTTGGTGGTGACAGTTCCGAAGCTTGCGTTGCCGAATTGCGTGCTGGCGACGCCGAAGAAGGTGTGGTTGGTAACGTTGTACATCTCGGCACGGAAGTTGAACCTGGAAGATTCGGTAAGATGCAGCGGGAAGCTGCGCACCGCGGCGAGGTCTAACTGATAATTACCTGGGCCGTAGAGGTTGTACGGAGCTGTCCGCGACGTATTGCCGAAGAGGTAGGCCGGGGTTGCCGTGAAGGCCTTGGGATCGATATAGGAGATCGCCGAGGTGTTAGCCGCGGTGATTCCCTGCCCCCATTTTCCATTGATATGCGCGGGGCCTGCGAAGGCGGAGTTGTAGGTCGGCATGCAGCTGCCCGATGCCAAGCCGCTTGCGGGATTGGCTCCGCAGCTTGAGGACGTGATAGCGAGCGGCGAGCCGGAGAAGGCCTGGAAGATCTCAGAGAACTTGAAGCCTCCCAGGATGGCGCGCTCCCAGACGTTGTTGGCAAGGATACTCTTGCCGATGGGGAGGTCCCACACGCCGGTGATCACAACGTGCTGTGGCTGGTTGGACGTGGAGACAGACCGCTCAATACGATCTTGCGCCCATGATCGGCCATTGTTGGAGTACGCTGCCGGAATCGCATAGCCGCTGCGGAACATGCCACCGTTATCGATCGATCGAGACCAGGTGTAGTTGGCCATGAACGTCAAGCCATGTGATGCGCGCATGTTCAGGGTTGCCTGCAGCGAGTGGTAGTTCGAGTTGGACACGTAGCCGAAGCTATCTCCCACCGCCTGGAACGGAAAGGGCTTCAGCAACGTCGCCAGGCTCTGGCCTGTGTTGAAGACGCTGAGGGTAGACGGGCAAACCCCGGAGTTAGCGGCGCAGAACGCTGTGAGACCGGAGCCGGTGAGGTTCAGATTCGAGCCAAGCGCGAGGTACTTTGGATCGAGTTGGTCGGCCCAGAAGCCGCGAGCATTGGTGCCATCCGCAGGAAGGAAGTGGCCCTGCGAGCCTACGTAGCTGATGCTTGAGGTCAACGCATCTGTCCACTGGTGCTGGAAGCCGAGTGTGTAGTTGATGTATTCGGGAGCGCGGCCACCCAGGTAGGGGTCAGCATATCCAACGGAAGATGGAGACGCTGTGTAGCCGCTGGCAGTCGTGAAGCCGGTCCCATAGGCCGGCCCTGATGCAGCGCCACTGGCGCTTGCAAAGGCCGGGATAGCACCGTTAGCTCCGGTGAGCGGGAATGTGCTTAGCAACGTGCCGCTTGCCGCGAAGGACGGAGCGGCAGAGAAGCCCAGTGTGCCGAGGCTCGTGGAAGACCCTCCCACAGCATTGCCATGTGTAAACATGACGCCGTAGCTGGCGCGGATCACAGTCTTCGGATCCACCTGGTAGGCGAGGCCGATGCGAGGACCGAGGTTCTTGTAATAGTTTTTGACGGGTGTGGAGCAATTGCAGGCATTCTGTCCGGTGCCCGTGAACTGCAGGGCTCCGTTTGCACCTGTAACCGGGTTGGCGAGATTGGGATTGAAGAAGCTGCCTGCGTTATGCACCTCTGTGACGGAGGGGAAAAAATCGTAGCGGAGGCCGAGATCCAGGGTCAGCTTCGAAGTGACCTTCCAGTTGTCCTGGAAGTAGGGTGAGATGGCGCGGAAGCGCGCGCCGAACTCCTGCTGGACATACTGAGTGAAGCTTCCCTTGTCGACTTGGCCGATAAGGAAGCTGGCATAGGCCAGACCTGTATTACCGGTCGCCGCATATTTTGGAGCAGTATTGGAGGAAGCCGTGATACCCGCTGTCTCCGTGACGGCGTTGGCGAGGGTAAGAGGAGTGCTGCCGCCTGTGGCGTTGACCACGTTGTACAGCAGCCAGGCAGTCTGTCCGCCGAAGGTAAACGTGTGCTTCCCTTTGACCCACTGCAGGTTATCGAGCAAGGTATAGTTTTCGGCAAGGGTGATGCCGGGGCCCGTGCCGCCCCACTGTGTGGGAGCGTTTGTTCCGCTGAAGCTTACGATCGGAAAAGATTCCTGTGCGGCGCCAGCAGGCAAGCCGGAGAGGCCCATCGCCGTGGCGGCATAGGCCGGAGTCTGGTTGGAGTCGAAGGTCGGGCCATTGTAGCGGGCATAACCATACTTGAACTGGTTGACGATATTGGGGGAGAAGACATGGGTCTCTTCGATGACGCCGACCGCGGTCTTGGGCGCGTATGCCTGACCGTAGTTATATGGAATGGGGCCTACGTTGCGGCCCGCAGTGGTTTGGCCGACGGGGTTTGAGCTGGCCTGACGGCCGATGGCGGCTACCATCGTCAGCGTGTCTTTTTTGGTGAAGGCGTAGTCGATGCGGTCGGTCGTGGACCAGTTCACGAGGCCTGTGGGGTTAGGAGCGATGTAGTTGTTCTGCAGATTCTGGTTGGAGAGCGCGGGGATGAAGCTCTGTAAGTTCTTGGCAATGGAAGAAAACTGACTGGCGGGAATGACATTGATGGGCGCCCCTGTCTTTGCGAAGCCTCCGGCGGGACCGTTGGCGCCACTAAAACCGTAGCCATACTGGTAGCGGCACGGGCCGTTGGTGCTATGAGAGGTGCAGGCCGCTTGCGTGGAGGGGTCATAGATAGGAACACCAACCGCGCTGAAGTCGCCCCCCTGCTGGGCCAGCGTGGGAAAGGTAATCTGCGTGGGGGTGGCGCTCGAATAACGGAAGCCGTTGTAGTTGCCGTAAAAGAAGAGCTTATCTTTCCAGCTGCCAAATGGAACCAGAGGGCCGCTGAGATTGATGCCGAACTCGTTGCTGTGCTCGACGGGTTTGACTGGCTTGCCGGTCACGGGATTGGGAACTGAACCGAAGAATCCCCATGTGTCCAGAGCGGTGTTGCGGAAGAACTCGTACACCGAGCCGTGGTATTTGTTGCCACCTTGCTTGACGGTGTAGTTTTGGATGCCCTGGCCCTCGTAGATGGCCGAGTAGCCGCTGGTCTGGACCTGGAACTGATCGACAGCATCGACAGAGATCGCGGTCCATACATAACGGGGGTCGCCGTTGCCGCCGGCGCGCACAAAGGGGAGGCCATCGACGTAGACAGCGGAGACCGCGCCGCGGCTGCCGGAGCCATTGACGATACCGGTGTTAGTGGTGGCGTTGCCGTTGGTGTTGTTGCCCTGCACGCCGGGCATGAGGAAGGCAAAGTCGGTGGCACGGCGCTGGTCGGGTTGTCCATAGGCTCCCATCTCGATCGGAAGCGCGGAGTACATGTCGTTTTCCATTGTGGCGCCGAGGGTGGCGTTGCTGGTTTCAAGCGTCGGAGGAGCCGAGGAGACGGTAATGCTCTGTGATTCAGAGCCAAGGCTCAAGCTGACATTCACATTCGCAATTTCGAGCGCGTTGACGTGAACATTTTCTTGAGTCGTCGTTGAAAAGCCCGGAGCTTTAACCGTAAGCGTGTAGATATCCGGGTCGAGAGGCGAAATCTGATAATCACCAGAAGAACTGCTCTTGGCAGCGAGTTTGATGCCGCGTGCGGTCGATGTCACTTCGATGGACGCGTCTGGAACGACGGCGCCTGAAGGATCAGTGACAGTGCCCTTGATGGCACCTTTCCCAGCCAGTTGAGCGTGTGCAGGAGAGCCATAAAGAACCAAGGCAGCGAGGAAGACCAGGAGGCCGGGGAGAAGGCCTACGCGAAAACGCTTTCTGTTGTCATTGCAGAAGTGAAAAGTGGTGAGGTGATTTTGCATGCTCTGTGGCCTCTTTGAATAAATCGTTTCAATAAAAATCAGGTTTTATCGGGCGCGATACCCTGCCGCCTCTTATGGGTTTGACCTTTGAGGTCAGACCACCTGTATTGCGGCTGCAAGCTTCTGCTTTTGGAATGGCACCTGTCAAGTGTTTTAAAAGGAGCTTTCCGGGATAGGTGCGCAGTGGATGACTTTGGCATAAAGTACGGAGCTAAAACGAAATCTAGCGGTAACGACGGCTGGATTCCGTTGAGTTTCGCTGCGCGGAGGAGGGCAGATCACTGGTTCTACCTCGCACGGAGCGTTCTGCGAAGTGGGTGGTATTGGTGGATCAGGGATATTGGGAATTAGTTGGGCTGGAAGACGGGCTTTGTGGCGAGCAGCTTCCAGAGAAATGTGCCAAGGGGAGGGAGGCAGGCCACGATCCAGAAGGTGAGGGTGTAGCGGCCGTGGTCGAAGAAGTGCCCGAGGATGGGCATGAGGAGTCCTGTGGTGAGCGCCCAGGCGGAGATGCAGATGCCGGCGAGGAATGCGGAGTGCTGTTTGGGAAGGGTGGCCATGCCGTCCGAGAGCGAGAAGACGACGAAGCCTCCGGCGACGAACATCTGGAGAAAGAAGAGGAGCATGGTGGCGGCGAGTGGATAGGGGCAGGCAGCAGCGGCTGGGGCAAGTGTGATGAGAAATCCGGCGATGGAGAGGAAGACGAAGAGGAGACCGGGTCTCTCTCCGATGCTATTGGAAGAGAGAGTGCTTTGGCGGCGGCGGTCGGCGAGGTGGCCGAAGAAGAGATAGCCCGCCTCCCAGCCGGCGGGTGGGAGCCAGAGGAGATGGCCGAGGGAGGTCTGGGACAGGTGGAGGATGCGCGTGAGATAGAGCGGGGCGGCATACAGGCCGAAGGCCAGGGGGGCGGCTCCGAGGCCGTAGGTTGCGGCGGCTGCGAAGAGGTTGCGGTTCCAGCGGGAGATCGGAGGGGATGTGGTTGGGTTTTGCTCGGCGGGCTTGCGAGGCTCGGGAGTCGGGTACCAGCCGGTGATACGGAGCAGTATCCAGAGGGCGATCCATGCAAGACCGAGGAATGCGGTGACGGCGAAGGCGTAGCGCCAGCCATAGCGCATGGCGATGGGGGTGATGAGGAGTGGGGTGAGGGCTGCTCCCATGGAACTGCCGCTGTAGGCGATGCCGAGGCCGAAGGAGCGTTTGCTCTCGGGGAGGGTTTCGGTGACGGTCTTGAGGCCTGCGGGAAAGGTGGCGCCTTCGCCGAAGCCGAGGACGCCCCGCGCGAAGCACAGGCCGACGAAGCCGAGCATGAGCCCGTGGCTGCCGGAGGCAACGGACCAGAGCAGCACAGCGACGAGGGTGATGATCCAGAGGCCGACGCGATCCATCCAGAGGCCCCAGATGGGATTGGCCAGCATGTAGCAGAGGCTGAAGACGAGGATGGCGTAGCCGTACTGGGTGGCCGAGAGATGAAGGTCGGCGAGGATGGTAGGGCTGAGGATGGCGAGTACGCTGCGGTCGACGTAGCTGAGGAAGCCGAGGAGGAGCATGGAGACGCAGGGGGCCCAGAGGCGAAGTGCGGATTTGGGTTGGATGCGGTCTCTCCTGCTGTTTTTTGGTCTTTTAGTCTTCGCTGAGATCTTCGATTAACAAGAATAGCCGCCGCTTGGTGCTATGCGGCGGCTATTTTGATTTGGAGTGACTGAGCTACTTCGGCTGGGCCTCGAGCCACTGGTGGAGGTTGGGCTCCTGGGTGGAGCGGAGCTGGACGCAGTCGTTGATGCTGTCGATTGCCTTGGCGAGGGTGCGCTCGGCGGCGTCTACCTTGTGGGTGGCGAAGAAGGTGGAGACCTCATCACGCTGTTTGACGCTGCAGAAGGAGCCGGTTGCGTTGACGACGCGGACACCGGAGTTGGTGGTGAACTGCGCGTGGACCTTGTCCCAGTTCTGCTGGATGTACTGCCAGGTCTGGTCGCGGGTGGAAGAGTTTCGCAGGAGCGCAGCGAGAAGGACCCAGCTGATCTGGTTGCGAACCTGGCCGGAGACGGTGTAGTCGAGCGTGCGGGTGACCAGCGCGGGATCATGGAAGCGGGCAAGATTGCGCAGCGCGTCGGACTGGAGGCCGGGATCGCTCGCGTCTTTGCTGGCGGCGAGAACCTTCTCGTATAGAACGACGTCGCCGTTGGTGGTGGCGATGGTTACGGCGGCATCTGAGAGAGCGGCGTCGAGCGTCTTGTCGGGCTTGCCGTTGCTTGTGTAAACGCGGCTGGCCAATTGGCTGGCCTGGGCGAGGGCGGCAGGGTCCTTCGCGGCTCCGAGGAGCTCAAAGAGGGTGCCACGGAGCTGCTGACGGTCGAATGAGTCGTTCTTTGACGGCTGGCCAAGGGCTGCGTAGACGGGGCCGAACTGATGCCGGACGACGACGGCCAGTTGGGTGCGGTCGTCGTCGGTGGCGATGTCAGACTCGATTTTTTCGAGTTGGCGCTGGGCTGTCTCGAGGACGGCGGCGTTGGGGTCCTGCTTGAGGGCGAGTACGAGGTTGAGATGGTCGCCGACGGTTCCCTGCCCGGAGCGGACGAGGGCCCAGTGGTCGCCAAGGAAGTCGATGCGCTCTGGTGGGGCGAGGGTTTCTGCTTTGGCTACGATGGCATTGAACTGCGTGGGCGTGTAGGCGGTGCGGTAGTAGCCCTTGCCGGTCGCGTTGGCGTAGAGGAAGGGCAGGCTGGCGTCTGCAGGGATGGGCAGGGTGGAGTCTTCGGGGGTAAGGACGCGGCAGATAGGCTTGCCGGTAGTCTTGAGGCAGACGGGGACGGTCCAGCGCTGCTCTGTGCTGGCCGTGGCTTTTGAGGAGAGGAAGAAGCGGCTTTGCGCGAGGGGTACGCTGTTGACCTGCTTCTCCGAGAGAGTGAGCAGGGGGACGCCGGGCTGGGTGACGAAGCTCGACATGATCTTGTCGACGGGGAGATGACTGTTGGCGGTCTGGGCGTTCCAGAAGTCCTCGGCAGTGGCGTTGGCGTAGAGGTGAGCCTGGAGGTAGTTGTGGACGCCCTGGCGGAAGACCTCTTCGCCGAGGTAGTTCTCGACCATGCCGAGGACCGCTCCACCTTTGCCGTAGGCGATGCCGTCGAACATCTCGTTGATCTCGCCGGGGGTAGTGGCCTTAGCGCGGATGGTACGGGTGGTGGCCTGGGCGTCGAGGTTGAGGGTCTCGTCGAGGCCCTGTGCGATGTCCTGGGGGAAGTTCCACTCGGGCTTCCACTTGGCGATGGGCTTGGACTCCATCCAGGTGGCGAAGCCTTCGTTGAGCCAGAGATTGTCCCACCATTGCATGGTGACCATGTCGCCGAACCACTGATGCGCCATCTCGTGCGCGACGACCTCAGCTACGCGCTTCTTCGCGGGGATGGCGCCGGTTCTCGAGTCTATGAGGAGGTCGGTTTCGCGGTAGGTGATACAGCCAAAGTTCTCCATGGCGCCGGCCTCGAAGTCGGGCAGGGCGACCATGTCGAGTTTGGGCATGGGGTATTTGATACCGAAGTATTCGTCGTAGTAGTGGAGGATGTACTTGGCGGATTCGAGGGCGAAGCGGGTGAGCTCGACCTTGTCGGGCGTGGAGCAGGCTCGGATGGGGACGCCGTCGGACTTGTCGGAGGTGCATTTGAAGTCGCCGACCTGGAAGGCTACGAGGTAGGTCGACATTTTTGGTGTGGTGGCGAAGTGGAGGGTGTGTTTGCTGGGGGCGGGGCCGGGGGTATCGGTGAGGAGGTTGGTGTTGGAGATGACGGTGTCGCGGGCGTCGACGGTGAGGGCGATGTCGAAGGTGGCCTTGTAGGCGGGCTCGTCGAAGCTGGGGAAGGCGCGGCGGGCGTCGGTGGGCTCGAACTGGGTGACGGCGTAGTTGCGCGCCTTGGTCCTGGAGAGGTAGAAGCCGCGGAGCTTGTCGTTGAGGATGCCGGTGTACTGGATGGAGAGGTGGACGGGGCCGGCGGGGAGGGCTTTGGGGAAGGTGAAGGTGGCCTGCTCCTTGTCGGGGTCGAGGGAGACGGCGGCGGTCTGGTCGGCGGTGGCGACGGAGAGGAAGGTGATCTCGGCGGCGTTGAGGGTGATGGTGGCGCTGGGCTGATCGATGGTGAGGTCGATGGTCTCGGCGCCGGTGAAGGTGGCGGCTTTGAGGTCGGGGGCGAGCTTGAGGGAGTAGTGCTCGGGATGGACGCCGGTGGGAAGGCGCTGGGCCTGGAGGGCGAGGGTTGTGGAAAGGGCAAGGGCGGCTAGGGCGGGTAAGGTACAGCGGAGATGCATTAAGGGGGCCTCAGATGGAGCGATGAACGCTGGTTCTCTAAGGTTACGGTACAACGCTGCGGGGGCTGGAGACAATCGCGAGTCTGCCGGAGGCGGCATCCTAGTGCTTATGTTTCGCGACCGCAGTGACGCGGGGAGGGCGCTGGCCGGCCTGCTCTCCGGCTATAGGGGCCGGGGGGAGACGGTGCTGCTGGCGCTGCCGCGCGGTGGAGTGCCGGTAGCAGGGGTGATGGCGCGGGAGCTTGGGTTGCCGCTCGATGTTCTTGGAGTGCATAAGGTAGGGGCGCCGGGGCAGCCGGAGTATGCGATTGGAGCGGTGGCGGCGGGAGGGTTGGTGGTTTGGAATGAGGAGGCTATCGCCGCGATGCACCTGGGCCAGGCGGAGCTCGATGCTGCCGTGGAGCGGGAGCGGGAGGAGTTGGCGCGACGGGAGAGGCTGTATCGCGAGGGACGGGCTCCGTTTGCGCTGGCAGGGTGGACGGTGGTTCTGGTCGATGATGGGCTGGCTACGGGATACACCATGCTGGCGGCGGTCCGGGCGGTTCGGCAGGCTCAGGCTGCGCGAGTGGTCGTGGCGGTTCCGGTTGCTCCGGCAGAGACGATCGCAGTGTTGCGGGGGGAGGCGGATGAGGTGGTTTGTGCGCTTACGCCGGATCGACTGTTTGCGGTGGGGCAGTTTTATGAGGACTTCTCGCAGGTTACGGATGAGGAGGTGCGGGGGTGGATGGGGGGTACCCCCCCGGGGGGTATTTGGGAGTAAGCCTTTTTGATTCAATAGCCTGTGAGGGGTAGATGCCTGTAAAATATTGACAGCAAAGGAGTTGCGTCCAAATTATTGTCCTTGAAGGAGTTAGGTGGTTAATGGGGAAAGCCCTGCTTCGACAGGGCTTTCCTTTTTGGTGTCTGTATTGATTATAGAGGGTTGGAGAAGGGGAATCGGCACGGGGTTTCTTGTTTGTTTTCTTGGGTTTGGGTGGGTTTTGGGCTTGACAGGGGATTGTTGGGGTTTGAAGGAGAACGGGCAACGGCGATATTGGGGTCGTTTCGCCCCTCGGGCTGCACTTCGGCAGAGCGGTGACGCCTTCGGCGGGGCTTTTTTTCGTGGGGCTGAAGCCCCACGCTTAATCCCAACGGCAAGAACGGACAACGGCAACGACGGCAAGTATAGAAGCAGATCCCCTTCGGGGATGACAAACAAAAAGGCAAGAGCAAGGACAAGGATGGGCAGATGGACTTTGTTGGAGGGTTTGGGGGAGAGCGGTTTGCGCAGGGCGCGAATATCCCACCTTAGCGACGATGAGACCGTCGCGAAGATGGGGCACCCGGTTCGGTGGCGGGGCGGGAGGATGGGCAAGGGCGAAGGCTAGGCCAGGGGGTGGAGGTTAGGTAGGGTTCGGAGGAAGGTTAGAGGGTTTGGAGGGAGGCGGCGCGCTCGGAGTGGCCGGAGTTTTCGGAGGCGCGGGCTTCGGCGTAGGCGGCGGCGCCGAGGAGGGCGCAGGTGTCGTCGAGGATGACGCGGACCGGGATGGACTGGAGGAGGGGGGAGAGGCGGCCCTTGTCCAGGAAGGCTGCGGTGAAGGCTCCGTTCTGGAGGGTTTTCAGGATCTTGGGGGAGATGCCGCCGCCGAGGTAGATGCCGCCCATGGCGAGGGCTTTGAGGGCGAGGTTGCCAGCCTCGGCACCATAGGCGGCGGCGAAGAGCTTCATGGTCTCGAAGCAGATGGAGCTGGAGCCGTCTTCGGCGCACTGGCCGATGACGGCGTTGGAGTCTTCGGTGGCGAGGCGGGCTTTGAGCCATTGGGGCTCGTCGAGCTTTTCGACGTCGCGGAGGTAGGCGTAGACGTTCTTGATGCCGAGGCCGGAGACAACGCGCTCGAAGCTGACGCGGCCGTTGAGGGTGCGGCGGAGGTACTGGAGGAGGGCAACCTCGCGGTCGGTGCGGGCGGCGAAGTCGCAGTGGCCGCCTTCGGAGGGGATGGGCTGGTGGCGCTTGCCGTCCCAGATGAGGAGAGCCTCGCCGAGGCCGGTGCCGGCGGAGACCAGGGCGCGGTGGCCC
>Ga0193753_10002539_pt1 | contig 14264 bp, 14 predicted proteins | sample H1c2metaG_FD_144925 | JGI IMG/M metagenome (GOLD analysis project Ga0193753, IMG submission 144925) | Soil microbial communities from a riparian zone of the East river system, Colorado, United States - H1c2 | ecosystem: Environmental > Terrestrial > Soil > Riparian zone | place: USA: East... | reverse complement strand
CACGGGCAGGGCCTGCTCGTACGGCTTCACTGCAGTGGCAATCGTCGTCAAATCGGTAGCGCGGATCGCCGCTTTCGGGAACTGCGCGTGTAGCTTTCCATGGATCCCGCGAATCTCTTCCGGCGTATGCGGCCCGCTGTTGTCGTCCCGCACTTCGACCGCCACCGCCAACTTGGATCCCGGAACGCGTACCACTCCGCCATATTCCGTGCGATGGTACATCACAATAATCGATGCCCCGCGCGGGTCCTTCCACACAAACACCGCGGGCACATCCGGCGGCGTGCTCGCCGCATTCACGCCGATGTCGAGGAACTGCACTCCGCCTTCCATCAACGGCGCAATCAAGCCGCGTGAATGCCCGGGCACGTCCGTCATCTTCGCGCCCGTTGTGGTGCGCCCAAATCGCCGGTCAAGCGCTTTCGAAAACCCCAGGCACCCGGTAATCGTCGAGCGGTCAAGTAACTCAGTCTGCCACGTGAAAGGCAGCGCATGCCACGCGATGTCCCCGCGCGCAATCGCATTCTCCATGCGCTTACGATCTTGCGCATTCGCCTGCTCCAGATAGCGATACAGCATCCAGGAGCCGGTCGTCCACACGAACTGCGCCCGCCCTTCGCTGCGCGTGCTCTCGGCAATCGCAATCGCCTGCGGGTAGAACTTCGTAAAGTATCTCCGAATGATCGCCGCCTGCGTATCCACGAACCCCACGTCCAGGTGGCACTTGAACATCACCAGGACTTGCTCCACTCCTTCGTCCACCGCAAAATTCCCCGTGGCAAGCCCGCTTCCCGCCAGCCCATAAAGAAATCGACGCCGATCCATTTGTTCAACTGTATCTATGTCCTTGCGCCGCCGCGAATTCTGTGCGACCCTCGCCGGTCTCGCCCTCGCCCCGCGCATAGTATCGAAACCAACCGTTCACGCATTTTGTGAAGACGAAACAATCGAGCTAAAGCCGGCCGGTGCGCTCTGGTCCAACGGCGAAATGTCCGTGAGTATCGAGAACGGCGCGGTCCACGTAGCGAGCCCGCGGAAACATCTGCTTCGTCTGCGTCTCCACTGGCCGCACGCTTTTTCTAAAGCGCACCGGTATCTGGGCGACGCCTGGGAGCGAAGCTATGGTGATCTGGGCTGGCGCCCGCTCGAGCCGGAACGCATCTTCCCTGGTACTTTCTCGCTAGCGACAACTCCTCGGTATCAGCCTGGGGTGTAAAAACCAATCCGGGCGCATTTTGTTTTTGGCAGGTTGATCCCTCGGGCGTCACGCTATGGCTGGACGTGCGGAATGGCGGCGGCGGTGTCGGCCTCGGCAAACGCACATTGCTCGCCGCCACCATACTGACGGAGGTCTACGAACAACAATCTCCTTTTCAAGCCGCCCGCAAATTCTGCCGCAAGATGGCCGATCGTGCAATCTTCATGCCCGCCCCGCTCTACGGCGGCAACAACTGGTATTACGCCTACGGCAACAGTTCCGCCGACGCCATCCGCTCAGACACCGAACGCATCGCCTCTTATGCTCCGTCCGGCGGAAACCGCCCATTCATGTTGATCGATGACGGCTGGTCGCCATACAGGACAACTGGCCCCTGGGTTGGCAATGGGCCGACCGGAAACGCACGTTTCTCGGACATGCCGGCGCTCGCATCCGACATGCAGCGTCTCAGCGTGAAGCCGGGGCTCTGGTTTCGCCCGCTGACAACCCGCGAATCCGTCCCTGAAAATTGGCTGCTCAAAAGCGATTTCAGCGCGGCACGCTTCGCCAGGCAACAGATGCGCACCCTCGATCCCACAGTCGAAGGCGCGGCCGAACAGATTCGAAGCGATGTGCGCCAGTTCTGCGGCTGGGGTTACCAACTCCTCAAACACGATTTTTCAACTTACGATCTGCTCGGCCGCTGGGGCTTTCAAATGGCAGCGGAATTGACCGACGCCAACTGGCATTTCGCCGACCGCACCCGCACCAACGCCGAAATCTTTCGCGCACTCTACGCGCTCCTGCGCGAGGCCGCGGGCTCCACGCCTCTGCTCGGGTGCAACACCGTCGGCCATCTGGCCACGGGGCTCTTCGAGGTGCAACGCACCGGCGACGATACCAGCGGCCGCGACTGGTCCCGCACCCGTAAGATGGGCGTCAACACCCTCGCATTCCGCGCCACCCAGCAAGGCGCCTTCTTCGATGTCGACGCCGATTGCGTCGGCCTCACCAACGCCATCCCGTGGTCTCTCAATCGCCAATGGCTCGACCTGCTATCTCGCAGTGGCACGCCGCTCTTCGTCTCCGCCGCGCCCGATGCCGTCGGGCCCGCGCAGCGCGCGGCGCTGCGCGAAGCCTTTGCGCATGCCGCGGTACGCCAACCCGTCTGCGAGCCTCTCGACTGGCTCCAAACCAACGAACCCGCACACTGGCGCTTAGGCGGCGCGACAGCTACCTACGACTGGTTTAGCGATGCTCTCTCCATTCCGCTCTAAACAAGTTCAATCGCGGGAGATGTCCTCGTTCGTCCTGTCCTTGAGCATCGCTGTCGCGACCAGCGAAACAATCGCGCAGCCGAAAATGAAAACAGCAATCGGCCACGCCGAGTGATAGTGGCTCAACAAAGCAGTCGCAATCAGCGGAGCAGGACCGCCCGCAATCAAGGACGACAATTGATAGCCGAGCGACGCCCCACTGTAGCGAAGGCGCTCCGTGAACGACTCCGCAATTAACGCGGCTTGCGGACCGTACATCATGTCGTGCGGCACCAGCGAGAGCACGATCGCGAGCGCCACCAGCCCCGCCACTCTGGTATCGAGCAGCGCGAAATACACAAAGCCATAGCCCCCGATGAGCGCCGCGCCGAGCATGTACACTCGCTTGCGGCCAAAGCGGTCGGATAGATGCCCAAAGAATGGAATGGAAACGAACGAGAGCATCGCCGCGGCGAGCACCGCCATCAGCAGAAAATCACGCTCGAGGTGCAACACGCCCGTTCCGTACGAGAACACGAACGCAGTGAACACATAGAAGGGCGCTTGCTCGGCCATGCGGCATAAAGCTGTCAGCAGGATCTCGCGCGGCTGCCTCCGAATCACTTCGAGCACCGGCGCGCGCTCAATCCGCCGCTCCGCGACCAATCGGACGAACACCGGCGTCTCCGCAATGCCCAGCCGAATATAAAGGCCGATTGCGACCAGGAAAATGCTAAACAGAAACGGAATGCGCCAGCCCCACGTCAGAAATTGCTCGCCCGACAGCGCGCTGAACGCGAACACCGCCAGATTCGAAAGAAACAAACCCGCCGGTACGCCGAACTGCGGCCACGAAGCGATGAATCCGCGATGCCGGTTCGATTGCGCCCATTCCATCGCGAGAAGCACCGAGCCGCCCCACTCACCGCCCACTCCGATGCCCTGAATGAAGCGTAGGATCGTGAGGATGATCCCGCCCCAAATACCGATGTGCTCATAGCTGGGAACCAGCGCTACCAGAAATGTCGCGCTACCCATCAGCAGCAGCGTTGTAACCAATGCCGCCTTTCTCCCCAGGCGGTCCCCGTAGTGGCCGAAGATCGCCGCGCCGATGGGCCGCGCAAGAAATCCCACGGCGTATACACCGAAAGCTTGCAGCGTGCCGACAAAAGGATCCGCGTTCGGAAAATAAAGCCGCGCAAACACCAATCCAGTGACGGTGCTGTAAAGGAAAAAATCGTACCATTCAATCGCGGTCCCGATCGTACTAGCCAAAACCGCGCGCCTGAGTTGCTGACTGGCGGACATCTTGTCAGTCTACGAGCATCTTCAGCAAATGCTCCGAAAGTCGGCGGCGCACCTCGGCGCTTTCCTCCGAAGTCCAGACACGAAGTCCTTCGCCCGACTTCATGCCAAGTCTGCCTTCATCGATGCTTTCGGAAAGCAGCCGGGAAGGCGGCTTGGCGCAACTCAACTCCGGCACAACGATGCTATAAATATCGCGCGCCAGTTCCAGCCCGATCAGGTCCGCATTCTCCATCGGCCCAAGCACCGGAAATCGCATCCCGAAGCCGTTCTTCACGACGACATCGATAGTTTCGGCGTCACAAACACCGCTTTCGATGAGGCTGAAGGCCTCGCGCCAAAGCGCATACTGCAGGCGATTACCGATGAAGCCCGTGACATCGCGGTGCACCTTAACCGGCCGCTTGCCTACTTTGCGAAGCAACTCAAACATTTGCTCAAAAACGGCGGCATCGGTATATTCCGTGCGCACGACTTCAACCAGCGGTACCAAATACGGCGGATTCCACCAATGCGTACCCACTAAGCGCGCACGCGCGGCCGTCGCGAGATCTTCACCGATCTGAGTGATCGGAATGACCGAAGTATTGCTGGCAAGAATCGCATGAGCGGGCGCACTGGCCGCGGCTTCCCAAAAAAGTTTGCGTTTGAGCTCGAGCCTTTCGGGTGCAGCCTCAATCACCACGTCCGCCGACTTCACGGCGGCAGCAATTTGCGCAGCCACCGTAATGTGCGCCAAGACCGGCTCTGGAGCTCTACCGATATTGCGCAGGTTTGCTTCGATTCTCTTAAAGACGTTCGCAAGTGCGTCACGATCCGGATCGGAGACGACCACCGAATGGCCAAACTCAGCAAACACTTGAGCGATCCCGTGCCCCATCAGCCCAGCGCCAAGCACCGCTATATTAAGTACCTCTTCCATGCACTCTCCTAAAGCAAAAGTCGACCGTATCCATTCACGAAGAATTGAATCATTTCGACCTACCCCCGGATTCTAATCTTCCGTTGATCGACAACAGCAAGCCGGCCCCTTAAGTCTGTATTTCGTACCAGCAGAAGAACCCTCCGAAGCGCCTCGCGAATCGCTGCCTCGGTAGGAGGATGAATGCGGAGCCGCACAACACCTGGCGTGCTCTCGGGCGGGAAGCGGATCACGTTCGCAAAGTCGGCATCAAGCGTAACGAGAATGCGGTTATTTTCGATGCTGAATCGTAGGACATTCTCATCTGCCGCACCCGACAGCCCAGCGTCGAGAACTGCAAGAACATCGTGGCCCTCGCCACTGAGCTCGCGCGCGTGTAAGGGCGAGATGTTCTCGTCGAGAAGCAGGCGCACTAGTCTGCGAGAACGATTTCTTCGCTCGCAAGCTGAGCGGCATACTGCAGAGCTGCCCTAATGTGCTCGGGCCGCAATTGCGGATACGCCCCAAGAATCTCAGAGGAGCTCTCCCCGGCAGCGAGCTTCTGGAGAACAAGATAGACAGGAATGCGGGTACCCTCGAGACAAGGCTTTCCCATCATGACCTCAGGGCGAACTTCAATATGCTCCGGAAATTCCATACGCTAATGCTCCGGGAGACGCTCTCTCATAGCATCTCACGACCCCGCAGCGCCGATTCTAAACCGGTCTCCGCTACATTCTCCCCGCTAATCCAAACGCCCAACCCCGTCATTGATAAAATCACCCCGATAAGGAAATCGGCAAAATCATGACCACTCGCACATCCAGGCGTTTCTTCCTAGGCGCCGCAACCGCGGCCGCAGCCTCCCGAATCTGGGGCGCAAACGATCGCATCAACGTAGCCATCGTCGGACTCGGCGGCCGCGGCTCCAGCCATCTGAAAATCTATTCGAATCTGCCCGAGGCCCGCGTCGTCGGGCTCTGCGACATCAACCAGGCCGCCCGCGAGCGTGCCCAGGCGACTCTCCTGAAAAACACCGGCGAAAAAGCCAAAGAGTTCGAAGACATGCGCCAGGCCTTCGCCGATTCCGAAGTCCAAGCCGTCTCCATCGCCACCCCCAACCACTGGCACGCGCTCGCTGCCATCTGGGCCATGCGGGCAGTGAAGGATGTCTACGGCGAAAAGCCCGCCTGCTACAACATCCACGAAGGCCAAAGGATGTTGGCGGTCGCGCGTGAAACCAACCGCATGCTGCAAATCGGATCGCAGCATCGCAGCATGCCTTTCAAGATGCGCGCCATGGAATCCGTCCACGGCGGTCTGATCGGCGACGTCTATTTGTCCAAGGGACTCTGTTTCAAGCGCCGCGCATCGATTGGCCACAAACCGGACAGCCCTACGCCCCCCGGCGTGAACTGGGATTTATTCCGTGGCCCCGCGCCCATGCGCCCATTCAATGAATTGCGTTTCAAGTACAATTGGCACTGGTTCTGGGACACCGGCAACGGCGACATCGGCAATCAAGGCGTGCACGAAATGGGTGTCGCGCGCTGGGGCCTGGGCGATCCCCAATTTCCTCAGACGGCATACGCGCAGGGCGGAAAGTACGCCTATCAGGACGATCAGGAAACCCCGAATACGTTATTGGCGAGCTACAACTACGGCGCCAAGGAACTCGTGTTCGAGGTTCGTGGCCTGTTGACGGGAGCCGAAGGCTTCGCTGTCCATCGTTCCGTCGGCGCTCCCGCGGAAGGGGCCACTGCGCCTTCGGCGACTCCGATCGCCACCGTCCCCAGCAAGGGCGCGCCGTTGAACATCATGGTGGGCAATCTGTTTTACGGCACCGAAGGCTGGGCCGCCATGAGCGACCAGGGATTCCAGGCTTTCAAAGGCGAGAGCAATGAGCTGATTGCCGATGAACGTCCGGAGAAAGGTCCGGGCTCCGATGGAACATCGCTTCACATGCAAAATTTTCTCGCCGCCTGCCGGTCGCGCAACTACAAAGAGCTTCACGACGAAATCGCAAACGCTTATCTCAGCGCCTCGCTTTGCCACTTAGCCAACATCAGCTATCGTGTGGGACGCAAACTCACCCTCACATCCGGACCGCGATTCGCCAACGATCCTGAAGCCGAAAAAATGCTGACCCGCGACTATCGCAAGCCTTACGTGGTCGCCTAACAATCGATGTGGGGCCGGCTGGCAGCCCCACCGTCCGCGACCCAGCGAAAACGTTAATGACTCGAGCAAACCGAGCCGCGACCGTGAGGGAGCGGTTTAAAATGTCCTGACAAGATCGCGGACCGGAATTCACAACCCGGACCATGAAGTTTCTTTGCCGATCCATCGGCGGTTGAAAGTCCCGCGAGCGCGGCCGGCAAAGCGAATGCCATGGTCTTTGCGCTCTTAGGCGACAAGCAATTCAATGCTTGGGCCGATAACATCGGCCAGTGTACCGGTTGCGATGGCGTTATTAATACAACAACCGTGCTGGCCGATGGCAGAGTGATGGCCATGCTGCGGGTTGGGCACTCAGCAGATTCCGGAATTGCAGCTAGGCAACGTCGACGATGGCAGTCTCACCGAGATGTGCTCCCTGGCCGAAAACGACTTCCTCAAGCGCTGGATTCGATGCGAAGGACCCGAACGCATTCTGCAATGGGCCGGAACGAAAAACACGGCCATTGCATGGGAAGGCCTGTATGCACATCGCTGCCAGGCGTGCGTCCGCGTGTATTCCGACGAAGCGGTTCGTACGGTAATCCGCGAGCACTATGAAGAAAAAATTATGGATGTGCTCGCTTCCGAATGGCTCACGTACACCTACGCGCCGGCGGTCGCGCTTACTCCTGCCGTATAGCAGCCAGCGGATCGATTTTAGATGCGCGCCTCGCCGGAACATAGCTGGCAGCCAGTGCCACTACGCCCAACAAAACCGCGACGGCTAGATACACGGCCGGATCGTTCGGCTGCACCCGGAATAGCATGCTTGTCAGCAGGCGCGTGCCGGCAACCGCCGCGGCCAAACCTAAAGCCAGACCGAGCCCCGCGAGCGCCAGTCCCTCCCCGAGTACGAGCCGTAACACCGACCCCGTGGTCGCACCTAATGCTATCCGCAGCCCGACCTCGTTCGACCGTTGGCCCACCGCGTACGCCATCACTCCATAGACACCGGCCATGGCCAGACATACCGCCAGGCCCGCGAAAACCGCGAATAACAAAGTGCGAAATCGGGGCGCGGCCACATTCTCCGAAAGTATCGCTTCCATTGTCGTGAATTTCATCGGAACATCCGGCGCTCTCTCTCGCGCCAGCCGCCGCACTGTTTCCGCCAGCGCGTTTGGATCGCCCACCGTCCGCACGACCACGCTCAAAGTCACTCCGTTAAACGCGTGTTGCCCGTAGGTCATGTAGCACTCCGGCATCGGTTCAAACTCCGGGCCCCGCTGCCGCACGTCACCCACCACACCGACGATCGTCATGCCCTTCAAAGTATCGAAGGGACAGAAGATTGTCCTGCCGAGCGGATTCTGCTTAGCAAATGACTTTCGAACCAGCGCCTCGTTCACCACCGCGACAAAGGGCCTGTCCAATGTATCGCCATTGCTGAAGTCGCGCCCGCTCTTCAATGGAATGCCGAGCGCCGCGAACGTGCCGGGCGTGACGATAGAAAGCACCACGCTCGGAGCACGAGTCCAATCCGGCTTCCCCGGCAGTTGATCGATAAGATAACCTCCCGTCGAATCCACGTATCCCGGCGGCGCCATCGTGGCGCCCGCTGCCGTCACGCCGGGTACCGTGCCAATTTGAGAGAGCATGTCTCCGAAAAACTGGCGCGCGCGCGCAAACGCACTAGGCACGGTCGCCCGCATGACGAGCACGTTCTCCGGCCGAAAGCCCAAAGCCACATTCTGCAACGCCGCCAGGCTCTTGATCAGCAAGCCTGCTCCGGAGAGCAGCACCACGGCGAGCGCGATCTCGCCTACCACGAGCGCTCTATGCGTTCCAGCCATTCCACCGCCGCGCAGCAAGCGCGTTGCCCCTTGCTTCAACGCATTGCTCAAGTCGACCTTGGATGCACACAACGCGGGTACCAGACCGAACAGCAGGCTCGTCATTATCGAAATGCCAAGAGTGAATGCGAGTACCCATCGGTCGATGCCGATTTCGGCAAGCCGCGGCAGGCCGGCCGGCGCCAGTGCTACCAGCGCTTTCGATCCCCAATAGGCAAGCAGCAGCCCCGCGGCGCCCGCGATGAACGCAAGCAGTAAGCCTTCCGTCACCAATTGCCTCATCAGCCGCTGGCGGCTCGCTCCCAGCGCCGCGCGCACCGCGACTTCCCGTGTCCGCGCCGTGGCTTTACCGAGCAGCAAGGTTGCTGTGTTTGCACACGCGATCAGAAGCACCAGGCTCACCGCGCCTAACAGCAGATAGAGAGTGAGGCGAACGTCATCGACCATCTCATCTTGCATTCCCGTCACGGCAACGCTCCGGCCCAGGTTGCTGTCCGGATATCGCTGCTCGAGGCGCCTCGCAATTACGGTCATCTCGGCGCGCGCCTGTTCAATCGAGATACCGGTCTTGAGCCGCGCGACAGCGAGATAGTTTTGGCCTGTGCGCGGTTCCGCTTTTGCACCTCTGATCTTCGGAACCCACAGATCCGTCTTGTCCGGAAAGCGAAAGCCCGGCGGGAGCACCCCGACAATGGATCGCGATCCATACACCCGAACGGTCTGGCCCAGCGCGCCGGGGTCGCCGCCAAAATGGCTTTGCCAGTAGGCGTAGCTGATCATTACCGCTCCGCCATTCGCCGTCTTCCTTTCCTCCGCCGTGAAGAAGCGGCCGGCGGCCGGCTCGACGGCGAAGACGCGAAAGAAGTCCGCGCTCACTCCGGCGGCTCGTGCGTACTCGGCCGTCGCGCCCTGCATCACTGCCGTTTCCCGCGAGGAGTAATAGGCCATCGCCTCGAACGAAGAACTCTGCTCTTGCCAGTCCTCGAAGTTCGGGATCGAGACTTGTTTCGAAAGCGCGGTCGAGGCCTCGCGGGTTTTCGAAAAATCCGAAAACGTCACAATTCGATCCGCATCGCGATACGAAAGCGGCTTTAGGATCACCGCGTTCACGACGCTGAAAACAGCCGTGTTCGCTCCAATGCCGAGCGCCATGATCAAAACGGCAAGCGCCGCAAATCCTGGACTCCGGCGCAGATTGCGGCCCGCGTACCGCAGATCGCGTAGCAGGTCATCGATGTAGTTCACCCGCCGCGCATCCCGGCATTCCTCTTTGCGCTGCTCGATCCCATCCATGGCCCGGAGCGCTACGGAACGAGCTTCTTCCAGGGACAAACCTTTTGCTACTTCCAGCTCGATGCGCTGTTCGAGATGGAATTGAAACTCCTCTGCAAGCTCCCGTTCCACACGATTCCGCTGGAATATCGTTCGCAGCCGGAGGCCTATCTGGCGCACTGTCTACACCTCGCTAAGTCGAACAATTCGGGAAATCGCACCTGCCAGCCGCTCCCAGTTGGCGGCCTCCCGCTCCAAAGCCCGCCGCCCCGGCCGTGTCAGCGAATAGAACTTCGCGCGCCGCCCGTTCTCCGTAACTTTCCACTCCCCCTTGATCCACCCTTCCTCTTCCAGTTTGTGCAGCGCGGGATACAGCGACCCATCGCTAACCTGGAGCATTTCTCCGGAAACCTGTTTCAGCCGCTGGCTGATCGCCCAAGCGTGCAGCGGTTGCAGGGCGACTATTTTCAGGAGTAGGAGGTTCAACGTGCCCTGGACAAGATCGGCCGGCTTGCTCATCGTTAACCCTAGGTTACCGAGCCCAGAGTATCACGGGCAATGTGGGGCAGGTTGGCAACCTGCGCGGGACTGGCAGTCCCGCCAATAAATCTCTACAGCCACAGCAACAGCTCTCCCAGGTTCTTAAGCTTCAGCGGTTGGTCGATCACCAACGCTTCCCCAAATCGCACTCCGGCCAGGGACCCGAAAAACCGGTCGCGCGATTCGAGCGCGAACAAATAATCTCCCAAGCCCGTCGGCAGCACTCCGAATTCCTCCGCCGTCTTTGAGAATTGCGATTGGTGCATCCGCAGCAACTCCAGCTTTTTGTCGAACACTTCCGAGATATCCACCACCAGCGAGGGCCGGCGCACGTGGTGCAGCAGGTAATAGAGAAACGCCTGCGGCTTGTGCGGCGGATTCTCGTCTTCTGATTTGCGGAGCGTTGCGTAGAGTCCCGCATTGCGAATCGTCCTGCCCGCTGCCGCGTGATCCGGATGTCTGTCCTTCCAATACGGCGCGACGACTACTTTCGGCCGATAGCGGCGCAGCACGCTTGCCACCAGGCGCCGCTGCTCGGGCGAATCCAGCAGTCCGCAATCCGGAAGGTGCAGGCTCTCGCGCACCGCCGCGCCGGCAAATTGAGAAGCCTCGCGCGCTTCCTCTTTCCGCTCCGCCTCCGTCCCGCGCGATCCCATCTCGCCGTCCGTGAGATCCACGATTCCAAAAGAACAATTCCGCTGTCCCAACAGCAGCGCCATGCCGCCCGCTCCCCACTCCACATCGTCCGGATGCGCGCCGAAAAACAAGACATCCAAAGTCATCTGCCTACCATTGTCTATGCCAATCACGCGTCGCCGCATTCTGCAAGCCGCCGCCTTCGCCGTCTCCGCCCCCGTGCTGGCCGAGCCGCCTTCGATCGCGGCCTTGCGGTCCATGCGCGATCGGGTGCGCCCCATTGAAGCGGCGGAGCGCCGGGCGCGCCTCGAGCGTGCGCGCGAGCTCATGCGTCGCTACAAGCTCGACGCCATGCTTCTCACCGGCGGTAGTTCCTTGCTGTATTTCACTGCGGCGCGTTGGGGACAAAGCGAGCGCTTTTTTGGCACGCTGATTCCCGCCAAAGGAAACTGTCTCTGCGTCTGCCCATCGTTTGAAGAGGGCCGCGCCCGCGAGCAGCTCGAGCATGGCCCGTTGGCCGATGCCCGCGTTCTCACCTGGGCAGAAGACGAAAATCCGTATCGGGTTCTCGCCGCGGGCATGCAGTCGATTGGTCTTTCCACCGCCACTCTCGGCATCGAGGAGCACACGCAGTTCGTCTTCGCCGACGCCATCGCCAAAGCCGCTCCGCAATTGAAAATCGCCAGCGCGACGCCCGTTACCGCCGGCTGCCGCATGCTGAAGAGTCCGCATGAGCTCGAGTTGATGCGGATCGCCAATCAAGCTACGCTCCAGGTCTACGAAGCCGTCTACAAGGCGCTCGCCCCAGGCATGACCCAGCGCCAGGCCGACGCGCTCATTGCGGCCGCGTACGAGCGCGTCGGCTTTCGTGGCGCGGCCAGCGTCGAGGTTGGCTCGTCGAGTTCGCTACCGCACGGCAGCGCCGCCGCGCAAATCATTCGCGAAGGCCAGGTCGTCATGATCGACGATGGCTGCACGGTGGAAGGCTACAACTCCGATATCACCCGCACCTTCGTTTATGGCGCCGCCAGCGATGAAATGAAACGCGTGTTCGACGTCGTCCACCGCGCGCAAAAAGCCGCCCTCGAAGCCGCCAAACCGGGCGTCGAATGCCAGGCCGTCGATGCCGCCGCCCGCAAAGTGATCGGCGACGCCAGTTATGGTCCCGGCTACAAATATTTCACCCACCGCCTCGGCCATGGCATCGGCTTGGATGGTCACGAGTGGCCCTACCTGGTGCGCGGCAACACTCTTCCCCTAGAGCACGGAATGACCTTCAGCGACGAGCCTGGTGTCTATTTGCCCGGCAAATTCGGCGTTCGTTTGGAGGACGATATGTATATCACCTCGGACGGCGCCAAGCTATTTACTCCGCCTAGCCCATCGCTCGAACACCCTTTCTGATCTAGTACCGGTAGTTGTGCTGGTCTCAAGTCGTCTTCCGATCGCGTCCACCTGACGTGGAGGGTAATACATGCTCTGGTACGCGTGGGTATTTTTGGTCGTAGCGCTCCTTGCCGGCTTGTTAGGATTTGGAGGCATTGCCGCCGCCTCGGCAAGCATCGCGAAGATTTGTTTTGTTATTTTTCTGGTCCTGTTTCTGGTCAGCTTGATAGCCGGACGTCGCCGGGTCCTGTAAGCGCTGCAATACTCAAGGCATGGCACAGACGCCTTGGGGCGAATTATCCATCGCTGATGCACACGTGCATTTCTTCTCGCATAACTTTTATGCGGGATTGGCGCGCCAGAAAAAAGTAGACGGAGCGGAGGCCCTTGCGCCTCTGCTCCATTGGGACATCCCGCTCGCAGATCCAACCGCGCTGGCGAGCCGCTGGGTCGCCGAACTCGACCGTCAGGGAATAACCCGCGCCGCTCTCATCGCGAGCGCTCCGGGAGACGAGCACAGCGTGTCCGCTGCCGTCGCATCCCAGCCGGATCGCTTCTTCGGTTATTTCATGATCGATCCCACGCAGTCGGACGCCCTCGAGCGTGTGAGAGCCGCCGCCGCCAATCCCCATCTGCATTGCGTGTGCCTGTTCCCGGCGATGCATACGTACTCCATCGTGGACGAGCGTTTAGTACCAATATTGGAAATCGCTTCCGACGGCGGGCTTGCGGTTTTTGTTCACTGCGGCGCCCTGAGCCTCGGTATTCGAAAAAAATTAGGCCTTCCCAGTCAGTTCGATCTGCGCTTCTCGAACCCGCTTGCCCTCCATCCAGTCGCGCTCCACTTTCCGAAAATCCGCTTCGTTGTGCCCCATTTTGGCGCAGGTCTTCTACGGGAAACCCTCATGTTGGCCGATCTCTGCCCGAACGTCTGTCTGGATACATCCAGCACCAACCACTGGATGTCATACGAAGGACTAGACTTACGCACCGTCTACCGGCGGGCTCTGGATGTCGTGGGCGCCGAGCGTCTGCTCTTTGGCTCCGATTCGAGCTTTTTCCCTCGCGGCTGGAACGAGGAAATTTTTCGCCAGCAAACCACCGCGCTCTATGAGCTCGGTATCGAGCGGGAGCAGGCATCCCGCATCTTTCACGCTAATCTGGAAACCCTTCACCTTAGGCCATCAGAAAAACCCTAAGCAAATCTTCCCCAGGTACTGGTACTTTGTCTGTGTGGCTTCCATGCCTACAGTTCGAGTCAAGATTCACCTCCCCCGGCCTGCCGCCGCTGTGCGCGTCAAGCTTCCGTTTCCCGCCTCGCCCAAATTACGGGTGGCCCAACTCAGTCCTGGTCCGCGTTTCGATTCCGTCTCGCCGTTCACTCCCGAACGGTGGCTCGAACTCGAGGCATATCGGCCGCGCGTGCTAGTCGGGGACGTCGCGTCTCTCGATCGCCTCCTCGAACAGGTCCAACTTGGCATGCTCGATCTGGCCTGCGTGGATCGCGCCCTCGTCGTGCTGACTCGTTATCGAGCGCGCCCGATGAACGATATTTCCCGCGTGGCCCTCTGGCAGGGTTTTGGCGTACCGATCTTTGAGCTTTATCTCGGGCCGGACAACAGCCTACTCGCCGCCGAGTGCGGCGCCCACGAAGGCTGGCATCTTCAGGCCGGCATCGATTGCTGGCGTCACGACGACGAGCTCATCCTGGACAATCCCGGAAACTACGGCCTGCGCACCGGTCTCTCAGCCACCAT
>Ga0193753_10002538_pt1 | contig 14268 bp, 8 predicted proteins | sample H1c2metaG_FD_144925 | JGI IMG/M metagenome (GOLD analysis project Ga0193753, IMG submission 144925) | Soil microbial communities from a riparian zone of the East river system, Colorado, United States - H1c2 | ecosystem: Environmental > Terrestrial > Soil > Riparian zone | place: USA: East River... | reverse complement strand
AGGCCGAACAGCGTCACCCCGATCATCCCGGCGAACACGGTCACCCCCATCGCGCGGCGGATCTCGGCGCCCGGTCCGGTCGACAGGATGAGCGGGATCACCCCGGCGATGAACGCGAACGACGTCATCACGATCGGGCGCAGCCGCAGCCGGCTGGCCTCGATCGCCGCCTCGATGATGGTCTTGCCCTGGCGCTCGAGCTCGCGCGCGAACTCGACGATGAGGATCGCGTTCTTGGTGGCCAGGCCCATGAGGACGACCAGGCCGATCTGGACGAACACGTTGCGATCGCCGCCGGCCAGCTGCACGCCGATCAGCGCGGCCAGGACGCAGAGCGGCACGATGAGGAGGATCGCGAGCGGCAGCACCCAGCTCTCGTAGAGCGCGGCCAGCACCAGGAACACCAGGAGGATGGCGAGCGGGAACACGACCAGGTTGGCGCCGCCCTCGCTGACCTGCTGGAAGCTGAGGTCGGTCCACTCGTAGGTGAACCCGGGTGGCAGGACGCCCGGCGCGGCGCGACCGATCGCGGCGATCGCCTGCTCCGACGACATCTTCGCCGGATCCGCCTGCCCGACCAGGTCCGCCGCCGGGAATCCGTTGTAGCGCACCACCGGATCGGGCCCGTAGGTGTGGTTCACCTGCACGATGCTGCCGATCGGCACCAGCTGGCCGGCGCCGTTGCGGGTGCGCAGCTCGCCGATCTGCTCGGCGTGATCGCGGAACGGCGCGTCGGCCTGGGCGATCACCTGGTAGGTGCGCCCGAACCGGCTGAAGTCGTTCACGTAGGTCGAGCCGAGGTAGATCTGCAGCGTCTCGAACAGGTCGGTCAGCGCGACGCCCTGGGCCTTGGCCCGGGTCCGGTCGATCGCCAGATCGAGCTGCGGCACGTTGGGCTGGTAGGTCGAGAACGGCGGGAGCATGCCGGGCGTCTTGGCGACGGCGCCCTGCAGCCCGCCGATCGCGGCGGCCAGCTCGGCGTCGCCGCGGTCGGCGCGGTCCTCGACGAACAGCGAGAAGCCGGCGCCGGTGCCGAGGCCGAGGACCGGAGGGGGCATGATGGCAAACGCGAACCCCTCCTGGATCCCGCTGAAGCTCATGTTGAGCTGCGCGGTGATCTCCTCGGCGGTGTGCTCGCGCTCCTCCGACGGCTCGAGGGTGAGGAACACGACCGCGGCGTTCGGCGTGTTGGTGAAGTGGACCCCGTTGAGGCCCGGGAACGCGATGGCGTGCTCGACGCCGTCGGTGGCGAGCGCTCGCCTGGTCACCTCGCGGACGACCCCCTCGGTGCGATCGAGCGACGCGCCGGCCGGCAGGTTGATGATCGAGATGAGGTACATCTTGTCCTGGGTCGGGACGAAGCCGCCCGGCACCTTCTGGAACATGAACACCGCGAGCGCGATGGTGATCGCGTAGGTCAAGAAGGCCGGGCCGCGGCGGCGGACTGCCCCGCCGACCAGCGTGCCGTAGACGCGCCCGCCGCGGCGGAAGCCGCGATCGAACCAGCGGAAGAACCAGCCGAACACCCGATCGATCACCCGGGTCAGCAGATCGCGCGGCGCGCCGTGCGGGCGGAGCAGGCGCGCGGCCAGGGCCGGCGACAGGGTCAGCGAGTTGATCGCGGAGATCACCGTCGAGATCGCGATGGTGGCGGCGAACTGGCGGAAGAACTGACCGGTGAGCCCGGCCATGAAGGTCATCGGCACGAACACCGCGCACAAAACGAGCGCGACCGCGATGATCGGGCCGGACACCTCGCGCATCGCCTGGTGGGCGGCCGCGCGCGGCGCCAGCCCGGCCTCGATGTTTCGCTCGACGTTCTCGACCACCACGATCGCGTCGTCGACCACGATGCCGATCGCGAGCACCATGCCGAACAGGGTGAGCGTGTTGATGGTGAAGCCGAGCGCGAGCAGCACCCCGAAGGTGCCGACGATCGACACCGGGACGGCCAGGAGCGGGATCACCGACGCGCGCCAGGTCTGCAGGAACAGGATCACGACCAGCACCACCAGGAGCGCGGCCTCGAGCAGGGTCTCGATGACCGACTCGATCGACTCCTGGACGAACACGGTGGGGTCGTAGGCGACCTGCCAGGTCAGGCCGGCCGGGAACGCGGTGGCCAGCTCGGCCATGCGCGCGCGGATCTGGTGCGACAGCTCGACCACGTTGGAGCCGGGCGCCTGGAAGATGCCGAGCCCGACCGCCTGCTGGTTGTCGAGCAGCGAGCGCAGCGAGTAGGTCGCGGCGCCGAGCTCGAGGCGGGCCACGTCGCCCAGCCGGGTGATCTCGCCGTCCTCGCCGGTGCGGATGACGACCTCCGCGAACTCCTTCTCGCTGACCAGGCGGCCGGGGGCGTTGATCGACAGCAGGAAGTCGGCCGGGCGCGGCGTCGGTGGCGCGCCGAGCTGGCCGGCCGAGACCTGCACGTTCTGCTCGCGGATCGCGCGCACCACGTCGCTGGCGGTGAGGCCGCGCGCGGCGACCTTGCCGGGGTCGAGCCACACCCGCATCGCGTACTCGCCGGCGCCGAACGCGAGCGCGTCGCCGACGCCGGGGATGCGGCGCAGCTCGTCGACCACGTGGAGCGCGGCGTAGTTGCGCAGGTAGACCGCGTCGTAGCGGTTGTCGGGCGAGAGCAGGTGCACGACCAGCGTCATGCTGGACGACTGCTTCTGGGTGACGACCCCCTGGCGGCGGACATCCTCGGGCAGGCGGGCCAGCGCCTGCGACACGCGGTTCTGCACCTGGACCTGGGCGTCGTCCGGATCGGTGCCGGGCACGAACGTCACCGTCAGGGTCATGGTGCCGTCGCTGGAGGCGACCGACTTCATGTACATCATGTGGTCGACGCCGTTGATCGCCTGCTCGAGCGGCGCGGCGACGGTCTCGGCCAGCACCTTGGGGTTCGCGCCGGGGTAGACCGCGCGCACCTGCACCTGGGGAGGGACCACCTCCGGGTACTCGCTGACCGGCAGGAGCGGGATCGCGATCGCTCCCGCCGTGAAGATGAGGATCGAGAGGACGGCGGCGAAGATCGGCCGATCGACGAAGAAGCGGGACAGGTTCACGGCCGACCTCCCGACCGGGCGCCGGTCGTCTCGGCGGCCGCCGTCGCGGTCGCCGCGGGCGCGACCGTCACCTTCGCGCCCGGGAACACCTTCTGGATCCCGTTGACGATCACCCGGTCGCCGACCTCGAGGCCATCGGTGACCACCCGCAGCCGGTCGATGATGCGGCCGAGCTTCAGGTCGCGCCGCTCGACCGTGTCACCGGGCCCGAGCACGTAGACGTACTTGCGATCCTGATCGGTGAGGATCGCCTTGTCGTCGACCAGCATCGCCTTGATGGTGTTGCCCTCCGGCAGCCGCACGCGCGCGTACAGGCCGGGCGCGAGCCGGTGGTCGGGGTTGGGCACCACGGCGCGCGCGCGGATCGTCCCGGTCGCCGGGTCGACCGCGTTGTCGATGAAGTCGACCACGCCCTGGTGCGGGTAGCCGACCTCGTCGGCCAGCCCGACCGACACCGCCGCCGCGTCCGCGTGGGCCGCGAAGCGGAGGTAGGTCTGCTCGTCGCCGGTGAAGTAGACGTGCACCGGATCGACCGAGACCAGGGTGGTGAGCAGCGTCGGATCCGGGCCGGCCGCCACGAAGTCGCCGACCGACACCATCGCCTGGCCGGTGCGGCCGGCCATCGGCGCGCGCACCGACGTGAACTCGACGTCGAGGCGAGCCAGCTCGACGGCCGCCTGGGCCGACTTCAGCTCGGCCCCGGCCTGCGAGGCGGTCGACGCCAGCGTGTCGCGCTCGGCCCGCGCGATCGCGCGCGCGGCGACCAGCTTGTCGGCGCGGTCGGCGTCGACCCTCGCAATGTCGACCTTGGCGCGCATGCGCGCCAGATCCGCGGACGCGCGGGAGAGCGCCGCCTGGTAGGGACGCCGGTCGATCGTGAACATCACGGTGCCGGCGGCGACCTCGGAGCCCTCGCGGTAGCGGACCGCGGTGACGTATCCCGAGACGCGCGGGCGGATCTCGACGTGATGGATCGCCTCGACGCGGCCGGTCAGCTCGCTCGACGGGTTGACGTCGCGCAGCTCGACGGTGGTCACACCGACGGCCGGGGGCGGCGGCCCGGATGGAGTCGCCGAGGCGCTGGTGCCGCACGCGGCGGCGAGAACGAGACCGGGCAGGAGAGCGAGGGCTTGCAGAGGGTGAGTCAGTGCTGATAGTAGTGGAGGCATCCTCCGGTTCCTATACGGAGGCATCCTCCGTCTGGCAAGCCAGCCGCCCTCGATTTCGGCGACATGACCGCAACCTCCGAAAACCCCAAGGTTCCTCGCCCACTCCGGGCGGATGCGCGGCGCAACGTCGAGCTCCTGGTGGCCGCGGCCGAGGCCGAGTTCAACGAGCGCGGCGCGGGCGCGTCCCTGGAGGACATCGCGCGCCGGGCCGGCGTCGGCATCGGGACGCTGTACCGGCACTTCCCGACCCGCGACGATCTGATCGCCAAGGTGCTCGACGAGAGCACCCGGGCGATCGTGGCCCGCGGCCGCGCGCTGCTCGACGAGCCGGAGCCGGGCGCCCAGCTGGCCCGCTGGATCACCGAGCTCGTCGAGTATGTGACGACGTATCGCGGCGTCATCGCCGCGCTGGCGGCCGGCTTCGTCGCCGCCAACGGGACCCAGCTGTGCGTCAACTGCGAAGCGATCACCGCCGCCGGTGCCGCGCTGCTCGCGCGCGCCCAGGCCGCCGGCGAGATCCGCACCGACGCCGACGTGCGCGAGGTGATCCTGACCGCCCACTCGGCCGCGTGGATCGCCGAGCAGACCAGGGACCCGGGCGCGGTCGACCGCCTGCTCCGCATCCTGTTCGACGGTCTGCGCGCCACCGCGGTCGCGCCGGCGACCCGCCCCGCTCCGCCCCGCGCGATGTCCAGGCGCCCTCGGGCCCCGCGGACGAAGCGGTCGTAGCTCGATCGCGACCCGGTATCAGGCGCCTACCGCGGCGGCGTGATCACGTGGCTCGGGTCCGGCTGCTCATCCGGCGGTGCCAGCGAGTAGTCCCCGAACACGCCGTCGCGCTCGGCGACCAGCGCGCCGACGGTCTCGTGGGAGGCGCGGTCGATGAAGCGCCGCGCGTCGGGCGTGTTGCGCATGAGGCCGTCGAGGATCGGCCCGAGCATCTGGGTCGTGGCCAGCCCCATGTTCTCGTACGCCTGGTTCACGACCAGCTTCATCGCGGCGAGCTGGGACGACGGGATGTGGGCCAGCTGCTCGGCGGCCCGGCGCACCTCGGCCTGGAGCTCCGCGAACGGGACCGCGCGGTTGATGAGACCCACGTCGGCCGCCTCGCGCCCGGACAGCGGCTTGCCGGTGAGCGCGTACTCCTTGGCGCGGGTGAGGCCCAGCCGGTAGAGCCACATCCCCGACAGATAGCAGCCCCACATGCGCGAGTAGGGCGTGCCGATCCGGGCGTCCTCGCTGGCGATGACCAGGTCGGCGCACAGCGCGGTGTCGGATCCGCCGCCCAGGCACCAGCCGTGCACCTGGGCGATGACCGGCTTGGGCGTCCGCCACAGGCTCATGAACTTCTGGGTCGGCGCGGCGCCCTGGTAGGTGGAGAAGGCGAAGTCCTTGCCGGCGTCCCACGCGCCGTCGGTGGTCATGTGGCGATCCCAGTGATGGAAGCCGCCGCCGAAGTCGTAACCGGCCGAGAACGCGCGCCCGGCCCCCTGCAGCACGATCACCTTCACGCCCTCGTCCATGGTCGCCGCGTTCACCGCCGCCTCGACCTCGTCGGGCATGGGCGGGACGATGGTGTTGAGGCGCTCGGGTCGGTTCAGGGTGACGAAGGCGATCGGACCGTCGACGTGATAGAGGATGGTCTCGAAGGTCATCGGCGCAGTCATCGGCGCGGATGATACGCGCGGCCGCGGCGCGCCGCCCGCGCCGCCGCCAGCGATCCGCCGGGCCAGCGACGCGGCCGGATCGGCGGCCCGGCGGCGGGACGATCCGGCGGGGCAGTGCTACGCTGCGCGGAGAACCGAGGGTGGTGCGCCATGCAGACTGCGCTGTCTCCGCTCGACTTCGCTCGCCGGACCCGCCGGCTCTACCCTGACCGCGAGGCGGTGGTCGACGGCGATCTTCGCCTGACCTACGGCCAGTTCTTCGAGCGCTGCGCGCGCTGGTCGGCCGCGCTGGCCGGCATGGGCGTACGGCACGGTGACCGGGTCGCGATCATCGCGCCCAACGTGCACGCCAACCTCGAGCAGTTCTACGCCGTCCCGCAGCTGGGCGCGGTGCTGGTCCCGATCAACTACCGGCTCACCGCCGACGACTTCGCCTACATCATCGAGCACTCCGGCGCCAAGGTGGTCTGCGCCTGCTCCGACTACCTCGAGGCGGTCGACGGGATTCGCGATCGGCTGCCCGCGGTGGAGGCGTTCGTCGCGCTCGACGGGGCCCGGGCCGGGTGGATCGACTACGAGGCGTCGCTCGCCGCGGCGCCGGCCGAGGCCCCGGCGCCGTCGCAGGCGATCGCCGAGACCGACCTGCTCTCGATCAACTACACGAGCGGCACCACCGCGCGTCCCAAGGGCGTGATGATCACGCACCGCAACGCCTACATGAACATCGTGGGCACGCTGCTCCACCTGCGGCTCGGCCTGACCGACCGGTATCTGTGGACGCTGCCGATGTTCCACGCCAACGGATGGACCTTCGTCTGGGTGGTGACGGCGGCCGGCGCGACCCACGTGTGCCTGCCGCGCACCGAGCCTCCGCGCGTGTTCGACCTGATCCGGCGCGAGCGAGTCACCTGGATGTGCGCCGCGCCGACCGTGCTGATCGGGCTGGCCAACGCGCCGACCGAGGTGCGCGGCGAGGTGCCGCGCGGGGTGCAGGTGGTGACGGCCGGGGCCGCACCGGCGGCGGCGACCATCGAGCGCCTCGAGGGCGAGATGGGCTGGGAGGTCACCCAGGCCTACGGGCTGACCGAGACCTCGCCGTTCATCACGCTGTGCGAGCCGCGCCCGGAGCACGGCGAGCTGGGCGCCGGGGATCGCGCCACGGTCAAGGCCCGCCAGGGGGTCGAGCTCATCACCTCGGGCGAGATCCGCGTGGTCGACGACGCCGGCGCCGATGTGCCGTCCGACGGCGAGTCGCTGGGTCAGATCGTCGCGCGCGGCAACGTGATCATGGAGGGCTACTACCGCGACCCGGAGGCGACCGAGCGCGCGATGGGCAGCGGCTGGTTCGCGACCGGCGACGCCGCGGTCATGCACCCGGACGGCTACGTCGAGATCCGCGACCGGCTGAAGGACGTCATCATCTCCGGCGGCGAGAACATCTCGTCGCTCGAGGTCGAGGGCGTGCTGCTCCGCCACGCCGCGGTCCAGGAGGTCGCGGTGGTCGGCATGAAGGACGAGAAGTGGGGCGAGACGCCGCACGCGTTCGTGGTGCTGCGCGACGGGGCCAGCGCCACCGAGTCGGACCTGATCGCGTTCGCGCGCGCCAACCTCGCCCACTTCAAGGCGCCTCGCCACGTCCACATGGTCAGCGAGCTGCCCAAGACGGCGACCGGCAAGATCCAGAAGTTCCTGCTCCGCCGGGGCGCGTCGGCGGTGTCGCGCCAGTAGCGGCGAGGGGGCTTCGGCGCCTACGGCCGCGGGCGGACCGCGCGGCGGAACTCGTCGGGCGGCAGGGTGTTGAGGACGTCGCGCCGGCGCAGGCGGGCGCGGCGGGCCAGCGCGACCGCGTACTCGACGTTGGCGAGCGCGGCGGTCGAGTGGGCGTCGCTCGACAGCACGAAGCGAGCGCCGCGCGCCGCGGCCCGGCGGGCGCGCTCCGGGTCGAGATCGAGGCGGCGCGGGTCGCCGTTCAGCTCGATCGCGGCCGGCGAGTCGGCGATCGCGTCGAGCACCTCGTCGAAGCGGATGGCGATCGGATCGCGGTGGAGGATGATGCGGCCGAGCGCGTGGCCCCAGATCTTGAACACCGGCTGGCGCATGGCGGTGACCAGCCGCCGGGTCATGCCGTCCTCGTCGAGCTTGTAGCGCTGGTGGATGCTGGCGATGACGACGTCGAGCCCGGCCAGGACCTCGTCCGGGTAGTCGAGGGCGCCGTCGGCGCGGATGTCCGACTCGGTGCCGCGCAGGATCGCGATGCCGACCGCGGCCTCGGCCGCGGCGATCTCGGCCGCCTGGGCGACCAGCCGCTCGACCGAGAGGCCGCCGGCGTAGTGCGCGGTCGGCGAGTGATCGGTGATCGTGATGTACGAGTGGCCGAGCTCGCGGGCGGCGAGCGCCATCGCCTCGACCGAGTGCTTGCCGTCGCTGTAGGTGGTGTGGCAGTGAACCGAGCCGGCCACGTCGGCCAGGGTGACCAGGTCGGCGAAGTCGTCGCCGGCGTCGGCCGCGGCGAGCTCGTCGGTGCCGTCGCGCACCTCGGGCGGGAGCCAGGGCAGGCCGAGCGCGCGGTAGAGCGCGGCCTCGTCGGCGGCCTCGATCTGCTCGAGGGTGTGGCCGGCGCCGGCCGCCCGGCGGCGGAGCAGCTCGAGGTGCTCGTCGGAGCCGGTGGCCACGACCAGGGCGGTGCCGAAGCGCTCCGGCGGCGCGGCGACCAGCTCGCAGACCGCGCCGCCGGCCAGCCGGGCGAGGAATCGCGCCAGCGGCGCCGCCGGGCCGTCGTCCTCCCCCGGGGCGCGATCGACCGAGACGACCAGAGGGTGAGCCTCGAGGCGGCGGGCCAGCCCGTCGGGATCGACGGTGGCGGCGGCGATCGCGATCCGATCGGACACCTCGACCCAGCGCCGGGACGGGCCGGCCGCGGCGGCGATGACCGCGACCGGATCGCCGGCCAGGTGGGCGGTCAGGCCGGCGACCAGCTGGCGGGCCTCGGCGAGGACCAGCGGCTGGCCGCGCGCGTGGCGGCGCTCGATCGCCTCGAGCAGGCGCGCCTCGCTGACCGCGCCGAAGCCGGGCAGCTCGCGCACGCGTCCGCTCCGGCACATGGCGGCGAGATCGTCCAGATCGACCGGGGCCAGGGCGGCGTGCAGCGCCAGGCCGCGAGCGGGGCCGAGGCCGCCGAGCCCGGCCAGCTCGACCACCAGGCGCGGCCAGCGGGTCCGCAGCCGCTCGAGCACCTCGGCGCTGCCGCGGCGGGACAGCTCCTCGACCACCCCGGCCAGCGCGCGGCCGACCCCGGGCAGGTCGGTCAGGCGGCGCTCCGCGATCAGCCGCTCGAGATCGTGGGTCGCCTCGATGGAGCCGGCGGCGCGCTGGTAGGCGCGGGCGCGGAAGCGCTCCCCCTCGAGGACGAGGTAGGCCGCGATCTCGCGCAGGAGCGCGGCGATGGCCAGGCTGTCCACGTCGGGAACGTGACAGCCTCGACCGGCGGGGGCAAGGGCGCGACGCCAGGCGCGGTCGATCTCCTGGGTCGGCGGCCCCGCCCCGGCGGATCAGACCGACTTCTGGCCGGCCTCGAAGCGGTCGAGGGCGGCCGCGGCGGTGCGGCGGATCTTGCCCTGCACCATCGGGGTCCAGCCGAGCAGCAGGCCGACCGGGCCGAGCGCCTGCCTGGCCCACCGGTAGAGGTCGAAGCTGTCGGTGTGGCGGATGATGCGCCCGCCCTCGAGCTCGAACGCCGCGTCGATCTGGTTGAGGACCGCGCGGCCGGTGCCGGAATAGGTGTACCTGGCGTCCCAGTGGGCCGACCCGCGCCGGTCGTCGGCCTTGACGTCGCGGAACTCGACCTTGAGGTCGGCGCCGCGCTCGCACAGCATCCGCCACATCAGTCCGGCCCGCGGGCCGCGCAGGTCGGGGAACACCGGGTCGGAGAAGCGCACCTCCGGGTGGTAGCAGGCCACCATGGCGGCGGCGTCGCGCTTCTGGAAGGCGGTGTAGAAGGCGTGAATGGTCTGCTCGTTGTCGTTCATGGAGGCCGCCGACCGTAGCAGTCCGCGCGGGCGGATGCGACGGCCGACGGCCGGGTGGATGGGCGGGTCCGGGTCCGGCCCGGCGCCGGTCGCCCCGGGTCGGGCCGCGGTGCAGAAGCGGTTCTAGAAGTCGCCGAAGTCGCCGCCCCCGTCGCCGAAGTCGCCGAAGTCACCGCCACCGTCGTCGCCGAAGTCGCCGCCGCCGTCATCGCCGAAGTCGCCGCCGTCGTCGCTGCCGTCGTCGCTGCCGTCGTCGTTGCCGCCGTCGTCGTTGCCGCCGTCGTCGTTGCCGCCGTCGTCGTTGCCGTCGTCGGCGTCGCCGTCGTCGGCGTCGCCGTCATCGGTGTCGCCGTCATCGGCGTCGCCGTCATCGGCGTCGCCGTCATCGGTGTCGCCGTCATCGGTGTCGCCGTCGTCGGTGTCGCCCTCGTCGGTGTCACCCTCGTCGGTGTCGCCCTCGTCGTCGCCCTCGTCGTCCGGGCTATCCATCTGGTCGCCGTCGTTGTCCCCGTTGTCGTCGCTGGGCTGCTTCGGCTCCTCCGGCCGCGGCGGCTGATCCTCCGGCTTGCCGGTGCCGGAGCCGGATCCCGAGCCGGTGCCGGTCTCCCCCTCGCCGAAGAAGCACTCCGAGCCGGCGTCCCACAGCGAGACGCCGCACAGGATGCCGCCCGCGCCGCACGCGAGGATGCTGTCGTCGCAGGCGGCGTAGGCGCCCGCGCAGGTGGCGCCGGCGGTGACGACCGCCTTGCCGCAGCCGCCCGCGCGCAGCGATGTGCTCTGCAGATCGGCGTGCGCCGCGTTCATCCACTTGCCCGCCTCGGGGCTGATGAGAGTGTTCGACTCGACCTCGATCTGGTCGCTCGAGTGGACGACCAGCTCGCCGTCGCCGAAGCGCGCGTTGACCCGGTACTCGGTGTCGGACGCGTAGGTCAGGCCGAAGACCAGCTCGCCGCGCGACGAGCCGCTGTCGTCGACGCCCACGACCCGGACGCCGTAGCCGTCCGACTCGGTGTAGATGAGCCAGCGCTCGACGCCGAGATCCTGTCGGCTCACCTCGCTGGCGGGTACTTCCTCCATGACCTCGCGGTCGTCATCCCCCACGTCGCACGCCGACGCTGTGGCGGCGACCGCGAGGGCCAGAATGGTTCGGCAGGCGTGGAAGCCGTTCGAGCGGTGCATGGCGTTCTCCTCTCCGTTGGATTCGTGTCCCCGGCCGAGTCGCTCATTGCAGGCGTCAGGCCAGCCCGAGTCCGACACAACCCAGTGGATTCGTTCGAACATCCGACGGTGCCGACGGCGTTTCGAGGAGGGGCACCGTCGACCTGGATCTACACGCGGGCGGGGGCTCGGCGCTGCCCGGCCGCGTGATCGCGCCGCGCGCGTCGTTCTATTCTAGGCCCGTGAGCGACCGCGAGGATCTGGGCAGCGCCACCTGGACCGCCGAGCGGGCGGACGGTGTGGAGACGATGCTGGTGCGCAAGTGCCGCCTCGAGGTCGTGGCCGGTCCGGAGGCCGGCTCGTCGCACATGTTCGCCAGCCCGGTGCTGGTCATCGGCCGCTCCGGCAGCGACCTGGTGCTGACCGACCGGCGCGTCTCCGCGCTCCACGCCGAGATCCGCCTCCAGCCGGACGGCTACCGGGTCCGCGATCTCGGGTCGACCAACGGGACCTACGCGTGGGGCATGCGCATCGTCGAGGCGTTCATCGGCCCCGGCACCACCCTCGTGGTCGGTGACAGCGCGGTGCGCTTCGTCCCGCTGCCCGAGGCGGTCGAGATCCCGCTCTGGGCCACGAACCGCCTGGGCGGGCTGGTCGGGCGCAGCCCGGCCATGCGCCGGCTGTTCGAGACGATCGACCGGGTGGCGTCGACCGACGCGACCGCGCTGGTCACCGGCGAGACCGGCACCGGCAAGGAGCTGGTCGCCGAGGCGATCCACGAGCGCTCGCGCCGGGCCAGCGGCCCGTTCGTGGTGCTCGACTGCAGCGCGGTGCCGGTCGCGCTGTTCGAGGACCACCTGTTCGGCCACGAGGCGGGCGCGTTCACCGGCGCGAGCACCGCCACCGCCGGCGTGTTCGAGGCGGCCCACGGCGGCACGCTGTTCCTCGACGAGGTCGGCGAGCTGCCCCAGGACGCGCAGGTCAAGCTCCTGCGCGCGGTCGAGACTCGCCGGGTGCGCCGGGTCGGCGGCAACAAGACGATCGACTGCGACGTCCGGCTGGTCGCGGCCACCAACCGGAACCTGGCTGCCGAGATGAACCGCGGCAGCTTCCGCGCCGACCTCTACTTCCGCCTGGCGGTCGCCCGGCTCCAGGTGCCGCCCCTGCGCGAGCGGCTGGAGGACATCGAGCTCCTGGTCGAGCACTTCATGAGCGAGATGCCGCGCGACCGCGCCTCCGCCCTGCCCGACGACTTCCTGGCCTGGGCGCGCGGGCAGACCTGGCCGGGCAACGTGCGCGAGCTGCGCAACGCGCTCGAGCGGGCGGTGGCGGCGTTGCCCCAGGCGGGCTGGTCGACCGAGGAGTCGGGGGTGACCGGCGCGCTGGTCGACGTGGACACCTCGCTCTCGTTCCGCGACTGCAAGGCGCGGGTGGTCGAGGAGTTCGAGCGCCGCTACGTCGGGAAGCTGCTCGAGGCGCACGCCGGCAACCTGTCGGCGGTGGCCCGCGCCGCCGGGCTCGATCGGATGTCGGTCTACAAGCTGCTCGACCGGCTGCGGCTGCGCGGGCGGATGAAGGGCGGCTGAGGCGACGTGCGCGCCCTGCCTCGCGGCCTGCCCCTGGCCCGGGCGGCCGGCGGCGTGCGAGGCCCGCGATGGCGGTGGCCGGTCGGCGGATCGCTCGCCACCGGCGCGGCGGTGGTGGTCGCGCTGGCCGGCGCGGTGCCCGGCTACTACATCGGACCGACCTCGGCGTTCAGCGCGCTGGTCGCGCTGTGCGTGATCGCGACCGGCGTCCTCATCGGCGGACCCGACGACCGCGGCTCGGCCGCGGCGTGGCTCATCTATGGTGGGCTGGCCGCGGGGCAGGCGATCGCCTGCGCGCTGCTCCTCCTCGGAGTGCTTCCGGATCGCGCGATGGTGCCGTTCTCGATGGGCGCGCTCGGCTGGGGCCAGGTCGGGTCGGCCCACGCCTTTCTCCAGCTGGTCTACCTGGCCGCGTTCCTGGGCGGGCGCGGGCTGCGCCGGCGCTACCGCGCCCTCGGCCTGCAGATCGAGGAGTCGACCCGGGCGGCGGCGCGACGGGAAGCCCTCCTCGAGGAGGCGCGCTCGGAGTACCGCCGCGCGCTCCTGGTCGGGCGGAGCACCTGGCTGGCCGGCATCGGCGGGCGCGCGCTGGGCGGCGAGCTCGGCGGGACCTGGTCACACGGCGACAGCAGCAGCGGGCCGGGCGGCGAGGGAGCATCGGTCGCGCTGGCACCGGACCCGCGCGCCCGGCCGGACGAGCGGGCACCGGAGCTGCGCGCGCCCGCGCGAGTCGACGCGCCGGACCTGGGGGCGTGGCTGCGCGCGTCCGGCCCGCTTCCGGTCGACGACCTGCGCGCGCTGGTCGACCAGATCGGCCGCGCCGTCGAGGACCTGCACGCCGGCGGCGAGGTCCACCTCGATGTCCGCCCGCGCCACATCCGCCGGGTGTCCGATCCGTCGACCGGGGCCGGGGCCCGCTGGACGCTGGTCCACGCGGCGGCGGCGCAGATCGAGGCGGCGCGCGATCCAGGCGCCGATCCATCCGCGCTCCTGGCCTACGCCGCGCCCGAGCGCCTGCACGGCGCCCACGCCGGCGCGCCCGCCGATCTGTACGGCCTGACCGCGTCGCTCTACGTCGCGGTCACCGGCTGCGACCCCTACGACGCCGGCGAGGCCGCGGTGCGCGGCGCCGGCATCGACGCCGGTGCCCCGCGCGACCCGCGAGCCCGCGGCCGCCGCGCGGACGCCGGGGTCGCCGCGGTGCTGCGCATCGGGCTGGCCTCGGCCCCCGCCGATCGCTTCGCCTCCGCCGCCGAGCTGCGCCGCGCCTTTCTGGCCGCCCTCGACGGCACCCTCGACGACGGCGTCCGCGCGGCGGCCGCGGCGCTGGAGCAGCGCGACCCGTGGCGACCGGTCGACGACCCCAACGCTCCCCGAGGCCAGGATCCTGGCCCCGGGCCCGACATCGATTCCGGGTCGATGCCCGGCGAGCTGACGCGCTCGATCCGCGACGACCGGCCGACGCCGACGCCGGGCCCGGGCAACGGCCACGATTCGGGTGCCATCCACATCGACACGCCGAGCACGAGCCCGGCCCCTGCATCGACCTCCACATCGATATCCAATTCCACATCCACTTCCGCATCGATGTC
>Ga0193753_10002537_pt1 | contig 14270 bp, 8 predicted proteins | sample H1c2metaG_FD_144925 | JGI IMG/M metagenome (GOLD analysis project Ga0193753, IMG submission 144925) | Soil microbial communities from a riparian zone of the East river system, Colorado, United States - H1c2 | ecosystem: Environmental > Terrestrial > Soil > Riparian zone | place: USA: East River... | reverse complement strand
ATCGAGCGAGGGCTCGCTCGGTGCGAACACCTTGCTGATCATCGTCACAGTCACGATGTGACTATGTATTGCGAAGGACAGATATGACCTCGAGTGAGAGAGGGGCCTGGCCTCGTCTATGCTGCGCACCATGCGCCCTCGTGATGCTCTCGCGCTCGCCCTGCTGCTCACCGCGTGCGGCTGTGCCCCCGCGACGCCCGTCGCTTCCCCGCAGCCCGTCGCACCGGCCACGCCGGTACCGCCCGCGCCTCCGGGCGATCCCGTGCGCACCGACGGTCCGCCCGCGGCGCGCGTCGTCGACGTGGTCGAGGACATCGCCGGCGCCAAGGTCCGCGATCCCTACCGCTGGATGGAGGGCACGCCCAACCCCGAGCTCGATACCTGGCTGGGCGCGCAGGGCGCGTACGCCGCGAAGCAGCTGGCCGGGCGTCCCGGGCACGACGCGCTGCTCGAGCGCATCCGCGAGGTCGGCCTGGGCACGAGCGGCTTCGGTGGCTTCCAGCGCGCGGGAGATCGCCTCTTCTACTTCGCGACGCCGCCCGACGCGCAGCTCGCACGCGTCGAGTGGATCGACCTGCGCAAGCCGGGCTCCGAGGCGCACGTGCTGCTCGATCCCGCGCGGCTCAACGCCGGCGGCGCGCACTTCGCGATCGACAGCTTCGCGCCCAGCGCCGACGGCAAGCTCGTCGCCTACAACCTCTCGCAGGGCGGCGCCGAGCTGACGTCGATCCACGTGCTCGACGTGGCGCGCGGCAAGGATCTGCCCGACGTCATCGAGCACGTGTGGGGCGAGTTCGCCGCCACCTGGCTGCCCGACGGCAGCGGCTTCTTCTATACGCGCATGGCCGACGCGGCCCCCGGTGTCGACCCGCTGCTCGGCATGCACGCCAAGCTGCACCGGCTCGGCCAGCCGGTCGCCGAGGATCCGCTCGTGCTGGGGCCGGGCACGAGCGCGAGCTTTCCGATCGAGCCGCAGGAGTTCCCCGTGCTGTCGCTGTCGCCGGGCTCGCGCTGGGTTCTCGCGTACGGCTCCGGTGCCCGCAGCACCTCGCGCCTGGCGATCGCGCCGCTCGCGTCGATCGATCGCAGCGGCGCCGGCAAGACGCCGTGGGTCACGATCGCCGGCTACGACGACGGCGTCGAGGGCGCCGACCTCCACGGCGACCGGCTCTACCTGATCTCGCACAAGGACGCGCCCAACCGGCGCGTGCTGTCGCTTCCGGCGGGCAAGCCCGTGCTCGCCGGGGCGACCGTGGTCGTGCCCGAGGACAAGGACGCGGCGCTGGTGACCTTCGCCGTCGCCAGGGACGCGCTCTACCTGTCGGATCTCGTCGCCGGCCACGGACGTCTGCGCCGCCTGCCGTGGAAGGCCAGGGCGGCGACGACCGTGCCCCTGCCCTACGAGGGTTCGATCGGCGCGCTCGTCGCCCTGCCCGGCAAGGACGGCGTCCGCGTGACGCTGTCGGGCTGGACGCAGCCCGAGGCGCTCTACGCCTGGAAGCGCGGCGCGCTCACGCCCACCGGCCTCGCGCAGACGACACCCGTGGATACCAAGGACCTGGTCGCCGAGGAGGTCGAGGTGCCCTCGGCCGACGGCACGCGGGTGCCGCTGTCGATCCTGCACCGCAAGGACACGGCGCTCGACGGCTCGCACCTGACCATCGTGACCGGCTACGGCGGCTACGCGACCTCGCTCCAGCCCGCCTTCTCGGCCGTGACCACGGTGTGGCTCGAGCGTGGCGGCGTCCACGCGGTGTGCCACGTGCGCGGCGGCGGCGAGAAGGGCGCCGGCTGGCACGAGGCCGGGCGCGGGCCGAACAAGCTGAACGGCGTCCGCGACCTCATCGCGTGCGGCGAGTATCTGGTGGCGAAGGGCTACACCACGTCGAGGCGCCTCGCGGCGACCGGCCGCAGCATGGGCGGCGTGCTGGTCGGGCGCGCGATCACGCTGCGACCGGAGCTTTTCGGCGCGGCGCTCATCGGCGTCGGCGTCGTCAACCCGCTGCGCATCCTGCAGGCGGAGAACGGCGCCAACCAGGTGGGCGAGCTCGGCTCGCCCGCGACGCCCGAGGGCGCGCAGCAGCTCCTCGCCATGGATCCCTACCAGCACGTCGAGGCCGGTGTGGCCTATCCGGCCGTGCTGTTCACCGTCGGTCTCAACGACCGCCGCGTCGCGCCCTGGATGACCGGCAAGATGGCGGCGCGCCTGCAAGCGTCGTCGACGAGCGGGCGGCCCGTGCTGGTGCGCATCGACGCCGACGCCGGGCACGGCGTCGGCTCGACCCGCGACCAGGCGTACGCGCAGCGCGCCGACGAGTGGACCTTCCTGCTGGCCGCGGCGGGCGACCCCGCGTTTGTCACGCCGTAGGCGAGGCGCCTTGGCAGCCGTAGCGCCGCCTCCGACCGGTAACGTCGGCCGTGGACCGGGAGGCTCTAGAGATCTCGTTGTCCTTGCCATCGGGATTTCTTATCCGTCGTCGTCCACAGACCAGCTGGTTGCACCGGCCCGCATCGGACAGTGACCAGCTCGTCCGGCTGCCTTGGCATTCCGGAGGGTTCGGCTGTGGCAAATTGGCGGCCGGCAGCCTGGGGATGCTGGCTGGCGGAACGGGTGTTAGTGTTCAGGTCATGTCGCTCGCCAGCTCGCTCGCCCACGCGCAGCTCCGGAACCATTTTCATGCCTGCGCATTTGTCAACGGTGCCGAGGAGGAACGGAAGGTCATCGATCCCTTCTTTTTCGAGGGCCTGCAGCGCGGCGAGAAGGCGGTCTACATCGTCGATCCCCAGCATCGCGACGAGCACGAGGCGCGTCTGCGCGCCGGCTCGCCGTCGACCGATCTCGTCGATGTGACGACCTGGAACGATGTCCACTTGAAGGGCGGCTCGTTCGATTCGGATCGGATGATGGCGTCGCTGGAAGAGATGATCCGGGACCACGCGGCCACCGGCCAGCCGCCGATGCGACTGGTCGGACAGATGGGCTGGATCCTCTCGTCGCCCCCTGGGATCGAGCAGCTGGTCGGCTACGAAGCCAGCGTCAACGAGGTGCTCAATCGAGGCAAGACGCCGACCGTTTGCGTGTACGACGTGCGCAAGCTGAGTGGCTCGCTGCTGATGGATCTGCTGCGCGCACACCCGTTGACCATCATGAACGGGGTGCTGCACGAGAACCCCTTCTACACGCCGGCCGAGGAGATGCTGACGGAGCTCAAGCAGCGGGGCCGCCCGAGCTGACGGATGGTTCCTCCGTCGCCAGGCGACACCAGCGGGGAGAAGCGGCTCAAGCGATGTATCCGTGACCTCGCGGCCCTCGCCGCGCTGCCCTCGCTGTGCATCGGCCGCACGCCCGAAGAAGCGCTGGACATCCTGATCGAGGCGCTGCCGACCGCGCTCGACTGCGACCTGATCTATTTCCTCGTGCCCGGCCCCACGCCGCAGGAGCGTGGCTCGCTGGGCCGCACTCCCATGCCTTCAGAGGGGCTGGCGATCCTGGGGCACGAGCTGCGCAACCCCCTGGCGCCGATCGTCACCGCGGTGGAGCTGCTGAAAGCGAACCCGTCTGTCACCCGCGAACGGGACGTGATCGAGAGACACACGCACCACCTGGTTCGCATGGCCGACGACCTGCTCGACATCTCGCGCGTCACGCACGGTCACGTCGAGTTGCGACAGGAGGTCGTACCGCTGGCGTCCGTCCTACAGCGGGCGGTTGAGATCTCGTCCCGGATGATGTCGCGCAAGGGCCACGACCTGGAGGTCGCGGACGCGCAGGGCGCCATGCTGCAGGGCGATGCGATCCGGCTGGCGCAGATCTTCGGAAACCTCCTGACCAACGCCGCCAAGTTCACGCCGCCGGGCGGCCGCATCGTCGTGCTGGTGGAGCGCATCTCGGGGCACGTCCGCGTCATCGTGCAGCACACTGGCTGCGGCATCGCGCGGGACCAGCTGAAGCGCATCTTCGAACCGTTCGTTCAGGCCGACCACGCGCGGGACACCTTGAGCGGCGGTCTGGGCCTGGGACTGGCCATCGTCCGCAACCTCGTGGAGCGGCACGGCGGATCGATCTCGGTCGAGAGCGAAGGCCGCGGGCGAGGCGCGGCCTTCACCGTCGACCTTCCTGTCGCGACAGTGGTGGGCAGCGGCAAGCCCGCGGTGCTACGCCCGGCGTCCACGGAGCGGGCACAGGTTCGCGTCCTGGTCGTAGACGACAACACCGATATCGCCGGTCTCCTGTCCGACGCACTTCAGCGCAAGGGTTTTCAGACCGCGGTTGCCAACGACGGCAAGGACGCGCTGGCCAGCTGGCGAACCTTCCTGCCGCATGCCGGGGTCCTGGACGTCGGCCTTCCGGGTCTGGATGGCTACGAGCTCGCCCGGGCCGTCAGAGCCGAGTACGGATCGAGCGCTGTCCTCATCGCGATGACCGGCTATGGCGGCCCGACCGACCGTTCTCGAGCTGCGGACGCCGGTTTCGACCTCCACATGGTCAAGCCGGTGAGGCTCGAGGACCTGGTGGAGGTCCTGGACCAGCGTGTCGGCCTCGTGTCTTCCGTGCCGCCACCGCGATAGGAAATCGCGGGCCCGGCTGGTGCGTTGACAGTGGATGCTTCGGGCTTTCGGGCTCCTCGTCGCCATCTCCATCGCGCTCCTGCTCTGGCCGTTCGCCCGTCGGGGTCACGCGCCTTTGACCCAGGGTGAGGCGATGCCGGCACAAGCTGCCCCAGCCTCCAACGCCGTGACCGAGCCGCGCTGGATCGATCGCCCGGTGCCCAGGGCCGCGGACGTGTCCCCGAGGCACGTGCCAGGCCCGGCATCTTGAGCTGGCGCGCGTCGGTGCGGATGAGATCGGCGACCACGATTTCGCGGCTCATGGTTCACCACGCAGAGGGCGTCGTAGTCCGCTGCCGAGCCGGCGTCGACCTCGACGCCAGCCAGACCAGCTGGCAATGCCTCGCGTGTGACCTGCGGCAAGGGCACCGCCGGTCCTGCCAGTGCGAGCGCCAGCGGTAGGTCATTGTCGAAAGCGCGGCGGAGTCGGGCGGCGACGACATCGAGACCGTCGGCCACGACTGCGGCCAGCACGCGAGCAAACTGGCGCGCCGCATCCTTCGGGTCGCTCGCGCCGACCAGGGCCCGCCAGATCGCAGCGAAGGGTTCGCCCAGCTGGCGCATGAGCTCGGACGCGACCTGCCTGAGCGCCTGCGGCTTGCGTGCGAGCTCGGGTAGGTGGTGCAAGTAGTCGCCCATCTGTCGCCGAACCCCTGGCGCGGGTGCACGACGCGCGAGCGGGCGGGCAGCTCGCGCTCGACCGTATCCACACCGACGTAGGCAACCACGTCGCGACATGCCCAGTGGTACGGGATCGAGTAGACCGCGCCCTCGACTTTGGCGAGCGACTGGGGCGTCGTCCCGACCACCCGGACCAGTGCGGAGCGGAACGGCCGGTCGGCGACCGGAAGCATGTGCCGGCGGTCCTCCTCGAAACGGACCAAGATGTCGCGCTGGCCAGCTTGCTCGTCGAGCCGCGCCACAAGCTCGCGGCACATGCTCTCGAGGTTCGGCCCCGCCGGAATCGGCACCAGGTGCTGCCAGCGAATCCCCTTGCTCCGTCCTTCCACACCGCCCTTATCGTGGCCAGTCGCCGGCCCTGCGAAGCAGGGCTCGAATAGATAGTGATTGGCGAGCGCCGCGAACCGGGCCGCGAGCTCGCGCTCGGACCCAACCAGCACGCGCTTCACCGGCGACTGAGATTGTCGTAAGCGAGGCGGACGGGCACCGATTCAAATAGGCGAAGGCTCGCACGTGACCTTCAAGGAAGCAGACCTAGTCTTGCCGCGGATACAGCCAGGCAAAGTCGCGACCGGAGTGAATGAGGCGCGTGGCGAAGAGGAATGCCTTGTGTCGCTCGCGAGCCAGATCGACCAGGACCTCGAAGAAGTCGACCTCGCCCAAGTCGCCGGGCGGGTAGATGAGCGGCACGAACACCTCGCCTTCGCCGCCACTCACGGACGCACTCCTTGACCACCGTCTCGCCGACCTGGTGGCCCTCGGCGACCAGCATCTGATGGAGGCGCGCTGCCGTGAGCCGATGCTTGCCTCCGGTCCACCGAGGCGACTCCGAGAGGAGATCGCCGATCCGCGACCGTGCGGCCTCGAGGGCGGGCCGTGGCGGCGGCTGGACCGGTGCCCGTTCGCCTGGCACAGCCCCTTCACGTAGCGCTTCATTGTGTTTCACGATCCCGAGCTGGCGGGCCACCCGGCGCACCGAGAGACCCTCGGCGAGCACCTTCTGACGTACGACGTTTCCCTGATCCCTCCGTAACACCTCCGAAAATTCGCGGCCCACTTCGACGTCGGCCGGCTGGCGGGGTGGATCCGTTTCGCGACGCCGAATGGATCAGTTTCGCGCCGCCGGTATCAAGATGCGAAAGCGCCGCGCAAGTCTCAAGATCGAGCGGCTGAGGCCGATAGGACCGAGAGTGCGTCCGCGGTAGGTGGACCGGGAGGATCGTGGGATGTCGGAGAGTGAGGTGTCCGAGAGGCTGCTGGCGCTGTACCGCAAGGAGATCCGGCCCTTGCTGGAGGAGCACCAAGCTCCGGGACTAGAGGCGGTGGATCAGCTGGCTGCCGTTCTCGAGCGGGCTCGGGCGCGCAAGACGCGACTGGATTTCGGGTTCGTCGGGGAGTCGCAGGTGGGCAAGAGCACGCTCATCAATGCGCTCCTCGGGCGCAAGGCGCTCCCGTCGGGCGGCATCGGCCCACTCACCGCGCAGGCCACCGAGGTACGGTTCGGCGAGGAGAACTCGATATGGGTTCGGTACCACAGCCGCAAGGAGCTCAATCAGCTCTCTTTCGCGCTTGAGCGGTACCTCGTCGCGCGAGGCGACCTGTCGGTTCATGTCACGGCCACCGTGGACCTTGCAGAGAACGAGGACCTCACTATCAGCGTTCCGGACGACGGAGCACGCACCACGGAGAAGGGCGAGCACTTCCTCAAGCAGGCACGGCTCATGTTGACGGGGACCGAGAGCGACGACGTCGCGATATCCAACGTCGCGTTGCTCGATGGCATCCGCGCGGTCCTCGGACAAGCCCCCCGCGGCGAGGTCGCAGATGAGCTCGCGCCGCATCAGGCCCGGATCGAGGTCCTCCGGACCAAGTGTCAGAACGAGGAGGTGCTCACAGAGAAGCAGCTCGGCAGCGCACGGACGTTCGACAGGGAGCTCAGCCTGCGCGCCGCCGGTGCCCTCGCCCCGCTCGTGGCCGAGTTGAAGGTTACCCTGAATACCGCGTTCCTGCGGCACGCCACTCTCATCGATCTGCCCGGGATCGGCGTGGTGGGAGATCCGGCTGCGAGGGTCGCTGAAGAGTTCGTACGCCTACGCGGCGACGCACTCATCATCGTCGTCCGCAACAACGGCTTGCCCGGAACCATCGCAGATCTCCTCGAACGCACGGGTGTCATCACGAAGCTACTCTTCGGCGCGGCACACGGTGAGCCGGCGATACGAGTACTCATTGCGGTGACGCATCTCGATGACGTCGCAAAGGACGCCTACGCGAAGGCGGTCACTCAGGCGCGCGAGTCGGGAGATCGGCTGCCGGACCGTCACCAGATTTTCGAGGAGATGGCCGACGAGATGCGAGCGACCATCCGGCGCCAGGTGGAGGCTGCACTGCGCGAGTCCCGTGCGTTCGAGGACCTGTCGGCGGACCACAAGTCTCGTCGCGAGGAGATCGTCTCGCGCCTCTGCGCGGATCTCACTGTCCTGGTCGTCGCTGCCAACGACTTCTTGCTACTATCGGAAGGGCTGGAAGACGTCGCTTTCTTGCGCAGACAGGAGACGACGGCGGTGCCGGCGTTCCGGGCGCATGTCGAGCAACTCGCGGCTGGCCTGGTCCAGACGCGGGACGATTCCATCCATGCCGCCGTGCACGAGCTGCACGGTGTTCTCGAGGACCACATCGCGATGGTGGCCGAGCTCTATGAGGAAGGGGGCGGCCGCGCGAGCGCGGAGTGGGATCGATTTCGCAGTGAGCTGGATCGGGCTCTTACGCCTCTCCGCGAGCAGATGAAGGCCCACCATGGGGAGGTCCTCGCGACGTTGCGCTCGACCATCCCGACGCGGATCGAGCTCCTGTGCAAGTCCGCCGAACAGGCCGCCACGAAGAAACTGGGTCGGCTGCGTCGCCACGGGGAGACGGAGCTCCACGTGAAGTCTCTCGAGGCGGCGCTGCGGCGCAACGGAGTGTGGGGCAAAAAGTCGATCGACTACCCGGATGCCTTGACCCGTGCGTTCGTCGATTCCGTCGCGTCCGACTGGGAGCCGATGATCATCGAGGCGATCAAGGGAACGATGCGCTCGCTCGCGGATCGCGACATCTCCCTAGTAGAGCAATTGTGCGAGCTGGCGGCCGGATTCGACGAGAAGCTCGTCGCCGAGGCACACATCGACACGCAGAAGAGGGTTCTCCAGCAACAATCTCGGGCGTGCGTTGCGTGGACGCGTGAGAAGCTCGAAGAGCTCAGCGAATCCGTTCGCACGACACTGGTCAAGGAGGTGAGCAAGCCGATCGAAAAGGCTTCTGCTGCGGCACTCAAGCGCGGCGCGAACCAGAAGGCCGGAGCGAAGCAACGCATCCTCGACGCCTTCGAGGAGGGCGGGGCGGCCGCCATCGAAGTGGCCAGCGGGAGCGCGCTGAGAATTCTGCGCCACTACCACCAGAAGCTCGTCCAGGAGATCGAGACCGGCTACTTCGAGGAGCACCACGATCCGCTCCAGGCCGCCTACGACGCGCTCACCAAGGAAGAGTTTGGTCGGGCTCGCCGCTCCGACGCGCAGCGTAAGCGCCGCGTGCTGGATCAGGTGGCCGCACAGGGCGCGGCGCTCCAGGGCGCGCAGCTTCAGGGCGGCGCCCGATGAAGAGCCGACCGCTCTTGGTCCGGTCGCCGAGGGCGGAGGGCCTGCGCGCAATCATCGGTGAGACGACCTTCGGGTATCCAACCTACGCGACCGCGTCCTTGCCCGACCGTGTCTTCACCGGGCTGGACGCCGCGGAGCGTCCGCAGTCCGTGCAGCTCCAGGAGCCGGCCGCCGAGGTGGCGCCGGTCCCAACGCCGGCCGAGTTGCTTGCCGGCGACTCGGAGGCGGCGCGAGACGCATGGCCGCAGGAGACCCGCCGATCCATCGCTCGGCTCGAGGCGTTGTGGCTGCTCCTCGAGGACCGGTATCGCCTGCTCGACGCGGAGCTGGTCGAGCCACTCGCCCACCAGGCGTCGCTCGTGCAACACATCCTCGAGCAGCCGTCGCTCCGGCGCGTGCTCATCGCTGACGAGGTCGGCCTTGGCAAGACCGTGGAGGCCGGGCTCCTGGTCAAGCGCCTCATCGAGGCGAGTCCGGACCGGGTCCTCCGCGTCCTCTATCTCAGCCCGGCCGGCCTGGTCGACAACGTCGTCGACGAATTCACTCGCATGGGTTTGCGGCCGCGCCGCTGGACCTCTACCCACCAGGAGGCGCGGCTCCTGCCCGGCGACAGCGATCCGCTCGTCATCGCGTCCATGCACCGCGCCGTGTACCGAGGCGAGCGCGTGAACCACCTCGACATGGTCGGGAAGTCAGGGCCATGGGATGTCCTCATCGTGGACGAGGCCCACCACTTGACCGACTACTCGGCAGACGGCTCGGATCCCAAGCTCCGCTTGAAGCTCATCAAGACACTGGTCAAGGACCGCCTCACGCACGACGGGCGTGTCGTTCTCATGACCGGAACACCCCACCAGGGCAACGTCGCGCGCTTCAAGAATCTCCTGCGGGTGCTCGACGAAGCCGGCACGCACGAGGGCGCCCGTGGGCGGATCATCTGCCGCACCAAGGAGGACATCCTCGACTGGGATCGCAACCCGCTCTTCCCCGTGCGCGACGTGCGGCCACCGACGATGGTCGAGGTCGGGCCCGAGTATCAGCAGTGGCTGCGCGACATCCACGCCTTCTTCTCACAGTCGATCAGCACCCGCATGGGCCTCTGGCGCCGGGCGCAGGCGCTTCAGTGGGCGGCGTCGAGCCCGCAAGCCGGGCTCGCCTACCTCGTTCGCATGGCCATCAGGCTTGGCATGCGTATCGACCAGGTATCGGAGCTGCACATGGCGGTCCAAGCGCTGCGCCCCTACCGCGGCGGCGCAGCGCAGGAAAGCCCTGAGGCGCTGGCCCGCCGCATGGCGCAGCTCGCCGACGACGACGAGGACGATCCCGAAGATCCCGATGACGTCCGGGGCATCACCGCGCTCATTGCCTCGGGGAGCGCGCTCCTCGAGAGCGATGCGGTCGGCGCCAAGCTCCAGCACCTGTTTCGCTGGCTAGACCACACTGCCGGCGAGAAGTTCGTTGTGTTCGCGCAACCGATCGAGACCGTCTACACACTGCGCGATCGCATCGAGCAGCACCTCGACAAGGGATCGGTCGTCCTGGTCGTGGGCGACCAGGACGCCGCCACCCGGCGCCAGCAGATCGCGAGGTTCCGCGATGACGAGAAGGTGCGAGTGCTGGTCTCGTCGAAGGCCGGCGGCGAGGGCATCAACCTCCAGATCTCGCGCCGGCTGGTCCACTTCGACATCCCGTGGAATCCGATGGACATGGAGCAGCGAGTCGGGCGAGTCCACCGATTCGGCAGCCTGCAAACGGTTATCGTCGAGACGCTGGTGCTCGCCAACAGCCGGGAGCAGCGTGTCCTCGACCGCTGCCGGGCGCGGCTGGGGCAGATCGTGCGCGACCTCGACCCGGATCGTTTCGACTTCCTGTACCGACGGACGATGTCGTCCGTTCCGATGGACGAGCTGGCGAAACTCATGGCAGGGGAGGGGTTCGGCGCCGTAGAACCGAACGACGACGACCGGGTCGACAGCTGCGTCACCGCGGGCTACCAGACCTGGCTCGCCGCCGATCACGAGTTCCGAGAGCGCGCCGAGCGGATCCGCACCCTCGACCGCGGGGTCGTGCGCGAGGATGACCTCGAGGAGTTTCTGGTCGGGACCCTGGGCGCCGAGGTCGAGGCCGGCTGGCGCAAGCGCGGGTTCGAGAGTGCACCAGGGCAGGCCGAGCCGCAGTTCGTCGAGCAGGCGGCGCGCGTTCTGCGACTGCCCAACGACGCGCGCGGGTTCCTCGGGGTCGCCGGTGGTATCGGCCTCGTGAGCGACGACGCGTCCCGGCCACGGCCGCAGCGCATCGGTCTGAACGACCCCTACGTCGCGGATCAGGTGCGCGTGCGTCTCGGCGAAGTCGGCGCGAAGTCGGTTGACGGGGTGCGCGGCGCAGGCCTCGCCATGGTGCCGCGTGCCGCTTGGCGTAGCTTCCTCGAAGGCGCGGGGCTGGCCGGGTTCGCCGACGGGGGCGTCCTCTTGGCCTACGTCCGGCGCCGGATCGATATCATGGGCGCGTTGCGCGAGACCTCGGCCGACCTAGCCTTCTCCATTGCGTCGGCCGATGGCCGGGCGGTCGAACGGCTGTCGTCCGAGCACGCCGCCGAGCTGGTCCGACTCATCCGGCGGCCGCGACCCAAGCGGCTGCGCCCACAGGAGATCGATGGCAAGGGCCTGGTCTCCGCCGAACAGCGGATAGCTGACGAGCTCGCGACCGTCCAGCCCGGCGAGCCGGCGGTCGGAGTGTTCCCGGTGGCGGCAATCTGGATCGAGCCGACGGACGAATAGATGCGGCTTGTCCCATCGCGCGATGACCAGATCCTCACCCTCCTGCGCGACTGCCTGGCTGAGTCGACCGAGGCCCTGTTCGCGACCGCCTTCGCATCGACTACCGGCGCCGAGCTCCTCCGGCCCGAGCTCGAACTGTTCCTCGGTCGGGCGGGAACGCTCGACTTCTACGCCACGCTGGACGGAGGCGCGTTCACACAACCGGGCTTCTGCAAGATCCTGCTCGAGCTGACTGAGCGGTACGACGGCCGCGTGAAGGTCTACCTCTATCCACATGCGAGCTCGCTCTTTCACGCCAAGGTGTTCCTGTTCCGGCGGCGCGACGGTGAATGGCTCGGCGTGGTCGGATCGGCCAACCTGACCGGTAGGGCGCTCACCAGCGGCAACTTCGAAGTGGTGGCAGTCGGCGATCCCCTCGCCATCGCTGAGGTCGAGCGCTTCCGGACGGAGCTGAGCCTCCTGCGCACCAGCGGAGCTTTCCACGCTCTCACCAGGGCAAGCCTGGCGGCCATGCTGGGTGCTAACGCGGCCGGGGACGACGACGACCCCGAGGCGCGCGAGCACGCGCAGCGCGCGGCCCGGAACCGGCGTGCGCGCGTCGAGCAGGTGCTCAGCAGTGCACCGCCGGCAAGGCTGCCGCCGCTGCCGCTGCTCGCCATACCGCCGGCCGGGTACGTCGAGTCGGTCTGCGCCACCGGGGTCGCCGTCGCGACCGACGACGACCTCGCGGACCTCTCGGTCGGCCTCGACTTGGGGATGTTCATCCGCGGCGGCCTGCTCCCCAAGGAGGCTACCAAGAAGATCAGCTTCGTCTCGGAGAAGACCAAGAAGGGGCACTCGTTCTCGCTGATCGACGACGCCGTGCGCGCCCAGGTTTCGAAGGCGCGCCGCGCTGTGGGCCTCATCCTCGGCCACCGGTCGGTCGATTTCGGCTACCTGCGATGGCTGCCGCGGCCGCTCTACGCCGACGCGCTCGCCGCGATCGGTGAGCGCGGTGAGGTTCAGGACGCTCAACAGGCTGTCCATCCCGGCAATGCCGCGCACCGCGCGCATCTGGCCACGCTCGACAAGGAATTTCGATCCGGCCTGCGGCGCGTGGTCGCCGGACTCGCACTCCGCGACCGCAAGCACTGGGAGCGTTGGGCACTCGAGAAGCTGGGGCTCGCGTCGACCGCCAGCGTCGACGCGGTCAATAAGGAGATCCTGAACCACCTGGTGCGCTCGTACCAAAGCCGCCTGTCGTTGCCCCTTGTCCAGTCCCAGCTCGGTCGCATGACCTTCCAGCCGCGGCAGTTCGCTTTCCCTCTGTCGCAGACCCTCGGTAGCGACGAGCAGTACGGCCACAAGGCGTTCCTGGCGGCGCTCGTCTTTGCCTGGACCGATCGCAAGTTGCGTAGGACCACCGAGTCCGACGGCAAGGGCGCGGTATTCGACTACCTCGACGCGCGCATCCGCCTCAACGAGAGCCGCCACGGCCTCGAATCCGCTCGTCTGGCCGAGCGCGCCGCGAGCTGGCTCGAGCCCGTCGTGACCCTCGCGACCGCCGTCGGCCACTTCCAGCAGATCGTCGGCGCCGAAACCTTCACCTGGGACAAGGGCGACCTGGTCACCAGCCTCCCGACGGCAGCTCGGAGCGCGTGATCTTGTCTTGCAACATCAATCGTTTCGCTGCAATGGGCCTGCTAGGCCAAGGGTTTTCAGACCGCGGTTGCCAACGAGGGCAGGGACGCGCTGGCCAGCTGGCGAACCTTCCTGCCGCATGCCGGGTCCTGGACGTCGGCCTTCCGGGTCTGGACGGGTACGAGCTCGCCCGGGCCGTCAGAGCCGAGTACGGATCGAGCGCTGTCCTCAATCGCGATGACCGGCCATGGCGGCCCGACTGACCGCTCTCGAGCGGTGGACGCCGGTTTCGACCTCCACATGGTCAAGTCCGTGAGGCTCGAGGACTTGGTGGAGGTCCTGGACCAGCGTGTCGGCCTCGTGTCTGCCGTGCCGCCACCGCGATAGCGGCGCGCGGAGATCGCGGTCCCGCCGGGACGATGGTCTCTACCAGGCGGCTGGCCGGTCGGCGGCCTCGGTCTCCACGTCGTGGATGTCCTTCTGCCGCGATCCTTTCTCCTTCAATGGATCGAACTTGATGATCGCTTCGCCGGTCATCTTTGTCGGGTTCGCGCGCGCGGCCTCGTTGGCCGCGGCCACCGCGTCCCAGCGCGGGATGAAGTCGGACTGGCCCCACGCGGCGACCTTGGTCTCGGCGAGGCCGAGGTTGTGCGCCCACAGGCGGTGGCGGAACGAGGCAGCCGCCGTCGGATCGTCGAGCGTCACGTTCAGCTCGGCATCCAGCTGGAACCCGCGCGGGTTGGCGTTGGCCGAGCCGATCGACAGGAGGCGATCGTCGGCCATGATGAACTTGGAGTGGATGATCCGGTGGAACATCGAGTAGACCCGCAGCCGGGTGTCGGGGACGCCGTTGATCAGGCGGGTGAAGAACTCGTGCTGGAGCGAATCGCCGTGCTTCTTGACCATGTCGGGTAGGTCGTCGGTCTCGCTCGGCACGATCACGATGACC
>Ga0193753_10002536_pt1 | contig 14282 bp, 16 predicted proteins | sample H1c2metaG_FD_144925 | JGI IMG/M metagenome (GOLD analysis project Ga0193753, IMG submission 144925) | Soil microbial communities from a riparian zone of the East river system, Colorado, United States - H1c2 | ecosystem: Environmental > Terrestrial > Soil > Riparian zone | place: USA: East... | reverse complement strand
TGCTCGGGTACCAGCGTCATCGTAACCGCAGCCATCCCCAAAGGCTTCCTGTCACGGGTCCCGGCAAAGATCACATCTTCCATGCGCGCGCCGCGCAGGGTCTTTGCCGACTGTTCGCCCAGCACCCAACTGATGGCGTCGCTGAGATTGGATTTCCCGCAGCCGTTCGGCCCCACTATGGCGGCGATCCCGCTGCCCGCAAACTTCATCTCCGTCCTGTCGTAAAACGACTTGAACCCGTGAATCTCGACGCGCTTGAGTTTCAGCAAAGCGGAGCTACCTTTCCTTCTTCTATTCTCGGGGGTGCTTCTATCCTAAACGTTCCGTGTGACGCTGTAAAGGAACTAACCACATCCCATCGTATGGTATCCTTCAATTGACCTCGCATATAGCGGTAGGTATCTTGCACCTTCGCATCCTGACAATCGGGCATTCCAATCACTCGAGTGAGGATTTTCTGCGCCTGCTCGCGCGCCACTTCGTGCAAGTGGTTGGGCAACGAGCTGGGAGGGCGGCCGCGCGGGAGCGCATATTACGACGCCGATGGGCACGTGCTTTATGGCAAAGTAGCCGAGTCAAGCGCCTTTCAATCGGGTCTGGCGCGTCTTGAAAAAGGCCTGCGGCAATCTGTGGTTGCCGTGCTTTGCGCGGAAGAGGATCCGGCCGGCTGCCACCGCAGATTGCTGGTGAGCCGCGTACTCGCCGAGCGCGGCGTCGTTGTTCAGCACATCCGCGGAGACGGGCGTCTGCAAACGGAAGACCAGCTGCAAGAAGCTCAACTCAGTTTGTTCGATGGCACGGAAGCGCCGGCATGGAAGTCTATTCCATCGGTTTCACTCAAAAAACGGCAGAGCAGTTCTTCAGCATTCTGAAGCGCGCGGGCATTCGGCGGCTGCTCGATGTCCGGCTCAATAATGTTTCGCAACTGGCCGGCTTCGCGAAGCGCCAGGATCTCTCGTTCTTCCTCAAAGAGATCTGCCACGCGGAATATCTGCACGAGCCGCTGCTGGCGCCTACACAAGAGATTCTCGACGCATACAAGAAGAAAAAAGGATCCTGGCCAGAGTATGAATCGAAATTTCTCGCGCTACTAACCGAGCGCAGGATCGAGGACGCGCTAGATCGCTCGCTGTTCTCAGTTCCAACAGTTCTCCTCTGCAGCGAACCCACGCCGGAACAGTGCCATCGGCGGCTCGTCCTCGAATATCTGAACGAGAAATGGCGAGACGTCCAGGCCACTCACCTGTAGAGGCTCCGTGCCCGCCCTCGATCTCATCTGTCTTGCGAATTCCTACAAGCTTGGTCACAGATGCGTAGCCGGGCTCCGGACAGACGGAAGCGCCTGGATCCGGCTGGTTACGGAAACGGAGCACGGCGAGTTGCAGGATCGCCACTATCGGCTTCGAGACCAGTCAGAACCCGGAGTCCTCGATGTGATTCGGGTTGGATTATCGAATCCACATCCGTTGCCGCATCAACCGGAGAACTGGCGCATTGACGGGTCCACGTGGGAGTTGATCGAACGTCCGGCCGGTGGGAGCGCGCCCGTATCGTGGTTGGTTCTGTTTCCGAGAGCCCGCTCCTTTTTGGAAACGACTTGTGGCAGGCAGCCACCGATCGCTGGAGCTTAGCATACCTGAAAATCGAAGGATTCTATTTACCATTAGCCTCAGCGAACCGCTCGAGGGTGTCTGCTACAAGCTGGTGGCGGCCGTGGTTGTGGTGCCGCTCGCCTGGCACGGGCTGTTCTGACGGCTTTTATTCTGACTTCTGTCTTCTGCCTTCCGTCAACTCCCATCGAGAATCGATAGGAGTTGACACTTCATCCGAACCATGCGATACTTCCATCGATAGACGATGGGAAAGCAACCGAGCTCCGCTGAGCTGCTTCCGGGAACGCTGGATCTACTGCTTCTGAGGGTTCTCTCGCTCGAGCCGATGCACGGCTACGGCATTGCGCACCGCCTGAAGCAGGTTTCGGACGACGTGCTGCAAGTGGGCGAGAGCTCGCTCTATCCGGCGCTCCAGCGGTTGCGGCTGAACGGCTGGGTCAAAGCCGAATGGGGTACGTCGGAGAACAACCGGCGCGCCCGCTTTTACACGCTTACGACGGCGGGCCGCAAGCAGCTTCTCTCCGAACGCGACGAGTTCGACCGGATGGCCGGCGCCATCCAAAAAGTACTCCGGATGGTGTGAACGTATGCATTTTGTTTGGCGGAGACTTACGTTCTGGTGGCGGCGCGACCAGCTCGAGCGTGAGCTCAAGGAAGAATTGGAGTTGCACGCGGCGCTCGCGCAAAGTCGCGCGGTGATGGGCAACATGACCCTCGCCCAGGAGGAGAGCCGGGATATGTGGGGTTTTCGGACAATCGAGTATCTGCTGCAAGACGTGCGCTATGCGCTTCGGGGCTTTGCCAAGAACCCTGGGTTCAGCAGTGTCGCAATCATTTCGCTCGCGCTCGGCATCGCGGGCAACACCTCAATTTTCAGCATTGTGAATGCGCTGTTGATTCGGCCTTTGCCGTTTCAAGAACCGGACCGCCTCGTTCGTATCACCAACTTGCATCCTAAGGCGCTTCTCGAATATTTTCAGCAGCGTTCGAGAACTATGGACATTGCGTTCGTTGATCCCGGCGCCGAGATCAATCTCACCGGCCAGGGTCCCGCCATGCGCGTTACGGCGAGTGAAACCTCCGCCAATCTTTTTTCGATTCTCGGAGCGACGGTAGAGCGAGGACGCGTGTTCGCGCCCGATGAAGATCGCCCCGGAAAAGACGGCGTCGTGATATTGAGCCATGAGCTATGGCGGACAAAGTTCCGCCAAGATCCCAATATCGTTGGCCGCACGATCGCGCTTGGCGGCATGAATCGCCGCGTGGCCGGCATCGCTTCATCCGGTTTTGCTTTTCCATCGACGAAGGTACAAGCGTGGATTCCGGCGCGCATCGACCCAAGAAACATGGTCGATTACTGGGGCGGCGCGTTCGTGCCACTCATTGCCAGAATTCGGCCGGGCGCGAGCGTGGAGCAGGCTCGGAGCGAAATTCATTCGCTGGCCGCCGGCGTCTGGAAGCTCTTTCCTTGGCCGATGCCCAAACGCTTCAACGCGGATTCCACAGTGATCTCGCTGCAAACCGACCTGGCCGGCGAAACCAGAAGCAAACTGTTTGTCCTTCTAGCTGCGGTGGGTGCGGTGCTGGCGATCGCCTGTGCAAATGTCGCGGGCTTGCTGCTGGCGCGCGCCACCACGCGCCGCAAGGAAATCGCCATGCGCGCCGCTCTCGGTGCGGGAAGCGGCAGAATCGTCCGCCAGTTATTGACCGAGAGCGTCGTCCTGGCGCTCGCTGCCGGTGGCATTGGCATCCTGCTCGGAACTATCGCGCTTTCCCTATTTCGCTCCATCGTTCCCCCGCAGATACCGGGAATGGCGCAGATCGGCTTCGATTGGCGCGTCGCTCTCTTCGCCGCGGCCCTGTCGGTTCTCACTGGTCTTTCGTTTGGCGTGGTTCCGGCCCTGAGTGCCAGAAGCTTAGACTTGGTGGAGGCGATGAAGGCCGGAAGCCAGCGCTCCACGACCAATTCATGGATCGCGTTGCGAGGTTGGCTTATCGCGGCCGAAATCGCGCTCACTCTGGTCCTGGTCGTGGGCGCCGGTCTCTTGATGAAGAGCCTCTACGGTTTGACTAGCGTCAATCCCGGTTTCAATACCCAAAAGATACTCACGGTAAAGATCAGCCCGAATGATGCATTTTGTGCACAACGCGAAGCGTGCGTGGCTTTCTATCGCACACTCATCGAGCAGGCGGATGGCATTTCCGGTGTAGTGAACGCGGCAGTTGCTAACACCGTGCCGCTCGATGGCGGACTTCCGGCAATTCCCACCGAGGTCGAAGATCATCCGCGAACCCCCAATTTCCCGTCACCGATGCTCTGGGCGGGCGCCGTCTCACCCAGCTATCTTTCCTTGCTGCGGATCCCGTTGCTTTCGGGAAGAGCCTTCACGGACGCCGATGGCTCGAATACTTCGCCGGTAATCCTGATTTCTGCTTCTACCGCCGCCCGCTTTTGGCCCGGCGTCAATCCCATCGGTAAGCACATCCGGCGGGCAGGGGAGAACACCTGGAGGGTGATTATCGGAGTTGTCGCCGATGTCAGGCAATTTAATCTCGCCAACAATTCTCCCAGTGCGATCAGCGGGGCCATGTATATGCCCTACGCGCAAGCGGTCCAGAGTAACGGCCAAATTCCCGTGGTCATGAATCTGTTGGTGAAAACGACGGTGAGCGCCGACCAGGCGGCCACCGATATTCGCCGCATTGCTGTGGAGGCCAATCCCGACATTCCGGTTGGGAAGGTTCTAACTCTGACTGGAATCGTTGGAGACTCCATTTCAGGTTTTCGCTCGACCATCTGGGTGTTTCTCAGCTTTGCGGTTGCGGCCCTCCTTCTGGCTGCTGTTGGAATCTATGGCCTCATGTCGTACTCCGTTTCGCGGCGCACCTATGAGATCAGCGTGCGTATGGCAACCGGGGCGACCAACGGCAGCATTGTCCGATTGATTCTGGGACAGAGCCTGCGCACCACTCTGCTCGGTTTGAGCTTGGGCATAGGCGCTTCGTTTCTACTGACGCGCTTTTTGTCGGGACTGCTGTTCGCGGTCACGGCGACGGATCCGCTTATTTTTACGTATGTTTGTCTGTTCCTGGTAGTCGTGGCCGCGGCCGCCAGCTCGATCCCAGCGTGGCGCGCCTCGCGTATCGATCCCATTCGGACCCTGCGCGCCGAGTAGAGGATTAGAAGTTACATGCGAGCTTCAACACGCATCGGCAAGATAGCTTCCGGAACATAGTTGGGAGGCGTAGATCTCCACTCCACCTTGAAACTTCCCGAGTATCCAAACAGATCTCCCCAGATCCGATTCGATGCACGCACCTCGATGAGGAAAGCGGAAAGCGACCGGCCCCTCGTAGAAACGTTGTTAGCCGGAGCGAAGGCGAAGCCCCCCGTTCGGCGCCACGCTAAGAGCGATGTCCACGGCCAGGTGCTGATGCGTTCCAAGGTAGTCTACGATGCAGCCGCGATCTTCGCTAGGACAGTCGCGATGGAGAGCTGTGCGACGGCGAGAATGAGCGCGAGTACCACGGTCGACTCTGGAGTCCGGCCGGTCTCCGCCTAGATACGAAGGCGGTCGAAGCTTCAGGCCGTTGTCCAACTCAATTAGGGCCTGAAGGCTAGCCGGTCGGCTAAGCGCCCCGCTATGCCAAAGCGCACCTCGTAGTCATACCAAGTGAGAAAGCGCACACCGCCGTTGGTTGGAACGTAGCGCCAGTATCCGGATCCCTCGCGGATTAGCGACTTCGGATCGGCGGCGGCGAACTTGAGAGAAGACGTGGTGTCGCCGCCGGCAGACCCGCGTTGACCGGCGCTCTCGCCAGTCCCATTGATGCTGAAACCGAAGCCGATGCGCGTCTCGTACAGAAATTGTTGAGGCTCAGCGAAACTGGGTCGCGGCAGATAGTGAATGCGGCTGAAGCGCAGGTCCCAACGCTGATGGAACGCTGGATTCTGAGTCAGAGGCCAAACATGATCCAAGTCGTTCCTGAATCTCTATCTCTACATGCCCGAGCGTGCCTTCATGAAACACCACTTAGTTCTGTGGGGCGGGACTCCTGTCCCGCGGCCGACGTCCGCGTCGGCTCGAGGCAGGTTCACGGCTCGGAAGGTACTTCTCCCACTCGCCTGACTCCGCAACCCGCTTGATCACAGCATTGCGTTCCCTCAACAGAGCCAGCATGTAGCGTCGCAGGAAAAGAGCCTCGGCAAGCGGGCCGAGCAGCGGAAGAGGAGCGGCGATCGAGAAAACGTCTTTCATCTCAGTCGTGTCCGACGGAAGCGTCTGAAACAGGTGATCCGCCTGCATGAAACCGAAGATGCCGCGAACCATCGTCACCTGAAAGTAGAAGGGTGATTCGAGTGCGGTCATCTTGCTGGTCAGATCGTGCCAGACACCAAAGTGTTTGGCGCGCCAAGTGACCTCCTCAGAGAGGCCGGCCAGCCCAGAGGTGATGCCGCCGACTGCCAGAGCTTGCTCTCCGCAGTGAATGTTCGAGAGCAGATGCACTTCCACGCTACGCGAGAGGTCAAAGCAACGTTGGATAGGAGCGTCTATGAGCGTGGTCTCTTCGAGACGAATCATTGGCGCTTTTACCCCTCGGGCAGAAAGTCCGCCTCGCGCAAGAGCGCGAGAACTTTGGTTCTGATTGGCTTGAGAATTCGCAGCTTCGCGAGCCCCAGTAGCTTGAGAGTGAGGTCTAGCGCTCCATCCGCCATGCGCCGCGTTCGCCGTTGCTTCTCCGAAGAGTCGTACAGAAACATCACCAAGTGACCCATTTGGAGCGCCCACAAAACGACGGGAAGCAACTCGCGCAGATCGTTGGGAAGCTTCTCTTCCGCAATTGCATTCCGGAAAACCTGTATGCTGCGGCGCCGAATTGCTGTCGTCCCGCGCCCGAGACACGAGAGCGGATGCTCGGGCTCGCCGGTATATCGGAAGACCACTCCGAGCAGGTTACGGTCATCCTTTGCCAAATCCAGCTTTGAGTGTAGGGCTCTCGCTAAGCGCGTCTTCAGATCCTTGCTTTCCGCGAATACCTCTCCGCACAACCGCTCCTGCTCTGCTTGTACCGTCTCGTCGTACGCCTGGACAATCGCTTCTTTGCTCGGAAAATAGTAGTAAGCCGCGCTCTTGACCACCACGGCATTCCTGGCGATCTCTTGCATTGTCGTGGAATCGAAGCCTTGCTCCCTGAAAAGCTCTAAAGCGCTCTCGAAAATCTGCCCCCGCGTCTGCTCGCTTTTGCCGGTGGCCGGTCCATTTTTGACCATGTTCAAATTATCGCCGAATCGCCTTCCCCTAGACATTTGATAGGAATTGTTAATATCTACGGGACGCAAGAAGCGATCGGCCGGACCTAGAGAACTCGTTCAAGGCACGCTGGACATGCTCATCCTCAAGACGCTGTCACTCGGGCCGATGCATGGATGGGGAATCCGTCGACGAATTCACCTGGTGTCTGACGAAGTGTTCCGCGTAGAGGAGGGTTCCCCATACCCTGCGCTTTTCATGCGCCGAAGAATTGACGACGCGATATTGCGGGAGGAGATACGCGGTTAGCTCGTCATCCTAGCGCTATGCGGAAAATTCGCGAAGCATCGAAAAATGTTGGTGCCAATGCCGGATTTCACGATTCGATTGCGAAAGATTTGCAAACCGCCAACACTGACCTCACAATCGAGTTCATATTTAACTCCTTAACTTAACCCGCGTTTCTCATTCGCAACGCAATGCACAGACAGGATCTACTCGACTCGCGCGCCACGCGGGGATGAGGGCGGCACCGATCACAGAAATAATCAGCAGCAGGGCAGCGAGTGCCATTGTGCCAGGCTCAATTGCCTTCATGGCAAACAATAGACTTATCGCCGATTTAGAAAGGACGTGCGCGAGTAGCAGTCCTAGCAACGATCCTGCGACAGATAGCCCGAGGGCCTCCTTGAGGAAAGTCCAGATCACAGTACTTCTCTGGGCGCCAATGGCCATTCGTATTCCGATTTCGTTCCTTCGGCTGGCCGTAGCGTGAGCCATCGTGCCCGCAACTCCGACACACGCAAGGGTGAGGCCAAGGACGCCGAAACCAACCGACAGCCACGCCAAGAGTCGCTCCTGTACAAGAGATTCGGTGATTTGCCGTTCGGCGGTCTTGATCGAAGTAATCGGAAGATCCCGATCGTAACGGGAGATCAATTGACGCACGGTAGACGCGAGAGCATCGGAATGCGGCTCAACGGTTCGAAGCGCGAAAGTCATTTGTGAGGGCGTCGGGTGCCATATCGGCCGCTGTAGATACGGCACATACACCACGCGCGATCCTTCGTCATGGGGACTGTTGAATTTAATGTCCCGCGTCACACCAACGATCTCTATCGGGGGGCCGCCAACGCTGGCGTGTTTGCCAATTGGATTCTCACCCCTGAAGTATTGCTTTGCAATGGACTCGGTGATTACGGCAACACGATAGTTCGTGTCACCATCTTGGGGCATTATCCCCCGCCCAAGTACCACGGGAACTCTCATCGTCTCGAAGAAGTCACTCGCGACCAAATCAAGATTTACGCCACGAGGCTCACCCGGTTTAGGCGTCCTTCCTGGCACCGTAAAACCTGCATCATCGATACCAGGGCTTACCATGCTGTGAGATGTCATGGTGGCAGAGACGACCCCGGGAATTTGCCGCATGCGCGACAGCAATTCCCCATATGCATTGCTCAAAAGCGGTTCATGATAACCGGCCATGGATGGATCGACCGTCACGAGGAGAAGATCGTGCGGTTCAAATCCGGCGTCGACTTCTTGCAGGTTCTTCAGGGTCCGGATGAAGAGACCGGCAGCCACTAGAAGAACGAGCGATAACGCAATTTGAAAGACAACCAAGACTTTCCAATGAGAGAATCCTGCGTGACCAGGGCGCGAATTTTCCCCAGCCCGCCCGCCTCGCCAGAATGAGCTGGCAATGGCGAGCTTGATAGCTTGCATCGCCGGAAACAGCCCACAGATCAAAGTAGTGATCACCGTCAGCGCGGCAACAAAGGCGAGCAGGCGTCCATCTATGGCAAACGTCAAGCGGATAGGAATGGGAGAATCCGCCAGAAGCTTGAGCAAGAGTTCGCTTCCACTGTAAGCAAACAATATTCCCAGTAAGGAGCCAGCGACGGCGATGACCGAGCTTTCAGCCAACAATTGCCGCATAAGCCGCCCTGATGTCGCGCCGAGTGCCAGTCGTGTTCCGATTTCGTGCTGGCGATTGGCAGCTCGGGCCAATAGCAAGACAGCGATATTTGCACAGGCGGCCAGCAGCACAAATCCGACAAGCGCCATTAGAACTAACAGCGGTTTCGAAAAGCGGAGACGCAAAGCGTCGAGGCCTCTTTCGCCGGGCAATAATTCGATACGCCCAACGTCATTGGGACGCTGCGCAGCAGGGCGCACGCCGAGACTTTCATCTACTTGTCGCGATAGGATGCTGAGGCCGGCCCGCACTGCCTGCTCTGGAATTTCAGCTCTGAGCCTGAGCATAAGACGCAGCCAACCAAATCTAGCATTGCTGAGGATCGAAGTCCCAGGTTCAAGCCAAATGAGAGGCTGGAGCGTGAGCGGCACCGTTATGTCCGGCGGAGCGCCTGGAGTAAGTCCCGCAAATTCGGGCGGCGTCACGCCTATTACCGTAAACGGGTTACCGTTGATGAGAATCTTTGCTCCGACAGCTGTGGGAGCGCCTCTGAAACGCCGATGCCAATAGGAATAGCTGATGACAGCGAGGGGCTCACTGTGTTTGGCGGAATCGTCCTCCACCGGCAATGCGCGTCCAACGATTGGCTGAACGCCAAGAACCGTGAAGTAGTTTCCGCTTACCAACTGGGCATGCACCACCTCTGGTTGTGCACGGGAGCCACTAGCGTCGACACTGACCTGAAGCGTACCCGCCGCGTCGAAAAAAGCAAGCATGTCATCCGCAAGCTCTCGATGATTTCGCATTTGTAAGTAGTAGGGCAGCGAAAAGTAGGAGGCTGGGAAACGGCCGCCGCCCTTTCTTATAAAGCGAAGCTGCGCGGGATTGTGGACCGGCAGACTCCGGAACAGTACCGTGTCCATGAGGCTAAAAATAGCGGTGTTCCCGCCTATACCCAGAGTCAGAGAGAGAACGGCAACAACAGAGAACGCCCAGTCTCTCGCGAGGGATCGCGATCCATAAACAACATCTCGCACGGAGTTTTCAACCCACATAAAGGCGCGTGTCTCCCGATACCGCTCCTTCGTCGACTCAACGCCGCCGAAGTCGCGGAGTGCTGCGGTACGTGCTTCCTCCGGTGGCAGCCCCGTGCGCAAAAGGTCTTCGACCCGCATCTCAAGATGGAATCGAAGCTCGTCGTCCAGTTCCTGCTCGGAAGGGTTTCGCCCGATCAAGCCGCGCAGACGTGCGATGAGCACCCTTGCCCGGCTCATGAGACCTCTTCTCCCGCAATGTCCGCGAGCGGCCCCAGAAAACGCTCGATCGTAGAAGACATCCGTTTCCATTCGCCAGTTGCTTTACCAAGTTGCTTCTTTCCAGCCGCTGTAATGGAGTAAAATTTTGCCCGCCGGTTGTTCTCGGTTGTTCCCCATTTGGAGATGATCCAACCCTCCTGCTCCATTTGCAGCAGCGCTGGGTAAAGAGTCCCCTGGTTGAGTTGCAGCAGACCTGCGCTGATCTGCTCGATCCTGCAGCCAATTGAATAACCATGCAGCGGGCCGAGTACAACAAGTGTTCTAAGGACCAGTAATACTAGCGTGCCCCGCAAAACATCTGTTTTTTCGCGTTCGGCTCTTCCCATTTGGTTACCTAGAGGAGTATACTGCTGTTTCTGTAGGTAAGCAAGTGAAGGATGGCAATATGAACGTAGCGTTCCGAATCTGGACGAATGGACGGCTCGGTCTGGGCAATTTCATCTGCGTCGTGCGGCAGAAGCGGCCGTTCTCGTGCTTAGTATCGACAGCGCTGCTGAGCTCTTTGGCATCAGTACTTTGCGCACAGGAGTGGCTTGACTTAGCTTCAAAGTTATCGTCCTCCGATGCCAGCGCAATCGAACAACAACTTCAGAGTCATCCGGAGGACCTCAAAAACCGCGAAATTCTGATAACCTACTACACTTTGAAAGGAATCAAATCCAAGCGCCTGGACCAATCCCTGTGGCTGACTAAGAATCATCCGGAGGCCGTGGGCGATTGCCCCTATGCACAGATTGCTGAGCAAGACTCGCCGTTCGACAGTATGGCCGCATTCGAGGAAGCCAAGGCGCTTTGGTTGAGCTACGCTGATTCCCGAACGACAGATCCGCGCGTGCTGATGAGCGCTGGAAAATTCATCTGGCAATTTGACCCGAATCTTTCCGAACGTCTTCTGTTACAGGGACGACAGCTCGAACCAGACAATCGCGAATGGGTTCTAGCGTTGACGGACCTGTACGGGAAAGGAATCTTCACTGATGGGCGATTTCGTCCGCAAACTCCGCCTTCACCGGCCAGACACAACTTTGCTCTTCGCGCCCGATTGGTGCTTAAGGCTTCTAAAGACCCGCTCATCGTGGGATTAGCGGGACTGCGGCTGGCACCGCAAGATGTTGAGATCCTGCGAACTCGTTCGCAAGAAAATGTCGATTTAGGCGAGAAGCTACGCCGAAAAGCGCAACAATTGGCGCCCTCCGACCCGCAATGGACAATCTACTTACACGATTTCGAATCGGCAAAACAAGATATGGCGAGAGGTGAACAGCCTCTACCGGATTTTGGCAGGGCCCTTCCCGGAACTCTCGTCAAACAGGTGAAAGCTGAGTATCCGAAATCAGCTAAGAGAGCGGGCGTAAGAGACGTTGTTCAATTGAGGATACTGGTGGGAACGAGCGGTCGAGTGATTGTCGTCCGGCCTGAAGATGGACCAGTAGAGTTGCAATTTGCGGCTGCCGAAGCGGTCAAACAGTGGGTCTACAAACCATTCGAGTTAAACGGTTCGCCCGTTGAGACTTGGAAGGAAGTAGCAATCAACTTCCAGTAGGGAACTTGATGCGATTGAAGGGCTTCAAGCACTGATGCGGGCAGCGGATACGCCAGCGTTCGTAACCACTAAGAAGCTGACGACACAAGCCGGCCGTCGGCCCCGCGGGCGCCGGCAGTCGCCGGTTCAACCGGCAAGTTGAGGTTGTGCCAGGCATCGAAGCCGCCCGCGAGCGGCCGCACCTTACGAATTCCGGCGCGCTTCAGTTGCAGCGCCGCGCGGGCGCTAGTCGCTTCGTTGGGACAAGTGCAGTAGAGGATGACTTCGTGATCGTCTGGAATCTGATGCGAGCCGGAGCGGAGATCTTCAAAGCGCAGAATGCGCGCCCCCCGGATTTTCAAGCCCCACTCTTGGATTTCCGCGGCATTGCGGAGATCTACAACAGTGACCGGCTCGCCGCTTTCGATAAGGGCAACCGCTTCCAACGGGCTTACGCGATTGATCCGCAATTCGCGGCGCAGACGCCAGCGCTGAAAAAATTTCCAGAGAATATACGCCGCGAGGAGCGCGCAGAACACCACGCCCGCACGACGGCCGAACAACCCGAGCATGTCGGATAAAGCATCGATTTGCCGATGGAATAGCTTGCCCATCAGCAAGTAGGTCACCGTCCACAATACGCAGCCGGCGGCATCGACAAGCAGAAAGCGCAGGCGGGGCATACGGCTGGCTCCCGCGAGCGGCATGGACAGCAGGCTCATTCCGGGAATGAATTTGGCGAACAGCAGAGTCCAAGCGCCGCGTTTCGAGAATCCGGCCTCGGTCCTGCGGACGCAGGTGTCCGGTTCGATCGAGAGCCTGCAAAGCAGTGCCAGCACCGGCCGCCCTCGCCGCCGTCCCAGCTCGTACCAGAAGGTGTCGCCGGCGAGAGCGGCCGCCGAAGCCGCGATGGTGGAGAGCCACAAAGAATAGCGGCCATCGCCAACCAGCGCGCCCATCAGCACAAGCAAAGGATCGGCGGGTATGGGTACGCCGGCCTGCACGCAGAACACGTAGAAAAATAGAAAAGCGTAGCCGTGTCTCAAAAGCAGCGAATGGAAGGACGGCATGCTGCCTCAGGCCGCCGCAAACGGCAGCCGCACCACAAAGCGAGTTTGCCCCGGCCGCGAGTCGAAACGGATGTCGCCATGGTGATTGCCTACGATACGAAAAACCGTGTCAAGACCGAGGCCCGTGCCTTCGCCCAGCGGCTTAGTGGTGAAGAACGGCTCGAAAATCCTGCTCTTGATGCCGTCCGGAATGCCGGGCCCGTTGTCGATGATTTCCACGTTCAGGTAGGTAGCATCGCGCGAAGTGCGAATCGTCAGCTTGCCTTCTGTAGGCTTTTCGCTTTGACAGATTGCGTCAATCGCGTTGACGAGCAAGTTGGTCCAAACCTGGTTGAGCTCACTGCCCCGTGCGCGGATCTCAGGTAGCGAACGATCGTAATCGCGCACGACCTCGATCCCGCTTTTCAGCCGATGCCGCAGCATGACGAGCGTGTTTTCGAGGCCGTGGTGTATGTCGACCTGCTGCTCGGGCCCCTGATCCATATACGAATACTCTTTGATCGAGCGCACCAGCTCGGAGATGCGCGCGGTGCTGCTCTCGATTTCGTCCGCCAGGCGGCTGATAGTGAAGGCCGCCGTTATCCGGATCAACACATCGTTCAGGAAACGGGCCGGCACCGCGCGAGCGACCTGTTCCAAGGTGTCGCGAGTGCAGCCAAGATCGACCAGAGCGGTTGCCAGGTCCCACACGGCCTCGACATGATGGCTCTCGAGCCAAGCGGATAATTCTTCTTCGCGATCGCTGCGATCGAGAGTATCGAGCGAGCCTTGCGGGCCCGCATGCGTGGCCCAATCGCGCTCCAGTTCGGCGACAGCCACACGCGACTCGAGCGGAAGGCCCTCCCGATCGAGCTTTACGGCGGCCGCACGAACCGACGTCAATGCCTTGCGTAGGTTATCGGCGGCGCGGCGCGCGGCGGAAGCCGGATTGTTGAGCTCATGCGCGAGACCGGCCGAGAGCTTGCCCAGCGCCATTAGCTTTTCGCGCTGCAGATCCAAGACCGCGCTCTCGCGTACGCGATCGGCAAGCAGGCTGACAAGGCGGCCCTGCAGCACCGGGAGCCGCTGCAACATTTCGGGGAAATGGCTTTTGTGGAGCGCGGCCAAACGCGTAGGACCGTAAACGCGCGCGCTCGTCGAGTAACTCGTCAACCGGGAAAATGGAAGCAGCCCGGTCACGTGGCCGGTGTTGGCCCGCCACGTTCGCCCGTTGCCCAACTCAGCACCGAGCTCGCCGCGCAGAATGACGATCATGTGGTCGGCGGAATCTCCCTGTTCGACGGTAACCTCGCCCGATTCGAAGTCCATGACAGCCATTTGGGAAGCCAGCCAGGCGAGCCCGTCGGCGGGGAGATCGGCAAAGGTCGGGACCGACAGCAATTCCTCGGCTGAGGGAGACGGGGCGGCGGCAAGCCGCGTGGCGAGGGTTTCCATTGTCAGATTTTGCTCAAATATTGATGCACGAATTGTATAGCTACGGAACCTTCGCCGACTCCCGAAGCGACGCGTTTTATGGAACCGTGGCGGACGTCGCCAACCGCGAAGACGCCGGGAATATTCGTTTCGAGCAAACCCGGTTCGCGAGCGA
>Ga0193753_10002535_pt1 | contig 14283 bp, 10 predicted proteins | sample H1c2metaG_FD_144925 | JGI IMG/M metagenome (GOLD analysis project Ga0193753, IMG submission 144925) | Soil microbial communities from a riparian zone of the East river system, Colorado, United States - H1c2 | ecosystem: Environmental > Terrestrial > Soil > Riparian zone | place: USA: East... | reverse complement strand
CGCTGGGCATCCCGATTCGCGCCGGCCGTGATTTCACCGGCATCGATACGGCGCGGTCGCGACGGGTGCTCATCGTGAACGAGAGTTTCGTTCGCAGCCATCTCGGTGCCCGGCCCGCGATTGGCGCCACGCTTCGCACGGTTGCCGAACCCGGCTACCCCGAGACGACCTACGAGATCGTTGGCGTCGCCGGGAACACCAAGTACTCGACGCTCCGTGACGAGAATTGCTGGTGCGAGCGGCCGTCAGACACCATGGCGCCAATCGCCTTTGTCCCGATGGCGCAGAGTCCCGAGCTGCGCCCGTGGCAGGGGGTGATCGCTCGCACCGAGGCGCCGATCTCCGCCGTAACCGCATCGATCGCCCAGCGCGTCGCGCGGCTCAACCCCGGGATCGCAGTTCAGTTCACCGAGTTCGATTCGCAGCTGCGCGACCACCTGGCCACGGAGCGCATGATGGCGTGGCTGGCCGGCGCCTTCGGTGCGGTCGCGGTCGTCCTCGTGATCGTCGGGTTGTACGGGATCATCGCGTATCTGGCGGCGAGCCGGCGTAACGAGATCGGCATTCGGCTCTCGCTCGGATCCACGCGCGCGCAGATCATTCGGCTCGTGCTGCGGGACTGTGTGCGGCTGCTCGCGTTCGGGTTGATGCTTGGGCTGCCGCTGGCGGCCGTCGCGCTGCGCGGTGCCAGCACGCTCCTCTTCGGCCTGTCCCCGCTCGATCTGCTGACGATGGCGGGCGCCGCCGGTCTCCTTGCCGCCGCGGTGGGGTTGGCTGCCAGCGTTCCCGCGTGGCAAGCCGCAAGGGTCGACCCGAACGTCGCCATTCGCTGCGAGTAGCGCGGCAACCCCGCACGTGTCGACGCAACGTCAGGCTGGGGAATCTCCGTATATGCGAACCCGCGGCGAGGCCGATACAACTATCAGCGGGTGTGCAGCGCAGGGCTTTCATCCAGACTGCTCCGCGCGCCCGGCTTCGCTCCCCGTGAAGTCAGGTAAGTCGGGTAAGTCGGCGGGTACGACGCAGGGTGTCTCGGCGACGGCAGCATCAGGGCCGTCGCCGAGGCGCCAGGCGTGTACCGGCGCTAGTTTGCGCCGCGACCGCCGCCGCGTGCACCGGCGCCGCCGCGCCCGGCCCCTCCGCCGCGCACCGGCTCGACGTACTCGGGAATCTTCTCGCCGCGGGCCACGGCTTCGGCGCGCCGCTTTTCCTCGACGCGCGAGCCGGAGAGAAGGTTCTTCATCGCGTAGTTGCCCTCGTGGCACCCGTATTCGAAGTAGCCGTAGCTCTCCTCGCGCGGGATCGGCATCCGCATCGTCCACGGCCCGGCGTACACCTTCGGGTCGTTCACCGTCATGCGGTAGTCGAGCGTGTTCGCGTCCGCCAGGGTGAAGCGTTCGATCAGCACGCCCTCGTCCGACACGGGCTGGCCGTTGACGGGCGACTCGGGCTTGATGTTGCGGGTTTCAACGACGAGCACGTCGCCTTCCCAATGGCCCACCGACTCTCCCATCCAGTTCTTGATCGCGGGACCCACGTTCTTGCGGCCGTCTGTCGGGATGACGCGCGTCTCGTGGATCATCTCGTTCTGGAACGCGAGCCAGCCAGGCCCCTGCACGATGCGGCTGCCGGAGTTGTAGATCTTCGGCGTGACCGAGTTCAGGACGCCGGTGCTGATGCAGCGATCGTAGTTGCTGCGGTCGGTGGTCCAGTCGGCTTCGATGCCGTTCAGTTCACGACGGCGGGCGGCCTGCGCCTGCTGACGCTGTTGTGCGGCGGCCTGGGCTGCGGGCGTCACCGCCGGAATCCGTCCGTCCGGTGGGTCGATGACGTACGAGGACACGCGGCTGATGCCCTTGGCGCGTTCCAGCCAGTGCGGTGGCGGCGAGACGGCGCCGCCGACGGTGCCAAACCGCGCCTCGAACTCCTCCGCGCGCTCCAGCGAGAACTCGTCGCTGTTGTCGTTGGCCACGTTCTGGTCGCGCTGCGCGACGCGCTGCTTGAATTCGTCGTCGTTCAGCTTGTAGCGCATGCCGACCGTCTGCGCGCGCTGCATCGGTATGCCCTGCAGGTCGTTGGCATTGAAGGTGCCCTGGAGGTCTGGTTCGCCCCATGGTGTCTTCGGTACCTTGTAGCTCCCCAGCGCCGGCACGCCGCCTTCTGGCGTGATGACACCGGGCGAGTCGACGCGGCCTTGCCCGGACACAATGCTCGTTGTGAAGATCGCGGCGCCGGCGAGCGCGGTCAGCGCTCCCAAAATGAGACGTCTCATGTGCTCTCCCTCGGCGGCTCCACAGCAGGGCCCGCCCTACGTCCATAAGAGTCTACCGCTGCTGACCCCTGGACGGGGAGACGACCCTCCAGCGCGCATGCGGCGAGTCGTCGAACGGCCGACCCACGGGGAAGGAGCAAGTCTTCGGGTAGAGAGCAGAGGTTCAGGGACCGATCAGTCCTGCCGCAGGGCCGCCAACGGATCGAGGTGGGCGGCCCGGCGTGCCGGTAGGTAGGTGGCGAGCAGCACCACCACGACGACGGCCGGAACGATCGCGAGGTAGGTGAGCAGGTCGCCTCCGGTCCCGGGGAATGCGCCCTGAATCAGGCCGCCAACCGCAGTGCTGGCGACGACGCCCAAGGCAACGCCGGCCACGGATGGCAGCGCGCTCTGACGAAGGATCAGGCCGAGCACCGACCCCGGCATCGCGCCGACAGCCATCCGGATGCCGATCTCGCGCGTGCGCCGGCTCACCGCGGCGGCGGTCAGTCCGTACAGGCCGACGAGCGCGAGCACCAGCCCCATGGCGCCCATGGCGGCGATGGTTCGCACCACGACGGTGTTCAGGTTGCGGGCGTTCGCGTGGTAGAACGCCGCCATCGTCCGCATGCCGAGGATCGGCACGTCGCGGCCGCTGGAGAGGACTGCGGCGCGCACCTGCGCGGCCGCCGCGTCGGCGTCGCCGTCGGTCCTGACCACGAGCGTGGTGCGCGTCACCGGATTCTGTAGTCGCGGCAGGTAGAGGATCGGTGTCGAGGTCGGCGTGAACAGCCGGAACTTCGAGTCGGCCGCCACGCCAACGATTTGTACCCAGTCGCCGCCGGAGGTGGTGAGCCGGACCCGCTTGCCGAGCGGGTTCTGGCCGGGCCAGTAGCGCGCCGCCATGCCACGGCTGACGACAGCCACACGCGGTGTGTTCGCGGCGTCGGTCGCGTGAATGCCGCGCCCGCTCACGATCGCAATCCCGATGGCCTCGAGATAGTTTTCATCCACGCGCGCCGCCGCGACCGGCAGGCTGTCCACGCCGGCTGGCAGCGTAAAGCCTTCCGGCGCGATGGCGACGCTGTTCCCGCCCTCCTGGCTCAGGGGCACGAACGAGGTCAATGCCACCGACGTCACGCGAGGCGTGCCCGCAACCCGGTTCTTGAGGCGCTCGTAGAACTGGTCGCTTTGGCTCTGGTCGTAACCCGCCAGCCCCGGGTCGAGGCTCGTGAGCAGCAGGTGCTCGGTCCGGAACCCAGGTCCCCGGCCGTACTCCGCCTGGAACGCCCGATAGAAGGAGAGCGCCACTGTCAGGAGCACGAGCGTGAGGGCGATCTGTGTGGCCACCAGCCCGTGCTGTCCCCACAGCCTCGCGGACCGCGCCGCGGGTGACGACGTGTTGCGCAGCGTATTGGAGAGATCGCGCACACGAGTACTGCGCCACGCGGGAATCGCGCTCGACAGCAGCGCGCTGATCGCCGTGATCCCGAGGCCCACCGCCAGCGCCCGGCGATCCAATTGATAGGTGAGGCGAATGCCGATGTCGGTGGCGAGCTGGAACTGCTGGAACGACCGGATGCCAAGGTATCCGAGCGCCAACCCGGCGGCGCCCCCGGCCGCAGCGAGCAGGACCGTCTCGGTAATCAGCTGTCGCATCAGCCGCACCCGGCCGCCGCCGATCGCGAGGCGCACGGCGATCTCACGCGCCCGTGCCGGCGCGCGGCTGGCGAGGAGGCCGGCGACATTGGCGCACGCGACGAGCAGGACGGCGAGTGCCAGCCCCATGAGAATGGCGCTGAGTGCCGCCGCCGGCGCGTATTGAGTGAGCCGCGTGGTCATCTCTGTTTTGAGCAGCAGCCCATGCCCCCGGTTCGTGTCAGCATGCTCCCGCTGCAGCACACGGGCCGTCAGTTCCACTTCTTGGCTGGCCTGGGCGAGCGATGCGCCTGGCACCAGGCGACCGATCGCCGATAGAACACGAAAATCACGACGCTCGAGCAGATCCGCAGGGATGCCGGTGTTGAGCGTCGGGAGCATGCTGATCGGGACGTAGAAGGCCGGCCGCAGGAACATCATCGTCCCGGTGAATTCCTGCGGGGCGACGCCGATCACGGCAAAGGGTGCGCCCGACAGGCGGATCTCTCGCCCCACGATCCCGGGATCGGCGCCGAACTGTTCCGTCCACGTGTCATGCGCGAGCACCACCACCGGATTCCGGCCGGCCACGCGGTCTTCGTCGCGCGCGAAGGTGCGGCCCAGCAACGGGCGCACGCGGAGCAGATCGAAATAGTTGGCGCTGACGGCCATCCCGAACTTGCCCTGCGCGGCTTCATCACGGCCGCGGGCGAAGCTGGCGATCGTGCCGCTGGTCGCGGCAAGGCCGTCGAAGCTGCGGACACGGCTGCGAAGATCGGCAAAATCCGGATACGACAGGCCGCCTCCACTGTTCACCTGCCCGGTCGGCGTGGTGGCGCTCACGGCCAGCAGGCCGCTCGCGTCGGCTACGGGCAGCGGCCGCAGAATGAGCCCGTCGGCGATGCTGAACATCGCGGCATTGGCGCCGACGCCGATAGCAATCGAGAGGATCGCGATCAGCGAGAACCCCGGGTTTTTCACCAGCATCCGGGCGCCGTGCCGCAGGTCCTGCCAGATTGTTCCGATCATTCAACGGTTCTCCCCAGTGGCGGTGGCTCGGGCGGTGATGCGGCCTAGTTCTCAAGATCCGTGCCGGTCGAGGTTGTTGGAAAGGACGAGCGCGGCGCCGTAAACGTTCGCGCGTGCGGGGGCGAGTGTCCGCGCGTGGGACGGCTGTCCGCTTCCGTGCCCCGGAAGCGTAGGGCGGGGCTTCAGCCCCGCCGGCAAAGACGATGGGAGGACTGGCTAGAACCCGACCCGCGCTCGATTCAGGGCTTGCGCGACATGCTCGCGAAGCGTGGCGGGTAGAAATGGCTTCCGCAGGAGTTGCCCGGCCATCGGCAGGGTCGCACTGGCGATCACCTCTTCCGGGCTATACCCCGACATGAACAAGACGAGCAGTTCCGGTCTGAGCGTCCGGAGGCGCGCCGCGAGGTCGGTCCCGTTGATACCCGGCAGGACGACGTCGGTGAGCAGCAGATCGAGCGGCTGCGATTCGCGCGCCGCAATGGCGAAGGCGTCCGCCGGGTTGCCCGCCTCGAACACCGTCCAGCCCGCATCGCGAAGCACCTGCGTCGTGAACGCCCGGACGCCGGAGTCGTCCTCGACGATCAGCAGGCTTGCGCTCGATGGCGGCGCTGCCGCCTCGAGGAGCTGGCTCTCGGCTGCCGCCGGCTCCGGTGATGCCGCCGGGAACGCCACGGCGGGCAACAACACGGTGAAGCTCGAGCCTTGTGCGGGTGCGCTGTGCACCTGCACGTCACCGCCACTCTGCTTGACCACGCCGTACACGGTGGCGAGCCCCAGTCCGGTGCCACGACCGAGTGGCTTCGTGGTGAAGAAAGGCTCGAAGATGCGTTCGAGCACGCCGGCGGCGATCCCCTCGCCCGTGTCTTCCACGGTCAGCGCCGCATAGGCTCCGGCCTCCGGACTCTGCACGCCGGGGCTGGTCCGCGCCTCGATCTCGACGTTGTGCGTACGGAGCGTGAGTCGGCCACCGCGCGGCATTGCGTCGCGCGCGTTCACGACCAGGTTCACGATCACTTGCTCAAGTTGCGACCGATCGGCCCGTACCGGCATGAGCGCTGGCGCCAGCTGCACGACGAGATCGATGTGCTCGCCGATCAGCCGCCGCAGCATCTTCTGAATATCGTCGACGACGTGATTCAGATCGAGGTCGACGGGACGCAGCATCTGCCTGCGCCCGAACGCCAGTAGCTGGCCGGTGAGCGCCGCCGCCTGTTCGCCGGAGCGCCGAATCTGCTCGACCCATTCCCGCACCGGGGTGCCCGGGAGCTGCTCGGCCTCGGCCAGTGAGGCGAACCCGATAATTGCCGTCAGCAGGTTGTTGAAGTCGTGCGCGATGCCACCGGCGAGCTTGCCCACCGACTCCATCTTCTGGGCCTGCCGCAATTCCTCTTCGAGCCGTCGCCGCTCCGTCACGTCGCGGCCGATCGCCTGAACGGCAATGGGCACGCCGTCGCGACGCTGCACCCAGCCCATCAGCTCGAGGATGATGGTGTGTCCGTCCCGGGCGAGCACGCCTATCTCAGCCCTGTCGGGCGGAAGGTGGGGCCGGGCACCCGTGAACACTCCGGTGGCCAGATCGCGCGACTCGGGCGCAACCAGTTCGAGGAGCTGACGGCCGACAAGCTCCTGGCTGGTGTAGCCAGTGAGGTCGAGTCCCGCCTGGTTGACCGACAGAATGCGCCCGGCAAGGTCACAGGTGCAGATCAGATCCCGGGCGTTCTCGACCAGCTCGCGATAGCGCAGCTCGCTATCGCGCAGCGCGGCTTCGGCGTGGCGGCGGTCGGTGACGTCCCGAAGCAGCACCACGTGGCCGGTGAGCCGCTCGCCGTGCGACTGGATCGGCGTGATACGGACGTCATACACGCGGCTGCCGTCCGGGCCCGCAAGCGTCAGGTCCTGTCGCACCTCGCCGTCGATGTCGGATGGCCAGTCCGGGATGACGCGCTCGATGCGCTCGCCAGCGGCAGTGGCGCGGTCGCGTCCGATGATCGTTTCCGCGGCACGATTCAAGTCGGCGATGCGCCGCGACCGGTCGACGATGAGAAAGCCGTCACCAATTACTTCGATCCGGGCATCGAGCAGGGTGGGGATGGGCTCGAGCACCCGGTAGCGGAACACGGCCACCGCCGCAATGACGGCGGTGCATGCAAACAGAAACGGCGTGGAATCAATCGTGCCGCGTGCTTCGCCGCGTGTGACGAAGACCAGGTTGCCTAGCCACGGGACGATGGTGGCCAGCACGAGGATCACCGTGCGCTTGCGGTAAAGATACGGCGACTGGATGGCCTGGATGGCCAGAATGGCCAATCCCGCGAACAGCACACAGTAGGTGTAGGCGATGTTCAGCCAGAACCCTCGTCCACGACCCGTGAACGTGTACAGCGTGCCCACCGGGTCGAGAGTCATTCGTCCCCAGAACAACTCGTGCCATTCGTTGGTCCAGGCGGTCGCAAGAATGACGACCGCCACCACCGCCAGCCGCCCTGCCACTCGCCGCACCATCGCGCGCTCGCGCGCGACGAAGTCCAGGACGAAGCCGATCCACGCCACCGGCATCATCACCACGCCGAGATACTTGATTTTGAGCGCCAGCAGCTTCTGCGCGGGATCGGCGACGGTGAGCTCCCAGGCGTACGCGGCGCTCCACAGCGCGATGGCTAGCAGCAGGGCGCAATACCAGCCCGCACCACGGACGCGGCGGTGCCGGAAGGCATAAAGCGCCAGCGGCAGGAGGATGGCTGGACCGATTACGAGCGGCAGCAGGCGGAGCGGCATGCGCGAGACTGATCATGATTCAGTCCTGGCTGCACGCAATGGAATTTCGGCAGCCGCGTGGCGCGAATTTATGGCTTCTGATCGAGCCTGAAGGTCTGCGACGTTTCGACCTGCACTGTCGGCGTCTTGATCAGGCCGGACGACCACGCCAGAGTCCACAGCACGAGGCCGACGCCAGCGTACTGGCGCCGAGAGAGGATGAACGACCATGGCTGCGAAAAGCAAACCTCGGCAGCACGGGCTGCCGCCTCGGTTAGACTTGCCGAGGAGGTATGGCCTGATGACGAGGCGAGACTTTCTTGCAGTCGGAACCCTGGTGATCCTCGCGGCGGCCGGTACCCTGTCCGCACATCACTCATGGCCGGTCGACACGTCGCGCGCGCTCACCGTCAAGGGCACCGTGACCGGCTACGAGTGGGGCAACCCACACGTGATGATCGGCCTTGACGTCAAGGCCACCAACGGTCAGGTCGAGAAGTGGAGCGTTGGCGGTCCGAGCACCACTCGGATGGAAGCGAACGGCTGGGGCAAGACGACCCTCAAGATGGGAGACGTGATCACCGCGGTCGGATATCGCTTTTCAGACGGTCAGAATATTCTCCGACTCGATAAGGTGACCATGGCCGACGGAAAAGAGATGTTTCTGTACGGCCGGCGCTAAGAGAGCGGACACACGTGGCGCCGCGGCGCCCGCTCCTCAGATCACCGCGATCGCTTCAATCTCGATCAGCCAGTCGGGGTGCGCGAGCGCGGAGATCTCGACCAGCGTCGAGGCCGGACCCTTCTTGCCCAGAAACTCCTCCCGCAGGGGCGCGAGGTCGGCGCGGTAGCGGATATCCGTCACGTACGTCGTGATCTTGATGACGTTCGCCATCGTCCCGCCCTGCGATTCAACGAGCGCCTTGATGGCTTCGAACGCACCGCGGGCCTGGCCCTTGAAATCGCTGCGGCAGGCGACGCCGCCGTCGGGCGTGTAGGCGACCTGTCCCGACAGGAACAGGATGGTCTGCGCCTGGCTGACCTTCACTCCCTGGCTGTAGGTGGGCGGGTCGAAAACACCAGGCGCGCAGAACTTCTCGATGCTGATCATCTGATGGCTCCCCCGGTTCGGACGGTCCTGCGGAACGGGAGCAGCGCTCGAAGCCGCCCCTCACGCAGAAAGATGCCCAGCCACGCCAGGAGCGCCGTCGTCAGCGGCACGAGCGGGGGATAGAACTCTCCGATCCGTACGTAGGAGGCGATTGCGCCGCCCATATACCCAGTGAGCAGCACGGCGCCCAGGACCGCGGTCCAGGGAATCACGAACAGGACGACCGCCGTGAGCTGCAGGGTTGCGAGCAGTTCCAGCATGGACGCCGGCCAGCCGATGCGGGCAAACTCCTGCACGTACCACGGGTCGTGCGTCAGCTTCCAGCGCGCGCTCATCAGCACGATCGCGACCGGCGCGCAGGAAATGGTCCAGCCCACCCACACGGCCCACTGCTGCCAGCGTGTTCGCATTCATATCCTCCGCCGTGCGCATTGTAGGCGGATTATCATCTCCGTCAATGAAGCGCTCAACAGTTCTGACGACGATCGTCGTGGTGGGCCTTGCCGTCGCGGGTGTCGCCGCTCAGCGCGGGCCGCGGATTCCGCCGACCGGCACGATCAAGCAGGTCAAGGGCAATCTGTACGTGATTCCCGGCGCCGGAGGGAACACGACGGTGTTCGTGACGGCCGTGGGCGTCGTGCTCGTCGATACCAAGCTCGCCAACAATGGCGAGGCGATCATGAACCAGGTGAAGACCGTCACCGACAAGCCGGTCTCGACGATCATCAACACCCACACCCATCCCGATCACAACGGCAGCAACGACTACTTCAAGTCCGCGCGGCCGGCCATCGAGGTCGTGACCCACGAGAACACGAAGAAGTGGGTCGACGCCAATCCGCGATCGAACCCTGCGATGAAGCCCGATCGCACCTTTACCGACAAGATGACGGTCGGGAAGGGCACCGACCGCATCGATCTCTATTACTTCGGCGCCGGCCACACCAACGGCGACGCGTTTGTCGTCTTTCCGTCGCTGCGTGCGATGTGCATCGGCGACCTGATGGCGTGGAAGATGGCGCCGCTCATCGATCCGGCCACCGGCGGCAGCGTGATCGCACTACCGGACACGCTCGAGAAGGCGTTGAAGGGCATCAAGAACGTGGACACGGTGATCGAAGGCCACGGCGACGTCAACACCTGGGCGGGATTGCGAGACTACACGCGGTTCAACCGCGCGCTGCTCGACGCCGCAAAAGCCGGCCTGGGGAAGCAGACCGCCGAGGACGTCGCCAGCAGCCTGAAGGCGAAGTTCCCGCTGTTTACGAAGGAAGAGCTGCTGCCCGAGATGGAATACGGCGGCACACCGTTGTCTCGGGCGGTGATCAACGTGAACGTCGCGTTCCAGGAGCTCAAGGGTGAGCCGGTGACGACCAGTTTCGGCGGCCGTCCTGGCGGACCCGGTGCGCCAGGACGCTGAGACCAATCAGGCGCTCATCACGTGCGCGCTCTCGTCTGCCAACGCCTCCCTGACGTTCGCGGGACAATCCCAGAGCTGCTGGAACCGATGGTGGAAGCCGATGGCGGAGCGCTCTTCCGCGTCAAACCAGTATTCCGTTTCGGCTTCGGCGATCGGTGCCCGGACAAAGACTCTGACGCTCTCGCTGTCGGCCTGGGACGATTGCACGATCACGTAGTCGGAGGTCGCCTGTGTCCTGAAGACGTCGCGATTGACGCACCGATAGTCGATGCGACCTTCGTGCAATCGCCGAAGGTTTTCAAGCTGCTCCCTGGCGGCGCGCTCGCTGCTGCCGTCAGGTTCAGGAATCAGATAGCGGTACTTGATCGTGTCGAGATTGGCTTCGATCCTCTCCCGCACCCCGGCCCGTAGAGCGTACTTGTAGACATCGCCCGTCACGAACCAGACTACGTTGCAGTCCGGCTTCAGGTCGTGGATCGCGAGATCGTCGAAGGTGCGGAGCCATGTGTACGCCGTCCGCGTCTCCCCGACCGAGGTGTCCGGAATCTCGTCGAGCTCCCGCTTCAGCTGCGACCACCAGTGGTCAAAGTTCGCGGCGAGGACCTCAGGGGACAGGCGGTCATCCTCGCCGAGCCCTCGATTGAGGCTTTCAATCAGTTTGCAAAACTCGCTCTTGCTGCGCTCGCCGTTGGCGCCAAATTCCGTGAGCTGGAATTCCGCGAGTGGACTGTGCCCAAGAGCCATGCGATCGAGACGAAACAAGAAGGGCGTCAGGTGAGGCAAGTGCGCGAGTGCGCCCGCTTCGAAATTCATCCACGGTTTGTGAATGTTGAACGGAGTCACGCAGACGATGCCGTACTGCGCGTCCTTGAGCTCGCGAGACAAATCGTCGCTCCATCGGGCGCCGGCCCCGATGTCAATCGTCGACATGAACGGCTTGACCGGGTGGAGCATATACGGCAGCCATTTGCGAAGTGTCTTCGCCACATCCTGGCTTGCCCGTCCTGACCAGCTCAAGAATACGTTCATGAAGCCTCCTGGGCCCTTGTCAGTCGAGGGAGAGAAACTCGCTTCTCTGACCAACGTCCGAGGTGGCAACTATGAACACTGATCTTCCTCGACGAAGCTCATCACAGCATGACGGGCCGATCCTCTATACTCCCGCGCATGCGTACCGGCTCACTCGCCGCTCTACTCGTGGTCGCCCTGCTCCAGGCTTCAACCGGCGCTCAGGCACCGGGCGCGGTCACCGTCTTCGAGGGCGCGCGCGTCATCGTGGGCAACGGTAACGCGCCGCTCGAAAACGCCTCGTTTGTCGTCAACAGCGGTCGCATCGTCCAGGTGGGGCGGGCTGGGGACATCAAGGCGCCGGCCGGCGCCGCGCGCGTGAACCTGGCCGGCAAGACCGTGATGCCGGCCATCGTCGACACGCACGTGCATACCAGCCAGACGCGGGAGGCGCTCGAACAGGACCTGCGCCGCCGCGCATACTACGGCGTCAGCGCCGCCATGAGCCTGGGGCAGGACACCGGTGAGCCGGTCTTCCAGATTCGCGCGCAGCCGATGGCGGGCGCCGCGCGGCTCTTCACCGCCGGCCGGGGCCTGACGGCCCCGGAGCCAGGACGGACGACCGCGCCGTACTGGATCTCGACGGCCGACGAGGGGCGGAAGGCGGTGCAGGAGCTCGCGGCCCGCAAAGTGGACATCGTGAAGGTCTGGGTCGACGATCGCGACGGCCAGTACAAGAAGCTGACGCCCGATCTTTATGGCCCGATCATCGAGGAGGCCCACCGCCACCAGCTCCGCGTCACCGCGCACCTCTTCACGCTCGAGGACGGCAAGGGGCTGCTGCGTGCGGGGCTCGATGCGATGGCACACGGCGTGCGCGACCGCGACGTGGACGATGAGTTCATGGCGATGGTCAAGCAGCGCCCCAACCTCGTGCTCGTGCCGAACCTGCCCGACCGCGGTGTCAAGGTGGACTACAGCTGGCTGCGGGAGAGCCTGCCCGCCGCGGAGGTCGAGAAGCTGGAAGCCGGCAACACCGACCGGGCTGCCGCGCAGGCGGCGTTCGGTATTCAGGCGCGCAATCTGGCGAAGATGAGCGGCGCGGGAGTCTGGGTGGCGCTCGGCTCCGACGGCAACACGCCATGGGCGCCCCACGTCGAGATGGCCGACATGGTGGCGGCGGGCATGACGCCGATGCAGGTCATCGTCGCCGCGACGCGCACCGGCGCACAGTTCGTGGGGCTGGCGGACTCCGGTACCGTGGAGGCCGGCAAGAGCGCCGACTTCATCGTCCTGGACGCCAACCCGCTCGACGACATCACGAACACGCGGCGGATCAACGCCGTGTACCTGAAGGGCGCGGCAGTCAACCGCTCGGTGCGCTAACGGGCTGCTAGCAGCAGCTACCGCTTCCTGAACGTGACCGGCATGCCTCCCTGGGCGCTGTTCAGCGTCCCGGCGATGGAGGTACCGTCCGCGGAGAGCTCACCGGCAAAGGTCCACGGTTGGGTGTTGGGCAGCTCGAAGGTCATCCGCCGCGCGGTCATCGTGAAATCCCGCAGGGGTTTGTCGATCGTCGGCGCGACCTTGCCGCGGAAGGTCTTGAGATCGGTGCCGATCAGCGTCCCTTGCACGGTTCCATCCGCGTTCTTCGTGAACCCCAGGAAGATGTCGTAGTCGATGGTGGCGAGGCGAGGCCGGCCCGTCCATCGGCCGCTCAGCGCGTTGGCGATATCCGCCGGCACCTGCGCCGTCTTGACGGGTGGCTCCTGCGGCGGATGCTCACGCTCGTAGCGGTTGGTGTTGCCGTAGTTCTGCACGATGGTGTTCCCCTCGTGGCACCCGTACTCCCACCACTCGTAGGCCGGGTCGTTGCGCATCGGGTAGCGCACCGTGAACGAACGCGTGAGGATGACCGGATCCTCCGTCTTGATCTCGTAGAGCCACATGTCGTCGTTCAGACGCGTGATCCGCTCGGTCGTCTTGAGCTGGTCGCTGACCGGGAAGCGGTTGCCTGCGGGCGATCCGACGACGGCCAGATTGATCATCGGCGGGCCCGGCTTGTAGTTGGTCGTTTCGACGACGAGCGTGTTGCCTTCCCAGCGTCCCCGCGACTCGCCCATGTATTGCCGGTGCGCCGGTGACAGCGGCGGCCGTCCGTCGGTGTAGATGATGCGCGAGTCGTGAATCATCTCGAGATCGAACACGACGACGCCGGGCGCCTGCATGATGCGGAACCCGCCGTTGTAGCGATACGGCATCATCGATGAGGGCATCCCGCGCGAGCGGCAGTTGTCCCAGAAGTCGAAGTCGAGCGGGTCCTCGTACACCGGGTCCTCGCCCGGCAGCGCCCACGAGCTGCCCATTTGAAGCGCGATGCGTTTGGCCGCCGGCGTCAGGTCGGGCAGCAGGCCGTTGGGCGGATCGACGATGAGAGTGGTCTGGCGCTGCGGTGTGGCCAGGTCGGTGACGCCCGAGAGAAGCGCGCGGCCGTAGTCGCCTTTCGCGAGCAGCTGCCGGCCGAGATCCCCGCGACCGGCCGCCGCGGCGAGGCGCTGGGCGTGCTCCTCGTCGGTCCACCATTTCTTGTTCATGTCGCATGGCGGACCGCCGAAGCGGTAGCTGTTGGCGCACCGCTCGAGCGGAACATTGGCGGACTGCATCATGTTCAGCGTGGCCTGAATGTCGGGTTCGCCCCACGGGGTCTTCGGGTGCACCCAGCCTTTCGGCGTCTCGATGAAGTGATTCGCCTCGCTGGGCGGGCCGAGAATCGACTGGCCGCGGAGGGCGGCCACGAATATCGCGGCTGCCGCGGCGCCGATCAGCACACCCCGCATGGTCGGCGTCGTTGGCCTCGCCGTTGGCCTCGCCGTTGGCACTGTGCGGTACATGGTCACTCCTGTGGCCCGCGCAACCTGGCGCCGGCTACAGGCTACGGTACCCGAGGCCTACTTGAGATACCAGTGGGCGGTGATCGCCGCCGTCATCCCCTTGAGCGAGTAGCCGGCGAACTGGTTCTGGTACCACTGGTACCCCGCGTCCGCGCTCAGGCCGAGCTGCGGCACGTTCGCG
>Ga0193753_10002534_pt1 | contig 14287 bp, 21 predicted proteins | sample H1c2metaG_FD_144925 | JGI IMG/M metagenome (GOLD analysis project Ga0193753, IMG submission 144925) | Soil microbial communities from a riparian zone of the East river system, Colorado, United States - H1c2 | ecosystem: Environmental > Terrestrial > Soil > Riparian zone | place: USA: East... | reverse complement strand
GCGGACACCAACGGCGATTTCGGACCGTTCGGCGCCGCGCTGTCGCACAGCGATGCGTCCACCGACGGCGCCATCGCCTACGGTGCATTCTCCGATGCCACCGCGCCCGTGCTCCGCTTCAAGGACGCCAAGGCCGGCAACGATGACGCGAGCAATCCTCGCGTGCCGACCGACATCGATCCGAACCGGCCGTTGTTCCTCCTCGTGTGGTCGCTCGATGGCAAGCCGCACAAGCCAGCGATCGCGTTCCGCAATGGCAACAGCCCCGCCGGCGGCGGTACGCCCGGCTAATCCACCCGCACCGAGAAACGCGCCGGCGTCCCTCTGAGGCGCCGGCATCTCCGGAGACTTCGATGTTCGATCCAGATCGCATGCCCGCACGCGTCGATGGCTGGGCAGTGCACCCCGACGTGTACTTGCCGCAGTGGTATCCGGAGGGCACGCGGCCGGAGCAGGACAGCGTCGCGATCGACCGCGACAAGCTGCTCGCCGCGGGATGGGAAGTGATGTACGTCACGCGCCACGTTGACGAGCCCGACCGCGCACAGCTCTACGACGTCCAGGACGAGCTCTGGTGCTCGACATGGAACCCGACGCGCCCCAGCTGGACGCTGGTCTCCATCTACAACAGCAACGAAGGCCCCGCGTCGATGTTCGTGCGCCGCCTTTCGCCAGCCGTCGTGATCCGCGCGTCCCTGCAGGCGGTCATCGATGCGACGTGCGCCTACCTACCGCCAGACGGAATCAGCAAGGACGAGTTCATCAACCGCGTGCTCGGCGCGACCGACAACCCCGCGATCAACGCGGCCATGGCGGAGCGCTGAGCAATGACTGACATCCTCGAACGGATCGCCGCGGCCAAGAAGGACTGGCGGGAAGAGATCGGCAGCACGCCCGACCGTCTCTACCTCGGCCGCCAGGAATGGGGCCACCTCAAGAAGGCCATCGCGATCGACACGCCGGGCGTGCCGACGACGTACGACGGGATGCTCGTGGTCCGCACCAAGCGCTTGCAGCAGCTACAGATCGGCCGCGATGGGCCGCTCGAATCCAACCCATAGGAGTTACCCATGGAAAACGTCTGCGAAAGAACCGAACAAGCGACAGAGTCCACGCCGCGCGAGCTCGCCATCCGCATGCACACGCACCAGCGCGACTGCTGGGCAGGCTCCGGCAAGATTCCCTGGTCGCAGAAGCACGCGGCGAGGATCGTCGCGCTCGAGGCAGGCGCCGAGCTCACCGAGGCGGAAACCGAGCTCGATCAGTACGCGATGATGCTCGAGACGATCCAAGGCGAGACCGCAGCACCACAGGGCGAGGTGCGGCTCAACAACGAGGAGCTCGCCGCTGCGATCGCGTGGACGAGCGACCGCGTGCGAGCAACCGCGCCGATGGAGGTCCAGCACGACACGTTGCAGATGCACCTGACGCAGCTGCTGGCCGAGCAACTCCGGCGCGCCGGAAAGCACTGATGCGCTCCCCCGAAGAAATCGCAGGTGCTGGGAAGCCACCAGGCCATATCCGCGACTGCAAATGCGGTCATTGCCTGCGTGCCAATGAGCCACAAGCGGATTCGCTGCGTTATGCGCCCGAGGGGGTTAATTGGCGACAGGTTGCATACGATCTAGTCGAAGGAATCTCGGAAATTAACAACGCGGATTGGCCTGACTTTGAGGGCAGTCCGGGCGTGCATCGCATCCAAGGTTTGACGTGCAAGTTGCTCATCAAATACGACCAAGCCGTCGCAACCGTCGAACGCGCACGCACTCAGGCTGAGCCGGCCGAATCAGCGGTTAGGCCGGATTACATCGAACAGATTGCGCGTGGTGACGTTGCACTGATACTAGAAGCGCCTACCGGCCGACCAACCCGCGCATGGACGAAAGAAGAAACAGAAGGCCTGCGCGCAGCCATGAAAGAACTGGCAGAAGACGAATCAAGCGCCGTGAGTGTGGGTGAGGTGGTCACGGTCGAAATGATAGATGCCGCGCAACGATTGGTTGACGAGCGCGGCACCGCGACGGTGAGCGAGATCCTGGAAGCCGCCGAACGCGCCCGCCCCGCCCCGCCGGTCATACCGGAACCTTCGGTTCCTTTTGCGCAGGCTGATCTGCCACCTGCGCCGCTGGACGAATCCGATGATGCGCTTGTGGCTAGGCTCAGGCGCGAGGCTGCCATTTTTAGAGCAGGTAAGTCCGCCGCAACAGCTCAGCTAATCGACAGCACCATTGCTCAGGCTGATCCGGTGGCGATGGGGCCGGTTGCGTTCCGCGTCATGGGGACGGATGGCAAGTGGGGCTGGCGGGAGAAGATCGAAGGCAGCTATCACGACAAGTTCAAACGCGATGGCCTGCAAATCGAATATGCCTATCCCTCGTCTCCCGCGCGGGCGGTTGATGATGCGGCGATTGATCGTGCTGTCCGCGCCTACGGGAAGGCTCCGTGGAACCCGGCAACGGACGTTGATCCGCACCGCGACGCAATGCGACTCGCGTTAGAAGCAGCCCTCGCCCCCTCTACCGCGCGGGCCGAACAGGAGGGTGGGGAATGAGCGCGAACCCAGACGCCCACAAGCAAGACCTGCAGCGAGAGACAAGCATCGCGCGCGAAAATCGACACCTCCGCCGCGGCGCGCGCCTCGACCAGGAGATTCTCCAGCAGCACCGCGACCGCATCCACGTGCTCGAGGACGTTATCGAGATGGCGCGTCAAGAGTTCATTGCCTGCGCCGCCCGCGAGCGCGCTGAGGACAAGCCGGGGAGCCTAGGTAAGGCCGCCAGGTACGACGAGTTCGCAAAACGCATATACACCACGTGGATGGGCGGCAAACCTGACAACAAAAAGTGTCCGCATGGGAAAGCGTCACCAGGCGAATGCGTTCACTGCTTCGTGGAGCCGGGCAAATGAGAGCCAAGCCCCGCATCCGCCGGAACCGCGTTAAGCGCGACCCGTTCACGACCGAGAAGCGCACGCCGATGGAGATCCTCTCGCGCCTTGCCGGCCGGACGAACTTCATCACGCCGAAGCAGGGCGGGAGCAGCTCGTTCCCGGTCACTGACCTTGACGTCGCCGCCGCGATCGCCAGCGCGAAGGACAAGCTGGGCAGCACGATGGCCATGGCGATCGCCTGCCAGCGTCCGCAGGAATGGCCGAAGGTGGAGGAGCGCGGACTCCCGCGCCTCATGAGCGACCTGCGCGCGCAGCGGCAGCGGCCCGGCATCGTGGCAGGGCCCTACAAGTTCCGCGCGCGCATCGCGCTCTATGAGAGCTTCCAGGAGTTGCTCTACCCGACACGCCGCGAGCCGCTTTCGGTCGCCGCGAAGAGGGTGGGCATACGCGCCACCACGTACTGGTTCCTGCTGAAGCGCGCACTCGCGCTCCTCAACAACGCGGCAGACAATGCGGCGAGCGAAGCGACGAAGTTCCTGTTCCGCCAGATCGCCACGGATTACGTCGCCGAGCGTGGACTCCCGCAAGGTGCGACGGTGTTCATCGAGATCGACGACGATGGCGAATTCCACGTGCACGTGCCGGACGACGCGAAGGAGCTCGCGAGCCAAGACATGCTGATGCAGATGCTGCTCGCCGCTGAAGGTCGCGAGCGCCGACCTGGTGTGCTCACGCTGAAGGACCGCGCTGATACCGCACTCGTCACGGTGTGAGCCACCTTCCGCAATTGTATTGACAGGGAATAGGGGACCAGCTAGTTTCGCTACCCGTACTATCAGCTAAACCAAAACATTTTCCCGTCACACACTCCTCCAACGAGGAAGAGTGTGGCGAGACCCCAAAAGAACCCGAGCTCACCGCTTGGGTTTTTTTTCGTCCGTTCGTCGTGAGGCGAGCAAGCCTGTGCCCGCTGGCCAGGAAGGACGAAACCGGCGCAGCCACTGCGCCCGGTCGACCGGAGCATCCCAACCCGCTCCCGTCGACCACTTCTCGTGAAGCCGCGCGTCAAGCCGAAGGGTGGCGCCGGATCTGGTCTGACGCGGCCAGTCAAATAACCGTCGGCAGCGGAGGGCGTGCCTAGCAGGCAGTGATGCTGCGGCCGAGAGCAGAGCTCGCAACGGTTCTGCGATGGGTTCTCCGGGGCGTCGAAACCGTATGCCCGGGCGCGCAAGCGTCCCGGCCATCTTCTATTCACCGTACCGGCGCGGCGCACCGGACCAGGCAGACAGAGAGGTAATCCCATGTTCCTCAAGATCATGAGCGGGGAAAACATTCCCGACGACACCACCGATAAGGCCTACCGCCTGATCGAGTGCCACAACATCCAGTTCTACCGTCACGGCTTCGGATACCCCACGCAACCAACCGCGGTCATCACCGGGGGCCTCAACGATGGCGAGTACCCGCTGACCGGCAACGCCTACGTGCTCAATAACGCCGGCAAGACGATCGACAGTTACAGCTTCGATCCCTCTGTGGTCGATGCGCCCGTTGAAGCCGACACCTGATACATCGCGACGAACGGACTTGAGGCGCAGCGCATGGACACGGAAGCGCTGCGCCTCAAAGGCCTCGGCAACATCGGCCAGGCGCTCCAGTTCATCGCGCTCGCCGGCGCCGCCTACTCGATGTGGGCGCAGATCGACACCAAGCGCACGACCGAAGCCGCTACCGCTGCCGTGACCCACGAGCAAATCGTGCGCGCGCAGGAAGCGGACAAAGAGGTCAACACCAAAGTCTCCCGGCTCGAGGACGCGCTGCACGACATGCGCCTTGAGTACCGCCGCGACATCGACACCGCTTGCGCTTGCTGCAGGCGTCAACCGTAAGGCCATGGCTATGAACGCTCGTTGGCGAGGGGATCGGTGAGTGGAGGGCGAGGATGCCTACCAGTGCGGACAGCGGCTGGTCAGGGAATCGGACGAGCTGGGCAACGTCCCACTGTCACAGCGAGCAGCCTGGGCTATTGGGCACGAGAAGGAATTGACCGACTGCGTGCGCAATTTGCTTCGATATCACGATGGGTACGCGGCCCAGCACCAGACCCTTACACAGCTGGCCGCTGCGCTGCTGAGCGCGATCGAGCCGCTGTTCTCGGCCAAGGGTGAATTCAAGTATTGGCTCGAAGGCACCGCTCCGCGCCTTCGGTCCACGTGCATCGCTTTGAAACTCTTTCTCGCGCCCCGCGACGGGGCAAATCACTGACCGTAGGAGGTCATCATGGATCTGTCCGGACTTGCTGTAGGAGGCGTGGTCGGCGCGGTCGCAGGCACCGTCATCACCGCCATTACCACGGGCGCTTCCCGCAAGAAGCTGCTCGCCGACAACCTCACGTGGGTGAAGCGCGAGCTCGCCGAGATCAAGGACAAGGCCAAGGGCCTGCTCGGCGACAACACGCCGCCGCCGCCCGACGTCAAGCCGTAACCCATGCACGCCTCGCTCGCTTGGGGCGCGCGCGTCTCGCAAGAGTTTCGCGCGCGCATCTTCCAGATGTGCGATCGGTTCATGTGGACCGACGACCAAGCGAGCGACGTTATGGCGTGCATCGCCTTCGAATCGGCGCGCACCTTCAGCCCGTCGATTCGAAACGCAGCAGGCAGCGGCGCCATCGGCCTGATCCAGTTCATGCCGTTCGTGGCGCACGCGCTCAACACCACGACCCTCCGCCTCGCCGGCATGACCGCCGAGGCCCAGCTCGACTACGTGGAGATGTATTTCGAGCCGTACCACACGCGGATCCGCACGCTGCCGGACATGTACATGGCGATCCTGATGCCGAAGTACGTGGGCGCAGGCAACGACGCCATCCTCTTCTCCGACGGCATCGCCTACCGCCAGAACTCCGGCCTCGACGCCAACAAGGACGGCAAGGTCACGAAGGGCGAAGCAGCCGCGCATGTCGCAGAGCAGCGCCGCCTCGGCTTTGAGCCTGGCAACGCCTATCTCGATTTCTCCAACGTGCGCGCCGGCGTCCGGTCGACCGCGCCAGAGCCGCGCTCATGATCTTCTCGCGCCCCTGCCCGGAACCCGACTGCAACCCGCTCGGCTTCTGGCCTGGCCAGCCGTCGTGGGAGGGTGAAATCCCGGACGAGTCCGGATACGCGACGCGCGCCAAGTTCACCAACTGCACCCGCTGCTACTACGCCGGCGGGCGCTGGCTCATCTACATCGGCGATTCCCCGACGGCCAACAACCTCGAGGGCATCCTCTCGATGTGGAAGTCGGACCTGTACCTCAAGAATCCGACCGACTACACCGCACGCGTCATGGCCGCCACCGGCTGGACGCTGCACACGCAGATCCTGCCGAAGTCGTTCCTCGACGCGTTCCGCCTCTTGCGCGCGATCACGATCGTCGAGAACGCCGGCAAGCTCGCGCCGTACAAGGAATGGATGATCGTCGACGGCCTGCGCAAAGCCGGCTACATCGACGTGCCGAAGACACCGTTCCGCAAGAACATCACGAAGGTCGGCAGCGTGATCACCGTCGCGAGCGGCATCGGCCCCATCGTGACTAATTGGATTGCGGCGAAGCAGCCGTTCATTGAGTCGCTTAACAACCCGTACGTCACGCTCGGCTTTGGCGCGGTCGGCATGCTCGCGGGTGGCCTCACGTTCTACGGCGCATGGCGACAGGCGCAGAGGAATGCACAGTGAGCAACGTCGTCAGGATTGCGCCGAACGATTCGCTCGCGGCCGACAACGCCGCGATCGCCGACCACCTCGAGCGCTTGGCAGCGCGAATCCGCAAGGGCGAGTGGGGCGACTTGATGCGCGCGCAAACCGTGCTCGTGCCACACACCGGCCAAATCTCGTGCTTCAACGCCGGCTCGCGCACTGACTACGCCCAAGGGATTGGAACCTTTCACATGGCCGCGACGTTCCTCGCGACGGGCCAACTCGACAGCGAGGACGACTGACATGTGGATCGTCACCCTGCTCGGCGGCGTGCGCGCCACCGTCTTCGCCATCGCCACCGCAGCGTGCCTGGTCTACATCGGCATCCTCGGCTATCAGATCGACCACTGTCAGACCGAGTACAAGGCCCAGACGGCCGAACTCAATCTGGCCAAAGCCAACGCCGAGCAGCTGCTCGCGAGCAACACCAGCAAAGACGCTGCGGTCGCCGACCTCCGGAAGGAACTCGACCGCCTGACCGGCCTGCAGCAAGAGGTTCAATCCGCGCGCGACCTGGCCGACGCACGCACCGCCAGGAGCACCCTTTATGCACACGACGCGCAAAGCGCTCTGTGGGCTCAGCAGCCTACTGCTCGCGGCATTACTGACCAGCTGCGCGACCTCTGGGCCGCAGCCGGTAGTCGTGACCAAGGATCGAGTGATCGAGAAGCCGGTCCTCCAGTACGTCCCGATTCCGCAGGAGCTGCTCGAAGTGCCGCAGCTTCAACCGCTTCCGCCGCCGGCGTGCACGACTGCCGCGACGGCTGCTTCAGCAACGACCAAGTGCTCGACGCCGTCGGCGCCTGCCTGACGACACTCACCGAAACGCAAGACCATCTGCGCGCGATCGCCACGCTTGAGGCGACGGCCATCGCCGCGTCCCACAAACCGGAGACGTAAACATGGCCCGTGTCAGCAGCAAGACCGTTCTTTCCGCCGCACTCAAGGCGCGCGTACGCATTCCGATCGTTGTCGGTTTCGATTCGCACGGCAGGCAGTACGTCGCAGCTTCGGGAAACATCACGCGCGCCCTCGACTTCGACGGCCCGATCGAGCAGCTCGCCGCCGCCAGCAAATTCCTGCGCCGCGCACGCGCGAAGGTCCTTCGCGCCGAGAAGCGCGCCGGTCTCTGAATGCAGTGGTCGTCTAACGGTCAGGACACCAGCCTTTCACGTTGGTAATCCGGGTTCTATTCCCGGTCGCTGTGCCACCCATCAACCCAACGCTTCACCGGAGAACCGCATGAAATTCAAACAATCAGTCGTCGCGTACCTGATGATCTGCGCCGCAACGCCCGACGATCTGTCGAGGCTCGTGACGGAGCAGATCAACGCCAAGCCAATGGACGGAACCGGCCGCAAGGCGATGCTCGTCGGCTCGCCGTTCTACAGCCCCACGCATCCAGTTGGTCTCTGCCAGGCGCTCTGGATCGAGACGGCCGAGATCGACGTCGAAGCATCCGCCGGTGACGTGCAGATCGTTGCGCCGAGCACCGTCGAGAAGGCTGCGATCGAGGCCGCTGCTGGTGCTGGCGAGCCGATCCATCCGTTCACGCTGGCGCTCGACGCGGCCACCGAGGAGTCGTCCACCCACGACGTCGGCTGGCAGGACTGCATCGGCTATCTGCGCAACATGCCGTCTGTTGACGACGAAGACACGCTGCGCAAGGCCGGCGATTTCGCGTCGAACCACCCGCAAGGCTGGGCCGACTGCATCGAGTTCGTGCGGCTCTACCTCGCGAAGGCCGCGACGATCAGCGACAACATCGCCGACTGACCGAGCGGTGACGCATGGCCACACGGAAGAAGAAGCCCGCCGCGAAAGGCCGCGGGCCGAAGGGTAAGGCTCAGCCAAAACCCGTACATTCCCGTACATCGAAGCCGAAACCGAAACCGTCGCGGATCGACGTGTTCGTGTCCGAGTACTTGGTCGATCTCAACGGTCGGCAGGCTGCGATCAGGGCAGGTTACAGCCCGCTTTCAGCCAGGCAGACAGCGAGCGAGCTGCTCGCCATGCCCAAGGTGAAGGCCAAGGTCGACGAGGCTATGGCAGCGCGCATCGCGCGCACCGAGGTCACGCAGGATCGCGTGCTCGCCCGCCTGGTCGCGATCGCCGAGGCTGACCCGAACGAGCTCGTGGAGCTCCGCCGCGTCAACTGCCGCTATTGCTGGGGCAAGGACAACCGCTACCAGCGCACCGCGGTCGAGATGCGCCAAGCGCGCGACGACTACGAGAAGGCGCTGCTCGAGGCTGGCAAGGACCCGAACCTCATTCCCGAGCTCATGGACGAGTTCGACCCGAAGGGTGGCATCGGCTTCAACGCCAACGCGGATCCGAACAACGAGTGCGAGGAGTGTTTCGGCAAGGGCGTGATCGACGTCAACTGGAAGGACACGCGCGACGTGTCGCCCCAGGCCAGGATGCTGTTCGCTGGTGTGAAGGAGACCAAGGAAGGCCTCGAGGTCAAGATGCACAACCAGGCTGACGCGCTGAAGCTCGTCGGCACGCACCTCGGCATGTTCGCGACTCGGATCAAGCACGCCAACGATCCAGAGAACCCGATGCCCGCCGGCTGCGGCTTCGCGCTGATCCCGGCGAAGCGTGACCCGGACACCTATGAGCCAGCTGGCGTCGCCGGCGAACGCGCAGAAGAGTAGCGCGCCGCCGCAGAACGTCGTCTGGACTCCGACGCCGCGACAAACCGAGTTCCTCGAGTGCCCTGATTGGGAGGTCCTGTACGGAGGTGCAGCGGGCGGCGGCAAGTCCGACGGCCTGCTGATCGATGCCTGGGGCGGAGCCGACCGAGCATTCGAGAGCCCGAACCATCGCGCAGTCATCTTCCGCAAACAGTTCGTCGATCTGCAGCAGCTGATCGAACGCGGCAAAGAAGTGTTCCCGATGTTGATGCCGGGAACGAAGTACAACCAGCAGACGCACACGTTCACCGCACCGAGCGGTGCGCAACTGATGATGGCGCACTGCGCCAACGACACGGAAGCCGTGAATTGGCGCGGCTTCGCGTGGAATTATTTGGGCTTCGAGGAGCTGACGCTCTGGGCCACGGGCTACGCGTACCACTACCTGAAAGGCCGCTGCCGCACGACTGATCGTCGTCTCCCGCGCTACATCCGCGCGACGACGAACCCGGACGGACCTGGGCAGAAGTGGGTGATGGAACACTGGGGCATCCAGGAGGATGGAGGCCCGAGCTGCATCGAGAAGATGCAGGAGTTCGAGGAGCTCGATCCGGAGACGGGCAAGCTCTACATGGTCATGCGCCGCGTGCGCCGCCGGTTCATTCCCGCGCGCCTCTCGGACAACCCACATCTCGCCGGCACCGGCTATCGCGAGAACCTCACCGACCTGCCGCCCGAAGAGCGCGAGCAACTGCTCGAGGGCAAGTGGACCGGCAACCGCGTCAAGGGCGCGTACTTCATCAAGGAGATGCAGCGCGCGAGAGCGCAGAACCGCATCTGCCTCGTCCCGCACCTCACCGGCGTGCCGGTCAACACCTTCTGGGATCTCGGCTGGAACGACACCACCGCGATCTGGTTTCACCAGTACGCCGCGCTGTGCAACCGCTTCATGCTGGCGTACGAGAACAGCGGCGAGCAGCTCGCCTTCTACGCAAAGCTGCTGCAGGAGATGAGCACGCTGCGCGGCTACGTCTACGGCACGCACTACCTGCCGCATGACGCCGCCAACGTGTCGCTCCAGACCGGCAAGTCCGCCGAGATGATCCTCAAGGCGCTGCTGCCAGGTCATCGATTCCAAGTCGTGCCGCGCGTCGAGCAGAAGCTCATGGCGATCGACGCCGCGCGCGCGTCATTCCCCTCGTGCTGGTTCGATCGCGACGACTGCGCCGACGGCATCGCAGCGCTCGATGCCTACCGCAAGAAGTGGAACAAGACCCTCGAGGTTTATTACGACGAGCCGGTGCACGACCGGTTCTCGAACTACGCCGACGCATTCCAGCAGTTCGGCCAGGGCTTCCACACGCCGGCTCACGGCGGTCTGCCCGGCAATCGCCGCGAAGGCGGCTCACGCACCGCGAATCCTTCCGATTGGAAGCGGGCATAACGCGTCACCGGAGAAGCACGTGAACGAACGAACCACTCTTTCAGACGCACCGCTTTATGCGTGCCACAAGCGCGTGCGCGCGCTCAAGATTGCCTCGATCGTGGGCCCGGCCGCGAATGACGCGGACGGCACGCACATCGTTCGCTTTGAACCGCTCACCGCAGGCGCTGCACCGCCGGTGCCGTGCGCGATCCCAGCGAAGTGGATCGAGGAGAAACACCCCGAAGTCGGCGGCTATCTCGTCGAGTACGAGGACGGCTACCGCTCATTCTCGCCGGCGAAAGCCTTCGAGGAGGGCTACTCGCTGGTCGGCGCCGAGCCTGGCGCTGCGCTCAGCGTCATCGACTGGATCAACGGTGTCGCTGGCGCCGCGCACGAATGCCTCACCGAGCTGAAGGTCTATGTCGACCGGACGCACGCCAACGCCGGGTTCAACGAGGCCGACAATCAGACGGTGCTCGAGGTCGTCATCGACGGCCAGATGTATCGCGCCGGCGCTGTGACGATGAAGCTCGTCAGCAAACACGTCGCGCGCACGGCAGAGATTCTTTCCCAGGCCGTTTTCTACCAGATCGAAGACGCCAAGCAGAAGGCTGCGTTGGTCGCAGCTGTGTCGAGCCAGAAAGGCGAGCAGCAGACGATCACGCAGGCCGACGTGGGCGTGCTCAAGCTGTGAGCCGTCGCGAAGATAACCGGCTCGTCGCGCGCAACTTCAAGCCGTGCGAGCCGGATCCAACGGACCCGATCGAAAAGGAATTCCTACCCGTCCTGGCCAAGCTGCGGCTCGAGCAGAAGATGTCCCGCTGGATCGGCACGAAGGGCGACATCGTCGTGATGCTGTCGCACGTGCGCGTGCACGCCGGCCGATCGGAACCCGCGCTGTTTCTCTACAACCGGCGCAACCCGAATCAGAAGAGCGTCGTCCTGCCGCTGTCGCAGATGTGGATGGCGATCAGCGCGACCGACGCGATGGCGGCAATGGCGCGCGACATGGACGAGAAGCTGTTCGGCGTCTCGACCAGGTCCGGAGCGATCCGGATCCAAGACGTGTTCTTTGACTTCGCCGAAGACCTGAAGAACGCACCGCCGGCGCACGAGATGCCCGTCGGCGATTGGATGCAAGCACTCGCGGAGGACGGCATGACGAGTCGAATCGGCGTGGGCGAAGGTCCAATGCAGACGGTCTGCGACTGATGGCGTTCAACCCCGAGGTAGCCAAGCGGCGCAAAGCCGCTGCGGCAACAAAGTCGCTGGACAATCTGCCGGAGTCCGATGCCGCCGGCCCGCTCGTCGTCACGGCGAACGGCTACCAGGGCATCAAGACCGGCCGCAAGGTCAAGCAGGACCTCGACAGCCCGGAGAACAAAGCCGCGCTGTGCCAGCTGGAGAGCTGGTGGCAGGAGTCGGTCGACTATCACTCGGTCAACCGCCGCGAGCAGCTGATCGATTTCGATTTCTACGACCACGACCAGTGGGACGAGGAATCGATTCAGGTCCTCGCCGAGCGCAACCAAGCCGCGCTGGTGTTCAACCTCATCAAGCCCGTTGTCGACTGGGCCGTCGGCACCGAGCGCCGCACGCGTGTCGACTACGGCGTGTATCCGCGCCGCGGCGAGGCAGTGAAGATCGCCGAGACGAAAGAAAATCTGCTCAAGTTCATCAGCGACACCAGCCTCTCGCAGTACCAGCGCTCGCTCGCCTTCAAGGACGCGTGTATCGGTGGCGTCGGCTGGACGCGTCAGTTCCTGCAGACCGACAAGACGGACGGCCCGCCGGTCGCTGATCGGCACGTCAACTGGAAGTCGGTGCGCTGGGACCCATTCTCCCGCGCGCTCGATCTCGAGGACTGCCGCTACACCACGATCGAGCGCTATCTCGACCTCGACTACGGGATCGCGATGTTCCCCGACCGCGCCGATTCACTGCGCGGTGCGAGCTCGAAGACGATCGATCCCGGCATCGAGCTCCTCGCCGACGATTCGCTGATGCCGCAAGTGTTCTGGGGCCAGCGTGCGTCGCTCATGACGCAGTTCGGTCTCACCGGCACCGCGTCGGTCGGCCGTCGTCAGCGTCCGCGCGTGCGCATGATCGAAGCGGAGTATCGCCGCCCGGTCGTCGAGCGCCGCGTCATCGCAATGATGGAGGACTACTGCGAGATCGACGGCGCGATGTTCGACGAGAAAGACCCGCGCATGGCGGAGCTGCTGATCGAGGACAAGATCGCGCTCGACGACCAGATCGCATCGCACATGTGGACGGCGATCTTCAGCCCGGGCTTTCTCTGCCTGCATCGGCCGAGCCCCTACAAGCACAACAAGTTCAGCCTCAACCCGACCTGGTGCTATCGCCGCCACCGCGACGGCATGCCCTACGGCATCGTGCGCGGTCTCCGTGATCCACAGGACGAGTACAACAAGCGCCGCAGCAAGCTGCTCTTCATGCTGTCGACCAGGCCCGTCATTTACGAGGAAGGCGCGATCGACGAAGCCGATGAAGAGTCGGTGCTCGCCGAAGCCGCAAAACCGAACGGACAAATTCGCCTGCGTGATGGCGGCATGGCGAAGTTCAAGATCGATAACAACACCGACGCTATCTCTGAAGGGCAATTCAAGCTGCTCGACCAAGCGCGCCAGGACGTGCACGAAGGGTCGAGCATCACGCCAGAGAACATGGGCCAGGACACGCGCACGCTCAGTGGCGTCGCGATCCAGTCGAAGCAGCAGCAGGGCGCCGTCGGCACCGCCGAGATTTTCGACAACCAGCGTCTCTCGATCCAGCTGGCAGGCACGAAGACGTTGTCGCTCTGCGAGCAGTACCTCACGAAGCCGATGCAGATTCGCATCCTCGGCGAGAAAGAAGCCGAGTTCGTCGAGATCAACAAACCGATCTACGACGCGGCGACCGGCGCCGTCACCTGGGAAAACGACATCACCCAGGACCAGTGCGACTTCATCGTCGACGAGCAGGATTTCCGCGAGTCCGTGCGCCAGGCGCAGCAGCAGACGCTGATGGAAACCGTCAGCCGTCTCCCGCCGGAGATTTCGCTGAAGGTGCTCGATCTCGTCATCGACCTCTCTGATCTGCCGAACCGCGAGGAGTTCAGTCAGCGCATCAAGCAGATGAACGGCGTCGCCGACCAGGAGGCCGCGAGCGATCCCGATGCCGATCCCGCCAAGGTCGCCGCGCAGGCGATCGCGAAGCAGAACGCCGACGCAGCAGCGCAGGCGCAGACGGACCTCGCGAACCGCACGCAGGAAAGCGTCATCAACAAGAACAACGCCTCCGCCGACAAAGCGAAGGCCGACGCCGCCGCAACAGCGCTCAACACCAAGGGCACGGCAATGAAGGTCGCACACCAGGTTGCTGGTGCGCCGGCCATGGCTCCGATCGCCGATCGATTGCAGAACCCCCGACCGGGACTCACCGCGCAGTCGCCTGGTCTGCTGCCACCCGCGCAGCCGGACCCGTCCAACGCGATCCCGAACTTCAACGTTCCACCAGGCACCTAGGAGAACTCCATGCAAGTTGACGAAGACCAGACCGGCGATGACGGTCTGACTCCGGGCGAGCGCGCAGAAGCA
>Ga0193753_10002532_pt1 | contig 14287 bp, 14 predicted proteins | sample H1c2metaG_FD_144925 | JGI IMG/M metagenome (GOLD analysis project Ga0193753, IMG submission 144925) | Soil microbial communities from a riparian zone of the East river system, Colorado, United States - H1c2 | ecosystem: Environmental > Terrestrial > Soil > Riparian zone | place: USA: East... | reverse complement strand
AAGGTGTCGCGCCACCGAGAAACATATCAGCATGACTGATTCGATCAGGCAACGCGTGGAGATTCGATAGGATGTCAACAACGACAGGCAGGTGATGATGCCGCGCCATCTTTTTCAGCGATCCGATGTGGGTTCCAGTTCCAAGCTGTTGGCCTGCAACCACGAGAATATTGCGGAAGTCATGCCAAGAGGCAAGGACTGTTGACTTCATTTCTTCTGTCCATTCATCGACGGCACCGTGAACTTCCATTACCCTGACGTTTTCTGAATATTGGATTAGTTCATTTTCGAGTGGATAGAGTGGTTCACGAAGCGGGACGTTGATGTGCACCGGTCCAGCAGGCTCCTGCATCGATAGATTTATCGCTTCATTTACGGTTCTGTTAATCCCCCATTTCAGGTCGTCGTGATCATACTCCTGCGGTAATGAAAAAGAACCTTTCACATGCTGCCCATAGATATTGCGTTGATGGATGGTCTGTCCGTCTTGTTGCGCGATCCATTCCGCCGGCCGGTCTGCAGTCAGAACGATCAGCGGCGTTTGACTGAAAAATGCTTCAGCCACTGCGGGGGCAAGATTGTACGCGGCCGATCCCGAAGTACATACCAACACCGTTGGCATGCCGGTCTGTTGCGCTATGCCCAGCGCAATAAATCCGGCACTGCGTTCGTCGCTGATGGTTCTGCAGGTGAACTTTGGATGACGGGTGAATGCAAGCATAAGCGGAGCATTCCTGGAACCAGGGCATAGAATGGCGTTGGTGAGATTCTTACTCGCGCAAAGGGCTGCAATATCAAAAATCGGTTGAAGGCGGTTTTTCATCTTATGCAAAATTCATTGCGCATCAGGGTTAAATACTTTTCGTAAGAACACTTCTCAGCGTATTCATTTTCATTTCCGTTTCGACCCATTCCTGTTCAGGCACCGAGTCGATCGTAACACCTGCTCCTGCATAGACAATCGCTTGATTGCCGATGAGCTGTGCGCAACGGAGATTTACAAAAACGTGAGTACTATTATTAAAATTAACCGGTCCCAGATAACCAGCATAGAATTGCCTGTCGTAACCTTCGTATCTTTTGAGAAATTCCAACGAAGGCTCCAAGGGTGTGCCGCAAACCGCTGATGTTGGATGGAGCAGCTTAAGCATGACCGATCCCAGCTGTGGGAAATTGGTTGCGTGCATGTCAACTTTGAACTCTGATCTTAGATGAAGGAGATTACCGGCGACAACTGTTTTCGGACCATGTTCTTCATATTCGCGTAGTCTTATCTTCTTAAAGCAACTGATAATATATCTTTCAACCAATGCTTGCTCCTCAATATCCTTCTGCGTCCAGGCAACGGTTTTCAGATTCTGACCCGTGTAGGCCTGGGTGCCTGCCAGCGCGATAGTTTTGAAAATACGACCTTCTTCAACGCATGCGAGTAGTTCGGGCGTTGCGCCCAGCCAGGTTCCGTGGTTTGGCGTACTGACAAAAGAAATCAACGCATTGGGGTTTGCCTCGCACAGCTCGTGAAAGGTTTTTATGATATCGAAGGAGGAAGAGAGATCAACCAGAACTGCGCGTGACGGAACGATCTTTTCAAATGCGCCACTTTGTATTTGCTCGACAGCTGTTGCAATCGTATCGACAAAGGTTGTTTTTCGGGATAATGGAGGAATGTAGTTTGATGTGTACGGACTGACATGACGTTCCACCTTAGCGTCTAGTTCAATCCGAAGCCACTCCGCCGAACTATGTTCCAATGGTGTTGACGGCGGGCACATCTCCTTGTTTTGAAACGAAAATGAAAGGTCAGCTTTCAGGTAAGTTCGATCGGCTGACGGATCAAATGGCGCAAAAATAAAACCTGTAGCGAGGTCTTCCAGTGCATCGTCGGTATTGAGTTTGATGAGCTGTCTGGAAATGATGAGATGGTTGGTCGACTCGCCGGGAAGTCGCCATACGGCAACCGAATATTGGTTGTCGACAGCGCTACCAATCAGAAATGATATCAATTCTGACTCGGAGATGCTATGTGTATTGGAAGATGTTGTAGAATCAATGCGTTGGTCCACTTCAATTTTTTTTGTCTAAAACTGCCATCGTTATCCTGCTGATGCATACTAGATCAGCGTTCTCATTGGAGATCCTGATTTCCCACACCTGTGTTTTTTTTCCGATATGTACCGGCTTGGTAATGGCGTAGACAAATCCCTGACTAGCGCTTCGTATGTGATTCGCATTAACTTCTAACCCAACACAAAACTGTTTTGTTCCATCCAGGCATAGCATAGCAGCAACGCTCCCCATGGTTTCAGCCAGCGCGACTGATGCCCCTCCGTGAAGCAGGCCGAAGGGTTGGTGGGTTCTGTGATCAACAGGCATCCTGGCCTCCAGAGAATCCTCGCCAACAGCGGTGAATTCTATTCCCAGTTGTTCGGCCAGGGTATTGATTGACCATTTGTTCAATGCGTCAACGGTCGTGCTTGCTTTAAATATTCCCATTAAACTTTGGCATTCCGCATTGATGATCGGTATTTTCCTATTTTTGCGGCCAAAATAACCTAAAATTGACCAGCAAAAAAATTTACATCGTCCGTCACGGCCAGACAGATTTTAATCTCCAGAACATTGTACAAGGCAGCGGGGTTGACAGCAGTTTGAACGATCGTGGTCGGGCGCAGGCCAGGGCTTTTTTTGAGGCCTACAAGAATATCCCTTTTGACAAAGTGTATACATCCAAGCTGAAAAGGACGACGGAATCTGTACAGCAATTCTTAGATCTGGGAATTCAGACAGAATCCCTGGTTGGTCTTAATGAGATCAGCTGGGGCAACAAAGAGGGATACAAGATCACACCTGAAGAAGATGAATATTATCACTATATGCTCCGTCAGTGGGAGCTGGGGAATACCGCGTTAAGAATTGAGGGAGGAGAAAGCCCTGATGATGTTGTACGCAGAATGCAACCGGCTGTCGATCATATAATGGCGCAGGAACATGAGACGAATGTCCTCGTCTGTATGCACGGTAGGGCTATCCGTATTATTCTTTGCATGCTGCTTAATTATCCACTGAAGTCAATGGACATGTTTGATCATGAAAATCTTTGTCTTTACCTGATGGACTACAATGGATCCTTCTTTACAGTTGATCGCTATAACGACACATCTCACCTGCGTTTGAGCTGAGCAAGGGCTGATCTTGCCTTAGTATCGATGCTGTTTTTGTACTCGTGCTTCTTGTAGGAGAGGGCCATTTCGAAAAAATCCCCGGCCCTGGTTGAATCACCCGTCTGCAGTAGAATATAACCCATTTGCAAGCACGCATTGGGCGCAAAGTACCAGGGTGATTGGCCATTGAGATCGATCACCTGCTGATAAAAATGCCTGGATGGCGTGAGTCTGTTCGTCTTGTGATCAAGACGCGCTTTTCGATAGTAGAATTCGACCTGGTCGCGCTTTGTCGGGAGATCGGGCGGAACGATCGAATCCAGTATCGCTCTAGCCTGATCGTAATAGCCTCCGTCCGTAAAATACCTCGCTTTGGTAAGCTGGGGGTGTGGCAATTCTGCGTCCGACATACTCCTCGCGGCATACTTATCACCTTCTGTTACTTCTCTACCCATCGTTTTTCCTAGCTTGAACATCGCGAGTGCATCGCTCATGTTGCCGTTAAGCCAATAGCATATGCCTATTTTATAATAGGCGTCTTTGATGTTGTTCTGCCCTTTATATTGATTGATGAATGCCCTGTATGAGGAGATGGAGTTGAGGTATTCAGCTTTGAAAAGAAAAACTTCACCTTTAAGATAGGGCACGTAGTCAATGCGAAAACCTGTTGGCTGGGCCTCCAATATGTTCAGCATGTTCAACGCTTTCTGACTTTCGGAATTTTTGATTGCCAGTGACGCTCCCAGGAAAAGAGCAAGCGGATTCGTCGGAGTTTCCGCCAGTATTGTATCCAGAGCATGCAGACCTTCAATAGGTTTCTGCAGAACATAAGACTGAATCAGGGCCTTCAACATAGCCGCTTCCAACTTAAAGGGACTGTCTGACTTACCAATGCGTTCATACAACTGAAGGCCTTCTTCAATCGAACCTTCTATGTTTAGCAGGCTGAGCACCCAGTTATATTTTTCAGGAACTGCACCCACGATGATCTCCAGCAACGCAGATGTTTTGTTTGTGGCCGCGTAGCGTGGAAAGCGCTTCTCCAACTCCGTGGTGATAATGTAGGCATCGCGTAAATTCAAGGCAGCATCGAACTCATGGCCGAACTTGAAGTAAATGAAAGCCCATTGTACTGCGATCTCCGCCTGCAGGAACAGGTCATCGGGAGAGTTGACTCTCGTCTTTCGTTCCTTCCGTTTCTCGAATCGTTCCTGATACTCCGTGTACTTTTCGCCGTCTTCTTCCAGTAATAATTCCAGCGCTTCTGCTAGAGCCGCCACATAGTTTTCTTGCGCCGTCAGGGGTTGAGGCACCAATTCATGTGCTTTATCAAATTGAAGATTTAGGACCAGACCGTATGCCTGAGACGTAACAGGATCAAACTTCCACTGGTGATCAACTGCAAACACGCCATTGTGCGCGCATAAAAAAAGGCAGACGATTAAGCCTGCCTGATTAAAAACTTTATGCATTATCTTATTCTGCTTTCTTCCTTCTGCTTGGAACAGGTGTTGCAACTTTAGCTGTTTTTGGTTTGTCTCCTTCATCGAGGGAATCCATGTCAACATCGGCTAAGATACGACCAGAGTGTTCATCAATCACAATTTTCTTTTTCTCGCGGATCTCAGCGATCTTTTGAGGAGGGATAACAATGTTGCAACCTTCAGCTGCACCACGGACTACGCGGACCACAGCCAGTCCATTGCTAAGGCTTCCGCGAAGCCGTTCGTAATACTTAAGGAGCTTTTCTTCTATCTTCTTCGCAGCCTTCTCACGCTCGGCGAGTAGTCGTTTTTCTTCCTCGTGACTCTCTGCAAGAATGCCATCGAGTTCCCTTTTCTTTGTTTCGAGGTGATCACCGCGTTCCTTAACAAAAACATCGGTCTTTTCTATTTCCTCTTTTTTCTCTTGAATACTTTCCTTGCCTTCCTTTATCTTCTTTTCGCAGATCTGGATCTCCAGTTCCTGTAACTCGATCTCTTTCGTGATGGCGTCAAACTCACGGTTGTTGCGTACGTTCTTTTGTTGTTCTGTATACTTCTTGATGAGTTTCTCTGCTTCCTTAATGGCGTCCTTGTGCTTCTTTATACCTTCTTCAAAATCTTTCTGCCCTGCTTCATACTTGCTCTGCCGCGTCCTGTAACCCTCTATTTCATCTTCAAGATCCTGTACCTCGTCAGGCAGATCGCCTCGTAATTTCTTCAGTTCGTCTAACTTTGTGTCAATGGTCTGGAGTTTTACTAAGGCTTCGAGCTTCTGTGCAACTGATTGATTTTCCATTCGTTATATGTAGCTTATTGGATTCGTGACGATTCTTGAAAAAATGATCGCAAAAGTAGGAAATTTTTTCATTAAAACATCCACCAGTAGATCTTTGGTGAACGCTTCGCTTTCATAATGCCCGATGTCGGCGATCAGGATCTGCCGATCGGCATCAAAAAACTCATGATACTTGAAATCTGCGCTTACAAATGCCTGGGCACCAGCCTGGATCGCTCTTGATAACAAGAAACTTCCCGATCCTCCGCAAACAGCGACTTTTTTGATTTTATTCTGCAGCAACCGGGTGTGCCGGATGACTTGTACGTTCATGCTTCCTTTTAAACCCTGGAGGAATGCCAAAGGTTCCACCGGTACCTTGAGGTCGCCAACCATTCCCGCTCCAACTTCCTGGTTGTCATTTGCTAAGGCTGTTACGTAATAGGCAACCTCCTCGTAAGGGTGAACACTGCGCAAGGCCGTTAGGATCTGCTCCTGCAAGTGGGAAGGAAAGATAACCTCTGCGCGCATTTCAGCTACGCGCTCCTCCTTAAAGGCCGACCCGACATGGGGAGTTGCCAATGCGTCAGGTGTAAATGATCCGGTTCCAGCCATGGTGAAGCTACAATTTTTGTAGTGTCCAATCTGTCCGGCCCCAGCGGAATAGAGCGCTGCAAGGACTGTTTCAGCGCTTTCCTCGGGAATGAAGGTGACTAGTTTGCTGAGGGTGTTACTCTTGGGCGCGAGGATCTTCAGATTCTCCAGCCCAATGCGCTCGCAAATTTTCCTGTTCACTCCTGCGTGTACATTGTCGAGGTTTGTATGGATAGCATAGATGGCTATGTCGTGCTTAATCGCCTGGATGACCACCCGCTCCACATAATGACTTCCCGTAAGCTTCTTAAGTCCCTTAAATACAATAGGATGATGTGCTATAATTAGGTTGCAGCCTGAAGTGATGGCCTCCTGGACTACGTCCTCGGTACAGTCCAGGGTCACCAGTACTTTCTCGACAATCCATGCCGGATCGCCAGTGATGAGGCCGGCATTGTCATACGATTCCTGGTAGGCGCGCGGGGCAATGGACTCCAGGAATGAAGTGACATCTTTTATTTTATTGGTGGAAGTCATTTATGCAGAGGCGATTTTGGATCAAGTTAAATGATTCTAAAAAATGTTTTTACCATCGTTTCGCTTCTTAATATTTTAATACAGCTACTTCGTAGATAGGCCATTATCTCTACATTTGCGGTAATTAGCCAGGATGAATACGATAAAAGGCGATAATCCGTGTACAACCGTTGAAGCATGATCATCCTGCGCATCCTGTTATTCCCTTTCGCTGTTATTTACAACATCATCACCACCGTCCGCAACCGGTTATACGATCAGGGCACGAAAGCATCGGTCAAATTTGATTTGCCCGTGATCTCCGTTGGGAACCTTTCAGCGGGAGGGACCGGCAAGACACCATTGACAGAATACCTTATCAGGCTACTTTCCAAAGATCATGAGGTGGCAACGCTCAGCCGTGGATATGGCAGGGCAACAAAGGGTTTTTATATTGCAAATCCAACGGACACAGCGAAAACACTTGGTGACGAACCTTATCAATTTTATGCCAAGTATGGCGATCGCATTGTCGTAACGGTCGGCGAAGAGCGTGCCTTTGCTATTCCCAACATCATTCAGGAACATCCAAAGACGGACATCATTTTGCTCGACGACGCCTATCAGCACAGGAGTGTCCGACCGTCTCTCAGTATCTTGTTGACAGAGTATTACAGGCCATTTTATGACGACTTCCTTTTGCCCGCTGGACGACTTCGAGAATCCAAGGCCGGAGCCAACCGCGCCGATATGGTCGTCGTTACCAAGTGCCCGGAAGAATTGTCCGACGAAGAGATGATTGAAATTGAAAAATCCATCAGAAAATACGTTGAAAAACCTGTCTTCTTCACACATATAAGATATGGTCACCCCGTTCCATATTCCCGCCAGGACAAGATCATGAAGGAAAAGGTTATCGTGGTAACGGGGATATCGAATCCGAAACCTTTTCTGCATTATGTGAGTCAGAATTTTAGCGTGGTCAAAAAACTGGACTTTAGGGATCATCACGATTTCAGCCGTAAAGACGTCGAGAAGTTGCAGAGATACCTGCGACAGTACCCTGATGCAAGCATACTCACAACTGAAAAAGATAAGGTAAAGCTTGCTTCCGCCGAGTTTGAAGCGTTTACGACCGGAATGTCACTCTTTTATGTGCCCATTGAAGTTAAGTTCAACAAAAATGGTCGGGATTTTGATGAAATCGTGCTAAACAGTATAAGGCGTGCCGGCTAGCAAAGCAATCCAAGACCATGTAGTTCTATTCGCAGACGGATTGTTTCCCAGCCTGCTTTTTCGAAGCCTCGTTCTAGTCGCATTTTTTTCCGTGGTAGCCAACGCAGCTTTTGGACAAGATCAGCAAGAAGGACGGCGAAAGGGTTCACGCATCATAGACGACACCACCAAGCAGGTCTATGGCCCAAAAACATCGCGCTATTACTACGAGCGCGACGTGTTCTTAAACAGGCTGACCTATCACGCAATAGACACTGCAATCCACAATTTTCACCGATGGACGTATGTGCAACGCAATGACTACCGTTATCAGGACTTGGGAAATGTCGGTACTTCCATACGCTCAATCTTCTACAAGGTGCCAGATGTCATTGGCGCGAGCTCAGGCTTTCAATCATACGACTTGTACTGGGATTCAGAGCAGATGAAGATGTATGATACGAAGTCACCCTACACGAACATGTACGTCATGCTTGGTGGAAAGGGTAGATCGGTTACGAGGGCAACGTTCAGCCGCAACATCAACCCGCGATGGAATTTCGGATTTGATTTCCGAACGCTGCTCATTGACAAGCAAATACAACGACAAAGCAAAGGGGACCGGAATGTACGCAGCACTTATTATGACCTGTATACCTCGTTTCAATCCAAGGACAGTACCTATCGGGTTATCTCGAGCTTCCGTCGAAATAGTCTTGAGGCAGACGAATACGGAGGAGTGAGAAAGAATGAAACCTTCGAATACGAGGATTACTTCTTCAATAATGCCCAGGCGAATTTGCTTGACGCATCAAGCAAAGACCTTCGCATGCATTTTCATTTATTTCATCAATACGAAGTTGCGCGTGCTTTACAGATCTATCATGTGTTCGACCGTTACCGCCAGGGGACACGGTTTACTGACAGACCATCTACCGCGCCGAAGGATCCTCCTTTCTATGATCATACAGAAATGGATAACGATACGACAGAGGATCGCACGAAGTTCAAATACGTGCGAAATGAGGTGGGTATAAAGGGCAACTTATTAAAGCTTTTCTATAATGGATACTATGCAGCGCGTTATTATTCGATGGCTGTTCCGCACGCTGACACTGCCAGGGCTCAAGTGTCAGAACTTGAAAGCTATATTGGTGGGCGTATTTCTCTAAGGCTTGATTCTCTGGGTGAAGTGACAGGTTGGGGCGAGCTACAGCAAAATGGAAACTACAGACTGGAAGGCCAGATCAAAAGCAAGTGGATTGAAGCTTCGCTAAAGCAAGTGCAGTACAGCACGCCACGTTTATACCAGACGTACCGTGGCGCTCACGATGTTTGGAGTAACGACTTCAGCGACATTAACGTCACCCAGCTGAATGGTTATCTTCATTACAGCTCAGCTACATTGAACGTCTCTCCTGGGCTAACATTCACAAGACTCGGCAATTATGTCTTCTTCAAGTATGATGATTATGGGCAGGAGCAAACGGTATTGCCCGTGCAAACCTCCGGTGAACAAGTCATCTTCTCACCGGAACTCAAGGTGTCGTTAACCGTGCTGGGGCACGTCAACTTCAATACGCAGATCGTTTACACCAAAATGTTGAAGAATACTGGTGACGCTTTTCAGATTCCCGAATTATTCGTCAATGCCCAGCTTGCCTATGAAAATGTCCACTTCAATGACAATCTTATTATGCATGCCGGGATAGATCTTCATTATCAATCTGATTATTTTGCATTGGCCTATGACGTTCCTATCCAACAATTTTACGTTCAGCAGGACGTAAAGGTCCTGGCATTTCCTATGCTTGACGTATTCTTCAGTGCCCGCATCAAGAAGGGAAAGATTTTCTTTAAGTATAACAATATCATCCAGGCGTTCACGAAAGAAGGATATTTGGTTACGCCAGATTATCCGGGTCAGCGCAATATCCTGGACTTTGGATTTGATTGGTCTTTTTACGATTGACAGATGGAGGCAAAGGACAAATTCACACTGGGACTTGAACTGCCGAGCGACCCACGATGGGTCGATGATGCGCTTCACAACATTCGCGATATCCTTGTGGACCACGCGTACTGCGAACAAAAGGCAGCTTCATCCTGCATCTCGCTCATCGTCCAGTACCCGGAGCGTGGCAAGCTAGTTGAAGTGCTGACGCCGATCGTTGCCGAGGAATGGGAACACTTCGCCAGCGTCATCCGGGAGCTTAACAAACGTGGAATGTCGCTTGGCCCTCCTCGACGGGACGTGTATGTTGAAGCGTTAAGCAAGATTTTGCGAAGGGGTGGGAGCCGCGACCAATCGCTGGTCGAAAAGCTACTGATGAGCGCTCTGGTGGAAGCCAGAAGCTGCGAGCGGTTTCGTCTGTTGTGGAAGCACATTCCGGATCGCGACCTGGCCGATTTCTATCACGATTTGATGGTCTCAGAAGCTGGTCACTATAAAACATTCTTGCATTTGGCAAAAGAATACCTTCCCTCAGAAGTTGTCATGGCGCGCTGGCGCGAATGGCTTACCGCCGAAGCCGACATCATGGCGAACCTAAGCGTCAGAGGCGACAGAATGCATTGAGAGTTATGAGTTATGAGTCATGAGTTATGAGTTATGAGTTACGGGGGCCCCGTGGAGGGGCCTCAGGCCTTCGGCCTGGTAAATCCTCATAAATTAGATCAGCACCTGTTTTGCAAGTTTAGTGAAGCCTTTATGCCGTTGGCATAAAGGGATTTAACAAATCTGACAAGGCTAGTGTTGAATTTCATTTTCTTAGCAAATACAGGCCAACGGACTGAGGCCCCCTCCACGGGGCCCCCTTAACTCATAACCCATAACTCATAACTCTCCTAAGTTTTTTGTTTCTTCTTCTTTGCAGCCGGGAACAAAACGTTGTTCAGGATAAGTCTATAGCCGGGCGAATTGGGATGCTGATTTAAATCGGTCGGTTCTTCGCCGACCTGATGCTGATAATCTTCAGGATCATGTCCGCCGTAGTATGTCCAAAAACCCTTACCGAGAATTCCGTGGACATATTTTGTCTCTTTGATTTGCTTATTTTCACCCATAACCAACACATCCGGCTTGATCAGGTGACTCTTAAAACCGGTGGTCTGCCCATAGAATCCTTTGACAACGCGAGTATGGTTTTGCGTAAGCATTGTAGGGATCGGGTCCCACTTTGCAGAGAATTCAAATAGGGTAAAGTAATCGTTATCCTGCCGTAGTCCCCGTTCATTGACCTGGTTGTCGATATCGGAGAATTCGTACTGCAGCGGATCCATGACAAGCTTGAAGTCTGTAAACGCCAATGTATTTTCATAGTGAAGTTTCTCCTGGGCTTTTGGATCCGATGGATCACCGTCGTATTCCCTTGAACATATGTCAACACCTTCTGCGGCAAGGGCGATGTCGTACGTATCGGTAGCAGAGCACATGGCGAACATGAAACCGCCTCCGGTTACGAATTCCTTGATCTTCTTGGCTACGGCCAGCTTTAGCTGCGATACTTTATGAAAGTTGTGTTTGCGGGCAAGGTCCTCAGCCTCTTTTTGCTGCTCGATATACCATGGCATGTTGTTGTACTGCACATAAAACTTTCCGTATTGTCCTGTAAAATCTTCGTGATGCAGATGAAGCCAGTCATACTTTGGTAACACGCCGTTCATGACTTCGTCATCAAAGATTATGTCGTATGGTATTTCTGCATAAGTAAGCACTAACGTTACGGCATCATCCCAGGGAAGTTTTGACTTTGGAGAATACACCGCGATCTTCGGATACTTCTCAAGTTTCATTATATCATAGTTTGCCGAGGGGCTAGAGATCTCTGCAATGATCTGATTCGTTTGCGCTGCAGAAATGATCTCAAAGGTTACGCCTCGTATGACCAGCTCGTTTTGAATCGCGGGGTGATAGTCGCACATAAAGCTTCCGCCCCTATAATTCAATAGCCAATCCACTTCCATCTCACTGTGAAGGATCCAATACGCAATGCCATAGGCCTTTAAGTGATTGGCCTGCTTCTCATCCATGGGAATAAAAATGGAATTTGCCCTAGCGATGGCGGCGGCGGCCAAAAAAAGGATCAAAAAAAAGTTTCGCTTCATACACTTTCCCCGTTATGACTATAAATTTACCTTCCGGAAGCTACAATCGCGACTATTTGACTGGAATATTGCTAAAAAAGGCTTTTTCTGAATTATATCTGGCTGACGCTGTAACATTCCGGGGTACTTGATCAACGTATAAGCGTCGATAAATTGTTTATTGAAGGATGAATCTGATCGAAAATATCAAAGAGGGACTGCGGTCTGTACAGGCAAATCTTCTTCGCTCTGTACTGACCTCACTGATTGTCGCCATAGGGATCACGTCCCTGGTGGGCATTCTTACTGCAATTGACGGCATCGAAGCGTCCGTGAACGATAGTCTCGCATCGCTGGGCGTTAACACTTTTGACATTAGGTCTAAGACCCATCGCAGATCGAATCGGCAGGGAGTCGTGGAGAAATCTTATCCGGACATACGGATGTCGGAAGCCTTTCGATTCATTAACCAATACAAGCTGCCGTCGACCATTAGCCTTTCCGCCTGGATCACGCAGATCGCTGAAGTAAAGCATTTGTCGAAGAAGACCAATCCTAATGTATTTGTTGTAGGTATTAATGCTGACTACCTGGCAATCAAAGGATTAGAAGTTGAACGTGGGCGCAATTTTTCAAAATTGGAAACGCAATACGGCTCCCAGGTCGCCATCCTGGGATATAAGATCTTTACGACTTTGTACAAGACAAAGGATAATCCAATTGGGACGGAAGTGACCTTCTCCGGGGTTCAGTTCAGGGTGGTGGGAGTTTTGAAGGAAAAGGGACAGTTGGCTGAAAACAACTATGACAACATGGTCTTCGTGCCGATCATCAAAGGCAACCAGATGGCTAAGGGTCGCGGGCTTGAATACGAGCTTACCGTTGGGATTACCGATCCTGCGCAGATGGAGTACGCCATGGGCGAAGCCACCGGCGTGATGCGTGCCATAAGGCGCGACGCTGTTGGCAGGCCAAATTCCTTCGAGCTTGAAAAAAGTGAAACACTGGCGCAGGAACTTGAAAGCATCACTACTGGTCTTAGATTCGGCGGATTCGGAATTGGGTTTATTACCTTACTGGGCGCGTCCATTGCGCTAATGAATATCATGCTTGTATCCGTGACTGAACGCACGCGTGAGGTAGGAGTAAGGAAGGCACTAGGAGCGACCCCGCGGCGCATCAGACAACAGTTCCTTATCGAAGCGATAGTGGTATGCCTGCTGGGCGGTATTGCAGGAATTATATTGGGTATTGCAGTGGGTAATTTGCTATCCAGAGCGATGAGCATAACAATTTTTGTTATGCCATGGACGTGGATGTTCGTAGGACTTGGCGTTTGCGTTTTCGTTGGCATCATATCAGGATATTACCCTGCCAGTAAGGCCTCCAAGTTAGATCCCATCGAATCACTCAGATTCGAGTGATGCTCATTTCGGATTTCGGAAACACCGAGCACTCTCTTATTTCCATGTTCTTTCCGGGAAATCAATTTGCGCATAAATTTTTTGTGCATTTCCCTATTTACATGGTGACAGGCATGGTCCTGTCTGCTCTTATCTTTGGAGTTTGGCCAGCAATTAATGCCATCCGGGTGTGTAATGGAAAGGAGTCATGGAGGTATCCACTTAAGATTATCTTTTTTAAATAACTAAAGTCAATCAACGTTGTGGACAATTCGCGCTGGACAAATGCGTTAGATAACATCGTGGAATGTAAAATAATTTTAAGTAATTGTATTTCTGCCAAGGAATTAAAATTATGAGACGTCTCCATTTTGCTGGTACTCTTATCTTATCGGCTGTTGTTTTCTATCGCTGTTCACCCAAGGCTTCGCCGTATGAAAATGGACCTGTGATGGGCCAAAAAAATATCGAGAAAACATTTCAGCCGATTCTTCATTTTATGGATTATAGATCAGGGATGTCATTTGCTGACATTGGCGCGGGGTCAGGAGCGTTGACAGTTATGATGGCATCTTTAATGGACAACTCTACTGTCTATATTCAGGACATTGATACAACGGTACTGACGGAAGCTAATGTAAACAAGATCATAGACTTTTATACAAAACAGAGTGGCCAAGACCTCCGGAAGAAGAATAAATTCCATACTACTATCGGTGACATTAAACGAACAAATTTGCCAAACTCCTCATTTGACTTAATTCATAGTAATGCGACTGTACACAATTTCACTTCAATTGATTCAATGATGATTGATCTTGGAAAGAAATTGAAACCCGGTGGTCTATTATTCCTGCGGGACAGTTTTAAGAACGACCATAAAGAAGGGAGTTTTTGTTCTGATCCCAAGTGCGCCAAACCTTTGTTGACCATTGACGAATTCCTAGACGTCATGAACAGAAATGGCTTTAAACTGGTAAAGCGGACACCTGATATGAGTGGATATCCAGTGTTTGGATTCGCGCTGGCTAATTGACCATTAGTCGCCGTTGG
>Ga0193753_10002531_pt1 | contig 14289 bp, 13 predicted proteins | sample H1c2metaG_FD_144925 | JGI IMG/M metagenome (GOLD analysis project Ga0193753, IMG submission 144925) | Soil microbial communities from a riparian zone of the East river system, Colorado, United States - H1c2 | ecosystem: Environmental > Terrestrial > Soil > Riparian zone | place: USA: East... | reverse complement strand
TAGGTTGCGCACGCCGATCGTTGGTCCCCAACGCAAGCGATCTCGTGTTCGCGCGCCCTCTCGCAGGGTTTTCAAGCGGTCTGCAGCGGCGGTCCGGCTATTTCGGGCTAATGCGACCGTAGGTCGAATGCCGACAGGTTGAAGCGGATCATTTTCTCGTAGCTGTCCATTTCGGGTGTACCGCCGATGGGATCCAGCGCGTCGGTCGGGACGCTCACGGCGTCTGGGGCGGCAGACCTCGCGGTCGAGATCTTCAGATGGTAGCGGTCGGCAAAGTATCCGAAGTTCGCATCGTCGGTGGAAAACTCGCGCCTCTTCCATAAGCTCGTCTTCGCTTCGACCTCCTTGTCGAGGGTATCGAGCGCCGCGTCCAGCTCCGTCGCGCGCTGCCGATAGGCGATGGCATGGCCTCGATCGGTGCGCGCGAGCTCCTCGCCAACGGCCTTCACGATAAGACGCGCACGGGCCGGGTCCAGCCAGACGTGCGGATCGATCCCATTCGAGTCTTCCAACGTGGGAACGCGATCGCCCACCTTGACGATGCGCGCTTTGGGGGCCCTGTCGCGAATACGCTTTTCCTCCGCATCATCGAGCCCGAGGCCCGCGACGATCCCGACTTGGGCACCCGCAACCCGATCCGGCGCTGGGGCCTGCGAACCCGGCGTTCCCGGAGGCGCGTGCAGAAGAACGACGTCCGCATCGGGACCTGCCACCCTTCGCACCAAATCGTAGATGGGAAAAATCGTGACGACCACGCGCGTCCGCTCCGAACTGGAACGGCAACCGCCGCTCAGGCCAAGCGCAAAGAAAAGAAGCAACAAAAGCGGAGGAAGCAGAGGGAGAGAGATTCGACCGAAACGCACGGGGTGCCAGGCTACGGGAAGGCGCCCGAGCGCGCACCATCCATGCGGGCAACGTCGCCTAATCGAAGCGACACGCGTCCCCTTATGGTAGAAACGGCCGCGCATGCCCGCCTTCGAGATCCGTGGCGCCCTCACCTCCGATGAGGACGAGCTCTTGGAGCTGGCGCATCATCTGAACACCGTCAACCTCCCTTACAGCCGCGAAGCGATCGCGCATCTCCTCGACTTGGCGCACAAGAGCTTCACGTCCGAGGTCAAAGATTCGAAGAGGCGCGAATACGTCTTCGTCCTCATCGACCGCGAGCAGAAACGCATCGTCGGAACCTCGATGATCATCGCGCAGCTCGGGCGAAGGGATGCGCCTTACATCTATCTCGACGTCATCGACGAAGAGCGCTACTCGGCCACGCTCGACCGGCATTTCAAGCACACCGTGCTGTCGATCGGCTACTCGTACAATGGCCCGACCGAGATCGGCGGCCTGGTGCTTCTGCCCGAGTATCGACGTTTCCCGGAGCGCCTCGGGCAGTTCATCTCCTACGTTCGCTTTCTCTTCATCAAATTGCACCGCGACGCATTCCGTGACGAGTTGCTCGCGGAACTTTTGCCCCCCCTCGAGGCGGACGGCACGTCGCATCTCTGGGATGCGCTCGGGCGCCATTTCACCGACCTGAGCTATGCCGAGGCAGACGTCTTATCGAAGCAGAACAAAGAATTCATCCGCGGCCTCTTTCCCGAGGGAACGATCTACGCGTCGCTTTTGCCGCAGCACGCGCAGGAGGTCATCGGCAAGGTGGGCACTCAGACGCGGGGCGTGGAGAAAATGCTGCGGCGCATCGGGTTCCGCTACGCCGAGCGGGTCGATCCGTTCGACGGCGGCCCGCATTTCACGGCCCCCACGGACGAAGTCAGCTTGGTTCAGCGGGCGACGAAATCCACGGTGAAGGCCATCGGCCAAGAATCGCATCGCGCGAAAAACCGCTCCATCGTGGCGATGGAGTCCGAGGGCCCGCCGTATTTTTGCGCGGTGCTCGCTCATTGGGACCCCGAAAGCGGCACCTTGGAAGCCGAGGCCGCTGCACACCTCGGCGCGACGGTGGGGAGCGAGATCGGCGTACTATCGCTCGATTGAGACGGCGCGCTCGTTCACCGGACATCGAATCCATCGAGATCCGCACCTCGGACGGTGTTTCTTTGCGCGCCACCGTCCAAGACGTCGCCGGACGCGCGCGCGGCACGGCGATTCTCGCCCACGCCGAGTTTACGTCGCACGACGAATTTCTCCGCAGCGGAGGGCTCGCCCACGGCCTCGCGTCCCGCGGCTGGCGCACGATTGCATTCGACTTTCGCGGCCACGGCGAAAGCCGAAGCCGCACGGGCGAGGGTCGCGACGACGTCACGTACGACGATTTGCTCCGTCATGATTTGGCCACCGTCGCGGACTGCGCGCGGGCGCGGTGGAGCGGCCGGCTGGTCGTCGTGGGCCATGCACTCGGCGGGCACGTGGCGATGGCGGGGTGCGGCACGTCCGTCGTCGACATCGATGCCATCGTCGCCATTGCCGCCAACGTATGGCTCCCGCAGTTCGACCCCTCGCCATTGCGATGGCGCGCCAAGCGAGCGGCCATCGAGCTGATTTCGGCCGTGGTGCGCGCACGCGGACACTTTCCTGCCCGCGCCATGGGCCTCGGAAGCGAAGACGAATCGGCCGCGCTCATCCAGTCTGCCGTGCGCGCCGCGCGCGAAGGGGTGTGGAGAAGCGAAGACGGCACGCTGGATTACGAACGCGCACTGGAACGCGTACGCGTCCCCATTCTCGCCCTTGCCAGCGCGACAGGCAGGCTGCGATGCGCGCCGGAATGTGCGGAGCGGATGCTCGCCCGTTGCGCCGGCGCCAAAGATTTCCGGCTCATCGCGCACGATGATCGCGGCGGTCCCGCTCCCGGCTACATGGGCCTCGTCCGCGGCCCTCGCGCATCCAACGTGTGGGAGACCGCCGCGGACTGGATGGACGAGCTTTAGAGCGCTTTGGAATCGCCGATCTCGGCGCTCCCCTTGACCTTGCCTTCTGAACATTCTGCGTTTACAGAATATATAGGGATGAAGCTAAGCGCGAAGGAGGGACGAATCGTCGTAGCTCTTGCAGCCGCTGCGATTCCGGATGGTGAAATTCTCCCGGGCGGAGGAGCCGCTACGCTCGTCCGCCTCGAACGCTGGCTCGAAGGTACGACCGAGGCGCACCGCCTCGGCATCAAGGCGCTTCTCTGGCTGGCGGAGTGTGCCGCCATCCCAAGCACCGGCCGCCCGCTCTCGAAGCTGCCCGCGGCGCGAGCGCGCCATTTTCTCGAGGGTTGGCAACGCTCGAAGCTCCGGCCGCGCCGCGCACTTCTCCGCGCCATCCTGACGCCGATCAAGGCTGCCCACTACGACGATGCGGACATGTTCGAGCGAGTCGGCTGCTCGTACGGCAGGAGCGGCGATCGCGAACGCGACCGGCGTGGACGCCTCAAATTGGTGGACGTCGACGAGCCGGTCCGCTGGATGCAGCGAGTCCGTGATGGCCGCAGCATCGCGGAGAACCTCGAGCTCGAGTGCGAAGTCGTCGTCATTGGCACCGGGGCGGGCGGCGCCGCGTGCGCGTACGAATTGGCCTCACGCGGCCGCGCCGTACTCTTGATCGAAGAGGGCGACTACCACCGCCGCTCGTCGTTCACCGCACGCGCCGCCGAGATGTCGCGCAAGCTCTATCGCGACCAAGGACTGACCTTGGCTGTGGGTAACACCGGCGCACCCGTGTGGGCAGGGCGCGCTGTCGGCGGGAGCACCGTCATCAACTCCGGCACGTGCTACCGCGCCCCGGATCGCATCTTCCGCCGATGGGGCGAGGAGATGGGGCTCGGCGAGCTCGCACGCGACCGGCTCTCCCCCTACTACGAGCGGGTCGAGCGCATGCTCGAAGTGACACCGGCCAAGCGTGAGCTCACCGGCGGCATTGGACGGGTGATCGCCCGCGGCGCCGACGCACTCGGATACACGCACCATCCCATCCACCGAAACGCGCCCGATTGCGACGGACAGGGCGTTTGCGTTTTTGGCTGCCCCACGGGTGCCAAGCGTTCGACGGACGTCAGCTACATCCCGCAATCGCTTCTTCGCGGCGCCGAGTTGATCACGGCGGCGGAGGCCACTGCGGTCGACATCGAGAATGGGCGCGCGCGCGGCATTCGGGCGCGTCTCGGCTCGGGCCGCGAGCTACGCGTCCGCGCCGAAGCGGTCGTCCTCGCGGGCGGCGCGCTCATGACCCCCGTCTTTCTGGAGCGCGCACGCCTCCTCGAAACCCACTCCGCGCTTGGGAAAAATCTCTCGATTCATCCTGCTACCCGCGTCATCGCCGTCTTCGACGAACCGATCGACATGGCGAACGCGATCCCCCAAGGCTACATCGTCGATCACTTCATCGACGAGGGCATGATGTTCGAAGGAGGCTCGACCCCGCTGGACGTCACCGCCATCGGCATCCCATGGGTCGGCTCCGCGTTCAGCAACTTGATGGATCGCTACCGAAACGTCGCCCAATTCGGCCTGATGATCGAAGACAGCTCGCGCGGCGCCGTCCGCGCGGCCCCCGGCCGCGCCGCACACCCGCTGATCACCTACAACATGAACGCCCGCGACTGCGCCAAGATGGCGCGCGCCATCGCGATCCTTTGCGAGATCTTCCTCGCCGCCGGCGCGAGCCGCGTCCTCCCGATGCTCCCGGGCCTGGAGGAAGTGCGCTCGGGCGCCGATCTGAAACAGCTGAGGACGCGCACGTGGAGCGCGAGCGACTTCGACGTCACGGCGTACCACCCTCTCGGCACCTGCCGCATCGGCACCGACCCGCGCACCAGCGTCCTCGGCCCCGATCACGAAGCGCACGAGGTCGAGGGTCTCTACGTCGCCGACGGCTCCTCCGTCCCTTCCGCGCTCGGGGTCAACCCGCAGATGACCATCATGGCCATGTCCCACCGCGTCGCCGAAATCATCGACGCACGAATCTAACCATTTATTGCGCTACGCAAGTGCACACTCGATTGCGTCCAACGTCAACTCCATCTTCCCGCCGGATCCATGCTTTTGGATGACCGCGACGAATACGTCCCGCCCCGAAATCGTCATCCAACGTGCAGGGTGCCGTGTTCCACCACGCATGACCAGGACAGCACCCACAACGCGATGCTCCGGTCCGATTCCGAGTGATTTCGGCTTTCCGCGGCCTCTTTTCACGGCCGGAAGATCATCTCCGTTGCGCCACGCCCGATGATGTTCCTCCCCGTGCGATCCTTCTACCGGAGCAAAGTGCTCGATGGATCCCCGAATCTGCTCAAAGGGGTGCTCGGGATCGTCCGGATCAATGCTTCCTTTGAGCTCTACGAAACATATGAGGCCCCCTCCGCTGCCCTCAGCAACGAGAACACCATCGCACCGTTGGCCTGTGGGAATGAGCCGACCATTATCGAGTAAGTGGAGCGTGAAAGGACCGTCCGCCGAGACCTCTAGCGCTACCCCACCTTTCGGTTCTCGCAGCGAGCCGCGCCAACCGGCTCTGCCTCCGTGCTGGACGCTGCTTGGGCACTCGGAGAATTCCTTCACCTGTTTGGGCCACGTTTAGCGAGAATACGGTTCATTTGGAGCGAGAGATCGTCTGCCACACTCCCGAGTGCCGTCTCACTGATCGTCCCTTCGCTCGTGAGGAGTCGCTCGATTGGGTGGTCTAGCCTTAAGTGATACGCGGCAACGTCGTCGGGCGACAGCCGAACGTCCGGCGGGATCTCCTTCGCAAGTTCCCTCTCGGATATCGACGATGCAAGCAGCAAATTGTTTATTGTATAGAGCGCTGTAAGCGAATGCGTCGTAAGCACGACACGGAAACCTTTCTTGACCAGGTACGCGAGCACTTCGATGACGGCGCGCTCTGCATCTGGGTGGAGATGAATTTCAGGCTCCTCAACGTACAGAGTAAAGCCTTCAGCGACTTCTCCGCGTGCGCGAAGTGAAAAGAGGACCTGCGGGATGATTGACAGCGGCCAGTTCGCACGCTGGCCGGAAGAGGCCATATCGAGGTCGAGCGTGCGCGTCTTGCCGTCAGCTTCGAACTCCCACCGCCATGCGCCACCACGCAGGTATGCCCGTCCGCCGAGGGCGCTGAGCAAGCGATCACGAATCCATGTTCCCTGATCCGTATCCGGGACCCCGTCATTCCAATCGCTCTGGATGCGGCCCGCAACATCCATGAACTGCGCGAAAGTCTGAAGGATCAGTGGTGCGCTCATGACTTGAAGGCTCGTAGGGCCGAGAGCCATCGCGTACAGAAGACGCTCCGTCGGCACAAAAATCGCGCTCAGTGGCGGCTCGCGAACGTCTCTCTGGATCTCGCGAATCAGTGAGGTCAACGCATCACTTGGCTGGACTTGCGAGGTAGCGCTCTGCACATTCAGTTTGAGATCTCGGGGACGAGCGTGAACGCCGCCCGCCGCCAAATTTCCTTGCCATCTGAGCGCGACGCTCGGCACCGTGAGGCGCGCGAAGCTTCGCCGTGCGCTGCGCATGCCATCGACGATTCTACGAGCAGCTTTTCGTGGGTCGGCAGCATCTTCAGGGCGCTCCGAAGCTGAGTCGAATCGCACTAGGCTCGGAAGCCCTCGAAAAAAGTAGAGCATCTGTGCGACGAGAGATTTACCCGTCCCTTGTCGCCCGATCAGGACTGTGAGCGGCCGGATCTCGAGTTCCGACGGTCCTACGGGACCGAGGTGCCCCGAAGTAATCGAGAATGTCTCACCCGCGGGGACCGTCTTCTTCTTCGTGACCCGTTTCGGCGGTACCATCGCGGCCGAGCCTCTCACGCGGCACCCACGCACGCAAATGTTCAAATGCTCCGTGGTGCAAGCTCCCTGCAGCCGCTCTAGCACGCACCGTGACCGGGGCGCTCGGGGAAGATTTTCCCTGGATTGAGCAGCTGCTTCGGATCGAAGACGCGCTTGATGTCGCGCTGCAGGGCCAAGAGATCCTCGGATTGCTCCAACGGCATGTACGCGGCCTTGGAGAGCCCGATCCCGTGCTCGCCCGTCAATGTGCCGCCAAGCGAGAGTGTCAGGCGCATGAGCGCTTCGATCGCTTGGTCCACCAGAGGGCGCTCGCGCTCGTCGTTCCACAGAAAATTGACGTGAAAGTTCCCGTCGCCCGCGTGCCCGTAGGTCAAGTGCCGTACGGATGTGCGCGCGCCGATCGCGTCGACGCCATCGAGCAGCTCCCCGATGCGCGAACGCGGCACGACGATATCTTCCGATAATTTGTACTTTGCAAGCTTTCGCGTAGCGGGCGAGAGCGCGCGGCGTGCCTCCCAGAGGCGCGCACGTTGCGATGCGTCCTGCGCGGCCAAAAGGTCGACGAGGCCCTCGCCGCGGCTCACCACGTCCGCAATCTGCTCGAGAAGTAGGGAAATCGTGCCCGCCTCGCCGTCGACCTCGATCAAGAGCATCCCCTTCGCGCGCGGATCGATCGCCACCTTTTGCGCGCGCACGGCGTCGAGCGTCGCGGCATCGAGCATCTCGAGGCATCGCGGAACCAAACCTCGCGCAACCAGCGCACTGACGGCGGCGCCGGCGTGGCGCACATCGTCGAAGAGCGCGAGAACCGTCGCCACCTCGGGCGGCTTGGGCACGAGACGGAGCGTGACCTCGGTGAAAACGCCGAGCGTCCCCTCGCTCCCGACGAGCAGCGCGGTTACGTCGTAGCCCGTCACGCCTTTGACCGTGCGCTTCCCGCTGCGAATCACCCGCCCGCCCACCAAGCACGTCTCGAGACCGAGCACGTACTCGCGCGTGACCCCGTACTTGAACGCGCGCGGCCCGCCGGCGTTCTCGGCGACGTTACCGCCGATGCAGCAGCTCGCCAGCGAGTTCGGATCGGGCGGATAAAAGAACCCCTCGCGCTCCACGAGCGCGTGCAGATCGCCAGTCACGACCCCGGGCTCCACCACCGCCAACAAGTCCTTCGCGTTGATCTCCTTGACTTGCTTCATCGCCTCCGTCGCGAGCACGATCCCCCCGACGACCGGCACGGCGCCGCCCGTTCGGCCGGTCCCTCCCGCGCGCGGTGTCACGGGCACCCCCGTGCGCTCGGCGATTTCGAGCGTGCGCCGAACGTCTTCGGTGTTCGCGGCCAACACGACGGCGGCCGGCACCCGCCCCGTCGCCTCACTCTCGTCGCGCGCGTACGTCGCGCACGCATCGCCCGTGAGGACCTTCGAGTCACCGAGCGTACGTCCGAGTTCTAGAAGAGCCCGGGTGATCGACTCCGACGAAGGGAGCGGCAATTTTGGGAGGGCGATAAGCACTCGAGTAACCTAGCGCGGCCCGCGGCCAAGCGGGCAAAACGAACACCAAAACTAGGATGCGAAAAATGCATGGGAAGCCCAAGCTGTGGTCGTCTCTCTTTCTGGGGACGCTGCTCGTCCTTTTTCTCATTCCCTCGCGAGGCTATGCCCAGCAGCGTGATCTCTTGAGCCCGTCGGGTGGCCGGGGTCAGCTCGCAATCGATTCGCTGATGGGGTTCCGCATCGGCGCCTTCACGGGCATCTCGTACGCCGGCCCGCTCGGGTTTTCGACGCAGTCGTACAACGAGCACAACGTCACCAACAACGACGCCGAAGCCACCACGCATTTGACGACGTTCTGGTTTGCCCCGGCGGCCGACTACTTCATCATCGATCATCTTTCGGTGGGCGGTCTTATCGAAGTCTCGACCACGAGCGGCTCGGTGAAAACCAAGGCTCCTGCCAGCGGCGGCGGCGGCACGGTGGAGACCGACACCGATCGACCGACCACGACCGCGTTCACGTTCCTGCCGCGCGTGGGCTACATGATTCCCATCACCAGCCGCTTTGCCATCTGGCCGCGCGGCGGAATCGGCTACGCGTCACGGCAGGATGCCGTCGGACAGAATAAGAACACGTTCTCGGCGCTCATCTTCGCGGCCGACGTCCCGTGCCTTTTCCGCATCAACGAGACATTCTTCGTGAGCGCAGCGCCCGAACTCACCTTCTCCGTCGGAGGCAAGCACTCGCTCGATGCGGGCAACCAGACCCAATCGGCCGACGCGAGCTTCATCCAGTTCGGCGTGACCACGGGCCTCGGCGTTTTGCTCGATCTCTAGCCTTGCCCAAGCACAACCTCGGGCTGCGCGCGGTTGTGATGCTTGCTATAAGGATGCGGTGAGTCATTTTCGCCGTTTTTCGGGTACGCCAGGCTATTTGACCAACGACTCGCTCGAGGCTGCCGTCAACTGCGCGCTCGCCCTCGAGCGCCCGCTCCTGGTCAAAGGGGAGCCTGGTACCGGAAAAACCCTCCTCGCCCAGGCCATTGCCGAGAGCCTCGGACTCTCGCTGATCCATTGGCCGGTGAAGTCCACGACGCGGGCGCAAGACGGCCTCTACATCTACGATACCGTTCAACGCTTGTACGATGCACGCTTTGGCGACGGCGATGTGAAAGACATCCGCCGCTACATCAAGCTCGGCCCTCTGGGGCGCTCCTTTGCCGGAAGCGAACGGGTGGTCCTCTTGATCGACGAAGTCGACAAGGCCGACATCGAGTTCCCGAACGATCTCTTGCACGAGATCGATCGGATGCGTTTCCATGTCACCGAAACGGGAGACGACGTCGTGGCCACCGAACGCCCGGTGGTCATCATCACGTCGAACAACGAAAAAGAGCTCCCGGACGCTTTTTTGCGCCGCACCGTGTTCCACTTCATCGACTTTCCCGATGTGGAGCTGATGAAGCGCATCGTTCGGGTCCACCACCCGAAGCTGGAAAACGAGCTCGTCGATCAAGCGGTGGTCGCCTTCTACGAGCTTCGCGAGATGCCTCGCCTGCGCAAACGGCCGTCGACGAGTGAACTCATCGACTGGATCAGCGTTCTGAAGCAAAGCGGCGTGGGCAAAGAGCGCTTCGTCAAAGAACTACCGTTTCTGGGTGTCCTCTTGAAAAAAGAGCAAGATGTAGAGACCTACCGCGCGCAAAAAAAGACCGGCTGGCGCGCGTAGACTCTCTCTTCTCTAGGAGGAATGCGGCGATGCGATTTCACCCAGACTTCGTGTCTTTGCTTTCCGAGTTCGCCGCCGCAAACGTCCATTATCTGGTCATCGGCGAGTATGCCGCCGGTTTTCATGAAGGGCAAAACGTGACCGGAGAGCTCGATCTCCTCATCGGCCCGAGCGATGCCAACGCGATGCGTGCGTGCATCGCACTTCGAGCTTTGGGCGTCCCGGCTCCCGTCATCGTGGACTTCTCGCGGGCCGAAGACGCCATCGTGTGGACGGGCGATCCTCCAGGGCGCATTCGTTTTTTTCGAAAGGCGGCCGGCGTCGACTTCGCGGCCGCGTTTCTGCGAAGAGCTTCGTTCGAGCACGAAAACGTCACGATCCACGTCTTGGGGCGTGGCGATCTCGCATCCACGAAGCGCGCGATCACTTCATGATCGGGAGCCGCTTGCGACCGCCGGCCCCGCCGCTGCGGTCGATCTCGGGCGGCGCTTCTTCGTCCCCTTCGCCGCGGCGCGCATCGATCACGTCGGCGAGTCGCTCGGCCGCGCCCACGAAGGCGCGCGCGATAGGGCTGAACGGGGCGGCTTGCACGACGGGGGTCCCCTTGTCTCCCCACTCGCGCACGCTCTGATCGATGGGGATCTGACCCAAAAGCGGCGCCTTCGCGAAATCGGCAATCGCTTGCCCGCCGCCGCGGCCGAAGAGTTCGTGCGAAACGCCGGCGCTGTCGACGAAGTAGCTCATGTTCTCGATGACGCCGACGACCGGGATATTCACCTTCTCGCACATCGAAACCGATTTGTAGACGTCGTCCGTCGCAACCAGCTGCGGCGTCGTCACGATGACGGCGTACGGCGACGTAATGCGCTGCGAGAGCGTCAGCGCGACGTCGCCGGTGCCGGGCGGAAGGTCGAGGATCAAGTAATCAAGCACGCCCCAGCGGACGTCTTTCAAGAACTGCAAGAGTGCGCCGTGGAGCATCGGGCCGCGCCAAACGACGGCCGCCTTCGGATCCTCGAGGAGAAAGCCGATCGACATCAACTTGACGCCGAAGCGCTCGAGGGGCTCGATGCTCTTGCCATCGAGCGACACCGGGCGCCCGCTCACGCCGAGCATGGTCGGAATGGATGGGCCATAGATGTCCGCGTCGAGCAACCCGACCCGAAAGCCAGCCCGATGGAGCGACATCGTCAGATTGGTGGCGCACGTGCTCTTGCCGACACCGCCTTTGCCGCTCATCACGAGAACGACGTTCTTCACCTCGGGAAGCGGATCGTCCGGGCCGATGTTGCGACCTCGAACCTCGCTGTGCCAGCGAACTTCGAATCCGCCCACGCCCGGGAGCCCCGCGAGCGCGTCGCGAATCTTCTTTCCGAATTCTTCGCGCGGTCCACGCGGATTGGCCCCCTCCGCACTTGACGACGGCGGAATCGAGAGCGTCACGGTCACATCTCGACCGAGGACGACGACATCCCGCAGAACGGAAGGATCAGGGAGGAGCGGACTTAGAGCGGCAACGACTTCTTCACGAGTGGCCATGAGCGTCGCGACAGGAAGTAAGCCGCGCCAGCCTCCGCGTCAAACTCCTTCGCGATAGACGATGAGCTTGCGTTCCGTCATCTCCTCGATGGCGAAGCGGACTCCTTCGCGCCCGAGCCCGGAATCGCGCACGCCGCCGTACGGCATCGCGTCCACACGGAAGGTCGGCACGTCGTTCACGATGAGTCCACCAACGTGGAGGCGCTCGAAGGCCTGCCGAATGCGCGTGTGCGAATCGGTGAAGATGCCGGCTTGCAGCCCATAGCGCGTGTCGTCCGCCATCGCCAAGGCGTCCTCCCAGCGCTCGTAGCGGTGGACCGTCAATACCGGCCCAAAGACCTCCTCGTCGACGATCTTGAGCCCGCGCCCGACGCCGTTGATCCGGACCACGGTTGGAGCAACGCGCGCGCCCTCCCGGCGGCCGCCCGTGAGAACCTCGGCCCCCGCCGCCGCCGCCTCGGCGACCCACGCCTCCACCCGACGCGCGTTCCCTTCGTCGATCATCGGGCCCACGAGCGCCTTCGGATCGAGCGGATCCATGGGCTCGATGGCGCGAGCCCGTGCGACCAAATCGGCCGTGACCCGCTCGGCAATGGGCGCGTGCACGTAGAGCCTCTGCACCTTGATGCACACCTGCCCCGCGTAGCCGAACGCCCCGTTCACGATACGCGGGACGGCCGCGCCGAGCGCTGCATCCTCGTGCACGAGGGTCGAAGCGTTGCCTCCGAGCTCGAGGAGCACCCGCTTTTTCCCTGCGATCGCCTTCAGGTGGAAGCCAACGTTCGCGCTGCCTGTGAACGACAGCGTCGCAAACCGGTCGTCGCGCACGAGGCGCTCGGCCACCGCGTTGTCGCACGGCACGACTTGAAGGGCATCGGGCGGCGCGCCGCTTTTGCGAACGAGCTGCGCCAAAAAGAGCGACGTCAGCGGCGCTTGCGGGGGCGGTTTGAGCACGATACTCGCCCCGCACGCGAGCGCCGGCGCCACCTTGTGAGCCACCAGGTTCAATGGGAAATTGAACGGCGAGATCCCGAGCACTGGCCCCGCCGGAACGCGCGTGACCTCACCGCGATAGCCCGCGCTGACCGCCGTGACGTCGAGCGGAATCACTTCGCCGCCGATGCGCGTGGCCTCTTCGCTCGCGAGCTCGAACGTGGCCACCGCACGCGATACCTCGGCGCGGGCCAGCGCGATCGGCTTACCCGCCTCGCGCGCAATCAGCTCCGCGAGATCCTCGGCGCCCTGCTCGAGCGAGACCGCAATGGCGCGCAAAATCGACTTGCGCTCGTAGCTGGTCAGCCGGGAAAGCTGCGACGAGGCGCGAATGGTCGCCAGGACGGCCTCTTCGGCGCTCGCAACGTCCGCGCACACGACGTCCGCGAGCTTCTTTCCGCTCCACGGCTCGAAGACGGAGAGCGTTGGCCCGCTCTCGATGCGTCGCGATGCGAGATACAACGCCGGATCGATGGGCAGCACGCGCACAGTCTACACGACGAAAAAAAAACGTCGGCATGGGCCGACGTTTTCCGTGCCGCTCCCGCAAACGAGCGGTGCGCGCCGCAGAAGTGGCGCAACGCGAACCCCCTGCTCCGAGACGGGGAAGAGGTTCGCGCGCTATTTATGCGAAACTATTCGGCTTTTACGCCGCCCGTGCCAGCGACGGCCGTGGCCTTTTTCGACTTGGCTTTCCCAGTCTTCGCCGGTTTTGCAGCCGTCTCGTTTGCTTCGGAGGAGGCGGCCTCGGGCCCGCTCGAGTCGACCCACTCGATGAGCGAGATCGGCGCGTTGTCACCGCGTCGCGGGCCGACCTTGATGATGCGCGTGTAGCCGCCCGGGCGCTCGGAGAAGCGCTTGGCGAGGTCGATGAAGACCTTCTCCACGAGATCGACCTTCGTGCTGACCCCGGCCTTGTCGACCTTGGCGCCGAAGCGCGGAACGAGCGACGCAACGACGCGCTGCGCATGCAGGCGGCGAGCCTTGTCCTTGTCGGACAACTCCGCCTGCGGGGTGTAAGCGACCGTGCCGAGCCGCTTGGCCCGGGTGATAAGGCGCTCGGCGACGCGGCGAAGCTCTTTCGCCTTGGCGTCGGTCGTCTCGATCCGCTCGTGGAGGATCAAGTTGGCCGCGAGGTTCTTCAACATGGCGCGGCGGTGGCTGGTATTTCGGTCGAATTTACGACCCGCGTTTCCGTGACGCATGATGCTGTCTCCCTAAGTTCTTTCCGTGGTTCCCGTCACGCCTGCGCTTGTTGCGCCTTCCAGCGCTCGAGCATCTGCGGCCAGTTGTCGATCTTCATGCCGAGCGAGAGCCCCATGTTGGCGAGGATCTCTTTGATTTCCTTCAGGCTCTTTCGTCCGAAGTTCTTCGTCTTCAGCATGTCCTGCTCGGTGCGCTGCACGAGCTCACCGATGAGCGTGATGTTTGCGTTCTGCAGGCAGTTGGCCGAGCGAACGCTGAGCTCCAGCTCGTCGACGCTGCGGAACAGGTTCTCGTTGAGCGGCTCGTCCTCGCCACCCGGCGCTTGGTAGGACGTCTCCTCGGTCTCTTCGAAGTTGATGAAGATCGAGAGCTGCTCCTTTAGAATCTTCGCCGCGTAGGCCACCGCATCTTGCGGCTTGACGCTACCGTTGGTCCAAACCTCGAGCGCGAGCTTGTCGTAGTCGGTTGCCTGACCGACGCGCGCGTTGGTCACCGTGTAGTTGACCTTGCGGGTCGGGCTGAAGAGCGCATCGATCGGGATGGTGCCGATCGGCATCGTCGCCGTCTTGTTCTTCTCGGCGGGGACGTAGCCGCGGCCCACGT
>Ga0193753_10002530_pt1 | contig 14291 bp, 27 predicted proteins | sample H1c2metaG_FD_144925 | JGI IMG/M metagenome (GOLD analysis project Ga0193753, IMG submission 144925) | Soil microbial communities from a riparian zone of the East river system, Colorado, United States - H1c2 | ecosystem: Environmental > Terrestrial > Soil > Riparian zone | place: USA: East... | reverse complement strand
AGGGCAGGAGATTTCGCTCCCGCTCGAGTTCCCGACGGACCACGCGGACGACTGCAGCCTCGCCCCGGTACCGGGCCACGGGGGTACGGCGGATTGGCCCGAGATTGAATCGCGCGACCTCCTCGACGAAGACATGGCGCGCGTGCCCCGCGATCCGCGCCTCGGCCGCAAACGTCCGGCTCAGCTCCCTCGCTAAGACCCGTCCTTCGCTTATCGAAAGGCCTCCGTGTATAACGCCACGCTGGCGGCGATTCTCACGATCGCCGCGGCCCTCGGCTTCACGCTCATCGAACCGCCACGCGTCACGGCCACCACGTGCGCGACGCTCCAGGGTGACCTCAATACTGCGCTCGAGGGGACGCGCCTCGAGCTGCCGCCGGGCGTGCAGTGTGTCGGCCATGTCGTCCTCCCGGCGAGCCATGGCGGCACGTTGACGACCGCCGGCTTCAGCCTGCCCCGCGGCTTTCGCGCGCTCGCGTCCGATCACGGGCGCTTCGCCGAATTGCGATCGCCCGACAATCAGCCCGCGCTCACGACGGCCGCCGGCGCGATGCTGTGGACGGTCGAGGCGCTCGAGATCACCAGCGCGAGTGCGAAGGGGACGGGCGTCTCGATCGGCACGAACCTCGAGACGACCGTCGCGCAGCTCCCCAAGGCGATCAAGCTCTCGCACGTCTACGTGCACGGCGATCCGATCACCGGCCTCAAGCGCGGCGTGGCGCTGCATGCGGTCGACGCGATTGTCGAAGACTCGACGATCACGGACATTCGCGCGGTCGGCGAAGACTCGCAAGCCCTCTGGATCAACAACGGCCCCGGCCCCTACACGATCCGCAACAACGACGTGCAGGGCTCGTCCGAGCCGATCCTCGTCGGCGGCGACCGCGTGAGCATTCCCGACCTGGTGCCGGGCGACATTCTGATCGAGGGGAACGACGTCAGTAAACCGCTCGCGTGGCGCGCGCTGAAGGGCTGGAACAGCAAGAACCTCCTCGAGGTGAAGAACGGCCGGCGCATCCTGATTCGCGGGAACCGGTTTGCCAACAACTGGCCGGATGCGCAGTCGGGCTACGCGATTCTCTTCACCCCGCGGAACCAGTACGGCTCCGACCCCTGGACCGTGATCGAGGACGTGACGTTCGAAGGCAACACCGTGCGCAACGTCAGCTCCGCGATCAACATCGCGGGTGACGACGACCTCAAGCCCTCGCAGCGTACGCACGGGATCACGCTGCGCAATAACCTCCTCGTCGTCGACCGCGTGGCAATGGGCGGCGACGGCCGCTGCCTGATGGTCGGCCGCGGCCCGCAGCAGCTCACCTACAGCCAGAACACGTGCATCAGTAACGGCGGCTCGGCGGTCTACACCTACGCCGGCGGCGCCCAGAGCGCGATCGCCGACGCGGTGTTCGACAAGAACATCTGGATCCGCAACACCTACGGGTTCTTCGCGACGTCCGGTCAGGAGGGGACCGGGGCCCTCGCGACGTTCTATCCGGGCGCGGTGTGGACGTCGAATGTCATGGCCGGCGGCAGCATCGCGGCCTACAAGGCGGGGACGTTCGTGCCGAGCGTCGCTGAGCTGATGGGGCAGTTCGTCGATCCGGCGGCGGGGGACTATCGGATCCGCGCTGACAGCACATTCGCCGGACTGGGGTCCGATCGGCGCTAAGAGTCGGATGGCCGCGCATGGTCCACGATCCATGCGAAGAACTCCCCCTGGCCGATGACGTGCGACCCGAGGGCCTCGAACATCTTCGCGATCTCGTCGTCCGTCTCGACGAACTCGAACCCGTTCAGGATGAGGAACGTTTCGAACGCGTTCGCCGCCGTGCGCTTGTTGCCATCGAGGAAGGCTTGCGCCTCGGCGAGAAAGTAGCCGTACGCGGCCGCCTTTTCCGGGACCGTGGCATAGGCGTCTTGTCCGAACGCACTCTGCTGCGGTTGTGCGACCGCGGCCGAGAGCTGATCGAACGAGCGCACGCCATCGAGTCCGCCGAATTCGGCAAGGGCCGAGCGGTGGATCTCGAGGACGTGCGCAAGCGTGAGATAGTGCACCTCCATCGATGCCCGCTTATTTCGCGAGACGCGCCATCAACCGGCGGCGCTTCGTCATGACATCGCGGGAGATCTTGGCGACCTCGGCGTCGTCGGCGTAGCGGTGCGGCCGAATCACCAGGGCCTTGCCTTCCACGCTGACCTCGACCTCGGCGTCCGGCGCCAAGTCGAGTTGCTGCAGCAACGGGCGGTCGATGATGAGTCCGTGCGAACTGCCGATCCGCGTCAACCGCTTCACATACGGCATAGAGGCCTCCAGTGGGACTACGGAATAATAATATTGTTATAACAATATTCAACTCCCCACGCAAGGCCGTACAACGGCGACGCGCGATCTGTGCGCAAAACCATGCGATCCGACCCGATGCGTGCCGGCGATCGGCGCTAGACTCCTCCGCGGAGGCGACATGGACAAGCAGCAGCACGGCCGCAGTGGCGACTCAGCCAGTCAGCAGGACCGCTCAGGCCGAGGGGCCATCAATCCCTACATCACGCTCCAGATCCCGCGCGAGCTCGGGGCCCCGATGCGGGAGCTGCTCACCAACGCCTTGCCGGACGCGCCCAAGCCGTTACGGATCGTGCTCGACGAGCAACTGCAAAGCTGGCCGTCGGAAGACACGAGTCAGCGGTAACGCCCGATGGGCCTGAGCCGGCGCGACGCGGACGCGGATGCCATGCCGTCGTGGCAAGTGAACAGCCGCGACCGGGCGCTGGTCCTCGTGGCGTGGCTGGAAGAGAGTGGGACTCCGCTCACGCATCGCCAGGTCGAAGTGCTGGTGATGACCGTGGCGACGGAGTATCAGCTCGGGGTGTCGCGGGGGCGAGGGCTGGTGAAGACGCCGCCGTAAGACGCCTCAGGATGCGCGCCGGACGCGGCGCGTGGCGCGGCGGGCCCGTGGCGTCGGCGCAGCCTTCGCGCGGCGCGGCGCATGGGCCGCGAGGACCGCATGCATCCGCCCCTGCCAGCCCGCACCCGTCGCCCGGTAGGCCGCCAACACCTCGGGATCCACACGCAGACTCACGGGCTGCTTCGTCGGCGTCTTCTGCGGCCCGCGGCTCGCCCGCCGGATCTCGCGCGCGGCCAGATCCGGAAACACCTCGGCGAACGGCTTCGCCGTCCGGATCTCCTCGGTCGTCCATTCCGGATTCTCCGCGTCCGGCACGCCGTAGACCTGTTTACCTCGCATAGTCGCGTCGCTCCTTGCGGCTCGCCGGCCGGGGCGTGGCCTCACGCCGCTCGCTTCTTCCACTTCCGCACCTGATCCGCCAAGACCTCGCTGATCAGCGATTGGTAGCCGATGCCGCGGCGATCGGCTTCAAGGCGGAACGCGTGAATCACGGCCGGGTCGAGCCGGATCGCGATCAGCGATCGCCGCTGTTCGCCGAGCGTCGGCCGACCGACCGGGCGCATGCGCGCGAGCTGCTCCGCGCTGAGTTCAGGAATATCCGAGAAATCGATCGGGGTCTCACGCGATGTAGTTTTCACGTTCTTGTGGGGTCGCGCGCCGCGCGCTGATGATACGGATGTGGATCGTTTCGACGGGGGCATCGGCTACTCCTCTCTCGGTATACGACACGACCAGCAACCGCCCGACCGCTGAGAGCCCAAGTCGGAGGAATCGCGGTTCGTCGATCGAATGGTCAGGATCGGGGCCGTCCAGCGCGTAGGGATCGTCAAACACGGTTGTCGCGTCCTCGAACGAAACGCCGTGATCCTTCAGGTTGAGGGCGGCTTTACGCGAATCCCATTCGAACACGGTTAAGTATATACAATATTCGGGCACACGTCAAGGGCACGAGGCGCGTAGACTCGTCCTCATTCGTCATGCTGATCCGCTCGTCGTCGCTCGGTCCGCGTGGTGCAGAGTACGAAGTTGCTGACGACTGGCGGCGCAGACGTGAGACACTCGCGGGCATGGCACCAAAAAAGACGGCGATGAAGACGAAGACGAAAGCTCGGACCGCCAAGGCCACCAAGCCGGCCGCGAAGCGCCGGACCACGACCTGAGCGACCGCGTCCCCTGAAGGACGCCGCAACGGCTAATCCGAGCAACGCACGCAGCGGCCAGTGGGGGAGGTATGTCTCTCGCTGGCCGTTTCTCGTTTTCGTGCACACCTTGTGCACACGCTGAGCTGACGCCTCAGCGCGCTCCCCGGGACATCGCACTGTGGGCGCGGTCCTTTCAAGGCTAAAACCCGGGTTCGAATCCCGGTGGGGACGCCACTTTCCTCAGGGAAATCCTTCCGAACCGACTAACTGCATCCAACGTCAGACGGATGCATCCAGCTTTCGTGCGCACCCTGTTCACACGCGACCGGCGTTGTGTGCACGGCCGAAGACGTGATCCATGTCCAGGCCGAGGTAGGCGGACATCTGGTCGAGCGACGTCCACCCGCCGATGAACTGGACGGTCTTGAGGTCGACCTGATAGTCCCGCAGCATGCGCGTCGCCCCGGTCGCCCGGGTCGCTGTGTGCCACACGATCCCGCCTGACTTCAGCCCCCACGGAATGCCGGCGTAGCGGGCCGCCCGCCGGACTTTCTTCAAGAACAACACGCGCGGATGTCCGCTCTCGACGTAGGCGGCGAAGCGGGCGTGCCAGTGGGGAAAGAAATACCCCTCCGGGGCGAGCGGCATGCGTTTCTTCAGGACCGCCGCCGCGCGCCGCTGCAGCTCCGTCGGTTCCTTCAGCGGGACACTGTGCGGGCCGGTCTTCGTGGTGACGACCAGGCGGTCGCCCCGGTGCGAGCGCCGCTGCAGGTGGAGGAGGTTCTCCTGCCGCAGGAGCGTCCCCACGCCAACCACGTAGAGATCGTGCAGCTCGAGATCGATCCGCTTCAGCGCGGCCAGGAAGGCCGGCTCTTCCTTCGCGGCGATCGTGCGTTTGGCCTCGCCGCGGACGGTCTTCCGTTTCACGCCCGCGAGCGGGGAGTACTCGAGGTGCTCGCCAACGGCGCTCGAGAGGACACCTTTCATGACCGCGAGCTCGCGGCCCACGGTGTTGACGCTCACGCCGGCACCGGTGCGGCTCGTCACGTACTCCTGCCAGCGGGTCGGCGTGCACGCCTCGAGCGCGCACGATCCGAAGAACTTCCGCAGGTGTTTCAGGATCCGGATCTCGCGCGACGCGCTCTTGTGGTGCGCGGTGTGGTGCGTCTCGTGCCACTGCGAATGCGTGAGGAAGGTGATCGCCGGTTGCGTGGAGGGGAGTGCGAAGCGCGCGCGTGCGACGTCGCCTATTAATGATTTATAGGCGGCCTCGGCGAGCTTCTTATTCGCTTTAGTTTGGGCGGGGGTCGCGCCCGTCACGTGGATCTTCAGACTGAGGCGGGTCTTGGTGCCTTCGAGGTGCGCCCACCAAAACGGAGAGTTGGGGCGCGTGTAGATGGACACGTCAGCCGCGCGGACCGATCTCGAACTTCAGGCGGTAGGGGACCGACTGCGCCGTCGCCGCGAGGATCGCCTGCTTCAGGCCCATCAGCAAGCGAGTCATCGACTGCGCCTCCGGGCTCTGATCCCCTGCAGGGAGCCAGGCTTGCCCGCAGTTCAGGCAGCGGTCGATCGGCCCGGCCATCGTGGCGATCTGGACCGTGAAGGCGCCGTTGCAGGTGCCGCACTCGAAACGAATCAGGCCAAGGTCACTGACGTCGATTAGGTGTTGGGTCGTGATGCTCAATGCCATGGCCTCAGTGTACGGAGCGCGTCGCGCGTGCCCTGCAAACGATCCGACTTTCGCTCGTGCTCGGCGCTGCGCAGTCACGCATTACAAAGTCGTCTCTGTCATGCACTTAACGTTCGTGGATCACAGTTCTCGGGCTTGAAGGCGACTAGCTGAACCGCTACGCTGACGCATGCGTCGGCGACCCTACGATTCTTCGTCGACGGCTACTCGCCCTTCGCGGCGCGTGAGGCTTCCGCTGCGCGCTTCCGACCAGCGTGCAATCTGCGAATTAACTCCTCAGTCTCTTCGGGAGTTGGTCGTGCTTTTGCGCGGGCTGCACGCGGCGGAGCGTCGTCGACTGATGTAGCGAGCTTGCCCATCGTGTAGCGGACGGCCTGTCGCAACTTGGGGTCATTGATCGCGGCCCAGAGCCCGAGGATCTCGCGCTGTGACGTAGTGAGCGCATCCTGCCCCGAGCCATACAGTTGTTCGATGAGATCCGCCACTCGCGCCTTGCCGGCCATCCGTAGCACTGTCGACGGATGCGTGTCGGTCTCGCGCGCCAGGTCGAGCAGGTTCTCAACGCTCAACGTTCCGCGTTTCACGCCCCGCGTGAACCCGGATTCGCTCATCGCGATTTTGTCCGCGATGACGCGCATCGTCCCGTAGCGCGTCTTCAGTTCCTTGACCCACACCGCCAAGCTGTCTGCCATTGCGTTCGTGAACGACCTTACCGAACGGTCCGCACAGACCGCCAGATGCGCTTGAGACGGACTAGACCGACAGACCATGTAGACTAAACGGACTTGACAGACTACATGCACTGACCTATAGTCAACTCCACGATTGACACAGCGTCAGTCGAGAAGGGACTCGAAAGCTCAGTGCGCAATCCACTCACCGCAAGTCACCGGCAGCTCGCGGACGCGCTCGAAGAACTTCGACTGGAGCGACGGTTGTCGTATCGGGAGCTTGGCGAGGAAGTCGGTCTGCCCGAGCCCACGATCCGCAAGTTCAGCCAGCACTCCGGCGATCGCGGGTTCTACGAGACGACGGTGTATCCGATTCGGAAGTACTTCGAGAAGCTCGGGAGGCGTGCGTCATGAGCACGAACCACGCCAGATTCGCGATCAACCCCACGCGCGTGCGCCGCATGGCCGATCGTCGCGTCCAGGCGATCGCCCCGCAGGTGGGCTTCGTCTCGCTCGACGAATGCCAACGCATCGCGGACGCGGACGGCCTCTCGCGCAATCTGACGATCGCGAAAGCGGCGGAGTACCTCTGTCGTCAGGGGAAGGACCCGGCCCGGGCCCTGTACTACCTCTTCAAGCAGCACGGCGTGCGGCTGTGGAAGGTGGGGAACACGCACACGGTGCGGAGTGCCGAAGTCGTGTTCCTGCAGCGCAACGGCTGCAGCCTGTTGGAGCACGCCACGAAGTAGGGCGTACAGACGAACGGCCCTGCGGGGATAACGCAAGGCCGTTCTTGTTCCACTCGGTTCGTTAGAGTCCGAATCCATGACCAAAGTAACACGACAGCCGGCCGACGTTCCAGCCGTTCCCGCCCTCAAGGCCCCGCGTTTCTGCGGTCCGTGCGACCGGTGGATGTCCGCGCGTGTGTGCCGGGCCTGCGGCGCGGACACCGACAAAGCGGCGAAGGGAGGGCAGTAGCACGCGTACGTAAAAACGGCCGCGGTTCCTGTTATCAGCAGGCGCCGCGGCCAACCACTCAACACCGACAGTTCATGAGAGGAACCGTCAATGACCACGAAGATGATGCCCCATTCGCCCGCGTCCGCGCTAGTGGGGGCAGATCCCGGGGTGAAGATTCTGCGCACGATCGACGACTCGTCCGACGCCAGCGTCTCGATCTTCGAGCGCCTGGCTCGCGATCCGAGCGTCGACGTCGACAAGTTCGAACGCTTCGTCCAGATGCATGTCGAGGAGCGGGCGCGGCAGGCCGAACAGGCGTTCAACGTCGCCATGACCGCCGCCCAGGCCGACATGCGGCCCGTCGTCGCGGACGCCGACAACCCCCAAACGGGCAGCCGCTACGCGTCCTATGACGCGCTCGACTCCGCCCTGCGGCCCATCTACACCCGCCACGGCTTCGGCCTCTCGTTCGATACCGGCGACAGTCCCCACGAGTTGCACGTCCGCGTGCTCTGCTACGCCACGCACCGCGACGGCGGGAAGCGGACGTACCGCATCGACATGCCCACGGACGGCAAGGGCGCGCGTGGCGGCGACGTCATGACGCGGACGCATGCGACCGGCTCGGGGACGTCCTACGGGCAGCGGTATCTCCTCAAGCTCATTTTCAACGTCGCCATCCGGCGCGACCGTGCGGACGACGATGGCAACCGCGCCGGTACGGCGTCGACGACGACCACGGCCACGCCCGCCGCCACGCCGAAAGACTTCGACGCCTGGTGGCTGCAGATGCGCGCGACGGCCGACAAGGGGCTCACCGTCCTTGAGGCCGCGTGGAACGCCGCGCCGGGCACGTTCAAGAACTACGTGATCGGCCACGAGGCCGCGGCGTGGAAGGACATGAAGGGCCGCGCGGGCACCGTCAAGGTGCCGGGGTCGGCGAGGCGCGTGTCATGAGCGTCACCTTTCTCGACCTCGAGCAGCGGTCGCCCGCATGGTTCCAGGCGCGCTGTGGCCGGCTGACCGGCTCGGTCGCCAAGCACGTGCTGGCCGAGCGCAAGCGGGGCTCGGGCGAGCTCGGCGACCGGATCAAGCTCCGCGCGCGGCTCGTGGCCGAACGGCTCACCGGGCAATCGCACGACGAGGACGCGTTCGTCTCGAATGAGATGCGCCGCGGCATTCGGCTCGAAAGTCAGGCGCTCCTCGCCTACGAGGCGGCGTACGGCGTGATCGTGCGGCCGACCGGGTTCATCCGCCACGACACGCTGATGGTCGGCTGCTCGCTCGACGGCTACATCGGCGCCGACGTCCAGGGCATTGTCGAAGTGAAGTGCCCGAACAGCGACACGCATCTCGGGTACTGGCAGACGGGCGGGCCGGACGAGTATGACGCCCAGGCCGCGCACAACCTGTGGGTCTCAGGCGGCCACTGGTGCGACTTCGTCAGCTACGACGATCGGTATCTCGACCCGGCGATGCAGTTGCTGTGCGTGCGCCGGACACGGGCCGACGTGGACGTCGACACGTACGCCCGCAAGGCGATCGCCTTTCTCGACGAAGTGGACCGCGACGAGCAGGTCATGCGGACGCGCTCGAATCCGCGCGCGGTGTTTCAGCAGATTGTCGGCGCCAGATTGGCGGTGGCGCGATGAGGCGCGCGGCCATGCGGCCCGGCGTCTGGCGCGACGAGGATGCCATCGCTGCCGTGGGCATCGCGCTCGCGATGGCGGCGGCTGAGGACGACGCGTGCGGCAGCTGCGGGCATCCGTACGACCACCACGCCGGACCGTGCGGCGCGTGTGCGTGTGCCGAGTACCTCGATCCGCGCGACGTCGACCTCTCAGCCGCCAAGGAGGTCGCATGAAGCCGGACACCTGGCTCCTCGACTTCTCCGATCCGTCGTGGGCGACGCCGGCGATCCTCGCGCGGGTGGAGCGCCAGGCGCACGCCTTCGACGACACGCCCTGCTCGGACTGCGGGAAGCTGATCCGCCTTGGCGGGACAACCGTCAACGCCACGTACACCGAGTTGCAGGCGCGGTACTGCGATCCGTGTTGGAAGATTCGGAGGGCCTCGTGAGCGGCCGTCCGCGCGATTGCGAGGACCTCGGGTTGTCCGACGACCAATACGCCGCACTCACCGGCTTCACGCATCGGGCGTTCGCCGCGCTCGCGCATCTGCGCGAGTGCTGGTGCAGTGCGGATCCGAATAACCGTGCGGCCGTCGTCGCCAGCATCCGCGCGTTGTTGCAGGGGCATTCGATGGCCCGATATCCGCGGATGTGCGCAACGGTCCTCAAATACGGACTCGACGACCGACTCGGCGAGGACCTCCTCGACGAGATCGGCCTCGACGTGAACCGCGCGATCGATCGGGGATGGACGTCATGAAGGCCCGCATCACCGGCCGCTACATGACCCCGTCAGAACTGTCCCGCCTGATCGAGCAGGACACCAAGGCGGACGCGATCGCCGTGATCGTCAATTGTGACCTCGGCGATCGCAGTGAGCGGGCGTTACGCCTCTGGTGCCGGTTGCATCAGGCGTCAGTCTTGAGAAGCGACCTCACGCGGGTGCGTGCGGCGCGACCTTCATTACTGCTACGTGGCTTGCCTTTGGAGGGGGAGTGACGACCGGGTAACGAACACGCGGCGCCGAGCAGGGTGTGATTCTCAGGTCCCACCTGCCAGGCGCCGCCTCTCTCTACGTCAGCGGACGGCGTCGATCGCGTCCGCCTTCTTCGAGAACACGTCGATGTTTATTGCATGTCGTCAGCCAGCGAGAAGCCGCCGGAGTAAGAAAAATGGCGGTTTTATTGAGTGTGCCATAGCGAGATCGGGCTGGCAATCAGTTGCCACCCTTTATGACCCTCAGGGTTTCCCTGAGGGCACCGGATCGCGCGCGGTGGCCTCGTGACGTACCAGCCGTCGATCGCCGAGCGCATCGCCTGGCTCGGTGGCCTCGTGAGTTGGGAACACCTCCACCGCGTGCGGAAGGTCGCGCCCTTGTGCCGATCGCCGAAAGAGGTGCTTGTCCTCTACGTCCTGGCCGACGAATACCTCGAGGACGAGGACCGCTGGCCGACGCTCGACGAGATCGTCAATCAGTCAGGGCTCGCGCGCAGCTCCGTCGTCAGCGCGATCGACATGCTGGAGGAGGACCTCCTCCTGAAGGTCGATCGCCGGGTCGGTGCGAACAATCGCTACACGTTCACGTTCGAGGCGCAGCTCAGGCTCCGGCCTACGCTCGTGCCCGAGGCGCGGCGCAAACGGGCGATCGGATTCGCGGTCACGAGGCGAAAGCCGATGGCCGGCGCTGATGAAAAGCAGTACGCCCCTGATACTGCTTTGGACGTCGCCGGAAACGAAAAGCAGTACGCCTCTCATACTGCTTTTGAGGAGACGCCAGACCAAAAGCAGTACGGCTCTCATACTGCTTTGGACACCTCCTCCGACGAAAAGCAGTACGCCCCTGATACTGCAAAGCAGTACGTCTCTCGTACTGCTTCCGATTCTTCCCCTTATGTACTCCGATCTTCTTTTCCTACTGCCACCGAGGGTGGCACCGAGACTGCCACGGCTGCGCCGCGGCTGCCCACTCCGTGGGGACGACGAATCACCGACGAAGAGAAACGAGCGAAAGAGGCGAAGCAGCGAAGGCTCGACAAACTTCGCCGACGCGTGGCCGGCCATGCCGTCGGCCTGCTCCTCAAACCCGATCGCGGCGTGGCGCTGATCGGCGAACCCGTCACGACGTACGACACGCTCGTCGCCGCGACGAAGGAGGCCTGCGGCAAGAAGCGCATCGAGGGCTACCACGAGGTGCTCGATGCGATGTGCTTCTCGGTCTGGTGGCGGAAGACGCCGTACGGGAAAGCCGTGATAGCGGGCAACGCCCCGCGGCCGCGCGATCTCGGTAAGGGGCCGCGATGATCCAGCCGCTCCTCTTCGACCCGCCGCCGCCGCTCTCGCACGCGGAACTGGTGACCCGGGCGACCGACTACGTGCGGTCCGCGCTCCGCCTGCGGCCGTGCGTGTCCTGCTGTGGATCCGAGCGGCTCGCGTTCGTCCACCGACGGCCGGCGAAGGGCGATCGCGAGGTGAGTGATCTCGCGCGCCTCGGCGCCGACCTGGTGCGGCTGCGCGAAGAAATGGGGAAGTGCGACGTGATCTGCCGGCGCTGCCTGCTCGCGCGACCACACCCCCAGATGTTGCGCTTCGCACGGCTGAGCCTCGGTCGTAATCGTGGCGAAGGCCAAAAACCGGTGGTTTTGCGGTCGAAAGGGGCATTTCCGCCCAAAAACGCGGCACCTGCACTAACTACTAATTTCAGCAGATTCGCCGAACGGAGACGTTGATGGGACTCACGCGGCAGGCCAAGACGCTCACCAGCGCGCAACTCGACGCGCTCCTCGTGCACGTGGCGGAAGGCCGGAACCCGCGCCGGGACCGGGTCATCGTGCTGCTGTCCTTCCTCGCCGGCTTGCGCGCGAAGGAAGTCTCCGGCGTGCGCTGGCGCATGGTGACCGACGTGGCCGGCGTCGTCGCCACCGCGCTTCGCCTGGAAGACCGCGCCTCGAAAGGGCGATCCGGCCGCGTCATTCCGCTCCACGCGCTGTTGCGCGCGGCGATCGAGGACCTGCACGAGGCGGAGTGGACCGGCCCGGAGGATTTCGTGCTGCGGTTCCGCAAAGGCTCACGCGACGCGATCATCCGATCGGCGGCGGTGCAGGGGCTGTTTCGCACGTGGTACGACGCGCTCGGTTTTCGCGGAGCGTCCTCGCATAGCGGCCGTCGGACGTTCATCACCCAGGCCGCCGCGCACCTCGCGCAGATTCGCGGCGGATCGTTGCGCGACGTGCAGGTGCTCGCCGGCCATGCGAGCCTCGAACTGACGCAGCGGTACATCGACCGCGACGACGACGTACACCGGCAACTCGTGGACCTTGCCTGAAGGGAGGCTGACATGGGTCGGCGCGATGACGTGTTCCACGTGTTGACGGTGATCAGGCGGATCGTCGACGAGACGCCTCCGCCGACTGAGAGCCCAGTCGACGATCCTTTCGGCCTTCAGCCGGGAGGGCAGCACGCACTGGCTCAACTCGAGCGCATCAGGGCTGCCCTCACCGCGGCGGGTATCGTGTCCAGGACCAAGAACCTGGGGGAACAGGCGAGAGCCAACCAGGAAGGGAGCTGACAGTGGCCGTAATCGTCGTGAACAGTCCGGGCAATGAACCATTTGAGGTGCCGCTCACCGACGACCAGGCGGACACGTTTTCCACGCCTCACGACATGGCGACCTGCGACAAACCGGTGTGCGTGGAGACCATGCGGATCATCCGCGAGCGGGAACGGAAACTCCGGAAGCCTCGCGGGTTGACCTATGGCGCCAACCAGGAAGGGAGCTGACAGTGGCAAAGAAGCGGCTGGGACGACCAGCGCGACCAGTAACCCAGCGCGTGGCCGCGAAGACGCGCACGCCCACGAAGAAGCTCGTGATGGACGGGGAAGACTTCATCGCGCAGTTGTCGGCCGGCATCATCGCGGGACTGAAGGCGTCCGTGCAGGAGACGAACGCGCGGCTCCTGGGCATCGAGACGACCCTGCACGAGGTCGGCGCGCGGCTCGGGCAGCTTGAGGCCAACGAGAAAGGGGCGGAGAGTGGAGACTGACCAGGACGCGGCGCCGCCGCCGAAGACCGACAGCCAGATGGTGCGCGAGATCTTCGCGCGGTACTACGGCAAGTTCGAGACGCTCACCCGCGACGCGGCGAATCCGGACTGGCGCGCACAGCTCGCGCTCGATCTCGGATTCTTACTCGGGCTGTGTACTCGGCTGCTCGACGAGCAGGCTGCCGCGAAGGCCCGCGAGGCTCACACGCCGGATGTCTCCCCGTTGGTGAACGACGGGGAGATCCGGTAGACCAATGTTGACCTCCACCCCTGGAGAGGATCCATGAACGACCTTCGCGATCCGAACTGCTCGACCTGTGACGCGTTGTATCAGCAGCTGAACGCGCAGCTGCGGCTCGCGCGTGACGGGCCCGAGCGTGAACACGTCCTGGCCGCGGTCGCCGACTGGTGGGTGCAGCAGAGTCTCGACGAGTTCCACGGCGATCCGCGCCCGCTCATGACGGCCCTGGAGCACGTGTTTCACGACGCGGGCATTCTGATGTCGACGAACATCACGCCGATTCAGGGACAACCCTCATGACCCCTGACGCCCACACCCCCTGTCCCGCCTGCGATATCCGGATCCGCCAGTTGTACGCCGCCGCGCGTGCGGTCGTTGACGCGGATTCGAACGCCCTGATCCCGGCCGGAGTCTTGGGACTCTTGGCGGCGACGGTGCAGCACTGCGCGCACTTGATCGACGCCCACAACAGCAACATGGATCACGCGTTCTCGCCGAACCTAGTGGCGGCACGGGGGCCGATTCCACCGCTCATCGCCGAGGTGCCCACCAAGCCGCTGAACGGATCCGGGGAACTGCACCAGTGCCACGCGTGTGGCTTCGTCACGTCGAACTTGCACGTGCTGGCGGATCACGTGACCAAACAGCATTGGCCGGTGGAACCATGAGCGGTCGCCCCACGACGCCGTATCGCCGACAGCGCGTGATCATCCGACTGCTCAAGCTGATCGTGATCGGCAAGTCGAACCGGTACACGACGCTCCAGGAGCTGGCGAAGGAATGCGGGGCCTGCGAGCGGACGATCCGGCGCGACCTCCAGGCGATGGAGGCGGTGGGCTGCAAGATCCCCTTGTGGCGGATGAATGGGAGTGCCGACGAATGACGAAGAAAGGGTCGACGCGCGTGGACGGGGAGCGGCGCGCGGCGGGACCGGCAGGATCTATCGCAGCGAGCCACGAGGCATTGCCACGGAAGGGAGACGAAGCGTCATGACTGAAGAGACCTTGG
>Ga0193753_10002529_pt1 | contig 14293 bp, 12 predicted proteins | sample H1c2metaG_FD_144925 | JGI IMG/M metagenome (GOLD analysis project Ga0193753, IMG submission 144925) | Soil microbial communities from a riparian zone of the East river system, Colorado, United States - H1c2 | ecosystem: Environmental > Terrestrial > Soil > Riparian zone | place: USA: East... | reverse complement strand
CGCACAGACGTCGTCCCAGAGGTGTGAGGAGGACGATGTCGGGAAGGGTCCAGTCGACGGCATGCCGCATCGCCCGCGCGAATCGGAGCGATTGTTGGGGAAGCGCGCTGAGGGCAAGCCAAACGGTCGCTACATTCCGAGTGCATTGCGGCGTGAGGTCTACGCGCGTGACGGTGGCCAGTGCAGCTTCGTGAGTAAGAACGGCACGAGGTGTTGTTCGCGGCGTGATTTGGAGTTCCATCACGTCGTGCCGTTTGCAAGGGGTGGTGCAATGACGCGGGACAACCTGCGTCTGATGTGCCGACCACACAACGCGTTGTTGGCGGAGCGTGATTACGGTCGTGACTACGTGAAGAGCCGAGTCGCGAAGCGACAAGATCAAACAGAAAAAGCCACACAACAATCGAACCCGGTCTGGACAGGATGCAACCGTGAGTGAGCTCGATTGGCACCACGCGTTCGTGACGGCTCACGGATGCAGGCACATCATGGTCGACCGTTCCTCGAACGCGACCAATCCGAACGGTACGCAACTGGACAGTCTGGACCGGGCGAAACCTGCAAGCAGCGATGACCTTCAAGAGCATTGGTGGTCACGGTCGAGCGATCACGAACGCCACCAATCCGATCAGTGCGCCACAGAACAATTTCACCCGGTCTGGGCCGGGTGAAACAGTCAACCAATCTGTTCCCGTTGCGAGGTTGACCGATCTCGCGGCGCGGGCTGCACATCGAGCGGGCTCTGTGAATCCCAATGAGGCCGCCCCGCGGCCGCGGCACTGCGGCGCGTCTTCTACGACGACGCGATTGGCGGCCACCGTCCTTCCCCTCGCCCCGAACGCATTCGACCGACACGGGCATTACCACGCACGACACCTGCAAATCGTACGGTCCCCGCCACCGATGTCGACGACCCTCCGTCGCTCAACGCAGAGCTCATCAACTCTCGATGTATTCGCGCGGCAGCGAGCGAGCGTCGTTGTTCAAGCGCACGAATCAGCACGCCCACAGGACGATCGAACCCGATCTGGACAGCCTAGATCGGATGAAACCGTCGCCAGCGTTGGGCTACACACGACCCCGCCCGCCTCTACGGCAACGCTCGCTTCAACCATATCTCCACGCCTCGGCCCCAACGTTCACTGCGACGCGCGATTCGCTCGAAGTCTTGCTCCGCATGCTTCGGCGTCGCCGCCTGCGGGCACGTGGTGTCGATCGCGATCGCGATGACTTGCTTGCGATACTGCTCCGGGTCCCCGAGCGGCGCCCGCGGGGCCGGAAACTTTCCCTTGTCCGGCCCGAACCTGGGCGTGGTCAGATCCGAAACCCGGTACAAACCAGTCGCGTAGTCGACACCACAGGCGAGCACAGCGACCAAACGCTCACCCTTCGGCGCGGCCGGGGGAACCTTCGGCAACGCCCCGATATTGTACGCATTCACGCGCTGGCGCTTCTCCGTGTAGCGATGCATGAACTCGAAAAACGCGATGTCGCCGCCGAGGGTGTCGAAGCCTTCGCTGTGGCCATCGAGCCAGACCGCGTGCGAAACCCACATGCTTCGGAGCTTCTTGTAGATGCGATCGGGCGAGCCGAGATCGAGCCAATCGATTCCGTATTGATCACCTTGAACATCCGTGACCGTTCGATGCCCGTAGCCGAGGTGGTCGCGCCGCTCGTGCACTAACACGACTGCGTCTTTCGGCAGCAGGGCACCGATCGCCACTTGATCCTGCTGCACGTCGAAACGGCGCTGAAAGTTGCCGAGATAGCCTTGGCCGAGTAGCTCCATCGGGGCTTTGAGCGCCGCTGCACCGGTCATGCTGTGGGTCGGAATGAAGTACACGTCCGCACCCCAAACCGCCTGCGCACCGATCAACAACACCAAACACGCGCGGGTGACTCCACCGCTGTTGCGCCAAATCAACGTCGCCGTCGCCGCAACCGCTGCAGCCATCCACGGCACGAGCGCTTGCAAGTGTCGATCCTCGTGGTGCACCCAAAACCACGCAAACACTGAGAAGTGCACGCACCCAACGACGTACCAGATCCGCCGCGTGCCCTTCATGAACGGCAGCGCAATCAAGAACAGCGTGAAGAGCGAGCCGAGCACCGGCACGTCACGGTGCATGCTCCACCACCCGTGCGGCTTGAACGCGAACGTGAACGTCGCCGCAATCGCTTCACGCAGGCCCGCGGCGTCGCGCGGCGGCGCCCACAGCATGGTCTTGAAGCCGTACTCGAACGCGTACGCCGCATGCGGCCCCCACGGCCGACTCGCGAAGTGCGCATGCAGATTCGGGTAGAGCGGATCGCCGTACCAAACGATGTTCTTGAGCCAGTGCGGCGTGGTGAGAAGGAAGGTCGTAGCGCCGGCGACCACGCCCGCGATCAGGCGCGTCCGATCGCGATTGCCACGGGCACGCACGCTCTCCCCGGCATCGAGCGCAAAGCGCAATGCGACGAGCAAGATCGGAAACGGCGCCAGAAGCAGTGCCGTAGTTTCCTTCGCGCAAATGGCTGCCGCGATCAGGCTGCCGAGCAGTAACCCTTCGCGCAGCCGCGGCGCTCGCCAATAGCGAAGGCCCACGAGCAAGAGCGGCGTCGCATACACCGCGCCGATGTGGTCGGCGCCAACGCTCAAGTTCGAGTCGTACAAAAACGTGCCGGGAAACAAGAACCGCGCGGCCCAGACCACGGCCGGGTTTGCATGCGGGACCATCCGCCGGACCAGCGCCGGAACCCCAATCAACGTGGTCGACAGAAAGATCACGTACTCGATGTGCGCGCACATCTCGATGCGGTCGAACAACACGCCGCCGCTCGGGTACATGAATCCCCAGACGTACAACAGCGACGTGAAGTGCGGGCTCGCGCCGAGGCTCCAGCCTTCGTCGAAGCGCCGAATGCCGCCGAAGTGGGTGTACTGCTCGGCGATGTACAAGTGCCGCCAGCGCGCGTCGAACGACGAGTTCTGCGCCGCCATCACCGGCAGATAGAGCGCGATCAGCGAAGCGATTCCGAACAGGATCGCGACCCACGCGAGGATCGAGAACTTGCTTACCTGCCGCGACCGAAAGTGAACGAAACCCCGCCGCAGACTTCGAAAGAAACCTCGCCCCCCAAACGCGAGGAACGCGGCCGGCAACGCGAAGAACGTGATCGGGTGGTACAGCCGAAAGAGCCCGAGCACGAACAACACGAGCTGAAACGCGAATATGCCGAGCGCTTGACTGATCGCGAGTTGCTCGAGAAAGGGCAGGGGCCGCGCCAGAACGCGACGCAGGATCGCGTGGCCGCCCGCAGCGCACGAGAGGCACAGCGTGAGCGCCGCGCCCCAATAGCCGGCGTATCGCCAGAACAACCACTCCTTGATCGGGTAGTGGCGCTCGACCGAAGCGAGCAGGATCGCAGTCGCGATCACCAGTGCCGCGCTCACACCAGCGTCGTGTGCGAGTCGTGCGAGCTTGCGGCGGTCTCTAGCCATCGAATCGGAGCATTGATAACTGCCGTCTCCCTCAGGTCAAGCGCAAGTATTTTAGAGTGCTTCCGCGGCGATACGTCACGATTGCCGCTGTCTTGCCAGGTCCTAAAAACGGCGGTATGTGGCCGCGGTGTCAGGCGCGACGACGAACGACGCCGCGACGGACGCATCCGATAGCGGCACGGCAAAACCTGTCCCCCGGCTTCGCGCCGTGAGTCCGGGCCGAAGCGGCCGGTTCACGAACCCCGCGATGGCGTGGCGCGAAGTCGCGCTGGCAGCCGCTGTGCTCGCCATGGCGTTCGCGTCGATCTGGCTGTGCGTGCTGCTCTTTCATCTGCCGGTGGCACAACGCGACGCTTACTTGCTCGCGAATACGCTCGAGCGGGCGCACCGCAAGCGCTGGCTGATCGAGCTCGCGATCGCCGCGATGTTGCCATGTGCATTCGCCCTCGGATCGGTCGCGGTCTGGCGCGAAGCAGCGATCCCATGGCTGCGTGCCGCGGCCGATCGACTGTGCCCGTTCACGCTGGCGTTCAGCTTGCCGATGCTGCTGAGCGCGACGCTCTGGGCCACGCGGCCGCTGCCATTTCTGGTCTGCTTGCTCGGGGTCGTGCTCGGTGCGGAACGCTTGCTCGTGCGCGCGCTGTCGCCGGACCGCACCCCAACCGTCGCCGAAAACGATCTGCGCTGGCCGTCGCACCTGCTTCCGCTCGCGATCGTGATCGCGGCTTCCACTGCGTACGCGCTGTGGGCGAGCCACTACTCGATCATGCGCCACCATCGGCTCGGAAGCTCCGGGTTCGATCTCGGCATCTTCGACAACCTGATGGTCAACGCGCTCGAAGGCCGCCCGTTTTACTCGAGCGTGGCAGTGCCGACCGGCTCGTATCTGTCGAACCACGCCGAGTTCGGCATGTACTTGTTCTTGCCGATCTACGTCCTGCATCCGAGCTCCGAGACCTTGCTCGTGCTGCAGTCGACTTTCATGGGGTTTGCGGCTGTCCCGCTCTACTTCTTTGCGGCGACGCGGCTGTCGCGCACGGCGGCGGCTGCGATCGCGGTCGCGTATCTGTTCTTTGCACCACTGCATGGGCCGAACTTCTTCGACTTCCATTGGATGCCCATGTCCATGCTGTTTTTCTTTTGGCTGTTTCACGCGCTCGCGACGCGCCGGCGGATCACGGTCGCCGTGCTCAGCGTCGTGATCTGTTCGCTGCGTGAAGACGCGCCGTTCGGTTTGATCGCGACCGGGTTGTTTTTGATCGCGACCGGCTACTGGCCGCGGCTCGGAGCCGCGCTCACGTTTTTCTCCGCGGTGTGGTTCGTGATCGTGAAGTTCGCGATCATGCCGCTCGCCGGGCCGTGGTGGTTTTCGGATATCTACCGCGACCTCTTCGCACCAGGCGAAAAGGGCTACGGCAGCGTGGTTCGCACGATCCTCGTGAACCCGAGCTACTTCTTGAAGACGCTGCTCACGGAGCCGAAGCTGATCTACGCGCTACACATGTTGGCGCCGCTCGCGCTCCTACCGCTGCGGCGACCCGCGCTGTGGTTACTCGCGATCCCAGGGTTCGTCGTCACGCTCATGACGACGAGCTACGCGCCGACGACGTCGATCAGCTTTCAGTACACGACACACTTCATCCCGTTCTTGTTCGCGGCGGCCGTGCTCGCGATCGAAATCCGCGGGCGGCGGCTCGGCCCAGCGGCTGCGCGCGCGAGTGTCATCGCGCTGTGTCTCGGCGTGTTGTGTCACAGCTACGTGTTCGGCGCGATCCTGCAGCACCAATCGTTCACGTCGGGCTTCAACCAGCTCTCGTTCGAAATCACGCCGGCCGAGCAGAAGCGCTACGCGGATCTCAAAGCGTTGACCGCGAAGATCCCGCCGCGCGCGAGTGTGGCCGCGACCGAACAAGAAGTTCCGCACGTGTCGAGCCGACCGAACGTGTTCACGCTCAAGATCACGGCAGGCCGCGCAGAATATCTGCTGGTGAATCGCTATCGGGTCGGCGGCGAAGCGCGCAAACACCTCGAAGAAGTGCTGCAAATCCAGCCGTACGACGTCGTCGCGACGCAAGGCGACTTCCTGCTCTTCAGGCGCGGCAAGACATCGGAGGAGGGCAAGCGCGCATTTCGCACGCTGCACGTGAGCCTGCCGCCGAGCGCCCCCGCAAAGAAGCCTTAGACCAGCTCCCGAGTAGGCCTAGCGCTCGATCGGAAGTTTCAGCTCTTCCCAGCCCGGTTCCGTCACGCCGCCGAACGAATCGCGCAGGCCAGCCCAGCCGGCTCGCTGCACGATCACGTTCGAAAACCCTGCGGTTTCGAGCGCTTCCGCAGCTTTGTCGGCGCGGTTCGAGGTGTGACAGCCGACGATTACCTTCGCGTCGGGCCCGACCTCTTTCTCGACGGTCGCGACGAACTGTGGATTCGGTTGTGCCCCCGACGTGCGTTGAAACACCCACGGGACGTTCTTCGCGCCGGCAGGGTGCCCCAACGCGAACTCGGTTTTGGTGCGCACGTCGACGTAGGTGTAGCCCTCGTCGTTCATCAGGCGCAGTGCTTCGGTCGGTGAAATGCGCGACTCGCTCATGGTTCGAAGGATGTACTTTCTGCGACGGCTTTACGCACGAATAAATCTTCGAGCGTCTCCCGGTGCGGCGTCACGGCGAGAACCCGTGCACCGGCATCGAGCGAGAGTTTGAGGAGCTCGGGCACGCCCTCGTCGCCTTCGACCACGGCGAGCGTGATCTGTTCGTCCAAGTCGCGGACCTGTTGTGCGGCTTTATCGAGTTTCGCCCGCAGTTCTCCACTGACGTGGCTCAGCGCGACCTCGACGCGCCGGACTTCGGGCCGGAGCAACTCATTGAGCGCACCGTACGCGACAATCTTACCTTGCCGCACGATCGCGACGCGCTCGCTGAGCATTTCGACGTCGGAGAGCACGTGACTCGTGAGGAGCAGCGTCTTTCCTGCGGCTTTTTGCTCGAGCAGCAGATCGCGGATGTCCTTACGGCCGATCGGATCGAGCCCGCTGAACGGCTCGTCCAAGATCAGTAGCTCCGGCTCGTGCAGCAGGGCCTGACAAAACCCGAGCCGCTGCGTCATGCCTTTGCTGAACCGCCCGATCGGCCGGTCGAGTGCGTGAGCAATCCCGAGCTTGTGCACGAGCGCCTCGGCGCGTCGCCTGCGCAGGGCTTTCGGCATCGACGTCAGTTGCCCGCACAGATCCAAGAACTCGAGCGGCTTCAGGTACGTGTAGATGTAAGGATTTTCAGGCAGGTACCCAAGCCGGCGGCGCGCATCGGGATCGAACGTGCTCGCGCCGAACAGCTTCACTTGCCCGTGGGTCGGGAAGATCAGCTGCAGCATCATCTTGATCGAGGTGGTTTTGCCGGCGCCGTTCGGCCCGATGAAGCCGAAGATCTCGCCGCGCCGAACCTCGAAGCTCACGCCGCGCACGGCTTCGACGCGCTTGCGCAAGAAGCCCAAGTGGAACGTCTTGCGCAGATCCGCGACTTCGAGCACCACCTCGGCCGCCATACCGTTCGCCTCGCCGACCCTACGCTACCACGGCGCGCACGGCATCGATCACTTTCGACTGGTCCTCGGTGGAGAGGCCGGGCCAGAGCGGCAGCGCGATGCCACGTTCTGCGAGCGCGATCGAGTTCGGGAAGCTCTGTCCGAGCTCACGCGCCTCGTGCGCTTCGCTCACGAACTGTGGCAGCGTGTGCAATGCGTAGCTGAGCTTGCCCGCCTCGATGTCGAGCGCACGCAAGGCTTGCAGCGCTTGCTCGCGGTCGCGACCTTCGGGCAAGAGCACTCCGAACGTCTGGTAGTTCGGCCGCGCGCCCGCCGCTGGCCGCTGCATCTGCACGAGGCCTTCGAGCGCGCTGGTGTAGCGCGCTGCGAGCTCCGTGCGCGCTTCGACCATGCCTGACAAGCGCGAGAGTTGAACGACGCCCATGGCTGCGGCGATGTCGGACAGGCGGTAGTTGCCCGAGGCGCGCCCGAACGTGCCGGGAGATGACTGGCCGTGGTTGCGAAGCTCGCGCAGACACTCCGCCAGCTCCGGGTCGTCGGTGAGGCACATGCCGCCTTCGCCCGTCGTGACGACTTTTCGCGGATGAAAGCTGAGGCACGCAATCACACCGAGGCCGCCGCACGGTTCCTGGCCGGTGTGACTGCCCAAGCTGCACGCCGCGTCGACGAGAATCGGTACGTCGGGCAAGAGCTCCTGAAGCTCGCGTACGCGCGCAGGCAAGCCGAACTGATCGATTACGATCGCGGCGCGAAGACCGCGCAAAGTCGGCGGAGGAAGGCTGCGAAGGCTGCTCGGGCTGATGTTCCACTCGTGACGGTCGACATCGACGAGCACGGGCGTCGCGTGCAAGTCGAGCACTGCGTGCGCCGGGCTCGGCCACGTGAGATCGGGAACGAGCACGCGATCACCCGGCCCGATCAACAGCGCTTCGAGTGCGACGCGCAGCGCTGCTGTCCCGTTGCACACCGCGATGGCATGCCGGCGTCCAGTGCGCTCCGCGATCAGCGCTTCGAATTCAGCCACGCGTGCACCCTGTACGAGCCGGCCCGTTTCGAGCACGGACGCGATCGCGGTCGCTTCTTCGGTGCCGAGAACGGGTCGTGACAACGGAATCATGCAAATCAGCTTACGCGAGCATCGTGCGCGGAAGAATCGTTTCCAGATATCGCCGTCGGTGCGGCTCCGCAGATTGCGCCGGAATCGCACAACGCATCCAGTCGGTTCACCCCGCGGGAAGTCACTGGCTCTCGAACCTTTGCGTGTGCGACGATGAGGGGACTCGAGAAAATGCTTCTCATCATGAGGCTCTTCCCATCTGAGTCGATGAAGCGCATCGGCTGTTCAATCTGTTCGCCGGCGATCGCATGACGATAGGCATCGTGATGTCCGGTGGCGGTGCTCGCGGCTCTTACGAAGTCGGGGTCCTCACCTATCTTTACGGCGAATTCACTCGCCACTTCGGGCGGGCGCCCGCGTTCGACGTGATCAGCGGGACGAGCGTCGGCGCGGTCAACGGGACCGCGCTCGCGGCCACCGCCAACGACCCAGTCGCGGGCATGCGGTTGCTCGCGAATGTGTGGCTCGAGCAGGCGCTGTCGGACGTCATGCGACTCGACTTGCGGCAGCTCCCGCGGCTGTACCGACTTTGGCTCGGGGGCGGGATGCCTTCCGGCCTGTTCGACTCGAGGCCGCTCGCCCGGCTGATCAGCTACCGGATCCCGTGGCGCCAGCTCGCGCGCAACCTTCGAAGCAATCGAGTTCAAGCGCTGACCGTCAGCGCCACGAACGTCCGGACCGGTCGGTCGACGCTCTACGTCGATCGCGCCAAGGGCGTCGATCTTCCGCGTGGAGGCACCCGCATCGGCGTGCTCGCGACCCACATCTTGCCGCAGCACGTGCTCGCCTCGGCTGCGATGCCGCTCGTCTTCCCGCCGGTTCGTATCGGTAATGACTACTACTGCGACGGTGGTATCCGGCTCAATACGCCGACGGCGCCCGCGATCCAGATGGGCGTAGACCGCATGTTCGTGATCGGCGTGACGACGCCGCGCCGCGAGACGAGCATCCCGCTCGGCCATATGCCCGGCGCATCGTTTCTTCTAGGCAAGGCACTCGACGCTCTGATGCTCGATCACATCGAGCACGACTTGGAGGAGCTCCGGCTGGTCAACGAGATCTTGTCCGACGCCTACGAAGCGGGCGGTCCCGATTTCCCGGCGCGCATGCATGGCGTCGCGGCGACGCACGGTCGTCCGGCGCGCCGGCGCATTCAAACCTTCGTGATACATCCGAGCATGGATATCGGGCTCTTGGCATCCCAACATCTACGCAACCATCGCCCGCGACTCAGCCGTTTGCTCGGTCACACCGCGCTGCGTTTGCTCGACGTGGGTGAAGGCGCAGATGCGGACCTTGCGAGCTACGTGATGTTCGATGGCGACTTCGCTCGAGCGCTGATTGACTTAGGTCAGCGCGATGCAGCTAGGCATCGGGATGAACTTGCAGAGTTTCTGTTTTCTGACCCAGGGTCGCAGTGAAATCAGGATCTTCGGACGCTTAACCACGAGCAAGCACCCCGCTGGGGATCTGATGTGGATGAGCACGTGCAACCCACCGAAACAGATACAGAATTCGCAAGTCAAGAACGGTGGATAGTATCATTTGCCTGCTCGCTTACAGGATCGCACAGCGCCGCATGATTCGTTTGCGTTGCAGGAAATGCATGCGTTCGTAACTTCCGTCCGCTCATACGCGCCTCCGACGGCTCCCAAAACGGGTAGGGACGCACCCGGTCAGCGCAGGTCGTGCAGTTCTAGTGAAGTAGCAAGTGAGGGCCCGATGAGTCACACGAGTGCTACGTCACTGGGAGTATCACCGCTCGATCGAGCGCACGCCGCGCGCCTCGCCGGAGCCCTCGAAACAGCGCTGCAGCTGGCAGCTTCAATCTTGACTGCGGCACCCGCCGACGCTGGCGCGGCTTGGCTCGTCGCTCGACTGCTCGCAGATGGCAATCGCCTACCGCCCGCGAGGATCGCCGCGACCGAGCTCGTATCGCGCTTCGTACGTCGAGGCGATCTGCCGTCCGCGTGTCTCTGCGCGCACCTAGTCGGCGACGCGGGGGGCGCCGCCGCGCCGCTCCTAGCCGCCATCGCAAAGGTGTTCGGGCGTGGTAGCTCGCGTCTCGGTGCGGTTTCACCCGCGCCACCTCCACTGCCGCACGAGCTCGAGGCGGCGCCGTTCTTTGCGAACCTCTCCGGTGCCGCGCTCTACGACGCCGCCGAACAGACGCTGGCGCGTGCGCTCGCCCAGAAGGACCCGCTCGCGGATGGTCCGGTCCCGCGCTTGCCGCTGTTCAGCGAGCTCGCGCCGCCGGTGCTGCACAAGCTCCTGCAGGCGTTTCAGCTCCGCGAGTTCGCGAAGGGTGGTTTCGTCGTGTGCCAGGGCGAGGAGGGCCTCGACGCGTTCCTGCTCGCCCGGGGCGTGCTCAACGTGGTTCGCGAGCGGGACGAGGGTTCAGTCGTGCTGGCGGTGCTCGGTCCAGGCGCGCTCTTTGGAGAGATGTCGCTCGTGAGCAACGCGCCGCGGGCGGCTTCGGTCGTCGCGGTCGAGCCGGCCCACGTGTTCGCAGCGCCCCGCCAGGCCATCGAGGCACTCTCGGCCAAGGAGCCCACGATCGGCCGCACCCTCGGCGAGTTCTGCCACCAGCGCATGATCTCGAACCTGCTGCGGCACTCGAGCATCCTGTCCGCGGTCGAGCCGGCCCGTCGCGCAGAGCTCATCGGCCACTTCACGCCTCGCACGTTCCAGCTGGGCGCAGTCCTGGTTCGGCAGGACGAGGAAGCGGGGCGCCTGTTCTTGATCGCGAGTGGTGGGGTCGAGGTGCGCCGCACCGACGTCGACGGAGACAAAGTCGTGCTCGCCCAGCTCGGCCCCGGCGACGTCGTAGGTGAGATTTCACTCGTGTTGCGGCGCCCCGCGACGGCGGACGTCGTAGCGGTTCACACGACGGTCGCGCTGGAGCTCACGAGCGAGCAATTTCAGGAGGCGATTCGTGAGTATCCGGGCTTACTTCAAGAGCTCTATGACCTCGCGATCAAGCGCGACGATGAGACCCGCTCCGTGGTAGCTCAAGCGGCTGTCGATGTTTCCGACACTGTGCTGCTTTGAACTTACAGTTGGGTTATCGTTCCACCCCCTACAGGCTCGCTGTTGAATGAGAGCCCAGCACTGGGCAACACATAGGCTGTGCTTGCGCGGGGAAAAGCAGAAGCCGCCATGCTTGACTTCGCCGTAGCTCGTCCGGGACCGACCCATGCTCGTTTCGCCTTCGGCGGCGTGGCATTCGAGGTCGAAGCGGGCGAGGGCGTGGGCTGGCGGCTCTGGCCGGAGTTTGCGAGGCACGTTTGCGACCCCGACAGGTTCCCGGTCGTGGCACGCGTTCAGTGCTCGGTCGCGATCGACGCCAGTTTGCCCGGCGTCGCGAGTCCGTCGCGTGCGTTCACGGTCGAACGGCGAGGGGACGCACCCGAGACCACCGTCGTCGCGTCTCGGGACCTGTGCGCCGAGCTCGAGGCCGATGGCCCGGGTCGCTACATCGCGAGCGTCCGCATTCCACCGCTGCGCCCGGACGACACCGATCCTCAAGGTCCGGATGCCGTCGTGTTGGGGCTGGCTGCGGCGATTCTCGAGCGCGAGGGCGGGATCAGCCTGCATGCCGCGGCGATCGAGCTGGATGGGCATGCCGTGTTGTTCGTCGGGCCGAGCGGTGCCGGGAAGTCGACGGCCGCGCGGCTCTCAGTCGGCTGCCGCAGCTTCGCGTTCGATCGCGTGAACGTCGCGCCTGATAACACGCGCTCGGGTGGCTACGTCGCTTGGAGTCTGCCCGGCGGTTCGCGCATCGCCGTGCCCCAGAGTGCGCATCGCCGGCTGCCGTTGGCCGCGATCCTGCGCGTGCGCCAAGCTCATCCCCACGCCGCCCCCCGGGTCGAGAGGCTGTCGGCGGCGAAGGCGCTGTTCGCGGTGCGCGAGTCGATGTGGCTCAGCGACTTGAGCCCGACGGCGGAAGAAAACCGGATCGACGCGGCTGCGCTCCTTCGAGCCCGCATTCCCGTCGGAGAGATTCACACTGTGCTCGGGCACTCGCACACGGCGCTGCTGTCGAGCTTCGCGTTCGAGCGCGCGGGTGGGATTGCGGAGCCGGAGCCACAGCTAGAAGCGTGCGATGGGTGTGCGCCATGAGCGCCGCCCCTCAGCCCGGCTTGCCATGTCGCTCCGAACGCACGGCCTTTCGTGTGGTCGGCGGAGAAGCGCTCGTGATGGTGGTCGATCGCAAAGAACTGCATCGGCTGAACGACGTCGGTTCGCGAGTGTTCGAGTTGTGTGACGGTCGGACGACCGTCGACGCGATCGTCGAGTCGATCGTGCGCGAGTTCGCGGTCGATGTCCCCACCGCGCGTGCCGACGTGGAGCACTTCATCCGCGAGCTCGCAGCCACAGGCGCCATCTTGTTCGAGGGGGACGCGTGAGCGCGAACGGGGAGCACGTCGAGACGCCGCCGCGTCCGATGGGCAACGCGCGCGCCATGCTCGCGAGGCTTGCGGAGAAGTGGAAGTCGCCACTTTCCGCCGGCATCGAGGTCAGTGATCGCTGCAACGAGGTTTGCGTGCACTGCTATCAGGAGCAGGGGCGCAAAGGCGAGATGACGACGGCGCAGCTGTTCGGGCTGATGGACGAGCTCGCGAGCATGGGTGTGCTGCTGCTCACGATCTCGGGCGGTGAAGCGACGCTGCGCAAGGATTTTCTGGAGCTCGTCGGCTACGCGCGTCACAAGGGCTTCGCCGTGCGTATCTTCACGAACGGGTTGACGATGAGCCGCGAATTGGCGGCCGCGTTGGCTGGGCTTGCCGTGCAGAACGTCGAAATCAGCTTGTACTCGACGCGTTCAGAGACGCACGACTTCATGACGGGCGTGCCCGGATCGTTCGAGAAGACGGTCGCGGGTGTCCGGAACCTGGTCGAATTCGGAGTTTCAGTCACGGTGAAGACGCCGGTGATGACGATCAACGAGTCCGAGCTCGACGAGTACGCTGCGTTTGCGGCGAGCTTGGGTGCTGCGCATGCGCTCGACCTCGGTGAGTTGGTGCCGCGTGAAGGTGGCAGCCGCGCGCCCGAGTTGTTCCAAATCAAGACCGAGACGCGCGCTGCGATATTGCGCGCACTCAGCAAGTCGGACGTGACGCCAGCACGGCCGTTGACCCAAGCGCCGTGCAGCGCCGCGGAATCGATCATCATCGAGCCGAACGGCGAGCTTCGGCCGTGCACGAGCCTCGAATTCGATCTCGGGCACGCGCTCGAGGACGGCATCGCGGCCGCCTATCACTCGAACGAGCGAGCGCTGGCGATCCGCCAGTTGACGTGGTTGAACCTGCACGGCTGTCGCGAGTGCGCGCTGCGCGTGTACTGCTCGCATTGTTATGCGAATGCGCTCGCACAGACCGGTGATGCGCTCGGTCCGTATCCCGGCGCCTGCGAGTCGGCAGTCAGCGTGTACGAGGCGCGAACCGGGCGAACGCTCGAGCTCGCGCGGCAGGCCGGGCCGTTCCGTGAGATCGGCGAGGGCGTGTTCGAGAACATTCCCGACGTAGTCACGTCGGAGGACGACGCACTCGCGGCGCGGTTGGGTTGGACGCGGCGTGTCGGTGGTCCGATCGCGGATCCCAAACTGCGAGCGCTGCCGGGTGATCTCGTTCAGATTCGGAGACCGGGGCGTAAGAAATCGCAGCTGGTCCGCATCCCTACGACTGCGAGTAACGTCCCCGCTGAATCGCCGGCGGCGTTCGGCAGAGAACTGAATAGCACCGTGGAAGTCGCGCGGGAGAACACTTAGAGCGAAGGCCGCTCGGACGCGAGCGAACGGAGGCATGAGCATGACTTGGCACCTCGGGGCGCAACACCGCGCATGGGCCGTGATCGTCGCAGCGCTGTGGGTAACCGCCTGCGGTTCGAGCGGGAGCAAACGCGCGCAAATCGAGCTTCTGGCGCCCGAGGACATGGCGGAGCTCACGATCGAAGACGATCAGGATCCGGATCTGCCTGGCGTGCAATACGAAGTGCGCGCGCAGACGAAGAACATCCGGGCGAAGACCGTGATGTTGTTGATCGTCCCCGGCGAGACCAACTCGGCAACGTTCACCGAGGTCGATGAAGACGGCCTAGCGATCTTCGAGAAGGCCACGCTGCCGCCGGGCGCGCACACGTTCCACATCAACACT
>Ga0193753_10002528_pt1 | contig 14298 bp, 12 predicted proteins | sample H1c2metaG_FD_144925 | JGI IMG/M metagenome (GOLD analysis project Ga0193753, IMG submission 144925) | Soil microbial communities from a riparian zone of the East river system, Colorado, United States - H1c2 | ecosystem: Environmental > Terrestrial > Soil > Riparian zone | place: USA: East... | reverse complement strand
AAACAACAATTGCTGGCTGGCCTCCTGCATGGTCATGCCGGCAAACTTAAATGATTTTCGTTTCCTTAATTTTATCACCCCATGTCACCAGAAGAACTATACATGAACCGTTGTCTGCAGCTGGCCCGGCTGGGAGCGGGAGCTGTGCTGCCCAATCCGATGGTGGGGGCAGTGCTGGTACATGACAACCGGATCATCGGCGAGGGTTATCATAAATTATATGGAGGGCCTCATGCGGAACCAAATTGTATCAACTCTGTTCCCGCATCATTGCAGCACCTGATTTCGTCTTCCACTCTATATGTCTCGCTCGAGCCCTGTTCGCACTTTGGGAAAACGCCGCCCTGTGCCGACCTGATCATCCGGTTTCGGATACCCAGGGTAGTTATTGGCTGCCGCGATATTTTCGACAAAGTAAACGGAAGGGGCATTGAAAAACTCATTGCGGCAGGTGTGGACGTTCGTACCGGTGTGCTTGAAGGAAAATGCCGGGATCAGAATAAAAGGTTTTTTACACTCCATGGAAAAAAGAGACCCTATGTTGTACTGAAGTGGGCGGAAACGGGAAACGGTAAAATTGGATACTCCGGAACAAATCGTTTGCGCATCACCGGCAGTCTCACCGATATGAACGTGCATAAATGGAGGAGCGAGGAAGGCGCCATCATGGTAGGTACAACAACCGCGAGGCACGACAATCCCCGGCTTACAAACAGGCACTGGTATGGACGCTCACCCATAAGAGTGGTGATTGACAAAAAACTTAGCCTTCCGTCCGACCTTCATTTATTTGACCAGAAGATCAATACGATTATTTACAATTCGCTGCGAAATGCGGAAGATGACCTGAACAGTTATCAGCAGACCGACCTTACTGAAAATGGCCTCAATGAAATACTCGAAAACCTGGCATCCAGAAATATTTCCAGCGTGATGGTTGAGGGCGGGGCCCGGCTGACGCAGTCTTTTATTGATAGCGGTTACTGGGACGAGGCAAGAATTATCACGAATGAATCCATGATCGTGGACGCGGGAGTAGCGGCTCCCAAATTAAAAGATCACGTGTTTATAAAAGAAGAAAGTTCCGGACAAGAGAAGATCAGGTATTATCGCCACCTTCAAAACGCGGGTTGACAGTTAATTCATTTAAGCCGGCACCATACAGATAAAAACCTTTGCCGCTCTTTTTTCCGAGCTCCCCCGCCTGCACCATGGTCACGAGTAAAGGAGCAGCGATATAATGGGGTTTGCCCAGGCCCTCGTGCAATACATTGAGGATTGCCAGGCACACATCCAGACCGATAAAATCAGCAAGCTGCAGCGGGCCCATCGGGTGGGCCATGCCCAGTTTCATGATCGTGTCTATTTCCCTCACGCCGGCCACACCGTCCTGAAGTGCAGTGATGGATTCATTAAGCATGGGCATCAGTATCCTGTTCGCGATAAAGCCCGGATAGTCGTTCACCACACAGGGGATCTTATCCATTTTTCTGCTCAGTGATACAATTTCATCGGTTACTTCGGGATCCGTATGCCTGCCCCTGATCACCTCCACCAGTTTCATCACAGGCACGGGGTTCATAAAATGCATGCCTATTACGCGCGATGGCCTGCCTGTTACAGCAGCCAACGAGGCAATGGAGATAGAAGAAGTGTTGGTAGCGAGGATGCAGGAAGCAGCTGCCTGCTGATCAAGCTGACGGAATATGCTTTTCTTGATATCCTCATTTTCAGTTGCGGCCTCTATTATCAAATCCACTCCTGAAATACCCGTGGTAAGTTCAGTCGTTGGAGCAATCAGATTAAGTGTGTTCTTTTTTTGTTCCGCTGTAATTGTGCCTTTGGCTACCTGCCGCTCAAGGTTGGCAGCAATGGTATCCACCGCCTGCCTTGTTTTCGAGGAGTCAACATCTACCAGGTTAACGGTGAATCCATGGAGAGCAAAAAGATGGGCGATGCCATTGCCCATGGTACCTGCCCCGATAACCGCCACTTTGCTGATCATGAGTGAAGATCAATCTTTTTTCCGTTTGTAATCCCCTCTTTTCCAGGCCTTGATGAATTCATTCCAGGCAAAGGGGTTGAATATGTTCTGCGGTGGGGCCTGCCCCGCATAATATTGTCTGGTGGCTACATTCCTCAGGTTCAGGTTGGCCGCCTCCCGGCCGTCGCGAGGCAGACTCTGTTCAAGGATACGTCTTTTCGAGGCGTCGGTGTTCTGCCGGGCGATCTCATACAAATCAGCCGGAATATTGGCATTGACAAAGTCGCGCTCGAACTGCTCCTTGGTAGGCCTGGCGTGTATGATGGTCATAGGTAGATAAACTGTGTCGGTCACAAGCAACTGGATCATGCTGTACTGATTGCCCTCAATATTTCGGGGAATATCTACGAGTTTGGGCTTATAGCCGACGGAAGTAAACTGGATCTGGTCGCCTTTCATGACAACAATGGAGAAAACGCCCTGCTCATTACTAAGAGTACCTCTGTTTTGTCCCCTGACCATCACGGACACTGAAGGCACACCCTGGAGACTGTCGGCCGTCATTACCACACCGTAAAGCTGCACAACCGAATCTTTTAGTTTTTCAAATTGGGCTGAAACGGAAAAAGGCAGAACAATCAACAGAACCAGGCCGGGTATAACTCTTTTCATTGGCTTCAAACCTACGTTTTTTTGTTTAATGAGTTTGGAGGCCAAACAAAATTTTAACACTCAGTACGGGGACCTGAAAATAGAAGGGAATAACCCGATTCAATCTTTAATTTTGTAGCCTTATCCATTTGGGAATTAAAGCTGAAATATGACAGAGGAGAAAGTACTGGAAGCATTGAGCAATGTGCAGGAGCCCGACCTGGGTAAGGATCTTGTGACACTGAACATGGTAAGTGACATCAGGATTAATGGTAACAACGTGGCGTTCACGGTGATGCTTACCACTCCCGCTTGTCCATTGAAGGACCTGATCAGGAATGCCTGCATAAATGCGGTGAAACTGCTAGTCAATCCCGATGCGGTTGTCTTTGTCAACTTCGGATCGCAGACCAGTTCGAACCGGAAGGATCCGCACACGGTGTTACCGAATGTGAAGAACATTATTGCTGTTGTCAGTGGCAAGGGAGGGGTGGGCAAAAGTACTGTGGCTGCAAACCTTGCATTAAGTTTTGCCCAGGATGGAGCGCGGGTAGGTTTGATGGATGCCGACATATACGGACCCAGCCTGCCAATTATGTTTGGTGTACGTGGACAGCGGCCGATGATGCGCGACAATGGAGCGAAAGGCATCATCGTTCCCCTTGAAAAATTTGGTATCAAGCTGATGAGCATTGGTTTGCTCGTCGACGATAAAAGCGCAGTCGTTTGGCGGGGACCGATGGCCAGCAGCGCCATCAGGCAATTTGTGACCGAAGTGGACTGGGGCGATCTTGATTACCTTATCATCGACATGCCACCGGGCACCGGCGACATACATCTGACTTTGATGCAAACAGTGCCTGTTACCGGCATTGTAGTGGTTACCACACCACAGGATGTGGCGCTGGCCGATGCCAAGAAAGCCATTGCCATGTTTGGGCAGGCCCAGCTCAAGGTTCCCATCATTGGTCTTGTTGAAAATATGAGCTATTTCGTACTGCCTGGGATGACCGATGAGCCGGCCAACCGTCAGTATATTTTTGGCAGGGAAGGGGGCAGGAAACTGGCGGAAGAATATGACATTCCTTATCTCGGATTTATCCCACTGATCCAGGCTATCCGCGAAGGCGGCGACGCGGGTGTTCCTGCAATGGCCGGCGAAGCCGAAGGACCAAAGAATGCATTCCTGAATTTCGCGGGCACCACTGCCCGTAGTATCGCCATGAGAAATGCAAACATGACGAGTGAGAGAACAGCCGAAGTAGTGGAATTATAAATTTCTTACCCGGGAAAAAATGACCAGACAGGAATTAATTCAGGCAATCACAAAGCAGGAAACCTATCTCTGCGTTGGATTGGATTCGGATATTGAAAAGATTCCCGGGCACATGAGAATGCAGCACGATGCGCAGTTTGAATTCAACAAACAAATCATCGACAGTACCCTGGAGCATTGTGTTGCCTACAAGATCAACACGGCTTTTTATGAGTCCCAGGGAAGTAAAGGCTGGGAATCCCTGGAGAAGACGGTCAACTACATTCCTTCTACCCATTTTACCATTGCCGACGCCAAACGCGGCGACATTGGAAACACTGCCACCCAATATGCCAGGGCTTTCTTCGAAACGATGAATTTTGATTCTATAACGGTGGCCCCCTACATGGGCGCAGACAGCGTTCGTCCCTTTCTTGCTTACCCCGGGAAATGGGCGATCGTTCTGGCCCTGACTTCAAACAGGGGAGCTGAGGATTTTGAACTTCTGCATACTTTATCAGGTCCCCTGTACGGGAGGGTGCTGGAAAAAACTGCCGGCTGGGGAACAATTGAAAACCTGATGTTCGTTGTGGGCGCCACCCAGCCCGCCATGCTCGCGGAGATCAGGAAAAATTATCCATCACATTTCTTCCTGGTGCCGGGTGTTGGCGCCCAGGGAGGTGACCTGGAAAAATTATCCGAAGCAGGCCTTACTGAGGATGGCGGCCTACTCGTAAATGCCAGCCGGGCGATCATCTTTGCTTCCGATGGTCCGGATTTTGCGCGGGCCGCCCGTGACCGTGCCAAACAATATCATCGGGAAATGCAGCGTTATTGGGATCGTCAGCAGTCCAGATTTTAATATAATCAGTACTTGTTTTGGTTCGATTTTTGTTCAGTTCTGACTGCCGTTCATAAAAACCGTGTCCGGATTTGGTTTCGCCTGTATGTTATCCCCTGAAAAGTGTTCCACGACATTTTTTAACCCTATTTGCCACCCCGAATAACCTTTTTAGCATGAAATTTTTGACTTATGTATTTCTGTGTGCAGGAATACTCACCTCTGCCGCTAAGGCACAGACAGTAACCACCATTGCAGCATTACGTTCATCCGGCGGCGCCTCTTCTTTGCCCCCCAATTCCGCCTGGTTCGTTACAGACGCCGGCAGACAGGGAGTTTTCGTTCTGGACACCAGGGATATCGTTAGTCCCGACAACGGAGGAACTATCATTGTCGGTGGCTCCAAAAGATTCAGAAGGGTTTACACTGGTCCGATCGACGGCAGATGGTTCGGTATGATAGGTGATTACAACGGACCTGTCGGCACGGACAATGCCGCCGCACTCAGGGCAGCCCTTGCAGCCGCCAAAACCAATGAGACAGTATTGATCCCTGAGGGACAGTATCTTTTCAGGAGCACCATCGTGATGCCCTTGACCACTGTTAAAAAGGTCAGGCTTGAGATCAGGGGTCATGTATTCTTTAACAGGGTCACAGGTTTTGTGATCGAGGGTCAGGACCAGGAATTCAGGGCCTATGGCATGATATGCGGTTTGAATACAGGGGCTACTACCGAAGCCGCATATAATGCCTATACCGGTGAAGGGCTCTACCTTAAAAATGTTGTCCAGAGCCATATCGAGGTAAATGAGGTCAAGGACTTCAAGACCGGCATCCACATGTCAGGCGACAGAAGCGGTGGTATTTCGGTTGGCTGCCAGTTCAACCAGATCTGGTTTAATGCTATCCATCACAATCATACACAGATCCGGATAACAACTAAAGGCGCTTCTTCCAATGGAAACTGGAACAATGAGTCCAATTGGTATGGTGGTCAGATCGGCCGTGGGAGCCCGGGAGTAACCTATGGAGCTGGTGGTTGGTATGGAGTTGTCTTCAACAAAGAGCCAGGCAGTAATGCGCTCGATCCAATGAACGGTCATAATTTTTATAATGTTGGTTTCGAAGGGCTGGAAAGAGCGTTGGTGATGAATAATGCCGAATACAATAACTTCTTTGGAGGTGGATTTGAGGTTGAAGGCAGCCGTTATGGTTTCGACCTGGATCCAGTCACCGCCGTGGGCAACAGATTCATTGGCGTCACCGCCCTCGATGAAAAACAATTCGTAAGTGGCAGACTGGGTGTTGGTACCCTCATACAGGGTGTTGCACTCTGGGGTGGTGCAAGCACAAGCAAGGCCTACATGGGTTACAATGCAGTCAATTCAGTCACTCCAAATAAATTACTGGTGACCACTAATATTTATAGTCATACCAACTTTCTGGTTAACAAAATACATGACCTGATCAGCCAGACGGGACAATACCCGACCGTTCAGGCGATGATGTATCGGATAAACGGGGTGATTCGATCGGTTCCTTTCAAGAAAACATTCTTCCATGTAAAGGCCGCTACTGCGGGCAGTCCGTTGGTACTGCCGGCGAATATCGGTTTGGTGCGGGTGGAAGCCAACCAGGCGAAGGTTTTTAAGATCGACGCAGGAGACCTAGCTCTTTATGGTGAAGAATTCCTTGTTGAATATCTTAGTCCTCAATATCCCATCAGCTTTGTCAGATCCGACAACTCAGCAGTGCTGATCGCGTCTACCGCTTTTCCTTCTGGTGGAACCTATCGCTGCCTTTGGGCCGATGGACAGTACAAGATCTCCAAGATCGGCGATGAATACCTGCCGGGCGTCCAGGGCGGCGCGGCATTTACCGTGCAGCCGGGTACCAAGATCCTTTATGTCAACTATCCCTGGGGTAATGCCGTAACCACACTTCCGGCCGCCGCTGCATGGCCGGGCCGAGAGATAACCATCAAAAACATGGTGGCTGGCAAAACTGTACAGGTTGTAGGGGTATCCGCAAGCGATGAAGCGCTGATGCAGGGAAGGGGCGCCATGACCGTGAAAAGTGACGGAGTGACCTGGAACATCATCAGTATGTACCGGCGAGGCACAACCTACTAAGGAATCCCTATTTTTGTGAACATGGCTGCACGTACAGACCAATTCACAGCACCCGATTATTTTTGTACCGATGATCTCCTGACAGAAGAACATAAGCTGATCAGGCAATCTGTTCGTGATTTTGTCAGGAAGGAAGTCTCCCCCCTGATAGAAGACTATGCCCAGCGCGCAGCATTCCCCGAACACCTGGTGAAGAAGATGGGCGAACTCGGCTGTTTCGGTCCTACTATTCCGGTTGAATATGGCGGTGGTGGCCTCGACCACATCAGCTATGGATTGATGATGCAGGAACTGGAGCGCGGTGACAGCGGGATCAGGTCAACCGCTTCAGTACAGGGCTCATTGGTCATGTATCCCATTCATGCATTCGGCTCTGAAAATCAAAAACAGAAATATCTTCCAAAGCTTGCCTCCGGCGAATGGCTCGGTTGCTTTGGGTTAACCGAACCCGACCACGGGTCAGATCCGGCGTCGATGACGTCCAGGTTTACTGATGAAGGTGATCACCTCATTCTGAATGGAGCCAAAACATGGATCAGTAATGCGCCCTATTCACAAGTAGCCGTTGTCTGGGCGAAAGGGCCCGACGATGAAGTGCGGGGTTTAATAGTTGAAAAAGGCAGTCCTGGTTTTCAGACACCGGAGATCCATGGCAAATGGAGCCTTAGGGCAAGCGCAACCGGTGAACTGGTTTTCGACAATGTCAAAGTTCCCAAAGAAAACCTGCTTCCCGGAGTAAAAGGAATGAAGGGCCCATTAAGTTGTCTCACCAAGGCGAGGTTTGGAATTGCCTGGGGAGCACTGGGCGCCGCAATGGATTGCTATGACACCGCACTCCGGTACAGCAAGGAAAGACTGCAGTTCAACAAACCCATCGGTGCCTTTCAGCTGCAGCAAAAAAAACTCGCCGAGATGATCACCGAAATTACCAAGGCCCAGCTGTTGAACTGGCGGCTGGCCGTATTGATGGATGAAGGAAGAGCCACCCCTCAACAAGTATCCATGGGCAAGAGAAATTCCTGTGCAATTGCTGTCGAGATCGCAAAGGAAGCCCGTCAGATACTTGGTGCAATTGGCATATCCGGAGAATTTCCAGTGATGAGACACATCATGAACCTGGAAAGTGTGATTACATACGAAGGCACGCACGATGTGCACTTGCTCATCACCGGTATGGACATTACCGGCTTAAACGCGTTCAAATAAATCTATCCGTCATGAGAGTCTTCCTTATTGGGTTTATGGGCTCAGGAAAAACACATTGGGGAACGCAGCTCGCTTCAAAACTGCAGATTCCTTTTTTTGATCTCGACGAGCTGATCTCGAAGGGAGAAAACAAATCCATCGCGGAAATCTTCAGTGAGTCAGGTGAAGAGTATTTCAGGATGCGGGAAAGGGAAACCCTGAGTTCAATTATAGAAGAATATCCTTCTGTGGTATTGTCCACGGGCGGAGGAACGCCCTGCTTTTTCAACAACATCGAAAAAATGAAAAAGTATGGCATCGTGGTATGGCTGAACACCGATGTGGAAATAATTTTGCAACGCCTGATGAAAGAAAAAGAAAAAAGGCCGTTGATCAGGGATATACCCGACGAAGAGCTGAAAACCTATATCATCCGCAAGCTCAATAAGCGAAGGATGTATTATGAACTTGCCAATGTTGTCCTGGACAACGAAAGCGATATTTCAACCAATGCATTTATCCAAACAATCATCCATGCATAGACCATTTCTCCTTATTTCTTTCATACTCGCTGCGCTGGCAGTTGTACTCGGCGCTTTTGGCGCACATGCACTGAAACAAACTCTCTCAGCAGAAAGTCTCGGCGCTTTTGAAACAGGAGTGAGATACCAGTTTTATCACTGTTTTGCACTGATGGTCACCGGCATCATTTATGAAAACTACCGCAACATCTGGATCCGGTTCGCGGGTTATGCATTTGTGGCGGGCGTCCTCCTCTTTTCCGGTTCTCTCTACCTGCTTGTCTGGCTGAAAACCACTCCCAGCACAGGGCTTTCAGGTGTTGGCATAGTTACTCCAATAGGAGGTCTCTGCCTGATCGCGGGATGGATATTTCTTCTTTCCGGGCTGATGATCCGCAGATCGAGCGCGCTCAAATCAATCTGAGTTGACTTCCACGTCAAATGACACAAGTGTGCCAAGATCATTTACAATACTGAATGCGCCGTTGACGTCCTGCATTCTTTTTTTTATGTTGCTGAGTCCGTTTCCGAACCTTCTCAGGTTGCCCGTGTCGATGCCGGTTCCGTTGTCTTTAATGGTAATCATGAGCCGCTTTCCTTCGAGCCGCATGGTGATCACGACCTCCGTTGCCTGTGCATGTTTGAGTATGTTATTCAGTGTTTCCTTAAAACTCAGAAAGATATTTCGTCTTTTCTCCCCACTCATTTCCATTTCTGTGAACTCGCCAACATGTACAATGCAGTTGACGGAAGAGCCGTCGAAATATTCGGTGGCGAAAGCCCTCAGGTAAGCCACCAGGTTCTCCAGGGTGTCGTTGGAACTTTTCATTGTCCAGATAATGGCATTCATTTTACCCAGGAGTTCATTGGCTGAACTGGAGATCTTTTCGATCTCAGGGAAATCTTCAGTATTCATTTTACTTTTGGCGATCTCACTCATCAGGCGGATGGCGGTAACACCGGAACCGAGGTCGTCGTGCATGTCAGCGGAGATCCTGTCCCTTTCTTCCTGTCGTACGGCGAGTATGGCCATTTGTTTTTCGAATTCCTTCCTTTCATTTTCGAGTTTGAACCGCTCTCTTTCCCTGACCTGCCCGATGATGTCTTTTTTATTTTTATAGGCCAGGCCTGCCTGGAAAAAAAACATTTCAAACACAAGACCCAGTGCATAATAGAGAAGAGACCGGTTAAATATGGACAAAGGACTGCTGCTGTCGAAGGTCCATTTGAAAATGATGATGCCCTGGGAAACCATCATGAATATTACCAACGCGATATTTCCCGCCGCCAGGTAGTTGAGGAGGATGTCCTTTTTTCTGAAACTGTATATGATCACGATAATGCTGATGAAAAAGATCAGGACCTTAATCACATAGTTTTCGAGAATATTAAGGATGATAAATCGGTCGGTGCCGAAATACACGACAGAGAAACCAGTGATCAGCACCGCCATGGCGGTGGCGGCATATTGCAGAATCTTTTCGAGGAAGGGGTCCTTGGTACCGGTACTTAGGAATTGCCTGATAAATCCGAGGTAAAAAAACACCCCGCCACAAAGGATCATAAAGTCGATGTACTCTTCGAAAAAAATATGAAAGACATTTCTGTTGTATGGCAAAACCACTTTCAGAAACAACACCAGGGCAGTGTGGAAAACATAAGCGGCATAATAAAGAAACTCTGTGTGCCGGTTTTGAATGTACACAGCAAGGGAATATACTATCATCATCACCATCACACCAGAGCAGAGCAGGCTTATGATGTTCAGTGCCGCATCTTTACTGTTGACCATTCTCAGCCACGACGGATAGAAATTCCTTTCGATGAGTTTGGGCTGATAGGTGTTGGTTCCGGAACGAACGAATCTGAATTTCATGAAATAAATGGTCGTGTCACCACGTGGTGGACGAATGAGAATGGATCCCGATAAGATGCTGAATGGCACTTTTTCAGCGCTCACCCTATGGAAACTCCGCGCAGTGTTGTTGACCGAAGCCATATACATGGTGGCATCACGGATATAATAACCTGGGTTGAAGAAGTATTGCCCCGAACTGTCGGTGTCATTATACACGCTGAACCTGAGGTAGCAATCCTGTTCCATCAGACTGTCCGGAACTGATTTCCTGGTCACGGCAGGATTAGTAAAATTCAGCAGCAGAATGTTCTGTTCTTTGACTGAGCCCATTGGTGTTGAGAGTCGCAGACATTTCTTTTCGACCGAATCAAAATAACGGACTTTGGAAAGGATGATAATGGAGGTATCTGTGGATTGCGCTGACGATACAGAAAATATTAAGCAAGATATAACAGTGATTCTGAGGCGCATTAAGGCTTTATATGCGCCCTGTAAAGTACAATTTTTGTATCTTTTAATTGAAATAGTACTGCTTATCTTTGTCGCCATGGCGAATCGTTTGAAATCAAGGAGCCAGTCTACCAATCCGGACACTTTAAAACCTGAAAAAATTGAACAGGTTACCGTGAGGGATTTGGTGAAAGATGAACGAACTCATAAGATCATCGGCACCCTGTTTCTGCTTATCTGCCTCTTTTTATTTACCTGTTTCTCTTCTTATCTTTTTACATGGGCCGAGGACCAGAGTGAGATCAATCGAACTTCACTATTCTTTCCCGATAAGGACGTTCAGATAGCCAATATACTGGGTACTCTCGGAGCATGGGTTTCTTACCAGGTGATGAACAATGGTTTTGGTCTCGCCAGTTTTCTTATCTGCATACTTTTTTTTGTCGCTGGTGTCAATGCGATCACGGGCAGGAGAGTCTTCAAATTCTGGAGACATTTCAGGTATGTGACTGCCGGAGTGCTGTATTTCTGCATTGCCCTCGCATTTATCGGCCGCGATTCTGCATTCAACTGGGGTGGCGACATCGGTAAGATGTTGTCCGACTGGCTTGTGAGTACTATTGGCAATTTTGGAACGACCGCGGTTTTGATCGCCGGCGGCTTTGCATATATCATATGGAGATTCAATCCTGTATTCCGTCTACCTGCTCGCAAAACCAGACCAGTTGCGGCTCCGGACATTCTTGATGAAGAAACCAACGCGGTAATCAGCAATACAGACAAAGCGAAAAACAGGCTGAAACCCGGAGAATCACTGACCCTTTCACCGTTATTGCCAGAAGAGCAACTGGCGCCCATGACGCTGACTGAAATTGCTGCAAAAAACGAGGTTCCACTAAAGAACAGTGAAATTGAACCTGGAAATGCGCCTCTTAGGTTTGAGCAGGTATTCAACCCCGATACGATGCCCGAAAAGAAATCAAGGGTCATAGTTCCGGAGCCCGAGCTGGTGATAAAAACATTTACTCCGGAAGAGCCTGATGGTACTGAACCCGAAGCAATGCTTATTCCTGAGATGGCACCTTATGAGCCCACACTGGACCTGAGGGATTATAAATATCCATCTATGGATCTGCTGGAAATGCATGGCAGTGAGAAAATCATCCAGGATCCGGCTGAACTGGAAGCCAACAAGGATCAGATCATCAACACGCTCAAGAATTACGACATTAACATACTCAAGATAAGTGCTACTGTTGGTCCTACGGTTACCTTATACGAGATCGTTCCAGTAGCAGGTGTAAGGATCTCGAGGATAAAAAATCTTGAAGATGACATTGCGCTCAGTCTTGCCGCCCTGGGAATAAGGATCATTGCTCCCATCCCCGGTAAGGGAACCATTGGCATTGAAGTGCCCAATGTGAAGAAAACGGTCGTGAGTATGCGCACTCTGCTTGCTTCGGAAAAGTTCCAACTCAATAATTACAGCCTGCCTATCGCCATTGGTAAAAAAATTGACAACGACAATTTCATTGTTGATCTGGCCACCATGCCTCATCTGTTGATGGCAGGGGCAACCGGCCAGGGAAAATCAGTAGGACTCAATGCCATTCTGGTTTCACTTCTCTATAAAAAGCATCCTTCACAGCTTAAGCTTGTGCTGGTAGACCCGAAAAAAGTCGAGCTCAGCCTGTACAAGACTATCGAGAAGCATTTTCTTGCCAAACTCCCCGGGGAAGAAGAGGCGATCATTACCGACACCAAGAAAGTGATCAACACCCTTAATGCGCTTTGTATAGAGATGGACAACCGTTATGACCTGCTCAAGGAAGCTGGCGCCAGGAACATCAAAGAGTATAACGAGAAATTCATCAGGCGAAGGCTCAACCCAAACAAGGGCCACCAGTTTCTTCCATTTATCGTACTGGTCATAGATGAGTTTGCCGACCTGATCATGACTGCAGGTAAGGAAGTAGAAATGCCGATCGCAAGGCTGGCCCAACTCGCCCGGGCCGTAGGCATACATCTTATTATAGCCACCCAGCGGCCATCGGTAAACATCATCACGGGAACCATCAAAGCCAACTTCCCCGCGCGCATCGCCTTCAAAGTTTCATCGAAAATCGATTCGAGAACTATCCTCGACTTTGGTGGCGCGGAGCAACTCATCGGCAAGGGAGACATGCTGGTTTCCTACAATGGCGAGATAACCAGATTGCAATGCGCCTTCGTGGACACACCGGAAGTGGAAAGTGTATGCAATTTCATCGGCGACCAGAGAGGGTATCCCCAGGCCTTCATGCTGCCTGAATACATTGATGAAAAGGACCTGGAAAACAAAGACTTCAGCATGCTGGAAAGAGATCCCCTTTTTGAAGAGGCAGCCCGCCTGATCGTCCAGAACCAGGTTGGATCCACCTCACTGATACAAAGGCGGATGAAACTTGGCTACAACAGGGCGGGCAGACTGATGGATCAGCTGGAAGCCGCCAATGTGGTGGGCAACAACCAGGGAAGCAAGGCCCGGGACGTGCTGATCAAGACTGAAGCAGACCTGGATCAGCATCTTTCGTCGCTTGGATAGGCAAATCGCTGATTTTCAGCAAGACGCGCCAAAGAAGATCTTTCCCAATTTTTTGTATCCTGCAAACCATCTCAGTGCGTTTGCTGTCTTATACCTGCCACAATATCAAATTCATATCTTGCGGCTTTTAAAAAAAACGGATGAAAAAATTATTGATGCTTGCTTTAGTGCTGTTAGAACTATCCCGGGGTTATTCCCAGACGAATGATCGTGAGGCAAAGAATGATCCTGAGGCCAAGAAAATACTCGACGCGATCAGTGCAAAATTCAAGTCGTACAAGGCGGTGACCTCAGACTTCACCCTTAAGATAGAAGACGCCAAAGGAAAAGTGCAGGGTGAGAAAAAAGGTAAGGTGTACATGAAGGATAAGAAATACAGGGTGGACATCACCGGCCAGGAGATATACAGCGATGGCGCCACGATCTGGACCTTCGACCAGGCTGCCAACGAGGTAACGATTAACACCGTCGATCCCTCTGGCGCCGGGATTACTCCTCAAAAACTATTCACAAGTTTTTACGACAAGGATTTTCTCTACAAATTCAATGGTGAAAAAAAACAGGGAGGTGCTGTCTTACAGGAAATAGAAATGACGCCAGTAGACAAAACAAAGGCGTTTCATAAAGTGTACCTCACAGTAAATAAGAAAACGCATAACGTAGTTTCCACGCAGGTGCTTGAGAAGAATGGAAATAAATACACTTATAGCGTAAACAGTCTTGATGGCAAATCTCCTGTGGCAGAAGACCTTTTCGTCTTCAACAAGGGTAAACATCCGGGTGTGGAAGAAGTGGATCTTCGTTAAGCCGCACCAGCCGGGCCTTACTTATCCCCGC
>Ga0193753_10002527_pt1 | contig 14300 bp, 9 predicted proteins | sample H1c2metaG_FD_144925 | JGI IMG/M metagenome (GOLD analysis project Ga0193753, IMG submission 144925) | Soil microbial communities from a riparian zone of the East river system, Colorado, United States - H1c2 | ecosystem: Environmental > Terrestrial > Soil > Riparian zone | place: USA: East River... | reverse complement strand
GCTCTCGGCCGGCGCGTTCAACGCATTTCTGAAGACGTTGGAGGAACCGCCGGAGCACGTGAAGTTCGTCTTCGCGACGACCGAGATCCACAAAGTTCCGATCACGATACGTTCGCGCTGTCAGCGGTACGATTTTCGGCTGATTCCACACGCGGTGATCAGCGCGCGGCTCCGCGAGATCTTGGCGCTCGAGAAGATCGAGGCGGATGACGCCGCGATCGCGATCGTCGCGCGTGAGGCCGCGGGCTCGATGCGCGATGCGCTGACCGTCCTCGATCAGGTGCTCGCACTCGGAGGCGATCGCCTCGAAGGCGATGCGGTCGCGCGCGGCCTGGGCGTGGCGGGACGTAAACACGTGTGGGCGACCCTGGGCGCAGTGCTGCAAGGTGATGCCGTGACCGTGCTGCGCAACATCCATGACGTCGCCGAGCAGGGCTTCGACGTCTTGAACTACACGCGGCAGTTGCTCGAGTGCGCGCGCGATCTGGTGGTGTTCAAAGTCGTGAACAGCTCCGATGAGCTGCTCGAGCTCTCGCCGGAAGAGCGCGACGCCGCGACCAGCCTCGCCGGTGCGCACCAGCAGCAAGATCTCGAGCGCTTGTTCTCGGGGCTGAACGCGCTGATGGAAGAAGTGGGCTTCGCCGGGATGCCGAGGCTCGCACTCGAAATGGGTTTGGTGCGTTTGTCGGATCGGCCGCCGATCCTTCCGCTCGGCGAGTTGCTCGATCGCTTGTCCGGGCTCGAATCGCGGCTCGGTCCTGCAGCGGGTGGCGGCGGAAGTTCACGCGGACCGCAGCGATCGGGTCCGCCGGCGAGTGGCGGGCAACGCGGGAGTGGTCCCGCGCCTGGTGGTGCACGTGCAGTCGGCGAGGGGTATGGCGCGCCCACGCCTGGAGCGCCGCCCGTCGTGGTGAGTGCACCTTCCGGTCCCGTCGCGTCGGCGGCCGTACCTGCGTTCATGGCGCCCGGGCTCGCCACCCCGCGCGCCGAGCCTCCGCAGCCCAGAGCTGCGGTAGATCTTCGGTCGACCGCGGCTGCAGTTGCGGCGCCCGCGATCGCTCCGCGCGAGGTTGCGCCCGCGGCGCAGCCGCTCGCTACGCCTAGCCTGGCCGCCGTTCCGCAGCCTGCCGCTGCAGCTCCGAAGCCAGCTCCGGCTCCGCAGCCGGCGGCTTCAGTTAACAGCGCGCCGCCGGCTCCACAGCCCACGGCTTCGGCCAGCAGCGCGCCGCCGACTTCGCAGCCGGCAGCTTCGGTTTCGAGCGCGCCGCACGCAGCTGCGCCGGCCCCGCAGCCACGCGCGGCAGCAACCTCACAAGCCGCACCGGCTCCGGCCCCGCAGCCACGCGCGGCAGCAACCTCACAAGGCGCATCGGCTCCGGCCGCACAACCCGCCCCGGCTGCGCAATCCGCGCCGGTCGACCCGCCACTCGAAGTCGATGGCATCCTCGGCGGTGACTGGCTCAAGATCGTGACTGCGCTGAAGCACAGCCAACCCGCGTTGGCTGCAGTGCTCGATCACGGCATGCCGCTCGAAGTGAGCGCGCGCCTGTTGAAGATCGGTTTTCCGGACGGCTCGTTTTTCGGCCGCCAAGCGCAAAGCTCGAGCGCCCGCCAGGGGATTTTGCGCGCGGCGGAGCAAGTGTTCGGCTCACGACCCGAATTGCAGTTCGGGCGTAGCGACCCTGCAGCTTCGGACGGCGCAGGCGATCTCACCCTCGCCGCGGCTGCTGCATCGAACAAGAAAGCGCGTCAAGATGGGCGTCGCGAGGCCGCGCTGAAACATCCGCGCGTCCAAGAAGCGATGGAAGTGTTCGAGGAGTCGGAGCAGAGCGTCGACATTCAAGTCGACATGGAATGAGCGCACATGCGGATGAAGGAGACACGAACATGAAGTTTCGCGGCGGAATGAGCGAGCTGATGCGGCAAGCGAGCCGGTTGCAGCGCAAAGTCGCCCAGCGAAAAGACGAGCTGAAGACCGAAACGGTCGAAGCGAGCGCCGGCAACGACAAGGTGAAGGTCGTGGTCAACGGCGGTCGCGAGCTCGTCAGCATCGCGATCGATCCTGAGCTCCTCAAGGAAGAAGATCTCGGGATGGTTCAAGACTTGATCGTCGCCGCGGTCAACGCGGGAATGACCAAGAGCAACGACATGGTCGAAGCCGAGATCGAAAAAGTCACGGGTGGTGTTTCGATCCCCGGTCTCGTTTAGCGACGCGTATGAGCGATCCGATCGCGGAGTTGATGGGGCTCTTGGCTCGGTTGCCGGGTATCGGCGAACGCACCGCGCTTCGGCTCGCCTACCACGTGCTCGGCGCTCAACCCGACTACGCGCGCGCTCTCGGAGACTGCCTGCGCGATTTGCATTCGCGCGTGCGTCGCTGTGAGCGCTGCCGCAACTACACCACCGAAGCACTGTGCCGGGTCTGCCAGGACACGCACCGCGATCCCAGCTTGTTGTGCGTGGTCGCGCGGCCGCAGGATCTCGCCGCGCTCGAGCGGAGCAACGTGTTCCGCGGCCGGTACTACGTGCTCCACGGAATGTTGTCGCCCCTCGACGGGATGGGGCCCGAGACGATCGAAATCGCCCCGCTCGAACGGCAGATTCGCGAAGACGGCGTCGCCGAGGTGATCATCGCGACCCCGCTCAGCGTGGAAGGCGAAGCGACTGCGTTGTTCGTGGCGCAGGAGCTGCGGCCGCTGGGCGTAAAGACCACGCGGATTGCGAGCGGTTTACCGCACGGCGGCGAGCTCGAATACACCGACCAGGTCACGCTCGCGCGCGCTCTCGACGGCCGGCGCGATCTCTGAACGTCTGACTGCTCTGGCTGCCCGCCTGTCGATCGGGCTTTTTCAGAACCGCGGGCGCGTGTAACTCTGCGGCAGGTTTCGCCTGCTGGAGGGGACATGCCGACCAAGGCTACAAATCACTTGCGCGGACTGCTGCGGATCCAGCCGGCGGACGCAGGGCTCTTCGCGCTCGTGATGGCGATCGTCGGGTTGATGATCGTGCCGCTGCCGACGTGGCTCATGGACTTGCTGCTCGCGTCGAACCTCGCGCTCGCGATGTTGATGCTCATCACGGCGTTGCGGATCCCTTCGGGCGTCGCGTTCAGCACGCTTCCGACCGTGCTGTTGCTCACGACGCTGTACCGGCTCGCGCTGAACGTGTCTTCGACGCGATTGATCTTGCTGCAAGCCGATGCCGGTCAGGTGATTCGCGCGTTCGGTGAGTTCGTCGTGCGCGGCAACTACGCGGTCGGCGCAGTCGTGTTTTTGATCATCACGCTGATTCAGTACCTCGTCGTCGCAAAGGGTGGCGAGCGCATCGCCGAGGTCGGCGCCCGGTTCACCCTCGACGCCTTGCCGGGTAAGCAGCTCGCGATCGACGCGGACCTGCGCGCGGGGGCGTTGTCGCCCGATGCGGCACGCGAGCGGCGCGCGCTCCTCGAACGCGAAAGCCAGTTCTACGGAGCGATGGACGGCGCGATGAAGTTCGTGAAAGGTGATGCGATCGCCGGCATCGCGATCGCGGTCGTGTGCTTCATCGGCGGCACGAGTATCGGCGTGTTCGTGCAGGATCGGAGCTGGGCCGACAGTGCGCGCGTGTTTGGGCTGTTGACGATCGGCGATGCGCTCGTGTCGCAGATCCCATCGCTCGTGATCTCGACGGCAGCCGGTCTGGTCGTGACGCGCGTCGCAGAGCATCAGCGACCACGATCGCTCGGCGAGGACATCGCCTCGCAGCTGCTGGCAACGCCGCAAGTGCTCGCTGGTACAGCCGTGTTCGTGCTCGCGCTCGGGATCGCGCCGGGGTTGCCGGCGGTGCCATTCGTGCTGCTGGCGGTCCTGTTGGGTGGCGCCGCGTTTCTGACCCAACGCGCTGCGGATCTGCATACTCGCCCGACTCCGGTGGTTCGGGGCCGAGTGCAGCTCGACCTCGGACGGGTGCCGAGCGATCCGGACCGCGGGCAGCTGGAGCAAGCCTTGGTACGTGCCGCTGAGGGCTGCAGCAGGCGGCTCGGGTTGCCGAGGCCGAGCGTTGCGGTCGCATTCGACGCGGCGCTCGAGCCGGACGCGTTTACGCTGAAGCTACGAGAGGCGCCCGTGTTGCGGGGCTACGTACTGGTGGCGAGTGAGCTCGTGGATCGGGTCGACCGCGAGTTTGCCGGCGTACTGTCGCGCAATGCGCGCGAGTTGCTGGATGTGCACGACGTGCAGACGAAGCTCGACGAGACGGCGCTGCGCACGCCGCAGCTCGCGCGTAGTGTGGTGCCAAAGGCGATCTCGCTCACGAGCCTGACGACGTTGTTGAGGCAACTGCTCGACGAGTCGGTCGGCTTGCAGGCGTGGGACCGCATCCTCGAGGCCGTGTGTGCTGCGGCGGAGCATCCGCAGCACCAGCAACTCGAGCGAGTGCGGCGCGCGCTGCGGGAGCAGATCATTCACGACTTGCACCCGCGCGAGCTCGAGGTGCATCGGCTCGATCCGTTGATCGAAGATGCGGTGCGAGAATCGATCGTGACCCGAGGTGCGGAGCGGGCTCTGGCGCTCGCGCCCAACCTCGCGAAGGACATCGTGGCGGCGGTGAGACTCGCGCTGACCGGCGATACGAGTGCCAGTCTGCTGACCCAAACCGACATCCGGCGTTTTGTGTACGAGTTGCTGGCGCCGGAGCTGCCGCACGTCAGGGTCCTCAGCTACGACGAGATTCCACCTGCAGCCGTGGTCGAAGAACTGGAACCGATCCGCGTATGAGCACGGAACCTGCTGCTCTGCCGAGCGCAAGCGTCGCCGCGCGCGAAGCTCGGACCGAAGTTGCGGGTGCGCTCGTTGCGTGCAACCCGCTGCCGCGGTGGCTTGCTCGCTTCTCGCAGCGCTTTCCGGGGTTCACCGCGCGCTATCTCGCGCTCGATCCTCGCAGCCTTGGACTCGTTCGCATTTATCTCGGGTGTTTGCTGCTCGCGGACTTGCTGCGACGCATTCCCCACCTCAGCACCTGGTACACGAATGCCGGGCCGCTTCCCAATCACGTATTGTTGTGGCGGCCGATCGCCGAGTATCAGTTCTCGCTCTTCTTTCTCGTCACGCACCGCGGTGAAGCGGTGTTTCTGTTCGTGCTGTGCGGGCTGGTCTTTGCATTGTTTGCTGCCGGCTATCGCACGCGCCTGATGCACTTTCTGTCGCTCGTCGCGATCTGCAGCTTGCACAACCGCGTCGCCATGTTCGAAGACGGGAGTGAAGTCACGACGCGTTTGCTCACGTTTTGGACCCTGTTTCTGCCGCTGGGCGCGCGCTTCTCGTTCGATGCCGTGCGCGCTGCAGCTGTAAGCGGCGTCGAGACGCGCGATGTCCGCCCTGCGATCTCGCTGGCGGTTCCCTGTATCCTGCTTCAAGTCGCCCTGCTCTACACGTTCAACGTCCTGCACAAGACGGGTGATACGTGGCGCGATGGCACGGCTGTCCACTACGTCCTGCACCAGGACCGCATCGTCACTTGGCTCGGTTGGCAGCTGCGGCCGTTCGTGACCCTCGGCGCGAGCCGCTTCATGACGTATTCGGCAGTCTTGACCGAAGCAGTCTTGCCGCTGCTCATTTTGTCGCCGATCGCGACGAAGCTCACGCGCCGCGTCGCGATCATGTTCGCGATCGGATTGCACGCGGGCTTCGCGTTGCTCCTCAACCTCGGCATGTTCTCGTTCAACATGCTCGGCTTCTTTTTGTTGTTGTTGTCCGATCGCGACTGGGCGTGGCTCGCACGGCTTCCGCATGCTGCGACGCGGCGCATCGAATCTTTCGTCCGCCGCTGGGTGGACGCTTGGGGCTGTCGCCCGCAGGCCCCACCCTCGCCTTTGCGTCGGCGCTTCGCAGCGGTCGCAACGCAAGGCCGCGAAGCCCTCGTCGTGTTGTTCGCGATTGCGCTCGGCAGTCAGATGATGGTCGAAAATCAGTCGCTGCCCGAGGCGTTGCGGGTTCGCCACCAGCCGCTCGCGTTGCGGCTGCTCGTCGAATATCCACGTTTCATGGAAGGCTGGAGCATGTTTGCGCCCGAAGCGCCCAAACACGACTCGTTGCTGATCGTCGATGCCATCACTGTGGAGGGGCGCCATGTCGATCCGATCAACGAGCTCGCAAGTCGGGTTTCGAGTGTGCCCGTGAGCGGGATTCCGGAGTACCTCGATCAAGACGACACCTGGTGCGACTACACGACGAACATCGTCGGGCGTGAAGACTATTACGGCACGCTCGCCGAATTCATTCGCGCGTACCCGAAGCGGACACATCGGGCGCGCGATCGGATCGAGTCATTCGAGGTCTGGCTCCTCGAAGACGACAGCCCTCCACCGGGCGAGTCGAAGCCGAGTAATCCGCGCCGATCGCTCGTGTTGAAAGAGTGAAAACAGCTCCGCGCAGCGGAAGCAACAGGGAGCCGCCTTACTACAGCGGTGATCGTCAACGCTACCGCTCCCGCACCTCCCTCTCGCGCGAAGTCTGCGCCCGCGCCAACCAAGCCCGCAGCTCTTCATCATGGGCAAGCAGCACTCCCAGCAGCGCTCCCAACGCAGCGAACAGCACCACCGTCGACAAATAGAAGTGCAAAGCGACGTCCGGCTCGAGTGTGGTGAAGTACTGCAAGCCGCACATCCCAAGCACGATCAGCCACACCCAGGCATCGCGCGCGGAAAGCACCGGCGCGTTCTCCTTCCGCTCCGCAGCCAACAGCGGCAACAGATACACGAAGTGCAAATAGTAGTTCGCCGGGTAAAACAGCACGGGCACGAGGCACAACCCGAGCACGGCTGCGCGCTCGATGCTCATAGTCCGGCCGAGCCACGCTACGGCTGCGGAGCACACCGCCATCACCCCAACGTACAGCGGCCAACGCGCACGAAGCACGCGGGCTTGATCGTCGGTGCCGGCGATCAGGTTGCGGAGCGCGACGCACGCCGGATGTGGGTCCGACTCGATCTTTGCGACCTTCGCCCACCATTCGATCCACGAGCCCGGTCCAAGAATCAGCGCCGAAACGCCAGCGCTGATCACAGCTGCTGCGAGTGCGCCTGCAGCAACCCGCAAGATCGCTCCCTCGTCGCGCTGCAGCTCTGACCAGCGGGGCAATCGCCGTGTGCGAACCAAATTCGTCCCAACCCGAAACACGGTCGGTAGTGCTGCACCGGCGAGTGCGAGGATCGGGAACGCTCGAATCATCGTCGCGAGGCCGAGCCACGCGCCCCCCTGAAGCGTGTGACCGCGCCGCAACGCGCACAGCCCAAACGCCAGATACGCGAGCCAGTCGTGACGCAAGGTCGCGCCCGACCAATTCGTCCCGTACATGACGAAGTCGTTCGCGCCAAACACGAGCGCGCTCGCGAGCATGGTCCGAAGCCCGAACGTGCGAGCGATCGCAATGAATGCAGCCAGCATCAGCGCGAGATCGATCAACCCCATCCACGTGAACGCGCCTTGGCTCGGCGGGACCACCGAAAACAGTCCGTGTGCGATCGCCATCCACACCGGAGTCGCGTTTCCACCGTAGTCGATCAGCGTGTCGAGATAGCTGTGATCGCCCATCGCGCGCCGAAACCAGTCCGTGTCGGCGCGGTACGCCGCCCAGCGCTCAGGCGTAAAGTGCGTGCGGATCGAGCCGATCTCGGCCCTGCGATCTGCGACCGACACGACTTCGAACGTCTCGAGGTCACGCACCGGTTGTTCGGCAAGACGATCGAGCCCTTGATCCCCGAACTGCTCCGCGTAGGCGGCGAGGTCCGCATCGTAGATGTGGACATAGCTGAGCTCGGCAAAGTATTTCGCTGTCGGATAGTACTGGCGCAGATCAAAAAGATGCGCGAACGACCACCGGCCTTGATGGTCGTTCCAAAATTGCGGGTGACCCAAGTTGTAGAAAGCGCCGATCCCGAGTGCGGCGCACAGAGCGAGCACGCTCGTGCAGAGCACACGCGATGCGGGCCAGCGTGCCGGTGAAAACATCTCGCGGGCGATCGCAGCCGCGCCGACGCACGCGATCATTCCGCGCACCAACGAGACTTCCCGCGAGTCGACCGGCAGATCTTCCCACACACCATCGACGAATCGCGCGCCCGCAACGGCAACGAGTGCCAGGCCCAGTCCGAGTAACCATCGTCGCGGTCGAGCCGGCACCAGCAGCAGTGCGAGCAGGCTCAGCCCGAACAACAGCGTCCGATCGCGCAAGCGCTCGCTCAGCGGCACCCCCGTCTTTGCCGCTGGGAGCGGCAGCTCGGCCGCTGCGCCGTCGAACAACTGCACTTCGGAGATGGTGAAGCGCCCGTCACCTTGCAGCGGCCGAACGCGCACGTAGCGAGCCTTGGCTGACAGCGACTGCGTGCTCCGGGCTTGAAGCCCTGAGTGCGGCACCGGCTCCGCATCCCACAGCGTCGAAAACGCACGTCCATCGAGCGAGCCTTCGACCCGGTACGTGTCGTTGTTGTCGCCTTGCAACCAGGCCGCGCTCACGTGCCGCACGGAGCCCAAGTCGTATTCGGCGAACGAGCTTGTGTCCTCGAGAGACGCAGTCAGACGCGTCTTCCAGAACCCACCGTCTTCTGCAGCGCGCCCATCCGTGAGGACATCGGCGCGTCGCACGCCGGAGCTGTGCGTCGCCGACTTTCCAGCCAAGAGTGATGTGTATTCCGCGGTTACGTGGCTCGGGGACACGCTCGCGGCGAAGCAAAGCGTGATGGCGAACGCAGCTCGGCGAAGTGTCGAAGGCGCGGGAGTGCGGCGAAGTTGGGGCATGTGGGGACCCACCTTGCAGCGCTTGTACTCGAGCTAGCCTAGCTAGTCACGAACGCCGAACAGGTCAGTTCGACCCTTCGTCATCGACCATCTCGACGTCGTCTTCGGCGATCTCGAGGATCTCGTCGTCCACCAAGATCTCGAAGTCGTCGCCTGAAGCTGGTGGCGGCGGTGCGCCCGTCGGGGCTTCGCTGCGTGCTTCGGCATTCGGCTCGTCGTCGTTCACAGGCTCGGTCCGCTCGAAGTCCAGTGCATCGAGCGGTTGATCGAGCAGCTCATCGAGATCAGGGCGGCGAGCGCCCCGCAGATCGTCCCGGCGGCCGGAACGACCGGACGCGGCAGGGATCGACGATTCCTGCGCGAGCTCACGAACTACGCCCGCCAAAGATTCCAGCGGATCGGGTGCGTCTTCGAGCGCCGACGCTGACTCGGGCGCGTCGAACGCGGCCTCGATCGCTTGTGCGGTCGCTTCGGCTTCGGGTTTGTCATCGAACACGCTCGACAGGTCGCTGTCGGGAGGGAGTGAGGCTGAGCGCGTTTCGAAGACTGGTGGTGGTGCGCTGGGCGGCGGAGGGCGGGAGTCGAAGAGCGGCGCGGCGGACGCGGTGAGCGGCGATTCGGTGAGGGGGGGTGGTGTAAACGCCGCGTTCGAAACAGCAGCGGACGCTGCTGCAACAACCGCGGCTGCGGTAGTGCCCAGCCCAGCGGATGCTGCTGGGCGCACCGGCCCTGCAGGCGCGGGGAGATCCCGCCCTTCGGTCAGATTCGCTAGCAGCGCGTCCACCTCGACCAACGTGAGAGGTCGATCGCTCACGAAGCGACTGACGAGCTCGCTCAGATTGGAAGGTACTTGCCCGAGTGCCGACAGCTGTTCGTCGATGTTCGAGTCTTGCAAGCGAAGGCCTCCCGAGTGGAAAGCCAATGATCTCAAATCGCTGAGGTAGGGCAAGTGAATAGTTCGGGGGGCGGGGGGCGGCGACTTTTTGCGAATATCCGCGAGCCCACGCTTGAATTCGGTGTGTGCAGGCTGCTCGCGCACGGCACACCTCGTGAGTCTGCCTGCCATTGTTCCGCGTGTCCGAATCCAAGATGTGGTCGTGTGTCGAATTCGTGGTCGAGTTCGAGGTTTACAGGGGTCATCATTCGTGCACGTTTGGCATCAATGCAATCGTGACCGCACCTAGAGTTGGAGTCGACCAATGCAACACGCAGTTCACCGTGTTCTTCGAATGCCGCGCCAAATTGTCGCGAGCGTAAGTTTGATTCCAGTCTGTATCGCATTCGTCGCCTGCAGCTCTGACAAGCCTGCGACTGATAACTCGGGTGCAAAGGATGATGCCGGTCAAGACTCCGGCACCAAGGCGCAGCCCCCGCTGTTTCCTGACGGCGGCTTCAATCCAGGATTGATCGATGCCAGCGGCATCCAGGCCGATGACGCGAGTATGTCGACATCGCTCATCGTCACGCCGGGCGACGGCACGATCATGTTCGATCAATCCGTTCCGGCAGCGATACCGTTCTCCGCGACGCTCACCACGGGTGGATCGTCCGAGGTACCGGTGCGCTGGTCGAGCGATCATCGCGATCTCGGTGTCATCGATCCCGTGACCGGCATGTTCAAGCCCAATGGGGCCGCGGGCACGGTCACGATCACGGCCAAGGCGGGGAGCCTCACGACTTCTGTCACAGTCACAATTGCCATCAATGCGAAGCAGGACGGCGATCCGGATTCCGGTGGTATGCCGGCCGGTGCGGGTGGTTTGGGCGGAGTCGGTGGTGAAGGTGGTGGGTTGAAGATCGCGGACAAAGCCGTTCGCGATGCCTTGGACAAAGCCGCAACTGAAGATGCTGAGCTCGTGTGGCTCTATCCGTACGACGGCACGGTGTGGCCCCGTGGCTTGCCTGCGCCGCTGTTGCAGTGGAAGCACGGCGCGCACGTCCCGGTCGCGGCAAAGATCACGGTCGAGGTCGAGCCTAACTACAAGGTCGAATTGTATTTGGGTCGGCCACCTGCGCTCGCAGCAGACAAGCCGATCGTTCGATTGCCGATCCCGCAAGCGATCTGGAAGAACGGCTTGCAGTCGGGAGCGAAGATGAAAGTCACGCTCACGATCGCAGCGAGCGATGGAGCGGGAGGATATGCGGCGTATGTCGCGAAGGTGAATCCGACGTGGACGATCGCGCCTACTACGTTGCGAGGGACGGTCTACTACAATTCATACGGCACGAAGCTCGCTGAAAACTATGACGGCGCCAAAGGCGGCAATGGTCGTTTCGGTGGCGCGACGCTTGCGATCCAGCGGGATGCATTCGATCCGGTGCTCATCGCGGGTGCGACGACCAAAGACGACACCGGCTGTCGCGTGTGTCACACGGTCGCTGCGGACGGCTCAAAGTTGATCGTCCAGATGACGAACAATCTGGTCAGTAGCGCATACGACTTGCGCGACATGAACAAAGCAACGATCTACCCCGCGAGCGACAACGGCAAGTTCGGCTGGGCGGCCCTCTCGCCCGATGGCGCCATCGCACTCGGAAACGCGGGCCCCCCTGGGAGCAACAGCGGCAATGTGGCGAGCTTGAAGGCGACAGCTTTGTACAAGGTCTCTGACGCCTCTGCGCTTACGGCCCAAGGGCTCTCTGCCTTCGTGACGCAGGCGGCCACGCCCGTGTTCTCACTCGACATGAAGAAGGTCGCGTTCAACCTCAACGCCGGGCCGGGAACTAGCTCCATTACCGCAGACGGGCGCAGTCTCGTCGTCATGGACCTGACGAAAGTCGATGAGACGACGTATTCGTTCACGAATCCGAAGCAGGTCTATCAAGCGAGCTCGGCGGATCAAAAACCTGGCTGGCCTTTCTTCCTGCCGGATGCTGACGGAATCGTCTTTCAGCTCGAGGTGAAACATCCAGACAATGGCGAGTTCCTAACGACGCGCAGTAATGCGAGAGGCGAGTTATGGTGGACTGATCTCGAGGGTCACGCCCACGCCCTCGACCGCGCGAACGGCAAAGGGTATCTGCCGACGGGCCCACTCAATCACGCCGACGACTCTACATTGCAGTTCGAACCCACGGTCGCGCCGCTCATTGCAGGTGGATACGCATGGGTAGTGTTCACGAGCCGTCGCCTGTACGGCAACGTTGCGACGCGTGAACCCTACGAAAGCGACGCGCGCATGGCAGACCTGACAGATCAACCTACGAACACGGCCGGGCCCACCACGAAGAAACTATGGGTCACGGCCCTCGATGTGCCGGCGAAGGCCGATACCGACCCGAGTCATCCAGCGTTCTACCTGCCCGCACAGGAGTTGTTCGCGGGTAATTCACGCGGCTTTTGGGTGCTCGACGCATGCCACGAGAACGGTGCGGTCTGCACCGGTGGCGATGAATGTTGCGGCGGATATTGTCGATTGGACCAGGAGTCCGGAATGGGCATCTGCATGGATGTTCCAGAGGACGCGTGCTCGAAGGAGTATGACAAGTGCAACGTCGGTGCCGACTGCTGCACGGACACGAAGGACCCGCTGTACTGCATTGCGGGCCGATGCGCATTCGCCAGCCTGCTGTGAATGTGCTGCCTGTCGGACCGTAATGCCGCCAAGTCTCGACTGGTATCCGCTGGGTTCACAACTTCGACGCGAATCAGTCGATGACTGACTCGCAACGGTGATGTTCAATAAACCTTTCTTCGAAGTTGCTGCACAACGCGATACCACAACGGCTCGCGACGTATTCCCCATTTTTTTCGAAAAGCGTCGTCTATCCGGCGATGTGACGCGACATCACCAAAGCCACCTTTGGTGTGATGAAACAATCCAAGCTCGACCGCGCGAACTCGCCGACTGGCAGAGCGCGCCTGCATGCAGATGTCGGCGTCGTACCCGTGGAAGCCAGAATATGTAGCGGTGTCGAAATGCAGATTCGAGATCGCCCACGGAGAGAGCGCCAAGAGCAGGCCATCGACGATGTCGACATCGAATGCACCCCGCCCGCGATCGTTCTCGCCATGGCTGGCGTCAGGTGCATGGCCTTGGGTGATCTCAGAGCGATCCCACCTGACACCTCTCACACCCCGGCCGCCGATGGCCCCAACGATCGCGACGTCGGGACTGGCGAATTCTGCGCGCAGCGTGTCATCCAACGGGGAGCGAATCTCGACATCCTCATGCAGCAGGATCAAGCCTTCCAACCCGGTCTCACAGGTTTCCCGAACCTCGACCAGGATGCTTTCGTATGCCTCATAGATTGAGCGCTGATCGCGGCGCTCGAACACCATCGCGCCATCGGCGACTGCACGAGCGATGCCGGGTTTAGCGAACTTTTCGTACTTTGCTTCTGTTCCTATGCAAACGCCGTACGCAAACATGCAACTCAGTATAGATGAAAAGGTCACAAATCCCAGCGCGCAGGGTACTAGGTACCGCGGTCGACGCGGACCGATCCGCGCCAGAACCTGGATCCTAACAGCGCTCGATGCACCTACGCGGTCGATAGCACGCGTATACGATTGGATCGCGGTCGCTTAGCTGTTGGTCCAAAGTTGCGAGTTGCAGCGTCAATAGGGCTTGCAGTGCCGGGACCGGCAAAGCACATGCTCGTGGCTCCGCCGCGACAGGACTAGCAACGTCCGACGGTTTCGATCCTTCGTGAAATTTCGCGGGTTTTCGATTGACGTCAAGCGCCAAGCGTATTGCTCACTTCAGACTAACCGCGTAAGCTGCCCGCGTCGTGGCGATACCCAAAATCGTTCACTTATGTTGGTTCGGGGGCGGTCCAATGAGCGCCACCGTTCAGTCGTGCTTGCGTTCAATTCACACACTGAATAGCCACGGATACGAAGTTCGCCTTTGGAACGAGTCCAACTATGACGTCACGGCATCGCCATTGGTGCATGAGCACCACCAGCACCGGCGCTGGGCGCTGGTGAGCGACTATGCCCGCTTGGACTTGTTGCATAAGTATGGCGGAATTTATCTCGATACTGATGTTGAAGTCGTAAAGCCCTTTGACGAGCTACTGAACAGCGACTTCTTCATCGGATTCATGTGGGATTGCACCCTGGGTACGGCAGTGCTGGGTTCAGTACCGGGCCATTGGATCGTCGCAGATCTACTCGAGCAATACGATCGCGACCCTGCGACATTGAAACCACCGAACAACAACACGTTCACAGAATATTTCTTGAAGCGTGTTCCGGGTTTTGCTCTCAATGGTAAGGCCCAAAATGTTAAAGGTGTGGCGATCCTGGGAAAATATGCCTTCGAGCAACCCTCGTTTCTGAGTCGCCTCAACTATACGATCCATCATTTCGAACAGAGTTGGCATACTAGTTCGCAGACCAAGGCACGCGTCAAAGCGTTGGTCATCAAGCTCTTCTCGCTTTGGCTCTATCGCAAGTACGTGTGCTGGCGATCGCTGCGCATCTCTCCATTTTACGAGGCTTTCAAGCGGGTACATGCGGAGGCCCCACCGTGACACGGCGCGACAGGCAGTCTGAGACGACAGTATGACCAGGACATCGTT
>Ga0193753_10002526_pt1 | contig 14302 bp, 17 predicted proteins | sample H1c2metaG_FD_144925 | JGI IMG/M metagenome (GOLD analysis project Ga0193753, IMG submission 144925) | Soil microbial communities from a riparian zone of the East river system, Colorado, United States - H1c2 | ecosystem: Environmental > Terrestrial > Soil > Riparian zone | place: USA: East... | reverse complement strand
TGCTAACGTTACGAAATGAATTAAAGGGGAACTGGATTATCTAGCTAAGGGCAGTGTCTATGCGGAGAAATGGACGACTGAAGATAATCTGACGACCGAACTGAGCGACAATGAAATTAGAAACCATTTACCAGAGAAAAAAAAGCTCTTCGAAAACCACACCAATGCCAGTGCCACACGTGCGGACACACAACCAAAGCACTGGCATCCGTGTGGTTAAGAGTTGTGCAAGCGCGGCACAGTGCATAACAAAATGTATAAAACATGGCTGGGGCGAGTGCAAATTTGTACTTTGGTTTTCTTAATTTCGTTCAGCAAGGTGGCACCGTAGCGCGCTTCGAAACCCAGCCACGTTTCATACATAAACGTTGTGGCTCATTTGCTCCGACAAGACAATAACCAAGAATGACATTACGAGAAATAGAATATAATTCTAATGAGGACTCAGACAAAGTCTACTCAAGACTGACATGGGCAGTTGAAAAAGTTGACGGACTTTTCAGTCAACTTGGCAACGGGGTGACAGTTGACACGAATAGACCATGGGTTGGAGTATATGACAAACAGAAAATGGAATTTGGACTGATTGAACCGAGTGGATATTTGAGTCCCAAGTTCCTTCAAGTAATTGTACATGGACAAATTATTCCAGAAGACAACAAATCCAAAATAAACATAAAACTTGGACTTGGGTGGTACCCCATTTTCGTTTCTTCAATAGTTTATCTGGGGACAATTGGAATGTTAATCATGATTATCATATTTGGAGAATCCAAGGACTTATGGACAGCTCTTCTTTGGGTTATTGTTTTTCCAGGCCTTTGGACTTTTATATTGAGTAGAAAAATGAACAAAGTACAGAAGAAAGCCGAGCAGTTATTTGGCGTGAGTTGACGCAAACGAGCCACAACAAAGTCTATAATCCATTGTTTTCTTTTGTTTATTTTTATTTGGTAAAACAAACGGCTTATAGCCAAACGTTGGCGGAAATTGGGCAGGACAATCCAAATGAGATTTTAAGAATGAGGAATTACAGAACAATAAAAATAGAAAATCAATTATTGTCGACAATACTTCTTTTAAGTTACTTGACGTTTGCTTCTTGTAGCGAGAAAAAAGCTGACACTAGCAATAAAGAGAAAAACCCTTTTGGCAGTATCCCAAATACTGAGGCTAAAATATTACAACCTTGCCGCTGGACATTTACAGTTGAGCAAAGTGGCAATGGCGAAGCTATGTTAGTTAGTACAGCGAAGCTGGATTCGGGATGGCATTTATATTCTCAACATATTCCAGGGAAGGGGCCTTCCACGGAATTTACCTATGATAGTTTGCAGACTTATAGACGAATAGGAGAAACTGAAGAAGGCGAGACAATCAAGAAATATGACCCCAACTTGGAGATGGAAGTTCTCTATTTTGAAAGGGAGGCGGTGTTCAAACAAAAAATCAAAGTTGCTAGTAAAAGTGATTTTATAATTAATGGCGCTATTGATTATATGGTTTGTCTTGATCAAGGACAATGCTCTCACTTTGATGAAGAAATATCTTTTACAGTGAAAGGAAATCCTTCGATAACTAATTGACTGAAGTAAGAGACAATTGACATAAGGGACAAGCCCAACTACCGCCAACAAAATGTTTACGCAATGCGGGGGTTCAGTATAGGTATTAAAAGTAATTTCTTAATTTAGTTCGGTGTCGGGGGACAGAGACGTGCAGGTCGGGCTAAACATTTTGCTACGCTACATTTTTTAGCCCTCCTATTCCCCGCACTGCATAAACACAAACGTTGGCGGCAATGCCTTGGCGGAAATCTTGGATTCAAACCAATCAATGACATCAAAAACCAAGTGGAGTACTTTCAAACAATAAACAAAATAAGCCTTAAATCATTTATTTTCTGCCACCACCTCAGGGAATTTGCTGATCGGTTCCAGTTGAATATGCCGATAAAATACTTCTGCGCCTTCCGTCTGTAATTCGATTTTACCCCGTGTCAGAGGTATTTCTCTTCCATTTTCGGGGCGTCTGGAATGATAAAGTTTCATGACCACCACATCATTAACAATATGCACGCTGGAATCGCCCAAGCAATAAATATCAACCGTATTCCATTCTCCGGTAGGTTTTTCGCCATCAGGTTTTTTACGACAGCGCTTTCCGGCTGCTGATGTATAACTGAACGTTACCAATTCAGCTGTTGGATCGTAAACGTATTGTTCCACCTGCTGCCCCATAGCCGGTATGTCGATTGTACTTCCAGCGATGCTCCAATAATCTCCGCAGTCTCCTTCCTGTATCTGAAATTCTTGTGAGCACATCCAGTTTCCATAACCAGCATCAAACGGACCCACGGCATGATACAGTATACCGCTATCCCTGGGTCTATTTTTACGGTTGTGAAATTTTCGACTTCCCCATTTGAACTGGAGGGTAAGATGGTAGTTTTCAAATTCATCCTTGCTAGCGATACCACCAAAGCCATTTCCTGAAACACGCAATGCAGGCTCTCCATCTTCCTCAACAACACTAAAAACTTTATCTGGGTCGTTATTCAACCCTTTGGCAGAAAGGCTATCAAACTTTCCCATGAGTGTATCAAAGGCGGGACCCAGGTAGGTATCCCATCCTGTTAAATCCTTGCCATTGAAAAGCGTGACGGGTGTGTGTTCCTTTTTTTGACAGCAAAGTAACGCTGCGCAAGAGAGAACAACAACTACAAGAGTTTTGCCGAAAATCATAATTTGAGCGGGTTAGAGGCAATTAAAAGTAGTCAATTCTATCCGAATACAGAGCGGCACAAGCCACCAACAAAAGCTATAACCAATGGCGGGTGATGAATAAGTATAAAGTTTTATCTTCGCTATTATGTTTGGTCACGGTGGACGGTAACGTTTCCAAAATCCGCCACTGGTTATAGCCAAACGTTAGCGGTAATTAAACATCTTGATTATGCAGACAAACCTGCTTTGGACAGGACAGGAATATTATTCTTTGGAAAACTGCCTGGTTAATTCCACCGATATCGGGTCAGAAATAAACTCGGTAATTATCGGCAAGTATGATGAAAAGATCTACAGGGTAGAATACAAAGTTAAAACCAATCAAAATTGGGAGACCATAAATGTTGAAGTACGATGCCAGCATAACGATCATAGAGAACAACTAATACTTGAAAGTGATGGCAAAGGAAATTGGATGATGGATGGTAAACAAGCAGATCAATTCAGAGGATGCATTGATATCGACATTCCCTTAACGCCATTTACAAATACGCTACCCATTAACAGACTTAAATTAAACCAGGACGAAGAGCATCAAATCCAGGTTATCTATCTTGACCTTTTAGAGCAACAAATAGTGCCCGTCAAACAAAAGTATATTCGTCTTTCTAAAACCAAATATCATTACGAAAATATTCCAAACGACTTTGAAGCCAAAATTGAAGTTGATGACCTGGGATTTGTTGTTAACTATCCTTCATTGTTTGTAAGAACGGCTAAATTAAAGACTAACTACCGCTAACACAGTTTACAAAACATGGCTGGGTTCAGTGTAAATTTGTAGTTTAGCTTTCAAATTACGTGTGGTCGCGTAGGACAGGACAGTGCTTCGAAAACCCAGCCACCTTTCATACACCAACGTTAGCGCTCATTATAACGGACATCACAACCATCAAACAGACAATAATGCAAGAAACAAAAGGACTACTTGAGCAAATAAAACAACACGACAAGCTTGCAATTAGAGTAAGCTCTAACTCAAATAATTATTTGCCTGCTGGTGTAATGAAAATACTTACCCAGCCTCATAGAAAAGCCAATTATTTTTTCGTGTTTGTTGAAAGCGGTTCACTTACCCATAAAGTTGATTTAAACAATTTAACCATTACAAGCGGACAATTGTTTTTCGTTTTGCCTAATCAAATTCATGCAGCACCTGCACACAAGAAAGATGACATCGAATGTTTCAAAATGAGTTTTGACCAAAACTGCTTGTCTTTGCTTCCTAAACAGTTTTTCTTTTTACTCAATCCTTTAAACTCACAAATCATTTCATTTGATAGCGATTCAAGACAACGAGTAAAAATACTTTTTGAAATACTCAACAAACTTTTGCATTCAGCTACCGACCAAAAAGACGCTGAAATTATCTTGGCTCATCTTAATTCACTATTGACGGAGTTCAACAATGCATATTTTAAAAATGTTGCAAAAGCAAAATCGCAAACAAACAAACTTTCAAAATACATTGAGTTTAAAATTGCCGTTGAGACTCATTTGAAGGAGCAACATTCTATCCACACCATTGCCGATAATCTTTCCATCACCACAAATAATCTTTACAACATTGTAAAAGAGTTTTCAGGCCTATCACCAAAAGAATTTATCACAAATCGTTTGATGTTAGAGGCAAAAAGAAAACTTTTTTATTCCGAGACCTCTATAAAGGAATTGGCTTATGAATTAGGTTTTAGCGACCCTGATTATTTTTCTAAGCTGTTCAAAAAAACCACTGGAAAAAGTATTACACAGTTTGTAGAGAGCATTCAAGATTTGTCAAGCAATTAAAGTGAATAGTCCATCTCACTTGATTTTGCGTCCACGACTTTTGCGGTTCATCAGAAAATATAGAAATGAAATCAGCATTAGTAACAGGAGCAAACAAAGGCATTGGTTTTGAAGCCGCTAAACAATTAGCAAAACTTGGGTATTTTGTTTACATCGGTAGCCGAGACAAAACGAAAGGATTTAAAGCAATTGAAAAGCTAAAGGCAATGGGCTTAACAAATGTGGACTGCATTCAATTAGATGTTACAGACATCAATTCAATAAAAGTCGCAAGACAAGAACTTGAAGCAAAAATTCAAAAGTTAGATGTACTAATTAATAATGCAGGCATCAGTGGCGGCTTTCCGCAACCAGCAACAAAAGTTTCTATTGATACATTGCGACTTGTATTTGAAACTAATTTTTTCGGTGCAGTTCAAGTAACACAAGAGTTTATTGAGTTGCTAAAAACATCAGACCAACCCAGAATTGTAAATGTAACCACCGAATTGTCTTCATTGACAAATCACAGCGACCCAAGTTGGAAATTTGCGCAATTCAAACCTGCTGCTTATGGCCCATCAAAGACCGCTTTGAACGCATACACCGTAATGTTAGCGGTTGAGTTGAAAGACACACATTTTAAGGTGAATTGTGTATGCCCCGGATTCACAGCAACCGATTTTAATAATCACATGGGAGATAAAAAAGTTGAAGATGCAGCAACTGTACTTGTAAAGTATGCGACACTTGACAAAGACGGGGTAACAGGAAACTTCTTAAGTGCAGAAGGCAAAACAGCTTGGTAACAGAGGACAACATAATGACGAAGGAAAAACAACGAACCGCTAACAGTGCATATAGAACGGGGAAAAAAGCCCAGTCATATGACTAAATTAAATACTATTCCAATAATAGAATTTAAAACAGCCGAGACATTTGAAACTTGGCTCATAAAGAATCACGATAACTCAAATGGGCTTTGGCTCAAAATATTCAAGAAAGATTCGAGGAAAAAGACCATCAGCTATGCAGAAGCACTTGATGTAGCTCTTTGCTACGGGTGGATTGATGGTCAAAAGCAAGCGTATGACGAACAAGCCTGGCTGCAAAAGTTTTGCCCCCGAAGCGGAAAAAGTATTTGGTCCAAATTAAATACTGGACATGTTGAAAGATTAATCAATGAAGGTAGAATGAGACCCGCAGGATTAAAAGCGGTCGAAAAAGCCAAAGCAGACGGTAGTTGGGAAAAGGCATACAATTCCCCAAGCCAAATGACCATACCTGAAGACTTTCTAAAAGAACTTAGCAAAAACAAAAAGGCAGAAGCGATTTTCATGAGTCTCAATAAGACCAATCTTTTCTCTATTGGATTTCGGCTTCAGACCGCAAAAAAACAAGAGACAAGAGAAAAGCGCATGAAAGAAATTATTGAAATGCTGGCAAAAGGTGAGAAATTCCATTAAATAATTCCGCTAAGTGGCGACAATTATTTGGTAAATGCCAGCCGCTAACAAAGTCTATAAGTCATTTGCTTTCTTTTGATTATTTTTATTGGTAAGGCAAACGCCTCATAGCAAAACGTAGGTGGCAATGTGGCCAGAGAAAATTCAGCTGACAGGTGGCACTCTACTAACAAAGATTTACCACGGGGACAAGGGCACGACTTAATGAAAATTTGGACGTTGAAAAAATAAATAACTTTGAACAAATGGGAAATCAAATGGGCGACTGATATTTTTTTAAAAACCGTTCAGTTAAGCGAGGCTGAATTTCACATGCTTATCAATTATACCTAATCTGAAATAAAAATGAGCAAAAAGACAATTGTAGTATTTGGAGCAACCGGAGCGCAAGGTGGTGGCCTAGCCCATGCCATTCTTAATGATGCGAATAGTGAATTTGCAGTTCGTGCAATAACAAGAGACGTCAATTCCGACAAAGCAAAACAACTGGCAACTATGGGAGCCGAAGTGGTGGCAGGTGATGTGGACGATGCTGTCTCAGTGCAGAATGCCATGAAGGGCGCTTATGGTGCATTTTGTGTCACTTTTTTCTGGGCGCACTATTCTCCTGAGAAAGAAATGACCGAAGTTAAGATAATGGCCGAGGCAGCTAAATCAGCCGGACTAAAACACGTAATCTGGTCAACGTTGGAAGATGTACGAAAGCATGTGCCACTCACAGACGACAGAATGCCAACGTTGAATGAGAAATACAAAGTGCCTCACTTCGATGGTAAAGGTGAGTCTGACCAGTATTTTATAAATGAAGAGGTACCAACTACTTTTCTATTACCGTCCTATTACTGGGAGAACTTGATTTACTTCGGTATGGGACCCAAGCGTGGTGCCGATGGCAAACTTTCGATAACATTTCCGATGAGTGACAAGAAATTGGCTGGCATAGGTGCGGATGATATCGGCAAATGCGCTTATGGAATATTTAAAAAATCAACTGAGTTTATTGGTAAGAGGGTTGGCATAGCGGGTGAACAACTCACTTGCGCAGACATGGCTAAGCAGCTGTCAACAGCATTGGGCGAGGAGGTTTCTTATAATGCAGTTACTCCTGCGCAATATCGTGGATTTGGTTTCCCAGGTGCTGAAGATTTAGGAAATATGTTTCAGTTCTATGCCGAATTTGAAAAGGAATTTGAAATTTGGAGAGATGTTAATTTATCTAAAAAACTAAATCCGGAACTTCAATCATTTAAGATGTGGCTTTCGAAGAACGCAAAACGCATTCCCATTTAATGGTGCGACGTATCCATTGCCAGGTCTCTGACGCGCGCACGCGAAATTGGTGTACGTAAAGTTACAGGTGCCACGCGATGGCAAATTTTTGTTCAATTCATTTCCGAGTCCATTCTAATAACAATGCTCGCTCTAATACTGGCGTTTGGATTTATGTTCTTTTTTAAACCGATGATTCTTCAGTTGAATTTCGCAAGGATGTTTAACTGGGATTTGCAAGCAGATTACGTTGTGTATACCCTGATTGTACTCTTCGCCATTTTTGTAGGTATTCTTGCAGGGCTGCTTCCAGCCGTTGTGTTGTCAGCATTTCAGCCGGTGAAAGTTCTCAAGAATCTGAATACCATGAAACTGTTCTCCCAAATGGGCATGCGCAAAGTATTGCTGGTTTTGCAGTTCACACTTTCGCTCTTCTTTATCCTTACGTTGATTTTGGTTTATAATCACCTCACGCTCTTTGTCCACCAGGATCTTGGTTTTAATGCACAAAATAATATCATGGTACGGCTTAGTACCAGTTCACACGAAGCGCTAAAGACTGAGTTGTTAAAATACCCCAATATCACGTCCGTTTCTGCGGCCTCGCATATCCCCGCTTCCGGAAGTTTTTATCATGAAGGGGTTAAAAGAAAAGTGGAGGATGCTGACTGGACCGATCTTGGATACTTTTTGGTGGACGAAAACTATCTGGAGAACATGAATATCAAATTATCAGCGGGAAATTTTTTCACCGAGGAAAATGGCAAATTGAACAAGATCTCAAAGCCCACAACGTCACATACATGAACGTTGTGGTATGTTGGACAAACAAATGTATTATGAAGCGTGTTATGAACATTTACCTTTTTATTCTATGTCTTGCAACCACGGTGCTACAGAATGCTCTTGCTCAGAAGAATCCGAAGCACCAGCCTGGTGATTTTCCCGACTACAACAAGTATTTGTTGTTGGAGACAACAGTTGATACAACAGCGAATGTGAGTTGCGGTGATTTTGATGGGGATGGTCATCTTGATATTTTGCTGGTGAAAGGAAGACATTGGCCGATTATTGACCGTGTTCTTCTTGGTGATGGATTGGGTGGAATAAGGGCGGATCATCATCTCGGCAATGCAGCAGATCGTTCGTACACCGGTGGTGTTGCCGATTTTAATGGAGACGGTTTTCTTGATATTGCGGTTAGCAATGATGAGCCGGATAAGAAAATGGTTTATTTTAATAATGGGAAAGGTTACTTCACCATAGGATCTGAATTCGGACTTCCTGAATGGCCAACACGTAATTTATCCATTGCTGATATCAACAACGATGGACTGCCAGACCTTATTTTGGCGAACCGAGGCGAAGTAAGTAAGACAGCAAACTATTTTTGCCTGAACAAAGGAGGGGGACAGTTTAATAAGGATTGCATCTCATTTGCTCCCTACCCCGCCACCACCGTAACGCCTGCAGACTTCAATAATGATGGTTTCATCGACCTTATTGTACCCTACCGTGACAGAGGTCAGAGTTACATATATCTTGGCAACTCAAGTTTTGCTTATTCAGACAACAGCCGTATTCCATTCGGTCCACCTGACGCTACCATTCGCGTGGCATCAGTGGCTGATTTTAATGGGGATAGATTCCTTGACATTGTGACGGTTGATGAAAACAAGGGAGTTAATCTGTATTTTGGCCAAAAGGCCCAAACGTATCTCGGCATCTCGTTAGCCGATTCAAAGATTGTCCCGTATGCATTGGCAGTTGCCGACCTGAATAAGGACGGCAGAGTTGATGTAATCGTGGGTCACGAAGAAGCGCCATCAACAGTATTTTACAATGACGGACCAGGACGAGGATTTAGATCAATTTCGTTTGGGGATGCAAAAGGTACTGTCTACGGCTTCGCTGTTGGCGATTTTAATGAAGACGGAATTCCGGACATTGCGACTGCACGTTCAGACGCCACAAATGTGTTATACTTTGGTAATATCAAATCAACGGATCAAAAGTGAATGTGTGCTTGCGCTCCATTCTTAAGCCCTCCTATTCCCCGTGCTGCATAAGCATAAAGTTTACCAGCAATGCCGCTGGACAGCGGAAACTGATCGATAAATCATTGACATTTTACTGAATGATTGGGATACTAATTCAACTGGCAGTTTCATGGCTACTTTTGTGGCTGGTTGACAAGAAAGATTTAACTATCCTTAGGACTTCCCATCATCGTTTACATTTATTTGGAAAAGCAGAGACAAGCAGACAAGAAATAATGGCTGGGAAAGCGGCACAGCTGGCAACAAAGGCTATAATGCATGCGGCACGTTTTGATAATTATTTTATTATTTTGGCGTACCGGCACGCCTTATAGCCAAACGTTGGCAGCCATTACCAAAAACGCTTATAACAAATTACATAGCGGACATGAAACAGCATTTTTTTTCACTCGATAGTGTTTACCCTGTTGACCATTTGTGCACGAAGAAAATTGAAAATCTAAAAATTATTTGGCCAGAAGAATACAAAAGGAAAATTGGATCAAACCAAGACGACAAATCAGTTCACATGATGGAGTTGATACCAGGAAATGAAAGTATAGACAAGTGGATTATTATCTGACCTACGACTTTTTCGCAAACGAGACAGACAAAATTGAGGTTCTAAATTTCATATTTCGAGAGACGGACTTACAGATATTTGCCTCCGGTTCGACTTATGGACAAAAGATTAATGAATATAGAACGACTGGAGAGATTGTTTCACAAATTGACTTACACAACGGAGACAAATTTGCCGTTACATTTCAATTATGGACACCAAGATTGAAAGGCGATTTAGTTCTTAAGAAGGGAAGCTAAAATTAGAGGATAAAATTCGTGATTGGGTTCCAGAAGTGAAAATTTTAAAATAAATGGGAGATAAATTAATTACTAATAAGAGAATGCGACTAATTATTCTCCTTCCGGCTATCTTTTTGATCAAATGTTCTTCCGGAGATACGGGAACTATTAACGAAAAATACTTTACTGAAATAGTAACAAATATTGCGAAGGGCTGGAATGAAGGAAATGCTTCCTTCGCTTCACAATATTTTGATGACAACGCAGTCTATGAGGAACCCCCGAGAAATCAGTTATATAAGGGACGCAAGGAAATATTTGAATTTTTTGGTGGTGACCCTGGGTTTGATATTCCAATGAAGATGGAGTGGCATAACCTTGCATTCAATGAAAAAGAACAAATTGGATTTGGAGAGTATACATTTGCAATGAATAGTCAGTTTCATGGCATTGTTATCATGAAATTTGAAAATGGGAAAATAGTGAAGTGGAGAGAGTATCAGTATAAGTCCCACCTGGCCTGGGATGATTTTGCTGAGGAAAGTAAATTCAAAACAATTGATTGAACGCAGGGCACGAACACTTGAATCAGACAAAAATGCAGGCCGCCAAGCCCCACCCCGACAAAATTAGAGGCTAAAGTTTATCAGAATGAAAAACAATAGACCATTATTCTTTTTACTTGTAGCGTTTGGATGGTCTTGGATCAATTGGTGTATAGGTTTGTATTTTTTATCCGGTGGAATCAACGATGAAACATTCAGTCAATTTGTTACATACTTTTTCATTGGAGTTTATGGGCCTGTTATTGGCGCAATTACAGCAACTGCATACTTCGATGGTTTGGATGAGACTTTAGCGCTCCTCAAAAAGCTGTTCATTTGGAAATACCCTGTGTTTAACTACTTATTTGTTTTTGCCTTACCCCTACTATTTCTGGGGAGTGGAATAGGGCTATATGCATTGTTTGTCGGCAGCCCCGGCGTCTTTGAAAAACAGGCTGTATTGACTATGCCACTGATCCTTTGGAGGTCCCTGTATGCGGGTCCTTTAGGCGAAGAACTTGGATGGAGAGGATATTTGCTGCCTGAATTGCAAAAGAATAACTCTCCAATCAAAAGTTCTATAATTGTGGGGTTCATCCATTTTAGCTGGCATCTTCCTTTGTTTTGGGCTCCATTCGGTACACTTCTAAGCGGTCAACCTATTTCACTTCTTCTTCTCTCTACCTATATCATACTAGTGATTTGTTGGTCATGCACACAGACATGGCTGGTCAATAATTCTAAAGGAAGTGTATTAATAGCAATTTTGTTTCATCTCTTTGTAAATGCAGGAATTGCATTATTATTTTTTCCCGAAATGTATTCTGACGCTAGTCGTGCCAAGACAGTGTATTATCTGTCAAGTGTTGTAACGATTCCATTTGCGATGCTCCTTTGTCTTAAAACCAAATTAGTTAGTAAGAGTGTTCCGTTGCATGACTAATTGAAAAGCTTGGACTAAACTAACCGGGGACAAAAGACACGGCTAAGAATGAAGCGCGGCGAAGGCCACACAACCACCAACAAATATCATAATCAATGGCGGGGTTCAATTTAAGTTTGTAATTTAGTTTTCAAATTACATTTGGTTTCATGGGACAGTGACGCGTTTCAAACTTCCCGCCACTCCTTGTGCGCAAAACGTTAGCCACATTGTTCTTAGACGATGAAGAAGACTCATAAAATTACTAATTGGTGGACTTGGTCTGGCATTCATCTCTTGGAGAATAGGGAATTGTCGCAATCAACCCCAGAGATTGTCGCATTTACACTGCCATTAAGTATGGACATCACTTTATGTTTGTACTATCAAACAAGTCGAACAATATAAAACCTAACTGCAATGGCAAACACAGTATCAAAAACTCAAATCTGGATCTCCTATGTTATGAGTGGCCTGGTGATTCTTTTCATGTTAATGGATAGCATAATGAAATTTGTGAAACCCCCGGCGGTGATCGAAGGAACAATTGCCCTAGGCTTTGCTGAGCAGCATTTGCCCATCATCGGCACGCTTGGATTGATTTCAACACTGCTGTACGCCTTCCCGCGAACTACCTTCTTAGGAGCAATTCTGCTTACTGGCTATTTTGGCGGCGTCGTGGCCACGCACGTCCGCTTGAATAATCCACTGTTTACACACATATTGTTCACAGTTTACTTTGGCATTTTAATTTGGGGCGGACTTTGGCTGCGGAACAGCAAGCTGCGAGAACTGCTGCCGTTGCGCCAGTCAAATTAAAAGCATTAATCGTCCGTGACAATTCCTTACAGTTGCAGACTTGCAAACAAAATGCATAAACCATGTGCTGGGGCGCAGCGCAAATTTATAGTTATAGTTTTCTAATTTCGTTTGGTCACGTGGGACAGCACGGTTGCGCCATTGCTGCATGCAGCGTAAATTTGTAGTTTAGTTCTCAAGACAAGCATGACACACTATCAAACAGAATTAGAAAAGTTAAAAAGTATCTGTTACTCAAATAAAGGACAGATTGAAACTGTTATTGGAACGCGACACTATATCAACAGCAACTTTGACCAAGACTTAAACCTAGACCTGCTTTCCCATATCCGATTTACTTCAAAGTTCCACTTACTTCGACTTTTCAAAAAATACTACGGACAAACACCGAAACAATATCTGACAGACACACGACTAGGGAAAGCAAAGGAACTATTGAGAAGTGGGGCAACCGTGACTGAAACTTGTTTTGACGTGGGATTTGACAGCCCAAGTTCGTTTTGCACACTATTCAAGAGCCGCGCAGGACTTAGTCCGACAGAGTTTCAAAAAAGCAATTTTCGCAAAGTCTGACATATTTTTCGTTTGCACCTTTATGGCTCAAACCAAAATTTAAAAAATATGAAGGTAAAGGTGATTAGCATTCCCGTTCAAGACCAAGAGAAAGCACTGCGGTTTTACACTGAAAAGCTAGGCTTCGTAAAGAAAATTGACGTTCCACTAGATGAAAACAACAGATGGCTGACAGTGGTCAGCAAAGAAGACCAGGATGGACCAGAAATATTGTTAGAGCCCTCACCAAAACATTTTGAGCCAGCCAAAACGTATCAGAAAGCGCTGTTTGACGCGGGCATTCCTTATACTCAGTTTAACGCTGACAATGTTCAACAAGAATATGAAAGAATTACCAGTCTTGGAGTTGAGTTCAGTATGAAGCCAACCGAAATGGGAACTGTCAAGATTGCTGTTTTCAACGACACATGCGGAAATAATATCCAAATTGTTGAAATGTTATGAGTTACAGGCGGTAATTTTCAACAAACATTATTCTGACAATGAAAATAGAACACCTTGCAATTTGGGTTGACGACTTAGAAACTATGAGAGCCTTTTACTTAAAGTATTTTGAAACTACTTCGGGAGAAAAATACACTAATGAAAAGAACCAATACACAGCTTATTTTATTTATTTCGGCGAGGACAAAACTCGATTAGAGCTCATGAACAAACCAAACATTGCATCAAGTATCGGACAAAGAGGCTTTGCAAAAGGGATTGCTCATTTCACCATTTCAGTTGGTGGCAAAGAAAAAGTAAATGAACTTACTGAAACATTAAGAAGTGACGGATATGCAATTTTTAGTGAACCAAGAACGACGGGCGACGGCTACTATGAAAGTGTTGTTTTAGACCCTGAAGGGAATTATTTAGAAGTTTCAGCCTAAAGATTTACAATGAAAATCGGCAAGTCGGGCGAACGAACATTCAGGTGCATTTTCGTTTCCCGGCACAAATTCATCAGCCAATGACAAACATTGATCCAATAATAGCTGTAAAAGATGTCGAAGCCAGTTCTAAATGGTATCAATCAGTATTTGGATGTAGAAGTATGCACGGGGGAAAGGAGTTTGATATACTCGTATCCGAAAATGATGAAATTCTAATCTGCCTTCATCAATGGGGAGCTCACGAACACCCTACAATGACGAACTCAAGTATTACGCCTGGAAATGGGCTAATCCTTTACTTCAGGACTGAAAACATGAACGTTATACGTCAAAATGTCGAAAAAATGCGCGGCGCTATTGAAGAAGATATTCACTTAAATCAAAATTCAAGGAAAATGGAATTTTCACTTAGAGATTTGGATGGATACTATTTGACT
>Ga0193753_10002525_pt1 | contig 14306 bp, 17 predicted proteins | sample H1c2metaG_FD_144925 | JGI IMG/M metagenome (GOLD analysis project Ga0193753, IMG submission 144925) | Soil microbial communities from a riparian zone of the East river system, Colorado, United States - H1c2 | ecosystem: Environmental > Terrestrial > Soil > Riparian zone | place: USA: East... | reverse complement strand
CTCCCGTCGGCGGCGCGGGTGCGAACGATCGAGATGTCGGTCCTTCCGGCGGCGGGATCGAAGCGCGCGGTGGCCTCCGCGTGAAGCACGTGCGTCACGCCGAGACCTTGCACGAACGTTTGCTTGGGGAGCTCGAGGTCGATCGCGGCATCGAGTTGCGACGCCGTCGCGTCGGCCGTGAGCCACAGGCGCGCGTGGGCATCCCCGGCGGGCACGCCGCCGCGTTCGCGCGTGACGTCGAGATCGAGCGGCGCCGAGGCGGCGCCCAAGTTTGCGCGAAGGTGCCACCCGCCGACGGAGTCCGCACCGGCGTGCAGCCCGACGCCCCGCAGCGCGATCCGCTCGATCGCGTTGCCTTGGGCAGTGCGCACGAGGGTGAGCGAAACGCCCGTGACGTCGACGCTCGGCAAGGCAGGTGCGAGCGCGACGAGATCGCCCGCCTGATGCGAGAGCAGCGCCTTTGCCTTCGGAGGCGGAGGCGACGGATTCGGCGGCGTGAGCGTGTCAAACGACGTTTTCCCGTCTTCGTCGAGTACGACCGTTAGCGCGACATCGGAGATTGCGACCCGATCGACCCGCCGGCCGTTCCCGGTGAACAGCGACGACGACCACCCAGCCTCGATCCGCCCGACGTGCGCGAGCTCGGGCGCGACGACGCGCAGCTCGGGGGGCGAGCGCAGCACGAAGTCGTCGATTTCGATCCCTTTCAAGATCTCCACGCGCACGGCCTGGTAGTCGATGTCGACGCCAGCCTTCGAGTGCACGAGCGCTTGCACCCGCTGCTTGACCCAAGCGCGATCGAGGTTGTGAAGGAGAACGACGACGGCAACGAGGACGAGGGTGACGAGAACCGCGAACGCCATGAGCGCGCGGCGTACCCAACGCCAACGTCGTGCGGGCGGTCGTGACGCGTGCGCCGTAGGGACACTTTTGCGCGAGAGCCCATCCATGGTTGACCGCGCAAGCCTAATACGGCGCGGCCCAAATTCGGGTGGGGATCCGCGGTGTGTGTGTAGGGAATGCAGAGCGAATTCGGCGCTCATGGCGATGGACAGAATGACGGAGGCGCCTATTCTCGAAGGATGCGAACGCGGCCTTCCGTTTCCGTTGCAGTGCTGGTTCCTTGTTTGGCGCTCGTCGCGCTCGTCACATCCGGCGCCAGTTGCGGAGGCGACGACGATGGCGGGGCCCCGGGCGCGGATACGGACTCGGGGGCAGGAAACGGCGACTCCGGCAACGGCGGGGGCGGCGACAGCGGCGGGAATGGCGGCAACGGTGATAGCGGCGGCGGCGGCGATTCGGGGCTGACGTGCGATCCGGTCACGTCGGGCGATCCCGTAACGGCGCCGGCCAACGCGTGGACATGGATCGACGTTCCCGATGCAAAGTGTCGCGACGGCAGCCCCTCGGGCATGGGCGTTCGGCTGAAGCCCGGCTCGAAGAAGCTCTACATCTACATGCAAGGCGGCGGCGCCTGTTTCAACAACCTGACGTGCGGGACGAACCCCACGAAATTCGGGTCGGGGGACTTCGATGGTTGGAAAGGAACCCAAGGCGAAATGGGGATCATGAGCGACGCCAATGCCGCCAACCCCGTCAAGGACTGGAACGCCGTCTTTCTTCCGTATTGCTCCGGCGACATCTTCGGCGGGAGCGTCGAAAGCGCGAACGTCCCCGCCGGCCCGCAAGGCCAGCGCTTCACCGGCGTCTCCAATATGCTCGCCTATTTGAAGCGCATCGTGCCGACCTTTTCCGCGGTCGATCAAGTGCTCCTCACGGGGAGCAGCGCAGGCGGCTTCGGCGCGGCGATCAGCTACGAGCGCGTTGCGAAAGCATTTTGCCCACGCCCCGTCGTGATGATCGACGACGCGGGCCCCGTCATGTCGGACACGTATCTCGCGCCGTGCCTGCAAAAGCGCTTCCGCGACGCGTGGAACCTCAATGCGGGTCTACCGGCGGGTTGTCCCAATTGCGAGAACGCGCAGCACGGTGGCCTGGTCAACGCCGTGCCGTACGAGATCAACAAGTATCCACAGAGTCGATTCGGCCTCATCTCCGCCGATCAAGACTCTACGATTCGACTGTTCATGTCGTTCGGCGGCGACACTTGCAAAAATCTCGATACCGGGTTCCCGGCATCGTATGACGGCCCAACGTTTTCCAAAGGGTTGGCCGAGCTTCGCGACACGTATCTCAAGCCGACGGGAACCACGAGCACGTATTTCGTGCCCGGTGAGACTCACACCTTTCTCGGCGGGGATGCCTTTTACACCACTACAGTTCAGAACGTGACGCTCCCGAACTGGGTCGCCGGTCTGCTCAGCGGCGCCGCACCGACCCACATCGGTCCGTAGCTCACGACTGTGTCGGCGGATACCAGCTCTCGACGCGCGCGAGCAGCTTGACGGCCTCCGCGTAGGTCGCCTCCATGGCCCGAACCTTGGGCTCATCGGCCGGCGCGGTCGTGACTTGGAGAATATCGAGACGCGCGGTGATCGACATCTGGTCCTGCTCGACGACGACGAGAACGCGACGCGAATGACGCCGGAGTTGCGGGGTGGCGTGCTCCATGAGCGCGCGTACGGCCTTCGTGCGCGCGTTCAACTCACGCACCCCTTGCCGCAGCGCCGCAAGGCGCGAATTCGTCGTCGATGTCGAGGAGCCTGTTGGCGTTGCGCCGCTCTCGGTCGGATCCGCATGCGCGCGGCTCGGAGCGGCAAGGATCGCTGTCGCCAGCACGATAGGCACGAAAAACTTGATGGTGCACATGGCGCTCTCTCTGGCCTCGTCGGCCACCTCGTTGGATGTGCGCACGAGCACCCACGTTGTATCCGAGGCAAAGCCGTGCATGATGAGCCGATGAAGCGCTACGCGGCGTTCCTCAGGGGCGTCAGCCCAATGAACGCGAAGATGCCGGAGTTGAAGAGGTGCTTCGAAAGCGCCGGGTTCACGAACGTCAAGACCATCCTCTCGAGCGGTAACGTCGTGTTCGACGCCTTCCGCGCGGCATCCGAGACAGCTGTTCAGCGCAAGGCCGAAAAGGCCATGAGTGAGGGCCTCGGCCGCACGTTTCTCACCATCGTGCGCTCGGTCGATGCGCTGCGAGAGATTCTGGACTCGGATCCCTATGCCGCCTTCCGGCTGGCGCCCGGCTCGAAACACGTCGTCACCTTCTTGCGCGAGGCGTCCAATCGGAAGATCTCTCTGCCGATCGAGTTCGATGGCGCGCGCATCTTGACCCAACGGGGAAGCGAAGTGTTCAGCACCTACGTCCCGAGTCCCCGGGGGCCGGCCTTCATGACGCTCATCGAAAAGACATTCGGCAAAGACGTCACGACCCGCACATGGGACACGGTCAAAAAAGTCGCCCTCGCGGGCGAGCGCATCACCGTCTCCGGCGGTTGACGCTGGTCCCTATCGACCCGAGGCAAATGTCGCGGCCCAGGGCTCGGGTTCGATGCGGGCTCCGTTCGCGACGAATGAGACGAGGTGATAGAAGCCAACGACGGCGAGCATCTCGAGAAGAGCGCTGTCGTCGAACTGGGCGGCGAGTGCGATCCATGTCGGCTCGGTAACCGTCGCCACGTCGTGAAGTTCGTCTGCGAAGCGCAGGACGAGGTGGTCCGAATCACCGCGCGACGCGGCGTCGGCCGGGGTGCGCCGAACGGTGGCATCGACCATCGATTCGTCGAGCCCCGCTGCGGCTGCGAATGCGGTCGCGTGCACCCCCCACTCGTATTCGGAGTGGCATCGCACGCAGGTCCGCAGAATGAGGAGCTCCCGCGTGCGCGCGGAAAGCGTGCCCCGCCCGAGCAGCGCACTCCCGAGCGGGCGCATGCGTTCGCTCAGGAGCCTGTGGCGGGCGAGCGTCCGAAAGAGTTTGAGCGGTTCGAGCGGGGTGCCTGGCGGCATCCACTTATCGAGGGCTGCTTTCACATCCGGGTCGTACGGAGGCGCAAGCGGAGCGATGCGTGGGGTCATGGGCCATCTCCTTGCTACTAATTGTGTAGCAAAGAGAAGGGCCGTCAAGACGGTGCTATTGTTTTTGTAGCAATGGGCGACGAACGAAAGAGACCACCTGGGCCCGGAAAGCCCGTCCGCGGCTCGCGCACGGGCCGGCCGATCATGGCGCTGCTCGACCTCCTCGGTCGAAGGTGGACGCTACGTGTGCTCTGGGAGCTACGCGCGGAACCTGCAACGTTCCGCGTCCTGCGCGAGCGTTGCGACAACGTGTCGCCGACGGTTCTGAACACACGGCTCAAGGAGCTCCGCGAAGCCGGCATCGTCGAGCTCTCCCCGGATGCCGGCTACTGCACCACCGACGCTGGCGACGCTCTGCTCCACGCGCTCGCACCTCTCCGCGAATGGGCGAATGCGTGGGCCCGCGGAGACGCCATTCCACGGCCGCGACTCTGACGCGCGCGGAAGTTGCCTCGAAGATCCATCAGCGCGTCTTGACATACTTACCAACTAGCTTACTAACTAAGCTAGCTACGGGACGCCAAGGAGCGCCATGAAGAAACTTGCGCGTGTGAGCCGGCGGATGTTGGTCGAATCGATCGTGGAACGGCTGGCACGTCGCCACAGCACCGCGGCAGTGTTGTTCCATCATGCCGTCGCCGAACGTCTGCAGCTCGGCCCCACCGATCACAAGTGCCTCGATCTGCTGCGTGAGCGCCCGGAGATGACGGGCAGCGAGGTTGCCATCATCACCGGCCTGACCACGGGCGCGGTCACGGGCGTCGTCTCCCGGTTGGAGCGCGCGGGGTATCTCCATCGTGAACTCGACCCGAACGACCGACGCAAACAGATCCTGCACGCCGTGCCGGAGCGCGCGCAAGAGGTCCACGAGGTGATGGCTCCTCTTCGCCGCGATCTTGCGGAGGTGTTGGAGGGCTTCGACAGCCATCAACTCACGGCCGTCGCAGAGTTCCTGGCTCGGAGCACCGATATCGCGTTCCGGCATGCGGCCCTTTTGCGCGCTCAGCCTTTCTCTGTCGATCGATCGTCCGACTCACGGACAGGAGTCACCCCATGAGCACTCTCGAGCTCACCGTGCAGCGCGTACGCCATTCCCTCAAAATGCGCCTCCTGCGCGTGGTGCGCGCGCAGCGGATCTCACCACAGTTGCTGCGTGTCACGCTTGGCGGTCCCGATCTCTCCGACTTCGTCTCTGCGTCCTTCGACGATCACGTCAAGGTGTTCTTCCCCGCGCCGGGCGAAGACCGGCCTGCGCTGCCCGTGCTCGGGCCCCACGGCCCGGTCTTCCCCGAAGGCCAGCCCCGCTCGCCGGCGCGCGACTACACACCGCGCCGCTACGACGCTTCCGCCCACGAGCTGGACCTGGAGTTCGTATTGCACGGCGATGGCCCCGCCTCGACGTGGGCCGCGCAGGCCGCGCCCGGCCAATACCTCGGCGTGGGTGGTCCGCGCGGCTCGTTCGTGATTCCGAAGGGCTTCGACTGGCACCTGCTCATCGGCGATGAAACCGCGCTGCCAGCCATCGGCCGTCGGCTGGAGGAACTGGGGGCCGAGACGAAGGCGGTGGTCGTCTCGGAGGTGACGGACCCCGCTGCCGAACTAGCGTTTCGCAGCGCCGCGCGGCTCAAGGTGCATTGGCTGCATCGCAACGGCGCCGCCGAGGGCAGTCTGCTCGAACCCGCGCTGCGTTCCCTGACCTTGCCGCATGGCGAAGGCTACGTGTGGGCGGCCGGCGAATCCGCAGCCATGCGTGCCGTGCGTCAGCACCTGGTGGCCGAGCGGCATATCGATAAAACTCGCATACGTGCCGCCAGCTATTGGAAGCGCGGCGCAGTCGCGGTTCACGAAGCCCTCGACGACTAACTCGGACCGGACGAGTAAACCTTCGGCGAGCTTTCCCGGTGATGGCGATCATGGGATGAGGAGCTGCATCGCGGGTGCACACGTTTCTGGAAGCGCGTAAGGCCGGCCACGAATAAGTTCCGGGGGCATGAGCTCGTAATCGAGTGACGCGTCGGAGCATCGGTGGCCGAGCTGTCGGGCATGCGCCCGGCGCATGTTCGCCTCCCCCATTTCCATTCGAATCGAGCACTGCACCGAAAAAAGGTGGTGGTGTCGAATGTATATCCATCAGAGTGTAAAGAACCCGCATCATCCGATGCATGTCCGTTACCCGTGGGCGGAAACGGCGATGGGCGGATTCGAGGCAGCCGTGACCACGAAAGAGCACGGCGGGTTTCCGTGCACATTCTCCCAGGCCGCGCTCCGGCGAAAAACGCTCTACTACGCGTTCATCAACGACGTTGACGATGCGGACGAACGGGCGAGGTTGCGCACCGACCTTTCTCGCTATCTGGATCGGTGCAAAACGGTGAAGAGTGCGGAGCATCTTCACGTGCTCTTGATCTTCGTCCAGCCAGAAGACCCCGCCCTGTCGCTGGCGAGCTATCACGCGCAGGCCTGGGCGCTCATGGCCGACTGGATGACCTACGATCCCGATCCGTGGCCTGCCACCGTGCCGAAGGATCCCCATGATCCGTATTGGGCATTGTGCTTTCGCTCGACGCAGCTCTTCGTGAATGTGAGCTGTCCCGCGCATGTTCGCCGCCGCAGCCGCAATCTCGGACGCTCCCTCGTCCTGGTCACGCAACCACGATCCTCCTTCGACATGGTGGCTGGCCCCAACGCGCGCGGCGACGAACTGAGAGAGATCATCCGTGCGCGCATGGATGTCTACGACAGCATTCCCCGGCCGCCGTCACTCGGGACGTACCACCGCGGCGATCTCGAATGGCCGCAATATGCCCTCGAGGATACCATCGAAGACGATGCGCAGCAGGTCACCCGCCGCTGTCCCTTGCACCATGCGCCCTAGTCTGGGCGACTATATCCTTCTTGCCGTTTTGGGCGCGCTCTGGGGCGCTTCGTTTCTCCTCATCAAGGTTGCCGTCGCGACGATCCCACCGCTCACGGTGGCGGCCGGCCGGATCGGCCTCGGCGCCGTGCTCCTCTTGCTCGTGAGCATCGTGCGCGGCGCGCCCCTCCGCCAAATTCGCGTATTTTGGGGTTCCTTCGTGGCCATGGGGATGCTCGGCACGGTCCTGCCCTTCTTCCTCATCGGTTGGGGGGAGCGAAGGATCGACAGTGGCTTGGCGGCGATCATGATGCCGGTAGTTCCTCTTGCCACCATCGTCCTCGCCCATGTTTTCGTGCCAGACGAGCCTCTCACCCGAGGCAAGATCGCCGGCGTCGTGCTCGGGGCGGCGGGGATCCTGGTGCTCGTCGGTCCGAGCGCGCTGGGCAGCCGCGAACCCTTACTCCTACCGGAACTCGCCATCGCGCTCGCCACTCTCTGTTATGCGGGCAACAGTATCGTCGCGCGCCTTTTGCCGCCCATACCGGCGGAGCTGGTGGGCGCCGGGATGCTCCTCGCCGCCACCTTCTCGAGCGTGCCCGCCTGCCTGCTCATGGATCGCCCATGGCAACTGACGCCGTCGATCGCGTCGGTCGTCGCGGTCCTCGGCCTCGGTGCGGTCTGCACCGCGTTCGGCTACCTCTTGCTCTTTCGCATCATCGCCCGCGCAGGCGCGGGGTTCTCCTCGCTGAACAACTTTCTCGTGCCCATCTTCGGGGTCCTGTGGGGCGCGCTCTTCCTCGGTGAGCGCCCTGCGCCCCGTGCGCTCATCGCGCTCGTGGTAATTTTGGCCGGCGTGGCCGCCCCGCGCTTGTGGCCGGGAAAAACCCGGCTCAGGAAAGAACCATGTACACCCTCTTCTATTCACCAGGCAGCGCCGCGATAGCCCCCCACACCGTCTTGGAAGAAATCGGTGTGCCCTACGAGCTCGTCCAGGTCGACGTCGCCAAGGGCGAGCACCAGCAGCCGGCCTACAAGAAGCTCAATCCGAACGGGCGAATCCCGACACTCGTCGACGACGACTTCGTCATTTTCGAAACGGCGGCGATATGCCAATACCTTTGCGACAAACACCCCAATGCAGATCCTGAAGCAAATCTGGTACCGCCCCTAGGCACGCGCGAGCGGGGCCGCTTCTACCAGTGGCTGACATTCATGACCAATACGATTCAGGTCGACTTCATCCACTGGTTTCATCCCGATTGGACATTCCGAGATATCGAACGCCAATCGGCCCTGAAGGCGCGCGCCGAAGAGGAACTCGCCGAGCATTTCCAAGTCCTGAGCGATGGCATCGGGGATCACGCATTCGTGACCGGCGCGCGCTACACGGTATGTGACATCTACCTCGCGATGCTCACCCGATGGAGTCGCTTTCTCCCATCGCCCGCGTGGACGTGGCCGAACCTTCGCCGCATTGTCGAGGCCACGTATACCCGCCCAGCCTTTCAACGCATGATGCAAAAGCAGGGGATCCAGTGGGCGGACAACTGGCCCGTTGCCGCAGGCACACTCGCGACCCCGTGATCGATGGCGGATCAGCGCGCTTGCCCGCCAGGCCCGGAGCCCGCCGCTTCCTCACCTAACATTGCGAACAGATCGGTGGAGCCAGGATCCTGCCCGGCCTGAAAGAGCAAGTTCGTGATCTGACCACGGTGATGCGTCTGGTGGTTGAAGAGCTGCGTAACGGCCCACCACAGCGGCACATCGCGCGACTCACCCTTGCGGACGAACCGTAATGTCCCGGCGAGCGTGTCGGCGGTCACCGTCTCGACCCAGGCGTCGATCACGGTGTCGGTTCGATCTCGCTCGCGGCGCAGCTCGTCGAAGTCGGAAGCGATTTCCTGATCGAGCGACTTGATCCCGTCGACGCCGATACATCCCGGTTCGGGTACGCGTCCGGCGAGCCGACCGAGCCAAATGCGGTCGGCGACGAGGATGTGATTCAAGACGTTGTGAATGGAGCGGAAGAACGCGCCCCGGTCGCGTTTCCGGTCCTCGTCGGTCAGGCGCGCGACGGACGCATAGACCTTGTCATTCATCCATCGGTTGTAGCGGGCAAAGGCGCGACACACCTCGGGCGTCATGCGCAGCATGCTAACACGCATGGACCCATGCAGCGTCGTTGGCGAGCCCTTGCCGCGGTCACCTCGGAGCCGTACCTGTCATCGAGCGCAAATGAGATGACGTCGAGCGCGGACTCACGATCTCAACGGACGGCAACGACCGTCGGCGAATCGGCGGGGGCTGCGGGCGCGACCGACAACTGCACGGGTGCTGCGGGCCTGTCGGGCATGGTCCGGGCGTGGGTGCTCGGCGCGTGGGTGCAACCGACGGCGAGAAACGCCGCAGCGAGAGTCGGTAGAACGAGCGTAACGAACCAGGCAGGTAGTTTCATTTGGGAGCCTCACCTCCGTCGTTTGGGCGCATGCCATCGCGAAGCAAGGCAGATACTCTCGAATTCGCACATGACTCCGGATCGAGAGCGCAGTTCGAGAAGAACTTGATATTCGAGTTCGCTTGACGTCGTCTGTGTCTTGGTAGCCGCGGAATGAATCCGCGCCGGGCCCGAGCGCTCCAACAAATCGGGCCCGAGGACGAATCCCCGGGAACTGCTGGGCGAGGGATCGAGCACTTGGGGTGACGGCTTTTCACCGAGCTCAGTGGCGACCCTTGCCGTCGATCCTCCTTGGCCACTACCATGATCGTCTTGCGCGTTTGCCATCGGGCGCAACGGAGATCATCGCGTTATTGGTTTCTCACCGGTGGACAACGCGCTACCCGCGGCCGCCGAATCGGTAACCATGGCACTGCTCGAATAAGTGCTCATTAGTCCACGTGCACCCTAATCGAAAACGATGTCGGTGGTGTAATGGACGATGTCGTAAATGCTGATTCGAATATCGACCAAACTCCCATTGGGTCGACGCCGTGCCATCGGCAAATAATAATATGATGTTTTTCGGCGTGCCGGCTTGCTTCGTTGTCGCAGTCGTGGCGTCCTGCATCGTGCGATGCTCTCATTCAATAATTCTATGGCTTTAGAGCACTCACCCGCTCACGAAGCATCAGCGGCTCTCATGGGTTCCATGCCGGATTTGGCCTGACAGGACGCGGCCGATCGCGGCCGTCGAACCACGATGGCTTGCGTCGCCTCTCAGCCGTCTCCGAGGGCGCGGCGCACGGCTGAAATCCAGTGGTCTCTCGTGTCGCGGGCGAGGCGGCTTTCGGGAGCGAAGAGCTCGAACGCATGAAAAGCGCCCGGCACGTTGTACAGTTCCGTCGAGACGCCGGCTTCGAGCAGACGGCGGGCGTACTCGATGCCATCGTCACGGTAAGGGTCGATCTCGCACGTCTGAATGTAGGCGGGTGGGAGGCCCGCCAGATTCTCGGCTCGCAATGGCGCCGCATACGCCGAAACGGCAGCCCGCGCGCTGCCAAGGTAGATGTCCCACGTCCTTCGTGCTCCCGAAGCGTTGATCAGCCGCGGATCTTCCACGGTGCGCGCCGAGTGGCTCTCTCGGCGATCGTCGAGCGCAGGAATCTGGAGGCATTGGAAGGCAATCGGCGGCCCCGATTCGTCCCGCGCGCGGAGAGCGGTGGCGGCTGCGAGGCAGCCACCCGCCGATGGTCCCATGACCGCCAGTCGCTGGGGATCGCAGCCCAACGCTTCCGCGTTCTCGGCCGTCCAAAGGAACGCGGCGTAGCAGTCGTCGAACCCCGCTGGAAACGGGGCTTCCGGGGCAAGGCGGTACTCGACGGAAATCACGGTCGCGCCGAGCTCGGGGACCAGCCGAGAGGCGGCCATGACAGCGTCCGCGGCGCCCCCGTACGCGAAGCCTCCGCCATGCATGTAGACGACGATGGGACGAGTGCTTTCGTTGCGCACCGTCGGTTGATAACGACGCACCGGTACGTTGGAGGCCACCAAATCGTCCACCGTGATCCGTGGGTCGGCGCGCTCCGATCGGGCGACGAGCGCTCGGAACGTGCGGCGGGTCTCACCGATGTCGGCGTACGGGTTCGGCCTCGGCGGCATGCGATCGACGATGGGGCGGAGCTCGGCAGCAAACGTGTTCATGCATCGTTATCTAGCACTATTTGTACGATGTACAAATGCTACATTTCCGTGACGTGGAGCGCAAGTTCACCCCGACCCGAAGCCGCTCGCATTTTCACCACCCGTCGCTCGCCGCCGAAGTCCTCGACGTTGCGAGGGCCGCGCTCGAGCGCGACGGTGCGAGCGGACTCAGTTTGCGCGCGGTTGCAAAGAGCGCCGGCGTGTACCCCACGGCGATAAGCCATCACTACGGCGACCGGGAAGGACTCCTTGCCGCCGTTGCGACCCGAGGGTTCGTCGAGTTGAACCGGGCGCTCGAGGAGGCGCGCGCTCCAAACGCCGCGCGCAGTGTTCGCGGCATGTTGAAGGCGTATCTCTCGTTCGCCGCCGCCCATCCGCGGCTCTTCGTCGTCATGTTCTCGCCGTGGTCGGCGGTCGAGCGTCGTCACCCACAGCTCGATGCAGCGGGCGGGCAAGCCTTCTCGCTACTTCGGGACCAAGTTGCGTCGTGGGTTTTCGCCGAGCAGGCGCAGGTGGCGGTCGACATCGCAGCCGATACGCTTTGGTGCACGGTACACGGTCTCGCGACGCTCCTCATCGAAGAGCACGCGGGCAAGCGTAAACGTCGATTCGATGCCGACGCGATTCTCGAGCTGGCGCTGCGATCGCTTTCGCCTGCGCCAGGTGGCTAAATCACCTCGCATAAAGATCGGTGATTTAGATCAGAATTGCTCTCGTTGCGTAGGGGCTTCGTCGACGCCGAGCAAGCGATGGCGGCGCCAACCTTCGCGAGCGAGCCAGGTTCGTGCAGGCTTGACGGGGGACGCCTGGCCGGCAACTTCGTGCAGATCGCGCAGCGCGTACTCGAAGAGGAGATCTTTTCGCCACCCGTCGAACCACGCGGCCGAGGAACGTGGATCGAGCCAGGCGGGGGATGCACCGTGCTTCTTGTGATTCATGAGCACGTAAAGAAAGCTGTTTCGAACCTCGCGAGGCCGGGTGAGTTCCCGCGCATGATAGCGCTCTTTCCACACGCGACCGCGGCGGCGAAGGGTCCGATTGACGGCCCGCGCAAGTCGAATCGCGAGGCCGCGCATTCCGCGCGAAAGGCTCGCTTTGTCGTGCGCCTCCACGATGAGGTGGACGTGATCGCGCTGGACGGAGAAGTGCACGATGCGAAATTCCGAGCTCGATGCGTGGCCGATACATGCTCTTACGGCCGCAAATATGGGAGCGGTTCGCAGGACGCGGACTTCGTCCGCGGCTCGCATGGTGACATGAACGGGATGCGCAGGCTTGTGCAATGGGCGAGCGCGATGGGGCACACCCGATTTCGGGTTGCGTTTCCGCCCCGCGCCTCGCCTCCGCCCACCCCATGAAGGCGGTTGTCGGAACGCGAACGGTAGTTGTCTCGCACTCTCCTTCATCTTGAATTAGGCTATATTATTCGAAACCTCGCGTCAAGGCGTTCCACTTGGGTTGTGCCTTTAGGGCCCTGAAAGCAGGAAGGCCGCACGGGCGGTCGAGGGTGTCGACATCGTCCTCGATCCCGTGGGCGGAAAGACGCTGCAGGACAGCGTCGAGGTCCTCAACGACAAGGGGAAGCGCGCGCGTTGCGTCCCCCTCTCCCCAACCCTCCCCCGGGGGGAGAGGGAGCCTCGCGCCGCCCATCGTGAACGGGCCTCGCGACATCGTGAACGACCGATGGTTGCTAGCGCGATGGCTCCTTCAAGAACGTAACCTGCGTTTCGGGCGCGGGGTCGCAGCCGTATTTCTGGACGAGCACGTTGTCGAGCCGGTCTGCCGAGGCCACGAACTGCGCGAGCCAACCCGACACCTCGTCCGAGTTGGCGTGCGCGAACACGTCCGACATATGAACCGTGAGGTTTAACCGGATCATGTTGTCCACCAGATCGAACGAGAGGGGCGTGTGCTCGGCGGACAGGAGGAAGCGAAACAAATCGCCCAGCTTTTGCTTTCCTGGCTGCGCAAGCGGCGACGAGAAGCAAAGGTGCTCGGAGCAGCAGCACCAGATCTTGATCGGCGCGCTGCCGGCGTGAAACGACCAGTTCTGGAAGCCGTGGCGCGCGAGCACCGGATCGACGTTCGCCTTCGCGAGCCCGGCCTCGACGAATGCGACGACAGGGTGATCCTCCGAAGGATTGAAGAGGCTCTCGAGCTCGAGGTACGCAAGATCGGATCCGCAGCTGTCGCAGTAGCGCTCGGCGGTTTCGAGCAGAGCGTCGCACGACGGGCAGCTAACGCCGAACGCCGCCGTCTGCGCGCGAAAGCCTTCGATGAACGTCCGCAGATCGGTTGCGGGAATGCCAAAGCCAACCATGTCCGCGGAGGTGAGCTTGCAGGTCGTCACCGCAACGATGTTCTTTTGCTCGTCGAGGATCGGGCCGCCGGAGTTGCCGGGGTTGATGGCGGCGTCGGTCTGGACGAAATGCTGCCCGTCGAGCTGTTGCCTGGGATTCGAGATGACGCCTTCGGTAACCGAGAGCGGCAGACCCACGGGGAATCCGATGATGTACACCTCTTGCTTCGGCTTGAGATCGTCGCCCGGTGCGAGCGAGAGAAGCTCCCCCGTGAGCGGGGCGGAAAGCTCGACGATGGCGAGATCGCGCTTGGGGCTGATGCGACGTACGGTTCCGGAGACACGTTGCTTGTCGCGTTTCTCGATCGCGACCCTTTGATACGGCGAGACCACGTGGCAGTTGGTCACCAGCAACCGGTCGTCGATGAGAAAGCCCGAGCCGGTGCCGCCGCCGGTGAAGACCTGAAATACGCCGAGCCCTTCGATGTCCAAGGTGGTGCTCATTGCTCCTCGCCTTCCTTTGCATCGCCTGCGACTTCGCGGTCCCCGTCTTGGTCGTCTTCCTCGCCGTCCTCGTCTTGCTCGTCCGCGAACTTCGCGACGAGCTCGGACGCGTGCTCGAACAGTACGTTCGCGGCGTCGCGCCATGACTTGCCGGAGCTCTGCGACAGGCCGGCCTGGAGGTCGGCTTCGATGGCCTCGGGCCACGAGAACCGACCGAGCAAGTAATTGTACGTGCTGATGAGCCCCAGCGCGGCCTCGAACGACTTGCCCGAGTCCTTGAACTGCTCGACGGTGGTCATGTAGTTGCCCTCCCCGATGTACTGAGAGAGCACGGACGGCGTACCGTCGCTGTGCGGACTGATGGCGTAGGTCGCGTGGCCGAGGTTTTTGCGTAGCTCGTCGGCGGAGACGGCTTTCATGTCTTTTGCGCACCGCGCGAGCGTGGCTTCGCGCCTTTGCGGATCTTGTTCGCTGTCGTTGAACGTCGAGGAGCTCTCCGAGAGGCGCGATCCGAGAAAACCGCCGAG
>Ga0193753_10002524_pt1 | contig 14307 bp, 1 predicted proteins | sample H1c2metaG_FD_144925 | JGI IMG/M metagenome (GOLD analysis project Ga0193753, IMG submission 144925) | Soil microbial communities from a riparian zone of the East river system, Colorado, United States - H1c2 | ecosystem: Environmental > Terrestrial > Soil > Riparian zone | place: USA: East River... | reverse complement strand
GGCGCCGCTGGTGTGGGCGATCCTGGCCGGGCTCAAGACCGGCGCGGCGGTGCTGGTGCTCGACCCGGTCTACCCGGGCGAGCAGCTGGTCGAGCGGCTCGCGCTGGCCCGTCCGTCGGCGCTGGTCCGCCTGGCCGGGGCGCCGGCGATCGACCCGGCCGTGCTCGCGTGGCTGGCCAGCCACCCGGCCTGCGCGCTGGTCGAGCTGCCCGGTCGACCGGGGCCGACCGATCCGTGGGCGCGCCAGTCGTCGTCGCCGCCCGGGATCGCGGTCGGCCCCGCGGATCCGGCGCTGCTGTCGTTCACGTCCGGATCGACCGGGGTCGCCAAGGGCATCGTCTGCCTGCACCGCTCGCTGACTCACTTCGTGCCGTGGCAGAGCCAGGCGCTCGGGCTCGGCCCCGGCGATCGCTTCAGCATGCTGTCGGGCCTGGCGCACGACCCGCTCCAGCGCGACATCTTCACCGCGCTCCAGCTGGGCGCCGCGATCGTGGTGCCGGATCCGGAGCCGATGCGCGAGCCGGGCTGGCTGGCCGCGTGGGCCGCGGCCGAGCGGGTCACCGTCGCGCACCTCACCCCCGCGATGGCCCAGGTGCTGGCCGAGGCGCCGGAGGGATCGTCGACCCGGATCGACAGCCTCCGCCTGGCCCTCATCGTCGGCGACGTGCTCACCCGCCGCGACGTCGAGCGAGTGCGGTCGATGGCGCCCAACGTCCGCTGCGTGAACCTGTACGGCTCGACCGAGACCCAGCGCGCGGTCGGCCATCACCTGGTCGAGCCCGGGCCGCACCGGCGCAAGGAGGCGCTGCCGCTGGGCCGCGGCATGCCCGGCGTGCAGCTCCTGGTGGTCAACCGCGCCGGCGGCCTGGCCGGCGTCGGCGAGGTGGGCGAGATCCTCGTGCGCAGCCCGCACCTGGCCGGCGGTTACCTCGGCGACGACGAGCAGTCGCAGCGGAAGTTCACGGCCAGCCCGTTCAGCGGGCGCGACGACGACCGGGTCTACCGGACCGGCGATCTCGGCCGCTACCTGCCGGACGGCGAGGTCGAGTGGGCCGGGCGCTCCGACCGGCAGGTCAAGGTGCGCGGCTTCCGCGTCGAGCTGGGCGAGATCGAGGCCGCCCTGTCACGCCACCCGGAGCTGGCCGAGGTCGCGGTGATCGCCCGGCCGACCGCCGCGACCACCGGCGGCGACCGGCGCGACTCGCAGCTGGTGGCCTATCTGGTGGCAAAGGTCCGCGACGCCGACCGCGACGCCGGCGAGCGCGACCCCGGGCCGCTGCGCGGCTTCCTGGCCCGGTCCGTACCCGACTTCATGCTGCCGGCCGCGTTCGTCTGGCTCGATCGCCTGCCGCTGACCCCGACCGGCAAGCTCGACCGGGCCGCGCTGCCGCCGCCGCCGGCGCGGACCGAGGCGCTCGAGCCGCCGCGCACTCCGCTCGAGAAGACCCTGGCCGCGATCTGGTCCGGCCTGCTCGGCGCCGAGCGCGTCAGCCTGACCGACGACTTCTTCGCCCTGGGTGGCCACTCGCTGCGCGCCACCCAGCTGCTCGCGCGGGTCCGCGACGCCCTCGACGTCGAGGTGCCGGTGCGAGTGATCTTCGAGGCGCCGACCCTGGGTGGCTTCGCCGGCCGGGTCGAGGCGCTCGTCGCCGACCGGGCCGCAGACCCGACCGACGCGGCCACTCGCTCGCGTCCGCCCGTCGGTGCGCGGCTCGGCGCCGCGGACCGCACCGGTCCGCTCCTGCCGTCGTTCGCGCAGCAGCGCCTCTGGTTCCTCGACCAGCTCGACCCGGGCAGCGCGCTCTACAACGTCGCGCTCGCGCTTCGGGTGAGCGGCCCGGTCGACCACGCCGCGCTGGAGGAGGCGCTCGGCGCGATCGTGCGCCGCCACGAGGTGCTCCGCACCCGCCTGGTCTCCGACGAGGGCCAGCCCCGCCAGGTGATCGTGGCGCCCGGGGCGATCGCATTCCGGCTCGAGCGCGACGACCTCCGCCCGCTGGCGGGCTCCGAGCACGAGGCCGAGAACGTGGCCGAGGCCGGCGCGCTGGTGGAGCGAGAGGTGCGGCGCGGCTTCGCGCTCGACCAGGCGCCGCTCCTGCGCGCGCGCCTCATCGCGCTCGCCGACCGTGAGCACCTGCTGGTATTGGTCGGCCATCACGTGGCGTTCGACGGCTGGTCGATGGACGTGCTGGTGCGCGAGCTGGCCGCGCTCTACGCCGCACGCATCGAAGGCCGCCCCGACCCGCTCGCCGAGCTGCCGGTCCAGTACGCCGACTACGCGCTGTGGCAGCGCGAGTGGCTGCAGGGCGAGGCCCTGGCCGACCAGATCGCCCACTGGCGGGCAGCGCTCGACGGCTGCCCGCCGCTGGAGCTGCCGACCGATCGCCCGCGACCGGCGCGCCCGTCGCCGCGCGGCGCGCGCCGGAGCGCGATCATCCCGGCGCCGCTCGCCGCCGCGCTCACCGAGCTCGGTCGCCGCGAGGGAGCGACCCCGTTCATGGTCCTCCTGGCCGCCTACCACGCGCTGCTTCACCGGGTGAGCGGCCAGGACGACTTCTGCATCGGCACCCCGGTGGCCGGCCGCACGCGGGTCGAGCTCGAGCCGCTCATCGGGTTCTTCGCCAACACCCTGGTCCTGCGCGCCGACCTGTCCGGCGATCCGACCTTCGTCGAGCTGCTCGCCCGGGTCCGGCGCGGCGCGCTGGACGCCTACGCTCACCAGGACCTCCCGTTCGAGCGTCTGGTCGAGGAGCTGGCCCCGCGGCGCGACCTCGGCCGCCAGCCGCTCTTCCAGGCCATGTTCGCGCTGCAGAACGCGCCGTCCTCCGCGGTCGAGCTGCCCGGCGTGCGGCTGGCCCCGCTCCCGGTCGAGACCGCCACCGCCAAGTTCGATCTGTCGCTCGAGGTGACCGGGGCGGCAGAAGGGCTGCGCGCGACCTTCGAGTACCGCACCGATCTGTTCGACGCCGACCGGATCGAGCGGATGGCCGGCCACTTCGTCACCCTGCTCGAGGGGATCGCCGCCGGGCCGGACACGCGGGTCTCGGCGCTGCCGCTCCTCGGCGAGCCGGAGCGGCGGCGATTGCTCGAGTGGCGCGGGCGAACCCGGCCGGCCGGCGACGAGCGCCTCCTGGACGACCTCCTGGCCAGGTCGATCGCGCGGCGGCCGCGCGCACCGGCGGTCCTCGGCGGCGACCGATCGCTGAGCTACGAGCAGCTGGCGGCGGGGGCGACCCGGATCGCGGGCCGGCTGGTCCAGCTCGGCGTCGGACCCGGCGTGATCGTCGGCCTGCGGGTCGACCGCTCGCCGGCCATGGTGGCCGCGATGCTCGGCGTCCTCGAGGCGGGTGGCGCCTACCTGCCGATCGATCCCGCGCACCCGCTCGAGCGCGCCGCGTTCATGCTGCGCGACGCCGCGGCGCCGGTCCTGCTCACCCCGGGTCGCTGGGTCGATGCGCTGGCCGGCCACGGCGCGCGCGCGGTGGCGATCGAGGACGCGCTGGAGAGCGCGGCCGGCCACCGGGCGGCGCGCCGGGCCGGAGCGGACGACCTCGCCTACGTGGTCTACACCTCGGGGACCTCGGGCCAGCCCAAGGGAGTCATGGTGACGCGCGGCGCGCTCGCCAACCACGTCGCCGCGATGGCGGAGGAGTACCGGCTGGGCCCCGACGACCGGGTGCTCCAGCTCGCGCCGATCGCGGTCGACGTGATCGCCGAGGAGGTCTTCCCCACCCTGCTGCGCGGCGGCGCGCTGGTCCTCGGCTCCGGCGACGGACCGCCCGCGCTCGACCAGCTCGACGCGCTCCTCGCGGCGCAGTCGGTGAGCGTCGCCAACCTGCCCGCGTCGTACTGGCACGAGTGGGTGGCGGAGCTGGCCCACGCACCGCGTCCGCTGCCGCCGCGGCTGCGGCTGGTCGTGGTCGGCAGCGAGCGAGTCTCGCCGGAGCACTGGCGGGCGTGGCGGCAGCTGGCCGGCGACGCAATCGAGCTGCGAAACGCGTACGGCCCGAGCGAGGCCACGATCACCGCGACGGTGTACGGCGCGGCCGGCGATGATCTCCCGGCCGGCGCGGCGTCGGTCCCGATCGGGCGCCCGATCCGCGGCGTCGGCGTCGAGGTCGTGGATGGCCGGCTGGGGCCGGCGCCGATCGGGGTGTCCGGTGAGCTCTGCATCGGCGGCGCCGGCCTGGCCCGCGGCTACCTCGGTCGCCCCGACCTGACCGCCGAGCGGTTCGTCCCGGATCCGTCCGGCCACGGACAGCGGCTCTACCGCACCGGCGATCGAGCCCGCTTCCTCGGCGACGGCGCGCTCGACTTCATCGGACGCCTCGACGACCAGGTGAAGATCCGCGGCCACCGGATCGAGCCGCGCGAGGTCGAGCGCGCCCTCGAGCAGCATCCGGGGGTGGCCGAGGCGGTGGTGATCGCGCGCGAGGACGCGCCCGGCGAGCATCGCCTGGTCGCCTACACCGTCGCGCGAGAGGACGCGCCGGAGACGGCCGATCTGCGCGGCTACCTGGCCACCCGGCTGCCGGCGACCATGATCCCGTCGGGGTTCGTGGCGCTCGACCGCCTGCCGCGCACGCCGCAGGGCAAGGTGGACCGGCGCGCGCTGCCCGCGCCCGATCGAGCCCGCCAGGACGCGCCCGGGTTCGCGGCCCCGCGCACCGACGCCGAGCGCGCGCTCGCGCGGATCTGGAGCGAGGTGCTGCGGGTCGAGCGAGTCGGGCGGCGCGACGATTTCTTCGACCTGGGCGGCCACTCGCTGCTCGCGCTGCAGGTGGTGGCGCGGGCGCGCCGGGTCGGGCTGGTGCTCGATCCGGCCGCGCTCATCGAATCCCCGGTGCTGGAGGACCTGGCGGCGCGCGCGTCGGCCGCGCTGTCCGATCCGCTGCCGGATCCGGCCGACGCGGCCGACGTGGCCGACGCGCCCGGCGCCGACGTGCCGCTCACCCCGATCCAGCGCTGGCTGCTCGACGGCGCCGGCCCCGGCGACGAGGTCGACCACTGGAACATGGCGCTGCCGCTCGAGGTCGCGGCGGGCATCTCACCGGATGCGATCGAGGAGGCGCTGGACGCCCTGATCGCCCGCCACGACGCGCTCCGGCTCCGCTTCGAGCGGGTCGACGGCGGCTGGCGGCAGTGGGTGGCGCCGGCCAGCGATCTCCCGCCGACCGCGCTCGAGGTCGTCTCGCTGGCCGATCGCGCGCCCGACCAGCAGCGCGCCGCGGTCGAGGCGGAGGCCGCGCGCCTGCACGCCGGCCTCGATCTGCGGAGCGGGCCGCTCCTCCGCGCCGCCTGGTTCGACCGCGGCCCCGATCAGCCGGCCTGGCTGCTCCTGGTCGCTCATCACCTGGCGGTCGACGTCGCCTCCTGGTGGATCCTGCTCGACGAGCTCGACGAGGCGTGCGCCGCGCTCGAGCGGGGCGAGCCGGTGAGCACGCCGCCGCGCACCGCGTCGTTCGCGGGCTGGGCCCGGGCGGCGGACGCGGCCGCCCAGACCCCCGCGTTCGAGCGCGAGCTGGATTTCTGGCTCGCGGCGTCGCGCCCCACCCCGCCGCTGCCGCGCGCATCGGCCGGCCCGGCGCCCGCCGAGCAGCCGACCGAGGCGACCACCGGTGCGGCTCGCGCCAGCCTCGGCGAGGACGACACCCACGCGCTGCTCGCCTTGACCCGCCGGCACCGCGTCACCACCGAGGAGGCCGTGCTGTCCGCCGCCGCCGGCGCCCTGGCCCACTGGAGCGGCCACTCTCTCCTCGCCATCGAGGTCGAGGGACACGGGCGCGAGACCTCGCGCGTCGTCGGCGCCGACCTGTCCGGCACGGTCGGCTGGTTCACCAGCATGGCCCCGCTGCGGCTCGACCTGGCCGGCGCGGAGGATCGACCGGCCGAGCGGCTCCGCCGGGTGATCGAGGCGCGCCGGGCCATGCCGGAGCGCGGCATCGGCCACGGCCTGCTCCGCCACCTCAACCGCGGCGAGGCCGGCCGCCAGCTGCGCGCGCTGCCCTCGCCCGAGGTCGAGCTCAACTTCCTCGGCACCCTCGACGGACCCGGCTCGACCTCGCGGCGACTCCGGGCCGCCAGCTTCCCGACCGGACCATCGCGCAGCCCGCGGGCCCGGCGCCGGATGATGCTCGGCGTGGAGGCTGCCCTGGTCGGCGGCGACCTGCACGTGCGGGTCAGCGGCAGCCTGTCGCTGCACGATCAGGCCACGCTCGACCGGCTGGCCGCCGCGATGGTCGATCAGCTCCGCCGGCTGCTCGCCGATGGCGCCGCGATCGCCGCGCCGGTCGCCCTCGGCGCGACGGAGACACCGTGCACCGGCCAGGTCGAGCCGCCCGCGGAGGCCCTCGAGCCGCGTCGCCCGTCGCCGTCCCCGCGCCGGCTCTCGCGGCTGGTCGCGATCCAGCCGGCCGGGGCGCGGCCGCCGATCTTCTGCGTGCATCCGCTCGGCGGCCGGACGCTGTGCTACCGCGACCTGTCGGTCCAGCTCGGGCTCGAGCAGCCGCTCTACGGCCTCGATGCGGCCGGGCTCGACGGTCGCGGTCCGCCGCTCGAGCGGATCGAGGACATGGCGGCGCGCTACCTGGACGCGGTGCGCGGCCGCCAGGACCGCGGGCCGTACGCGCTGGCCGGGTGGTCGTTCGGCGGCCTGGTCGCGTTGGAGATGGCCCAGCAGCTGCGACGCGAGGGCGCGCGGGCGCGGCTCATCCTGCTCGACACCTCCCTGGCCGGCACGCTGAACGACCCGGACGATCTCGATCCGGAGGCGATCACCCTCGGCATCCTGGCCCGCGGGATCGAGTCGCTGGCCGGGATCGATCGCGACGCGGCGCTCGACGCGCTGCGCGCGCTGCCGGATGGCGACACGCGCCTGGCCTACCTGCTCGACGAGGCCCGGCGATCGGCGGTGCTGCCGGCCGATATCGGGGTCGACCAGATCCGACCGTTCCTCCGCCTGGTCGAGGCCAGCGACCGGGCCTGGCGCGCCTACCGCGCGGCTCCTTACCCCGGACCCGCGCTGCTGCTCCGCACCGCCGAGCCGCCCGGGCTGCGACCCGACGATCCGACCCTCGGCTGGGGGCGCGTCGTCGAGGGCGACCTCGACCTCCGCATGGTCCCCGGCGAGCACCACCGGCTGCTCCTCGGGACCAGCGTCGGCGTGGTCGCCGCCCACCTGCGCGACTGGCTGGACAACACCTCCGGGTAGGCGCGGCGAATCACCGACGCCGGCGGCGCAGCGTCTCCGCTCGCGCCCGCGCCCGGTCCTGGTGGCTCGGCGCCGCGTCGGTCGTCGCGGCCACTGGCGCAGCTCGCCCGCTCAGGTGAACGGCGAGCGCGCGGATGGTCGGGTGCTCGAAGATCGCGGTGACCGGGACGTCGATCGCGGCCCGCTCGCCGAGGAGGGCGCAGGCGCGCACCACCGCCATCGAGCTGCCGCCGAGCACCTCGAAGAAGTGATCGTCGGCGCCGATCTGCTCGTGGCCGAGCACCTCGCGGAAGACGCCGAGCAGGAGCTGCTCCAGCTCTCCGCTGGGCGGCGCCGCCGACCCGGATCGCGCCGGCTCGGCCGGCCCGGGCAGCGCGCGCCGGTCGAGCTTGCCGCTCGGCGTGCGCGGCAGCGACGGCATGTGCACCACCGCGGCCGGCAACATGGTGTCGGGCAGCCCGCGCTCGCGCAGGAACGCGCGCAGCCGGTCGATCGCGAGCTCGGCCGGATCATCGGCGGCCAGGTAGGCGACCAGCTGCGGCTCGCCGGTCCGATCGGCGCGCGCGATCACGGCGACCTCGCGGACGCCGGCGCGATCGCGCAGCGCGGCCTCGATCTCGCCCGGCTCGATGCGGACGCCGCGGATCTTCACCTGGTCGTCGGCCCGGCCGAGCAGGTCGATCGCGCCGTCGTCCAGCCAGCGGGCCAGGTCGCCGGTGCGGTACAGGCGCCCGCCCGGCGGTCCGAACGGATCGGGGAGGAAACGCGCCGCGGTCAGCCCGGGCCGGCCGACGTAGCCGCGCGCGACCGAGACACCGCCGACGTGGAGCTCGCCGATCGCGCCGACCGGCGCCGGCCGGTGATGACGGTCGAGGACGTAGGCCCGCACGCCGGCGACCGGCCCACCGATCGGCTGCCTGCCGTCGCCGGTCGCGCCGTCGGGCGGACCGAGTCGCGCCACCGTCGACCACACCGTCGCCTCGGTCGGCCCGTACGCGTTGAAGAACCTCCGACCCGATCCCCACGCCGACACCGCCGCGGGCGGACACGCCTCGCCGGCGGAGATCACGGTGTGGATGTCGGGCAGCTGGTCCGCCGACAGCGCGGCCAGCACCGCCGGAGGAAACGTCACCGTGGTGATCGCGCCGTCTTGCAGCAGGCGCACCAGCGCCGGGCCGGGCAGCACCGCGGCGGCCGGCACCAGGTGAAGCGCGGCGCCGGCGGTCAGCGCCAGCGACAGCTCGAAGAACGACGCGTCGAAGGCGCACGAGGCGTACTGCAGCACCTGGTGCTCCGGCGTCACCCCGAATGAGCGGCGCTGGGCCGCGGCCAGGTTGCACGCGCTCCGGTGCGAGACCGCGACACCCTTGGGCCGCCCGGTCGAGCCGGACGTGTAGATGATGTACGCGGCGTGATCGGCCAGGAGCTGCGGCGCGGCGACGGGCATCCGGTCGCCCGGATCATCGTCCTGGTCATCGTCGTCGTCCTGGTCCACGCACACCCACGGCAGCGCGCCGACGCGAGGCGCGAGCCGGCGACTGGTCACCGCGGCGACCGCGCCCGCATCCTCGACCAGGAAGCGCACGCGCGGGTCCGGGAGGGTCGGCTCGACCGGCAGATAGACCCCGCCCGCCCGGAGCACGCCGAGCACCGCCACCACCCACTCGATCGATCGCTCGAGCAGCACCGCCACCACTCGCTCGGGACCGACCCCGAGCCGCGCCAGCCGCCGCGCCAGCCGATCGGCCCGGCGGTCGAGCTCGCGGTACGAGATCGCCTCGCCGGCCATGACCACCGCCCGCGCGTCCGGATCGCGCCGGACCTGCTCGTCGACCAGCGCGTGGAACAGCGGCTCCCCGGTGGGCGCCGCCTCGCACGGATTCCACTCGACCAGGCTGCGCTGCCGCTCCTCGTCGCCGGCCAGCGGCGCGCTGCCGACGCGCTGATCCGGGTCCTCGATCAGCGACGCGATCAGGGTCTGCAGCTGCCGCGCCCACCGCCCGGCGGTGGCGCCGTCGAACAGGGCCGCGTCGTATCGCAGCGAGCCGCGCAGCGAGCCGCCGTCCTCGACCAGGACCAGCGCCACGTCGAAGGCGGACGCGCGCTCCTCGAGCGCGATCGGCTCGAGCGCGGCGTCGATGCCGGCCAGCTCGACCGACGCGTCACCGCCGGCGAGAAACGCCCCCAGCGCCGGGCCGGTGTGAGCCCGCTCGAGCGCGAACAGCGCCTGGAACAGCGGGGCCCGGTCGAGCGGGCGCGAGGCGGCCAGTCGCTCGACCAGGACCGGGAACGGCATCGCCCGGTGCTCGATCGCGTCCAGCGCCGCGGCGCGGACCCGCCGGACCATCTCGCGGAACGTCGGATCCCCCGACGCATCGGCCCGGATCACCACCGGGTTCACGAAGTAGCCGACCACGCGCTCGAAGCCGGGCGAGCGATCGACGGTGGGCGAACCGATGAGGAGGTCGTCCTGGTCCGACAGCCGGTGCAGGAGGACCGCGAACGCGGCCAGCAGAACGGCGTAGACCGTGGCGTCCTCGCCGCGAGCGAGCTGACGCAGCCGCGCCGCCGCCCCGGCGTCGATCTCGAGCGCGCGAGCCCCGCCGCGGAACGACTGCCGCCGCGGCCTGGGATGGTCGAGCGCGAGGTCGAGCGCCGGCAGCGGACCGGCCAGGGCCCGGCTCCAGTGCGCCCACGCCGCGGCCCCCCGCTCGCTCGCCAGCCACGCGGCCTGCCCGGCGACGTGATCGGCGAGCGAGGGCGCCGCGATCGCCGCGCGATCGCCGTCGTCGCCGCCGTCGCCGCCGTCGCCGTGGTCGCCGCCGCGGGCCAGCTCGGCCAGCAGCAGGCCGGCCGACCACAGATCGATCGCCATGTGATGGCAAACCGCCAGGAGCGCCCCGCCGTCGCCGCGCCGGTAGAAGCGCACCCGGAACACCCCCGCGCCCAGGTCGAACGGCCGGTGCGCCTCGGCGATCATCTCCTCGCGGAGGCGCTCCTCGGACATGCCGTCGGCATCGATCACCTCGAAGTCGATCGGGCCAGGCGCGGTCCTCTGCCACGGGACCCCGTCGCGCACGAACACCGCCGCGCGCAGCGCCGGGTGGCGATCGACCAGTCGCTGACATGCCGCGGCGAGCTCGGCCGGCCCGGCCGCGCCGCGCACCCGGGCGGCCAGCCACAGGTTGTAGGCCGCGCTGTCCGGGGAAAGGAGCTGCAAGAACCACAGCGCGCGCTGCCCGATCGACAGCGGCACCTCGTCCGGCGCGGCGGTCGCGGCGGTCGCGGCGCGCGCTGCCGTCGCGGCGGTCACGGCCTCGCGCCCCCGCCCCCCATCGACGCCGGCCGCCTCCTCCACGCGCCGCGCGATCTGCTCCAGGCTCGCTCCCTTGAGCAGATCGACCGCCGCGACCTGGGCCCCGAGCTCGCTCTCGAGCGCGGCCTGCAGCTCGACCGCCATCAGCGAGTCGAGGCCGATCGCGGTCAGCGGCCGGTCGGCCTCCACCTCGGACACCGGCACGCCGATCAGCCGCGCGATCCGCGATGCCAGCTGCCGGCGCAGGGCGCCCTCGTCCGGCGCGTCGCCCGCCTCGCCCTCGCCCTCCCCCGCGTCCGCGCCCCCGGCGCCCAGCTCGCTGCGCGCCACCTCGGCCAGGCCTCCGCCCAGGTAGGCCTCGCGGCAGGCGTAGCGCTCGACCTTGCCGCTCGAGGTCTTCGGCACCGAGCCGGCCCGCACCAGCACCACCGCGTGGAGCGCGAGCTCGTGCTCCTCGGCCACCGCCTGGCGGATCTCCGCGCTCACCTCGGCCAGCCCATCGACCGACCCGTCGCCGGTCCCGCTCGCGGCCGCGCGCGACAGCTCGGCGACCAGCACCACCCGCGCGTCGTCGACGCCGAGCTGAAACGCCGCCGAGCAGCCGGGTCGGATCGACCGGTGGCTGCGCTCGGCGGTGCGCTCGAGATCGGTCGGGTGGTGGTTGCGGCCGCGGACGATGATGAGGTCCTTCAGCCGACCGGCCACGAACAGCTCGCCGCGGTGGACGAAGCCGAGGTCACCGGTCCGCAAGAACGGGCCCGCGGCGTCGGTCAGCCGGGCGCCGAACGCGCGCTCGGTCTCCTCGGGGCGGCCGAAGTAGCCGCGCGCCACGCTCTCGCCGGCCAGCCAGATCTCCCCGATCTCGCCGTCGGCGCACCGCTCCGCCCGCGCCGGATCGACGATGACGAGCGCGCCGTCCTCGAACGGCTCGCCGCTGCCGACCAGCTCCACGCCGGCGTCGGGCGCCTCCACCGCGCGCCCGCGGGCCAGCTCGTCCCGGCGCACCCGCATGACGCGCGGCCGGACCAGACGCGGGCCGCCGGTCGCGATCAGCGTCGACTCGGCCAGCCCGTAGCAGGGGAAGAACGCCTCGGGCCGGAAGCCGGCCGGGGCGAACGCGTCGGCGAACCGGGCCAGCGTGGCGGCGCGGACCGGCTCGGCGCCGTCGAACGCGAGCTGCCACGAGGACAGGTCCAGGCTGGCGCGCTGCTCGGGGCTGCTCTTGCGCGCGCACAGGTCGTAGGCGAAATCGGGCCCGCCGCTGGCGGTGCCGCGGTACCGCGAGATCGCCTCCAGCCAGCGCATCGGCCGCTCGAGGAACGCGAGCGGCGACATCAGCACCACCTCGAAGCCGCCGTAGAGCGGCTGGACGATGCCGCCGATGAGGCCCATGTCGTGATAGGGCGGCAGCCAGATGACCCCGCGAGTCTCGCGGCCGTGGCCGAACGCGGCGTGGATGCGGGCCGAGTTGTGGATCAGGTTGCGGTGGGTGAGCTCGACGCCCCTGGGCGCGCCGGTCGACCCGGACGTGTACTGGAGGAACGCCGTGCGGTCCGGCCCGACCGACCGCGATGACATGTCACCCGGCGCGGGCGCGAGCTGATCGGTCGCGACCCACTGCAGCCGGGCGAGGGCCGGCGCGGCGGCCAGCAGCGGATCGAGCGCCGACCGGACCGCGGCGGTGGTCAGCGCCACCGCCGGCCGCGCGTCGTCGACGATGGCGAGGAGCCGGCGCACGCTGCGCTCGAGGCGAGCCGGATCCGGCGGGTAGGTCGGGACCGCCACCACCTGGCCCAGCAGACAGCCGAAGAAGCCGCACACGTAGTCGAGCCCGGGCGGGTAGACCAGGAGCGCGCGGCTCCCCTCGAGGCCGCGCCGGTCGAGCTCGGCCGCGACCGCGCCGGCGCGAGCGCGGAGCCCGGCGAACGACAGCCGCACCTCCTGCCGCTCGCCGTCGGCGAGGAACACGTAGCCCGTGTCGCCGCCCTCGGCCGCGCGCTGGTGCAGGAGCTCCACCAGCGTCGACGGTCGGACGCTGGATCCACTCATCGGCGGGGAAGTGTTGCCCGATCCAGGCCCGGCCGGCAAACCGCCGCGGCGGCCGCGGAGGCCCGCTGGCGCGACCGGTGCATGATGCGGGATCCAGCTCGCAGACGCATGCCCTCCCAACCCGACCGCCGGGAGATTTCGGCAGCATGCCGCTCCGCGGCATGCACGGCGCCGATGGCCTGGGGGTTTTGTAAGGGAACGACGGACCCCGCCCTTGCCTCAGTCGTTCGACAGTCCTTCGATGGACGATCTCTCGTCCGAGAGCGGCGAGACGGCGCCGACCGATGTGGACGGGACCGCCGGTGAGCCGGCCTCCCTCGGCGTGGCCCTGGCCGCGGTGGCCGGCGCAGCGGTGCCCGAGCGGGCGCCGGCGATCCCGGCCCGCCCGCTGATCGGGCGAGTGCTGGGCCGGTTCCGGGTGGTCGAGCCGCTCGGCGCCGGCGGGCTCGGCGAGGTGTACCGGGCCGAGCAGGAGATGCTCGGCCGCGACGCGGTCATCAAGGTCATGCGGCGCGACCGCGCGGTCACGCCGGCCCGGGCCGAGCGCTTCCTGCGCGAGGCGCGCATGGCCGCCCGCCTCGATCACCCGTACGCCGCCCACGTCTACGCGTTCGGCGCCGAGCCGGACGGCCTGCTCTGGATCGCGATGGAGCTGGTCCGCGGTCAGACGCTGCGAGCGCTGGTCCACCAGCGTGGCCCGATGCCGCCGGCCCTGTTCGCGCCGCTGGCGGTCGCGCTGTGCGAGGTGGTCCACGCCGCGCACGAGCTCGGCATCGTCCACCGCGATCTCAAGCCGGCCAACGTGATGGTGGTCGCCTCGGGCGGGCACTTCCTGCCCAAGCTGATCGACTTCGGCGTGGCCAAGTCGGTCGACGCGAGCGACCTCGCCCCGGAGCGCGCCCCCGGCGATCCGGTCGGGGGCCACCTCACCCGCGACGATCAGATGCTCGGCTCGCCTCACTACATGGCGCCGGAGCAGCTGGCCGCCCCGGCCGCGGTCGACCGCCGGGCCGATGTCTACGCGCTCGGCGCGCTCTGCTACTACGTCCTCAGCGGGCGGCCGCCGTTCGCCGGCAACTCGGCCGGCGAGGTGGCTCACGCGCGCATGGAGGGAGGGCCGGCGCCGTTGCGGGTGGATCCGGCCGGCGCGATCGACGCGGTCCTCGCCCACGCGCTGGCGCGCGATCCGGCCCACCGCCCGGCCACCGCGCTCGAGCTGGGCGACGCGCTGTCGGCCGCGGCGGCCGCGACCGCGGCACCGCCCGCGCTCGATCCGGCGCTGGTCGAGACCTGGACGGCGCGGGCGCCCGAGCCGCTGGCCGAGCTGGTCTTCGCGCTGTCCGGCGCGCGCACCCCGAGCGAGGCGGACGGGGTGGCGCGGACCCTGGTCGAGGCGCTGGCCCGCTGGCTGGCCGTGCTCGCCCTGGCCGGGCAGCGCCACCACCAGGAGAGCCCGCCGGAGCGCGCGCGCCAGCTCGGCCGCCACCTCCTCGACCGCGGCCTATCCTCGGCGGAGTGGCTCGAGCTGGCCGACGAGCTGAGCGCGGCCGCGGCCCGGCCGAGGACGATCACCGGGACCGGCTCGGTGAGCGAGTCGCGCGCCGACTCGCGCGACCAGCGACGCGCGGAGCAACGCGCTGGCTCGCGGCCCGGATCGTCGCCCGCCGGTCGCGCCGTCGGTCGCGCCGATGACGACGACCAGGCCACCGCGCCGCTCGCCGCGTTCTTCGCC
>Ga0193753_10002522_pt1 | contig 14322 bp, 9 predicted proteins | sample H1c2metaG_FD_144925 | JGI IMG/M metagenome (GOLD analysis project Ga0193753, IMG submission 144925) | Soil microbial communities from a riparian zone of the East river system, Colorado, United States - H1c2 | ecosystem: Environmental > Terrestrial > Soil > Riparian zone | place: USA: East River... | reverse complement strand
GTAGGGTCACCCCGCCGGCGAAAGACTCGAGCCGCCTCCTCGTGCGTCGGGAAGAGGGTGCGCCCCCACCGCGTTGCAGCTCTCACCTCATGAACCGATCCAGGCCGATCTTCGCCATCCTCGCCGTCCTCGCGCTGTCCCTGGCCTGCGGCCGCGGACCCGCAGGCCCGTCCGCGCCCGCGTCGGCGGGGGAGGGCGCGGCGGCGTCCGACCAGGCAGCGATCGATCTGGCCGCGCTGGCCCGCCAGATCGATCCCGGTCAGGTGCCGCCGCTCTCCAGCGGCGTGCCGCCGTTCCTGGCCGAGATCTTCGCGCAGGGCAACGGCAGCCAGTTCACCAGCGAGCAGCTGGCGGCGGAGGCCTCGCAGATGGCCGACCGCCTGACGAACCTGCACGACCTGTCGGATCTCAACATCGCCCAGCTCCTGACCATGGTGTACCTGGCCGATCAGATCGAGCGCCGGCTCGACCACTGCGACCTGGTCTGTCTGGCCGCGGCCGAGCGGGTCTACGCCGCGCTCGACATCCCGTGGATGGCCGATCCGGAGGCGTTCATGGCCGAGATCCTGGCCATGGCCGGCCAGATGCAGACCGACATGCCCAAGGACCAGGTGGACGCGATGTTCGCCTTCCTGCGCAGCGTCTTCGCCAGCGCGGCGCGTCGCCACCGCTCCGTGGCGGTCCGCATCCTGCGCAAGGCGCCCGACAGCGAGGCGGCGACCGACACCCTGCGCCACCTGGCCGGAGCCGCCGAGCGCGGGCGCGACTACGCCCAGGCGGTGCGCCTGCGCCGGGCGGTGGTCGCGCGACCGCCGTCGCCGACGAAGTTCAGCGACCTGGCCGATCTGACCTATTCGTGCCACCTGGCCGAGCGGCTGCCGTGCGCCGAGGACGCGCTGCGTCGGGCGCGGGCGGCGGCGGACGTCGACGCGTCGCGGGTCACGTCGCTCGAGCGCGATCTGGCCGGCAGCCGCCGCATCGTGGCGCTGGCCGGCACGCGCGGCTACGCCGAGCGGCTCGAGCGCGCCGATGTGATGGTCGACGTCGGCCGCTCGGAGGACGCGGCGGTCCTGTTCGACGCGCTCATCGCCGAGAAGCCGCGCGACGCCCGCCCGCTGGTCGGCAAGGCGCGCGGCTGGTTCGCCCAGGGCAAGCCCGGCAAGGCGATCGAGATGGTCAACAAGGCCCGCGGCCTCGACGGGCGCGACAAGGCCTTCTACGAGCTCGCGGTCGGGCTCACCTTCCAGCACCTCATGGGCATGATGCCGAAGTCGAAGTCCAGCGAGGAGAAGCTGCTCGCCTCGGTGCTGGGCTACCTGCCGCAGCTTCGCTCCGACGTGGACGGTCTGGCTCGCCTCGAGCCGGGGATCGGCGCGGTGCTGCGCATCGTGGTCAACCGGCTGCAGGAGGTGGCGGCGCTGATCCCGATCACCGACCCGGTGGTGCGCCGCCGCCGCCTGGTCGCGCTCAGCCGGTCCGCGCTGGACGAGGCGATGGCGCTGCGCCAGCGCATGCCCTCCGAGCCGTACGTCTACCGCCTCATCTTCCTGGCCGCCCGGTTCGGCGCGCGCCGCGGCGAGTGGGCCGCGTCGACCATCGACGTCCCGGCCGGCGTGCCCGAGCGCGACGAGCTGGTCGTCATGAAGGCGGGCCTCCTGTACAGCCAGTCGGTGGCGTGGAGCGACGGCCGCCACCTCGGCGACATCACGCGCGCGCTCGACTCGCTGTCGCCCGAGGGCGCGAAGCAGGACCCGCCCCGCCAGCTGCGCGCCGACGTGCTCGCCCTCGAGGCCCGCCTGCTCAACAAGGCGCGGCGGTGGCCCGAGGCGGTGACCGCCTACCGGACCCTGGTCGCCGGGGCCGCCGAGGACGACAAGGGCCGGCTGCCCAACAACCTCGGCGTGGCGCTGTGGGAGAGCGGCGACCGGGACGGCGCCCGCGCGGCCTGGGCCGACTCGATCGCGCGCGGCGAGACCCACCAGGCCGCGCTGCTCAACCAGCTCGTCACCGCCGACGCGCCGGATGTCGCCCAGCTCGACCCGATCGCGGCCGGCTCCGACCGGATCGGCGTCCAGGCCCAGGCGCTGCACTGGAAGGTCCACCTGGCCCACCTCGGCGGCAAGCAGCGCCGCGCGGCCCTCGACAAGATCGCCGAGCTCCTGCGCGGCGACTTCATCGATGACGCGGCCGACGGCGGCACCGGGGTCGTGCTCGAGGAGTCGTTCAACATCGGGGTCGGCTACTCGACCACCGACCACCTCATCGTGCAGCTCGCCCTCGGCCGGATGGCCTCGCTCATCGTGCCGGCCCCGGTCACAAGAACCAGCCCAGCCCGGCGCTGATCGCCACCGCGAAGTCGGCGGTCGGGCCGGCCGCGCCGTCCTGTCGGAAGAAGTAGGTCTCGGCGGCCGCCTCGAGCACGGCGTAGAGGCCACCGCCCAGCTCGGCGCTGACGGCCAGGCCGGCGGCGACGTGGCCCATCGCCGTGGTTCGGGCGGCCAGCGCCTGGCCGCGCGTGTCGAAGCGCTGGCGGAAGATCCCGCCGCCGAGCGAGATCAGCGGGGTCACGGTCACCAGCGGCAGGTCCAGGGCCTTGCCCGCGCGCAGCTCCAGGTCGATCTCGTCCACCGACGACTCGATGGCGTCGTTGTCGTAGCCGGACCGGCACCAGCCGAGCCGGCCGCCCAGCGCGGCGGCCGGGATCTGGAGCGCGTAGCCGGCGAATCCGCCGAGACACGCCCGATCGGCGTTGTCGAGCGCGCTCCGCGCTCGCGCGCCGGCCTCCGGTCCGTGGGCGCGGTCGAGGACGCCGCCGCCCTTGCGGACCAGCCGGGCAAAGGCGATCCGCCTGAGCTCCGCGTCGACCACCGCGCGCTCCTCGCCGGCCGCCACGCGGACGGTGCCCTCCAGGAGGTGGTCGCGTCCCCGGCCGCGCACGAAGTAGCGGCCCGGGCGGACGCTGATGCGGCGGCGCGCGTCGCGCAGCCCCACCTCGGCCACCACGGCGCCGGCCGCGTCGTCGCGCAGGAGCAGGTACGAGCGCTCGCGCGGGAAGCGGATCCAGGCGCGCTGGCCGGGCAGGCCGCCGAGCCGGGTCAGCGGCAGCTCGCCCTGGCCGGACAGGTCGTAGTGGAAGGTGGCGTGCTGCACGCCGGCGATCGTGCGGCTCGAGGCGCGCAGGGTGCTCTCGTAGGCGTAGCGGTACGCCTCGGCGAGCGTGACGACGCCGTCGGCGCCGAGGTCGGCGGCGCCCATGAGGCCGGACACGAGGTAGTGGGTGAAGAAGGAGCCGCGCAGCTCGTCCGACTCCTGCGCGTCCTCGGTCGCCGAGCTCGACGTCAGCACGATGACGCCCTGGGCGGCCAGCACCTCGTCGAGGTCGATCGAGAAGCCGCGGGTCAGCTGGCCGCCCTTGCGCCGGGTCAGGGCGCCGGACCGGCACGAGTCGACCAGGAGGAGCCGGACGCGGGCGGCCGACCCGCGCACCAGGCGCTCCAGCTCGTCGAGGACCAGGCGATCGCCGCCCAGGTGGAGGGCGGTCGCGTCGGCGTGGCCCGAGTAGTAGACCAGGAGCAGCGCGTCGCCGGCGGCGGCGGCGATGCGGCGCTCCAGGTCGGCGAGGGCGCGGCGCGCGTCCGGGCTGCCCCGGCCGCGCAGGAGGACCACGTTCTCGCCGCGGAAGCCGCCCAGGTCGAGCAGCACCTCGCTCATCCGCTCGGCGTCCGACTCGGCGTAGCGCAGGTCCGGCTCGTCCCCCTGGCCGGCGTTGTTGCCGATGAGGACGGCGAACCGCTCGATCTCGGCGGCGGCCGGCCGGGCCGCGGCCAGCTGCACCAGCGCGGCCAGGAGCGCGCCGGCCAGGGCCGCGCCGGTCGGCGGCGGGCGGCTCATCGCGGGCGCTTGATCAGCGCCAGCTGGTCGACCTGGCACCCGGGCAGCGAGGGCAGGGCGGACGGCGTGCCCGCCTCGATCGCCGCGCGCGCGGCGGATACCTCGATCCGGTCGCGGCAGAAGAAGCCGTAGACGAGCTCGGTGCCGAGCACGTCGTCGAGCAGGACGCCGCCGGGCACGAGCCGATCGCTGCCGGGGCCGATCGGAGCGGCGCGCCGGTCGGTCGGGTGATAGACGCTGACCCGCCCGGCCGCGTCGACGCTCGCGATGACCAGGAAGGCGGGGTCGCTGGAGGTGGCTGCGAACTGGATCTCGTCGCCCGGATGCACCACCTCGCCGCTGGCGCCGGCGGTCACCCGATCGCCGCGCCGCACGAACAGGGCGAGGGTCGGCCCGCCCTTGCGGCGCGTCGTGTCGGTGATGGCGCCGTCGTCGCCGGTCTCGTCGATCGTCCGGCGCGGCCACACCACCAGCACCAGCGCGGCCGCGGCGGCGGCGGCCAGCGGCCAGGCCCAGCGGCGAGCGCGCGGTCGGGAGCCGCGCGGTCGGGCGGCCGGCGGCGCCGCGCGCCCCGGAAACGGCGGCAGGTGGGCGCGGATCTGCTCTCGCTCGCCCTCCAGGACGGCCAGGCGAGCGGTGCAGTCGGCGCACGCCGCCAGGTGGGCGCGCGCGGCGGAGGCCGCGCCCGGGTCGAGCTCGCCGGCCACGAGGAGATCGAGCCGGAGGTCCGACAGGCAGGTCGGGCTGGTGCCGCGCTCCACCATCATGCCGCCCGCGCCAGCCGGCGCGCCTCCTCCTGCACCCGGACCACCAGGTTGCCGACCTGGCGGCGCGACACGCCGATGAGCTCGGCGATCTCGTCGTGCGTCATGCCGTCGAGGAAGTGGTAGATGGCGACCCGGGCCAGGCGCTCGGGCAACCGGGCCAGGAGCGACGCGGCGTCGAGGCTCGCCTCCGGCCGCCCCCCGGAGCCGATCTCGAGCGGGACGATCGCCTCGGCCAGGATCTGCGAGCGTCGCCTCCGGTCACGCAGGCGGTTGAGGCACGCGTTGGTCGTCATCGCGTAGAGGAACGTGGTCACCGCGCTGCGGCCCTCGAACTGATCGGGCCGGTCGAGGAGCGAGAGGAACACCTCCTGCAAGATCTCACCGGCCTCCACCTCGTCGCCCAGGATGCGGCGGGCTCGCCGCACCACCACGTGCCCGTGCTCGCGGTAGATCGTCTCCAGATCGGGCGGACCCGGCGAGTCGCTCGCCGCCGCGCGCTTGCGGGTCAGCTCCAATCGGGAAAATCCAGGAGCTCGGCGTGATCGATCCGGATCTGGATCGCGCTGTCGAGGTCGTCGGGGGCGAGGTGCAGGCAGTCGAAGCCGTCCGCGGGACAGTCGCCCTCGCCCCGGGTGACCACGTCCATGACGTGGAAGCCGGGCTCGAGCTCGCCGCCGAGCAGCTCGGCGCTGAACGTGCTGAACGTGCCGGGCGCGACGTCCCCCTCGACATAGATGAGGAGCTGGTGCTCGGCGACGCCGAACACGTCGGGCCCGTCGTCGTCGTCGGCGCGCACCTGCGGGCCGGGCAGCATGTCGTCCGGCCAGGCCACGATGTGAGCGACGCCGACGTGGATCTCGTCAGGGCGCTGGCCGCCCTGGGTGAAGTCGTTGAGCGCTCTCGGGCCGGGCGGCTGGAAGATCTCCATGTGGAACTGGGCCGGGAACTCGAGGGTGACGATCGCCTGCTCCGCGATCGTGTAGTCGCCGCCCGGATCCACGACGTTGCTCCAGGCCAGCACCGGCAGGAGCGTGGCCGGCGGATCCTCGATGGTGCTGGTGAGCGTCCCGTCCAGGCGCACCATCGGCTCGCCGCGGTAGTCGTCGCTGGCCTGCGTGTCGCAACCCGCCGCGCTCGCGGCGCCGAGCTGGAGGACGAGGATGGCGAGGCCGGGTCGCATGGTCGACCGACAGTGTCCGCGAGGCTCCCGGGCCGGTAAACCGCGCCCCCGATGAGCTGCCGCATCTTGCCACTACCGTTCTGGCGGCGTCGCGTTCCTCACCCTGCGTCTCGTCTCTTTCGACGAGGACAGAAGGAGTGACCTTGCTCATGATCGGCGCTTCCATCCGACCTGCCCTCGGCGCGGCGATCCTCGCCGTCTCCGTCCCGCTGTTCCTCTCCTCGGCGCCGGCGCGCGCGCAGCAGCCGGCGCCGTCGGCCGGCCAGCACGAGCACGACGGCTTCTTCATGCGCTTCGTGCTCGGTCCGAGCGTCGTCCTCGCGACCACCGAGGTCGACGGCGAGGAGCTCACCGCCGACGGCGTGGGTGGCACCTTGCACGTCGCGCTCGGCTTCAACATCCTGCCCAAGCTCATCCTCTACGGCGAGGTGTTCGACGACGTGACGGTGAACCCGACCGTCGCGGTCGGCGACGACGAGATGGAGCTCGAGGACGCCGCGTTCGGCGTGGTCGGGCTCGGTGTCGGGCTGGCCTACTACCTGCCGCGCAACGTCTACGTCTCGGCGGCGGCGTCGCTGGCCAACCTGCGCGCCGACTACCGCGACGAGTCGGGCGACATCCAGTCGAGCGAGAGCGACAGCGGCTTCGGCGTCAACCTGGTGGTCGGCAAGGAGTGGTGGGTCGGGGACGACTGGGCGCTGGGCGGTGCGATCCAGCTCTTCCTGGCCAGCGTGCCGGACGACGAGGTCGACGATGCGTGGGCAGTGGCGGCGGTCGGCGCCGGCCTCTCGATCACCTACGACTGAGAGTCCGGATCAGGCGACCACTTCGCTGCCGTCGAGCGCGATCGGCGGCAGCTCGCCGACCACCGGGTTGCCGTCGCGCACGTACGACGAGCCCTCGATCCCCTTGGCCAGCTTCTTGCCGACCGCCGCCGCCGCGGCCAGCGAGCTGTAGCTCTTGATGCCCTTGCCCTGGCCGCCCGACGCGGTGACCGCGCACAGCGAGATGCTCATGATCGGGAAGCGGCGCAGGACGCCGAACCGGTCCTTGGCCTCGATGTAGCCGCGCTCGCGGTCGGCCTTGTTGTAGTAGAGCGGGATGAGGCGGTCGAACGCGCTGGCCAGGTTCGAGCAGACCTCGTCGACCACCGTCTCGGCGGTGATGAAGACGAAGTCGTCGCCCGCGATGTGCCCGATGAAGTCGCCCGGCGTGCCGATCCGGGCGATGACGTCGCGCAGGATGTCGGCGGTCTGCCGGATGATCGCGTCGGCCTTGGCGTAGCCGTAGTAGTCGTTGAACGCCTTCAGGTTGTCGAGGTCGAGGTAGCAGAACGCGACCGGCTCGCGCCCGATCTGCAGGCGGCGCTCGATCTCCGACTCGATGGCCCCGGCCCCGGGCAGCTGGGTGGTCGGCGACGCGCCCAGCTCGCGCTCGCGCCGCTCGAGCGCCTTGCGGACCCGGGCGACCAGCTCGGCCGCGATGAACGGCTTCACCACGTAGTCCTCGGCGCCGAGCCGGAACGCGCGCACCTTGTCGGCGGTCTCGCCCTTGGCCGACAGGAAGATGATCGGGATCATCGAGGTGGCCGGCTCCGAGCGCAGCCCCTCGGCGGTCTGGAAGCCGTCGAGGCCGGGCATCATCACGTCGAGCATGACCAGGTCGGGCTTGAACCGGTGCACCTCCGAGCGGGCCTGCTGCCCGCTCGACGCCTCGCGCACGGTGTAGCTCGACGCCTCCAGCACCTCGCGGCAGATCGTGCGGATGCTGGGATCGTCGTCCACCACCAGGATGCGGTACGCGCGCGCGCGGCCGGCCTCGGCGATGAGCCGGGCGCACAGCTCGCGGAACTGGGCCGGCTGGATCGGCTTGGCCACCACCTCGTCGGCGCCCATGCGGAGCAGCTCCTCGCGGTCGTCGCCCGACGACATCACGATGACCGCGGACTTCCGCGTCTCCGGGTCGTGCTTGACGATGCGCAGCACCGCCATGAAGTCGTCGGCCAGGCTGGCGCTCAGCACCACCAGCGACGGGCGGCGCGCGCGCGCCACCTGCAGCGCGTCCTCGGTGTTCGCGGTGACCAGGACCTCGTGGCCGGCGCCCATGAGGATGCCCTTCAGGATGTAGCCGCTGTACGCGTCGTCGTCGACCAGGACCACGGTGGCGCCGGCCACCGGCTCGGAGCTGGCGGCCAGATCGACCTCCTTGGGGCCGGTCACGTCCGCCTCGCCGGCGTCGGGCGCCGACGGCAGCGTGAACACGAACTTGGTCCCGTCGGCCGGCGACTCCAGCCAGATCCTGCCGCCGTGCGCCTCGATGATCGCGCGCGAGATGGCCAGGCCGAGCCCGGTGCCGCCCACCTGCCGCTCGCTCCCCTCCAGCCGCTCGAACTTCTCGAAGATTCGCTCGCGCGCGTCGTCCGGGATCGGCGCGCCGTTGTTGTAGACCGACACGCCGACGTGGCTCGACGCCACCGACGGGCCGAACATCTCCACCTCGATGAGCCCGCCCTCGGGGGTGAACTTGACCGCGTTGGACAGGAGGTTGTTGAGGACCTGGGTCAGCCGGTCTGGATCGCCGATGATCCGCATCCCGCCGCCGTTCTGCCCCTCGGTGTTGGTGAGCAGGCGGATCTTGCGGGCCTGGGCCGGCCCGCGGAACCGCTCCACCACCTCGCGGCCGAGCTCGTCGAGCAGGATCGGGGTCAGGTTCATCGCGATGCGGCCGCGCTCGGAGCGGGCCACGTCGAGGAAGTCGTCGACGATCTGGTTGAGCTTGGTGCACGACTCGCGGGCCAGCTGGGTGTAGCGGCGCTGCTTGTCGGTCAGCCGGCCGGCGTACTCCGACAGGACGATGTCGAGCGCGCCGGTGATGGTGGTCAGCGGCGAGCGGAGCTCGTGCGACACCGCCGAGACGAACTCGGCCTGGCGCCGGGCCAGCGCCTTGGCCTCGGTGAAGTCGCGCAGGACGACCACCACCCCCTCGAGCTTGCCGTTGGCGTCGCGCACCGGCGACACCATCGAGTGCAGCGTCTTGTCCTTGACCCGGACCTCCTCGCGCAGAGGCGCGCCGGTCGAGTCGCCGGGCGAGACCAGATCGAACGGGTAGAAGCCGAGCGTCTGCTTGAGGAACTGCTGGGTGACCGGCTGGACCCCCTCGATGCCGAGCAGGCGGCGCCCGGCCGGATTGATGAGGACCACGTCGCTGTTGAGGTCGGTCAGGATGAGCCCGTCGGCCATCGACTCGACCATCATCGCCAGCCGGCGGCGCTCGTCGCCGAGCCGGAGCTTGAGGCGCAGGAGCGCGTCGGCGGTGCGGTTGGCCAGGAGGTACAGCACCCGCCGCTCCTCGGTCGACACCGGATCCGGCAGCGGTGAGCACAGGAACATGAGCCCGATCGGGTTGCCGTTCGACACCAGCGGCACCTGGGTGGTGGTCGGCAGCCGGCTGGCCTGCCCGGCGGTGAGCAGCGGCCGGCCGGTCAGGTTCACGGTCAGCAGATCCTCGTCGACCGAGCGCCCGGTCGAGGCGCGGAACGACTCCAGGCAGCGGTCGCGCACCGCGCGCAGGAGGCTCGCGTCGCACGCCTCCTGGCAGTGAAGGTGGAGGATGCCGCCGGATCCCTCGAGCGCGATCAGGATGGCGACCATGTCGAAGCGGATCACCCGGTGGAGCTCGCGGGTCACCACCTCGAGCACCTCGGCGAACGAGCCGAGATCGGCGGTGGAGGCGGTGACCTCGCCGAGCGTGGCCATCACCTCGAGCCGCTGCTGGGACAGCCGGCGCTGCTCGCTCACCTCCTGGCGCAGGATGCCGAGCTCGTTGGCGGCCAGGCACGAGGCGAGCAGCTCGCCGGCGGCGAAGTCGCTGCCCACCGCCTGGCTCAGCCGCCGGTTGCGCAGCGCGCCGCTGACCCACAGCGAGCGGGGCTCGGGGGTGACGAGCACCGCCGCGAGATCCGGCCGCAGCGCGTGCAGCGCGGCCAGCTGCTCGCGCCAGGCGGTCTCGCCGGCCGGGCCGGCCTCGGCCAGCACCACCACGTGACACGCGACCAGCGTGGCCGCGTCCGGCTCGGCCTTGGCGAGCACCGAGAAGCTCGGCTCGAGCTCGACCCGCACGCGGGCGAGCGTGGCCTCATCGAGCCCGAAGACCAGGGCCGTGGGTGTTCCTCCCGACACGCCGTGCGAATCTTACCAGGGCGCCGCGCGACGGGTCATCGCCATCGCGCGCCAGCTCAGGCCGATCCAGCCGCCGAGCTCTCGGCGTCCTCGGCCCGCTGGAAGGTGCGCTCGAGCCGCGCGTACAGCCCGTTGCGGGCCAGGAGCTCGCTGCGTGAGCCCTGCTCGGCGATCCGCCCGCGCTGGAGCACGACGATGTGGTCGGCCCGCCGGATGGTGGAGAGACGATGTGCGATGATGAGGTTGGTGCGCCCAGCTGTCAGGGCTTCCAGTCCTCGCTCGATCAGGCGCTCACTCTCCGGATCCACGTGCGCGGTCGCCTCATCCAGGATGAGGACCTCGGGATCGCGCACCAGGGCGCGAGCAAACGCGACCAGCTGGCGCTCGCCGGCCGAGAAGTTGGCGCCGCGCTCGCTCACCTGCGCGTCCTGGTCGACCCCGCGGCGGGCCAGCATGAGGTCGGCCCCGACCCGGGCCAGCGCCGCCGCCACCTCCTCGTCGGTCGCGTCCAGCCGGCCCAGGCGCACGTTGTCGGCCACGGTGCCGGTGAACAGGAACACGTCCTGGGTGACCACCGCCACCCGCTGGCGCAGCTGGGCGACCGGCTGGTCGCGCACATCGCGCCCGAACGCGAGCACCCGGCCGCCCTGCGGCTCGTAGAGCCGGGTGAGCAGGCGGATGAGGGTGGACTTGCCCGACCCGGTCGCCCCGACCACCGCGACGGCGCGCCCGCGCGGGACCCGGAAGCTGATCCCGCGCAGCACCTCGTCGCCCTCGCGGTAGCCGAACACCACCTGGTCGAACTCGATCGCCGCCTCGCCGATGGCCTGGGCGGGTGAAGGCTGGGCCGATGGCGCCGCCGCCGGGGCCTCGAGGCGGGCGGGGGCGTCGTGCTCCTCGGTGTCGAGCAGCGCCACGATCCGCTCGGCCGACGCCATCGCCGACTGCATGACGGTGTACTTGGCGGAGAAGTCGCGCACCGGGATGAAGAACTTGTTCACGTACTCGACGAACGCGACGATGAGCCCGACCGTCATCGCGCTGTCGCCGATCTGGGTGCCCGAGTACCAGACGATGCCGGCAACCGAGCCGACCCCGATCGCCTCGACCAGCGCGTACATGCCGGAGTCGGCCCGGATGGCGCCGAGGTAGGCGTCGCGGTGGGCGACGTTGATGCGGTCGTAGTCGCGCGCCGCGCGCCGCTCCTTGCCGAACAGCTGGACCACCTTGATGCCGGACAGGTGCTCCTGCAGGAAGGTGTTCATCGCGGCCAGCTTGACCCTGATCTCTCGGAACGAGGTCCGCATGATCCCGCGCGCCCACACCACCACCAGGACCAGGAGCGGCAGGGTCAGGAAGGTGATGAGGGTGAGGTGGACGTCGAGGTAGAGCATCATCCCGACGATCGCCAGCAGCTTGGCGAAGTCGGCGACCAGGGTGACCACGCCGCTGGCGAACATCTCGTTGATGTTCTCGACGTCGTTGGTCATGCGGGTCAGCAGGCGCCCGACCGGCATCTTGTCGTAGAAGGCCGCCCGCCGGGTGATCACGTGGCGGAAGGTGGCCAGGCGGAGCTCGTGCATCGAGCGCTGGCCGAGCAGCTGGAGCGCGAACAGCTGGCCGTAGCTGGCGAGGGCCTGGAGGAGCACACAGCCGACGTAGAGGCCGGCCAGGAGGCCGAGCCCCTCGAGCGAGCGGATCGCGATGTGGTGATCGATCGCCTGCTTGAGGATGTACGGCTGGGCGACCTCGAAGCCGATCGAGATCGGGATGAGCACCAGCGCGAGCAGGATCATGCGCCAGTGCGGCCGCACGAACGGCCACAGCCGGGCCATCAGGCGCGCGTCGTAGGCCTTGCCGAGGACCTGCTCGCCGTCCATGCCCTTCGCCGAGTCGCTCACGCCGCCATCTCCTCGGCCAGCTGGGTCCGGTACAGCTCGGCGTAGACGCCCCCGAGCGCGAGCAGCTCGTCGTGGCTGCCGCGCTCGACCAGGCGGCCCTGGTCGAGCACCGCGATCTGGTGGGCGCGGCGCACCGCGGCCACCCGGTGCGAGATGAGGATGGCGGTCCGCCCGCGCATCACGTCGTCGAGCCGGCCGAGGATCTCCTTCTCGGTCTCGGCGTCCACCGACGACAGCGAGTCGTCGAGGATGAGCAGGCGCGGGCGGGCGACCAGGGCGCGGGCCAGGGCCACTCGCTGGCGCTGACCGCCCGACAGGGTGATGCCGCGCTCGCCGACCACGGTGTGGAAGCCGTCGGGGAGCGCGGCGAGGTCGCGCTCGAGCCCGGCCGCCTCGGCGGCGCGGCGCACCTCGTCGGACACGCCAGTCGGGCCGGACGACCCGCTGTCGCCGCTCCAGCGATCGCGCGACTGGCCGTTCTGTCCCTGCTCGGGGAGCCCCATGGCGATGTTCTCGGCGATCGTGCTCGAGAACAGGAACGCCTCCTGGGGCGCGTAGCCGATCGCCCGGCGGAGGTCGAGGAGGCGCATCTGGGTGATGTCGATCCCATCGAGCAGGATGGTGTCGCGTGGCACCTCGAGGAGCCGGGGGATCGCCTCGATGAGCAGGCTCTTGCCGGAGCCGAGCCGCCCCACGATCGCGGTCACCGTCCCGGCCGGCACATCGAGCGAGATGCCGTCGACCAGGGTGCGCCCGCCGATCTCGATGGTGAGGTTGCGGATCGACACGTCGCCGCGCAGCTTGTCGCCGTCGACCACGAGCGGGCCGTCGACGATGTTCGGCTGCGCCTCGAGGATCTCGGCCAGGCGCCGCCACGACGCCTGCCCGCGCTGGAGCAGGGACATCATCCAGCCCAGCGCCAGCGTCGGCCACACCAGGATCGCGAGGTAGGCGTTGAACTGGATCAGCTCGCCGAGGCCCATCGATCCCTCGATGACCCGGCGGCCGCCCACGAACAGGACGATCACCGTGCCGAGCGAGGCGACCGCGCCGAGCACCGGCAGGAGCTGGCCGCGCACCTGGGTCAGCGCCATGTTGCGCTCGAGCAGGCTGCTGGAGCGGACCCGGAACCGGCCCTGTCGCTCCTCCTCGAGGCCGTAGGTCTTGATGACCTGCACGCCGGTCAGGTCCTCCTGCACCGCGCTCGACAGCGAGCCCAGCTCCTCCTGCACCGCCCGGCTGGTCCGGTAGATGCGCCGGCCGAACACGCCGCCGAGAAAGACCATGCTGGGGTAGGGCAGGAGCGCCCACAGCGTGAGCCACGGGTCCATGCCGAGCATGAGGACCAGGGCGAACGTGAAGATGAACGCCGTGTTGACCAGGTTGAGCATGCCCGGCCCCCACATCGCCCGCACCGTCTGCACGTCGTTGGTCAGGCGCGACATCACGTCGCCGGCCGGGTGGGTTCGGAAGTAGGCCGGCTCGAGCGTGAGCAGGTGGCCGAACAGGATCGAGCGCACGTCGGCCTCGGCCATGCGCGCGGCGTTGAACAGCTGGACCCGCGACACGATCCGGGTCACCGCCTGAAAGACCGCCATCACCACCATGGCCAGCGCCAGCATCGGCACCTGGCCGGCCGGATCCGGCCCGCGCAGCGCGTCGATGGTGCGGCCGAGCAGCCACGGGATCGCCAGCGCGAACGCGTTGGTGGCGACCAGCATGAGCGTGCCGACCAGGAACCGCCCGCGGTAGCGGAACAGAAACCCCCACGGACCGAGCTGAGGCCCACCCGGCGCGCCGATCACCGGGCGAGCCGCGCGATCCGAGGTCGTGGTCGAGGTAGAGGAGGAGGCCGGCGGAGAGGCCGTGGTCGTTGCAGTCATGAGGAGGAGCGGTCGAGGAGCGCGCGAGTCCGGTGGTCCGGTGATTGGCCCGCCGGGGCGAGACTACCTCGCCGCGGCAGCGTACTCGAGGTCGAGCCCGGATCCACGAGCGCACGGTCGCCCCGGCGGGGTGGGCGAACACGACAGATACCGCGCTCGCCGGCCCCGTCAACCGCGGGGCCGCACCCGCGCGCGTGAGATCCCGCGAGAGCCAGTGAGCAGTCGTCGGGGGCGAGGCCTTGACATTCGCGTGGTCAGGCGCCGGTGCAGCGCGCGCTCAGTGGCCGAGCGACGAGACCACCTTGCCCATGGCGGCGTACTCGAGGTTGGCGGCGCGCATCATGTGGCTCATGGTGATCGGGCTGGCGTCATCGGCGGCGAGGAACGCGGCGCGCAGCACGGCGTTGCGGATGTAGCCGCCCGACATCTCGTACTTGCGCGAGAGGAGGTCGAAGTCGATGTCGCCGGCGACGTCGGCCTCGTCCGGCAGCATCACCGCCCAGAGTCGCTTGCGGTCCTCCG
>Ga0193753_10002521_pt1 | contig 14327 bp, 12 predicted proteins | sample H1c2metaG_FD_144925 | JGI IMG/M metagenome (GOLD analysis project Ga0193753, IMG submission 144925) | Soil microbial communities from a riparian zone of the East river system, Colorado, United States - H1c2 | ecosystem: Environmental > Terrestrial > Soil > Riparian zone | place: USA: East... | reverse complement strand
TTCTGGAATTTCGTATACTTTTTTCCAATACACCTTGCCTTGATCGGTAAATATCAGCAGGTAGTTGTGCGCTTGTGCAACAAAGAGGTGCTCCGTAAAGTCGTCTTCTTTTGTTGCAACGCCACGCGAGCCAATACCACCCCGGCCCTGGGTGCGATATTCTGACAGTAATGTTCGTTTAATATAGCCCTGATTGGAAATCGTGATGAGCATATCCTCGTTGGGAATCATATCCTCATAGGAGATGTCATCTTCATTGTGGACCACAAGGGTATTTCGCGGGTCGCCATACCGATCGCGCAACTCGACAAGCTCATCCTTGATGATCTGCATGCGAACTGGCTCGTTTGCCAGGATATAAAGCAACCGCTCGATCAACGCCTTGACCTCTTCGTATTCGTGCTGGATCTTATCGCGTTCAAGACCTGTGAGTCGCTGAAGGCGCATGTCGAGTATTGCTTTGGATTGCAATTCAGACAATGCAAAGCGAGTGATCAAACTTTCCTTCGCTGTCTCCGGATCCTTTGAGTTGCGTATCAGTGAAATGACTTCGTCAAGGTTATCCAAGGCGATGAGATATCCCTCGAGGATATGCGCCCGCTTTTCCGCTTCAGCCAGTTCGAATTTTGTCCGTCGGATAACCACTTCGTGACGGTGCTCGACATAATATTTGATGAGGTCTTTCAGGTTCAGTGTCAGCGGCCGGCCTTTTACGAGCGCGACGTTGTTGACATTGAAAGCAGACTGCAGCTGTGTGTATTTGAAGAGGTTATTTAATACGATGTTTGGGATGGCGTCTCTTTTCAAATCATAGACGATCCTATAACCATCGCGATCCGACTCGTCACGCAGGTCGGAAATGCCTTCGATCTTTTTGTCGTTGATCAGCGCCGCGGTCTTCTCGATCATGAGGGCTTTATTAACCATGTAGGGGATCTCCGTGACAACGATCTGATCTTTTCCGTTCTGCGACGTGACGATCTCGGCTTTAGATCGTACTACGATCCTGCCTCTGCCCGTCATATAGGCTTCCTGGATGCCCGAGTGCCCATAGATAATTCCACCCGTTGGAAAATCTGGCGCCGTGATATACTGCATCAATTCAGGAATGGTGATCTCGTGATTGTCGATATAGGCGATGATCCCATTAACCACTTCAGTGAGGTTATGGGGAGCCATGTTTGTTGCCATTCCGACCGCAATACCCGAAGAGCCATTCACCAACAGGTTGGGGAGCTTTCCTGGAAGTACTGTAGGCTCAGTCAACGAATCATCAAAGTTGGGTTGGAGATCGACAGTGTCCTTGTTGATGTCGGCGAGGAGTTCTTCTGCGATACGTTTTAAGCGCGCTTCAGTGTATCGCATTGCAGCCGGAAAGTCTCCGTCAATACTGCCGAAATTGCCCTGACCGTCAACCAATGTATAACGCAGCGACCAATCCTGTGCCATCCGAACCATGGTGTCATACACCGAGGCATCACCATGAGGATGATACTTACCCAAAACTTCACCGACGATCCTCGCTGATTTTTTATAAGCCTTGTTGTAATTAACACCGAGCTCTTGCATCCCGAAAAGCACCCTGCGATGAACTGGTTTGAGACCATCTCTTACATCGGGTAGCGCGCGTGAAATGATAACCGACATCGAGTAATCGATGTACGCACCACGCATTTCGTCTTCAATGTTTATGGGAATTATATTCTGCCTTGCCGGGGGTAGGCCACCACTATCTTCTGCCATGTAATAATCGTTGTTTTTAGCTTATTTGGGGCTCTTTTTCGAGCTGTGCAAGATAGTAAAATTCAATACTTTTAAGATGCCGCCAGTGAATTACTTTGGACGAATTTCAACGCGCGACAATGATCATCCGGAGGAAGGGAAATGATCATTAAACTGTCGGCTAATACGGATTTAATTTCCGTTTATTCTTGCCTTTGTATTTGATCAGGTTGGGGTGGTTTTCACCATAGTGGGGATTCTGCTTCTTGTAGATCGGATGTACGCGACTGCGGTATTCCTTGTTTCCGTGTGCGTGATTCATCTGGGCTTTACATGCGGGCAGGAAACATTTTCGAAGTTCGGGTATCCGGTAGGTAGCGCCGACGTTAATATAAAATGCGTTGAGTTTATGTGTAATGCTTTGACTCGTCTCCGGAAAATTCAGCTTGTAGCTTTTGATCTCATACGATGGCCTCACAAACAACCTGAAGTATTCCGACATCTCGCGCTCAACTGCTGCGCCGAGGTTAATGTACACGCCTCTTTTGATCTGGCTTTTATCAAAATTGTTGCCCAGACTGTATCCTCCGACATTAGCATCGACAACCAGGAGATACTGATTATATCGGTACACCGTGCCACCGATCATAGCAAAATACTTCTTGAGGAAAAAGCTCGAAAAATCGGGAGAGAAATTACCAATGCGGTCCGCATAAAGCGTTGGTTTGAACGCGCCCACATGTGTGTATTCGATTGAATATCCTCCTCCGATCCTTACATTTTCGAAATCAACGTGCACAGTTGCTTTGAAGGGTATGTTGAAGGCCTTGCTTCGGAATCCAATGGCCGCTGTGTCTGAATTGGCGAGGAACGCGCCAGGCTGTACTGTATTACCCGAAGTCGCGACGCGATTCACCCAATTGGAATAGCCGGATGTTACACTTGCAGTTTGGAACAGCTTGGGTAGAGAATCAGGATTTTGAATGATCCCGAAACCGTCGAGATCGTGCTTGAAAGTCGTGCCTCCATAACCTGTGCTGAATCCGAAGGTCACCTTACTGAGCACCCTGCGCAGAAATCCGGTACCCTGCCGTTTGATGTAAAAATACTCCAATGGAACGGACGCTTCCTGCTCAGTCTCGTATTGTGCCGCTACGCGCTGAGGGAGGAACAGGGTTCCAATGATGGCAAGGGAGGCTATAGCGACAAAACGCTTCAGAAAAAGTAATTTAACGCCTAGTGAAAAAAATGTAAGCCATTCATAGTGTGGCCTTTGACCTTTAAAGGTAGTTCAATTTCCGGAATCATCCAATTTCCGGCGACTAACGCAATATTTGTCAGCTTGCAACCGGGAAATCGACTGTTGAAGTGTCGCGCCATGTAATGGCAAATGATTAACGCCGAAGCGAAGGCATTAAGTATCTACGGACATAACCAGGACATTTCGGATTGCGGATTTAGGAAATCCCGGACTACAACGGACAGTTGGCCGAAATCCGCAATCCGATATCCGAAATCTCATCAGTAGTAGCGATAAGGACCAAATGACGTCTCCAGCGATGAGAAGGTATGAAACAGGGCCTGCCCTTTTTTCACCTGATAGGTGAAGTTGTAGACAACTTGCTTATCTGCATTCAGTAACAGTTTTATTTCGTTGGATCCTTCCTGAAGTGGAACGCGCGTATAATAAATGCTGTGAGGCAGCGTCTGCCAATTTCTCGTATCAGCCTTTTCCGTTATGGCATTCAGAAGCCCAAGAACGGCGCCCAGGCGGTCGTCCTCCTTTCTCAGGCCCTCCTCTGCCGCTTTTTTTAACGCAGCTCGGAGCAATCCTTTTGAGAACTCCTGAAACATCCGCTGCTTGAGGCTATAGAATGCGATCTTACTTATATCCTCTGCAAATTGCAGCGGAAAAACCTCTCCATTTCTCTCAATCTGTGCAGATTGGAAATAGGGTGGCCGTTCAACGTACCTTGGGAATGCGACCCTGAAAACCTCAAGATGTTGCAGATTCGAGCGATCGTTTTGATCATCAACATGAAATGGGAACGACATCTGCATCGCCTCGTTTGTAAAGTTCATAACGTTTCCATAGCCTGGCGTGATTATAAAATTGATGCTCCACTCGTCCTTGATGGGCGCCAGTCCATTATGCCAAAAGAATACCATCTCTGCTTCTGACTCCACGGGCTGAAAGTCTGCCATGCCAAATTTGCTTTTAAAGTTTTCAAACTCTTCATTAAATCCCGTTCTCAACGCTGCTGTAAGTAGATCCTTTTTTAATTGCATGGGAACTTCCACACCAAACATTTTGGCGTACTCATTTTCATAAACGTCCACGGCATTGCGGTAGGCGATGAAGGCGTTATTGTAGTCACCCGTAGATTGATAGATGATGCCCATGAGATTGTGTATGAATGCATTTCGTTTCAGCTTTTCCGGCGAAGTGTATTTGTCTGCCAGTTGATTCAGCCGGATGTTCAGTCGTCTGCATTCGACAAGCGCTTGTTCTGTTTGCTTCATCTTTAGAAAATTGATCGCCTTGAAATAAAGCAGCATCAGGTGCTCATGATCTTCACCACGGTAGACGGTAACATTGGGATTTGTAAAATAAGATGCTGTTTCCTGCGCATAGTTGATCCGATAGTCTTCGCCAAACAAGAATGCTTTTTCAAAAAAAGCATTGCTTTCTTCGTACTGCCCCAGGATGGAAAGCAGGAGACCTTTGTTTACAAAATAGATAAAACGATTCTTGCCCGCTGAATCCTCATCATGTTTGCTCAGTGTTTCCAGGGCCTGTTTAAGATCACCGTGCTCGAATTCAGAATTAAAATCGAAATGCGATTGATAGTAACTTGCACAGGACTGCACCAACCCCAGGGTTAACAGAAGTATGATCCGGTGTATTACCGCTTTCATTGCTTAATCCTTAGTTCCTGACGATCTTCTTGATCTCCTGCTGCCCGTACCATACTCGCTTGTTCGTCTCAATGTCTGTAAGAAAAAGGGTTGTGATGTAGTTCACGATCCGGGTATTGCTATTGGTATCTGTCTCTGAGGTCATCTCACCGAAAAGCATCAGATCAGCGCCAATTTCCTTTCCCCATTTCGACACAGTCGATGGATCGGCAAAATCTTGTTGCTGCGCCCGCTCCTGGCGCAAGTGATCTCTGAACTCTTCCGATTCAACCAGGTCAGCCAGGTTCGAATTAAAAATCGCGACCTCCAGTTTTTTGATGTAAGCATTGGCGTCAATGTGCTCGCTCGTTTTATTTTTGATCAGACCGATCACAATGGCTGGCTTCTTACCCTTTTCCTTCGTGTATTCAGCAAGCTTTGGTGATGCCAGCAGCTCCTGGATCATCTTGTTGGCCACCATGTGAGAATCTGTATCGTTCCACCGCCCACTCAGGTCAGTTTGCGTTTCGGGTGATACACGTGATACGCTGCGCTGACATGAGACTATCACGAGCATGATCATTGCACTGGCGCAGAGGGTCTTCATAGGTAAACCCTCATTGAATGGCCTTGAGCTCTCGGATGACCGTCGCAGGATTTTTAGCAGAAAAAATAAAATTACCTGCCACTAATACGTCAGCTCCCGAATCCAACAATTCTTTCGCGTTAACCATGTTCACGCCGCCATCAATTTCAATTTTAGCTTGTGATCCAGACTTGCGGATAAGATCCCTTAACTGTTCCACCTTGGTGAACGTATGTGAAATGAACGTCTGGCCACCGAAACCTGGATTCACTGACATCACGCAAACCAGATCGATGTCATTGATGACCTCTTGCAGTGCGGCGACAGGAGTATGAGGATTGATGGCAATGCCTGCCTGGCAACCCATTGCCTTGATCTGTTGAATGTTTCGGTGCATATTCTTACAAACCTCAAGATGTATTGAAATATTGTCAGCGCCGGCAGCACGGAATTTTTCAACGTGATGCTCGGGGCTCACGATCATGAGATGTACGTCAAGAGGTTTTTTGGAATGTCTTTTTATTGCTTCGACGACAGGTATGCCCATTGAAAAATTGGGAACAAACACACCGTCCATAATATCGACGTGTATCCAATCGGCCTCACTTTCATTGATCATCTTGACATCGCGCTCGAGGTTGGCAAAATCCGCGGCTAAAACTGACGGTGCAATCAGGGGTACCTTCATGTAAAAAATCTCCGGATCAAAAATAGACTTAATGCACTAACATTCAAGTTTCGTGCCCAATCGTTTCAAACCCGTGCTATACTTTTACGAGTTTGTAAGTGTAACGTTTCTCACCCCACCAGATCCTCAATATGTAATACCCGGCGGCGACGCTGCCGAGGTTTCCTGTGTATGACCTGTTGAGCCAGGAGAAGTTAATATCTTCATTATAAACAACCTGCCCTTGCGAGGATACAACCTCTATTCTGCAGGCGGTGATCTGACTTGGATCAGATGGCCTGATGGTAAACGTGTCGGATAAGATAGGATTTGGGTACACGTCGAACACATTTTCCTGCGCACTCCTTTCGAGGTAGTTAACAACTGCCTTAAAATTCGGGATTCCGTATCCGATCAGATTATCAGGGCTGCTCGCTTGTGAGGCCGAGTTTCGAATGGCCGCGATGACCTCCTTGTTGGACAGCAATGGGTATCGTTGCCAAACACCTGCAGCAAGACTGGTAATTAAAGGACTGGACAAGCTAGTACCGCTGACATTACCTGGTGATCCATCGGGCAAAATAACGCTCGTATTCACACCCATGGCTGCGACGTCCGGTTTGACCCTGCCGTCAGCTGAAGGGCCTTTGGAACTGCTCCCGGCACGCTGCCCTGTCGCATTCACGCTTGCTACCGCCAGCACGTCTCTCGCGTCAGCCGGAGCCGCGATGATCTGCCACGCATTAGCGCCTTCATTACCTGCGCTGCAAACTACAACTACCCCCCTGTCGGCAAGCCATTGAGCTGCTTTTGAGATCACAGTGGACTTGCCGTCCATATCCTCGTGCGTGTAGTTCATGCTGGCATCGTCAAAATCAAAGTAACCCAATGAAGAATTGATCACGTCAACGCCAGCGCTATCTGCGCTTTCAGCGGCAAATAGCCAGTTGTATTCCTCAATCCTGTATTCTGATGCAACATCTTCCGTTACGTACAGCTGATACTCGGCTTCGTATGAACCTCCAGTGAAAGTTCCTTCCTGGTAAGCGGCCATCACGGAAAGCACCTCGGTGCCATGTTGATCGTACTGAAACACATTGTCAGAATTGGCCACGAAGTCCCTGCTGGCGGAAAGATCTATCCTGTGCTCGTTGAAGATGTGTTGAAAAGGTTGGGCGTTGTTAACTCCCAGAAAGCCGCTATCGAAAATACCGATGTGGATTGTCTCTCCTCTATATCCCGCCGCTTGCATTTCATCCAGCCCAATGAGTTGCAGCTGTGCCTGCGTCCGTCCATCAACAGACGAGCCGTGTGCACGAGCATTTGTTTTTCTTCTGCCGTGGGTGATAAGTTTGGTTGAAGGTGCTACCAGGATTACGCTTGAAACGTAAGGCAGTGATTCGAGTGAAGGCAGCGTTGATGCATCGCATTGCACGAGGACGCCATTCATCCACCGCGTTGAAAAGAAGGGAGTAGCTCCGGCGTTTCTGGCACCTGTTACATAGTTTGAATTTACGGGGAAGTCCTGTTCGGTAATGGCAATGTTGTGTTGAAGTCTGCGGTCAATGGCGCGTTGCGAAAGAAAGGCTGCCGGCGATGAGGAATTGAAGGAGGTTCCATTCTTGTCTTTGAAAAAAATCATATAGCGGTTAACCTGCGCCGTGCAAACCGAGCAAAGCAGAAAAAAAACGAGAGACCATTTCGTTCTACTCCACACCATGTGCTTTAATAGTTTGCTGATATGTCAATCCCTCTTCAATGATCTGTTGTCCAAGACACCCCGAAGATTCCTGCGTACAATAGTGTAGTTGGTTCGTCTCCTTGTGAATTAGTCCTATGTTACGGGCATAGACTTCCTTTCGTTGGTCAAGAAATACAACATAATCTTGGTTATCATTTTGGTTGATGGTAATGCAGTCATCAAATGTCTCTGCACCGAAGGTTTCGCTAGCATAGAGGTTTTCCAGTTCGTAAAGATCTTCGCCGGCGGCATTGTAGAGATTGCCATTCCACTCCAACCCTTCCACCATGGGAACTTTGAATTTGACGTATGGAATATTTTGTTCCTGCATGGTCGCTTCCCGTTCAGTGGTCGAGGCAGACCAGGTGTCCTTGTAGGTCCATGCCGTTTCTCCCGCGTTGCGAAAACTACGATGGACCACAAAAGAATAATAACCAGCTGTATTAATGAAGGAATCTACTACAACGGTCTTCAACTCGTAGGTTTGCGTATGAGGAACGCCGAGTTCGTACGTGACTTCGCTAACATCGTAGATCTGATAATGACCTTTTTTCAGCGGGAGGTAATCCTCGGGGGTTCGGCTGGTTTCAATTTCATCACCCTGATCACAGGCGGCTGAGATAACTATCAATGCCAAAAAAAACTTAAAATACCGTTTCACAGAATATTCTATTTCAGATCGCAACAGCACGCAATTTTCAACGTAATTCGCACAAAGTTATTTCTTCTTTAGGATTAAAACTATGCCGCTAAAAACGTTAGTTAAGGTTGGAGGTCTTACAAATCTAAGCGATGCCCGTTATTGTGCGGGAATGGGTGTCGATATGATCGGATTCCAGGTTATTCCGGGTCAGCCGAACTACATTGAACCTCAAAGATTTCAGGAGATCAGGGGCTGGGTCGCCGGACCCCTCATCGTGGCGGAGGTATACGGATTGCAAACTGCGGCTGAGCTCGATGCGGTCATTGAGCAGTATAAACCCGACTATTTGGAATCAGGCGTCCACGAGATCGCATTGGTGAAAAATTATCCGCTACCGTACATCCTAGCGTTAAATGCCAATGAAACTTTGCCTGGTCAGGCGACAAAACCAGCCATGGTAATGATTGCGAAAGGTCAAACCACCATCGACGACATTCCAATGATGATCGTCGTTGAATCGGCAGAAGAGGCGCTATCATCATTGGTCCTAACCAACGTCAAAGGCGTTGCGCTGAAGGGAGGTCCTGAGATCAAACCAGGACTGAAAAATTACGATGCGATCGCATCTGTCCTCGAGGTTCTCGATGAGGATTGATGTTAAGAAAGACAAGGAAACGGCTGAGTGAATTAATAGGAATTCGAATGTTACAGCCATGATACTTTCTGCTCGGGTTTATGGTCTTGCCCGAGAATGTCACGGTATAGTCCGGGTCGCCTTGCATTGATATAACGATAGCCACCGGCGAGCGTCAGCTTATCGGGAACGAGTATCGACGAAGTGATGTCATCACCCAAGGTCCTGCATTCTGCAACAACATCGCCAAAAGGGTCAATGATCATAGCGCATCCATTTTTTAGCTGATCATCGTCCATACCAATTGGGTTGGAAAACACAATATATACACCGTTGTCGTACGCACGGGAGGGAAGCCATTTCATCAACCAGTCACGTCCCTTCATACCGTCAAATTCAAGCCGCAATGAAGTCGGATCATTTAGTCTATTTTCCCACAACTGCGGATCAACAAAACCGGCCCCCGGCCGGGTTGAAGGCGTGCACATTGTGACGTGCGGCGTAAAAATGATCTCAGCCCCCAAAAGCCGCGTGGCCCTCACATTCTCGATGATATTATTGTCATAACATACGAGGATGCCGCATTTCCAACCGTAAAGGTCGAACACACAATAAGCATTGCCTGGCAGAACGTGAGGATTAATGAATGGGTGAAGTTTTCTGAACTTCGCAACAAGGCCGTTTTTATCGACGCAGACATAAGCCTTATAAAGCTTGTCGTTGTCGTTCTCGAAGAGACCAGCCAATACGGCAATATCAAATTCGCGCGCGATGTTCGTCAGTTGATGAATGCTTTCACCGTCGGGAATACTTTCGGCAAGTTCGAACATTTGTTCTTTTGAAAGCTTTCTCGCAAATGAATAGCCCGTGACGGAGCATTCGTGAAAGGCTACAACTTTAGATCCGTCAGCGGCAGCCTTTGCTGACAGCATCCTGATGACGCTGAGATTATATTGCTTGTCGCCACTCCGGTTTTCAAACTGTGCGGTGGAGATCTTGAGAGGATCCATGAATCGAGAATGTACGTTGATTGTAATGCAATTTCAACGCATCACACGAGGAATGCAAACTAAGATGAGTTAAGATGAGTACAGGAAGGATTAGGACTCTGAGCCGGAGGAGAGCGTGGTCTGACTGGTGTATTGGGATCTGCTGTCCCAAATCTTCTTCCAGCGCTTGCGTTGTCTGGGATGGAAAGTCTCCCAAATTTCTTCGCTGCGTTCCAAAAGGGTTTGTGCAGCCCTGGCCTTCACGGCCTGGTGATTTGATTCGCGGGCAACGACGTCCAGCTTTTCATAGTACTGGCTGTTGATAAGCCTGATCCTCTGACACTGATCATCATCGAGTTTCAACTGATCCTTCCAGAACAGAGGATCAAAGAGAACAAGGTTCTTTCCTGATTGCTCATCTTGCGCGTATGCGGATGAAACAGAGAAAGCTAAAACGACGATGTATAAGGTCTTTAAATTCATGTGCCCAAATCAAAATGAATTAAATGCAAAATTAACGATATCAGCCCATTAAACGATTCTACCCATCAAAAATTGTTAAACAAACGAAATAGTGAGATGGATGGTATGATTTCAGTGTAGTGACTCGATAACGCAAACGTTTGATGCTAGTGTGCATTTTTACCGCAAAGACGCTAAGGTTCGCAAAGGACCGCGAAGATCTTTGCGCTACTTTGCGCACCCTTGCGCCTTCGCGGTAAAATGCATTTCAAGACCAATATGTTTTCATCTTGTTTCTTAAGAATGCAACACTTCGTTCGAGTTGATCCATTCCTTCGATACCATCTTCGATACTGATCCATCCATCGAAGCCAACCTTTTTTAGCTCAGTGAATATCGCGTCATAATCATTGAGTCCCTTGCCGATTTCTCCATGGCTCAACCGTTTTGCATAGCCAGTCGCTCCTCCTTCCTCGCGCCGCAGATCTTCGATTGTACCAGATAATAGAAACCTGTCGCTCGCATGCATGGTGACAACACGATTGGATACACGGTATAGCAACTCCAACGGATCCTCCCCGGCCAAATAGGTATTGCTTGGATCATAGTTGACACCAAAGTTAGGATGGTGAATACTGTCCACCAGCTTGCAGAAGACATCCATCTTTTGCGCGAATTCAGGAAATTCCCAGAAATCGTCCTTATAATGATTTTCAAGAATCAACGTAATGTTCCGTTCCTGCGCATAAGTTAGGCATGATTCAATGCAATCAGCCGCCAGTTTTACTCCTTCATTGATTGATAGTTCCGGTCGGCGTTGCCCTGACAATACGCGGCAATATGATCCGCCGAGCGAATAGGTCATGTCGATCCATGTTTTTTGCCGTGCAACTTGTTCAGCTCTGAACGCTTTGTCGGGGTGGGTGAAGTCAGGGGAACAACACATCATCGGAATGACTTTGCCATGATCTTCAACCTGACTGCGAAACAGCTTCCAGTTTGATTTATCAGCCATTTCAAGAAAGCCGGCGTACCATTCCAATCCATCGATATCAAGCTTCACGGCAAGCGCGATCCACTCAGAAACTTTCATTGTTCCATCTTTACAAAGCTCTTTCATAAAAGCTTTAGGAAATGCAGCTAATTTTGGCATAAAAATGAAGAGAGTGAATAGTGAAAAACTAAAAGTGAAAAGTTTAAATGTATCATTTTAATGGGCATCAATCCTTATAAACTATGTACGTGTCTATATCGCATCCAATATGAATCCCGGGTCGAGTCGCAGCAAATATTGGTGAGGGCTCGCATGTCGAGGCCGGTTAACTTTTCACTTTTCACCATTCACTTTTCACTCTTTGTATTTATCGTCGTCTGGTCTTTCGGCGGATTGCGGCCGATGAACGGATACTGCTCCAGGTCAACAACCTGTCCGCTGATGGGGCCACTTTCATCCGCAAGCCAATAGATGGCAGCCGCCGCGATCTCTGCTGGCCACAGTATTCTGCCGGCTGGCGCATAGACCTTCGGCACCTTCTTGTACCAATCGTCTGCAAGTCCGTGTTGTTTCTTCCGTAGCGTTTCCGTTTCTGTCAGCACCCATCCAGGGTTTATTTGGTTGACACGTACCCCATACTCGCGATGGAGTGTATCGCCAAGATTTCGTGTCATGGTCATTAGCGCGCCCTTCGAAACACTGTACGCAAAAAGGTTGGGTTCCCCACTGTATGCGTTGACAGACCCAATGTTGAGCACGCAACCCGCGGTTGTTTTCAAGTGTGGCAATGCAGCTTTGATGAGACTGAAAGGCGCCAGCGTATTGACTTCCAATACGCGCCTTAAAAATGACAGGTCAGTGCTTTCGATATTTGAGGAAACTACAGCAGCCGCGTTGTTTACGACTGCATCGAGCTTGCCGAATGTACTGATGGCGGTATCAACCAACCGTTGTGCACAACCATCGTCCGTTATATCAGCGACATGAAGCACGGCCTTATCTTTACCAATGCTCTGCAGAACGTCCTTTCCAAGGTCTTGTTCAAGACCGTGAATGACAACGCGCGCACCCTCTGCGACGCAAGCCAGCGCGATGGCTTTGCCTATGCCGGTGGTGCTTCCGGTGACGATGATGACCTTTCCGTTTAGCCTCACCGTTAGACTGGTTTGAGCACGCTTTTTACGACTTCTCCTTTGTGCATTTTCTCAAACGCTTCATGCCATTGTGTTACAGGCCAAACACCGCCAATGATCGGTTTAACGTTCAATTGGCCGCTGGCGAGCAGCGCAATGACGCGTTCCCAGATCGGCCAGTTATGGCTGAAGCTGCCCTGAAGACGAACATTTTTTTGGACTAATGGGTCAAGCGAAAAGCCCAAAGGCTGAGGACCCCAACCGACCTTGGCTATCTGTCCGTTGGGCCGCACCAGCTGAAGCGCAATCTTTAACGTCGCGCTAACGCCTGCAGCGTCGATGACGCAATCGGCGCCAAGTCCATCGCGTTGCCTGGCCCACTCCGTAGCGTCACCCAGGATGACTTCGCAGCCGTATTGACGCGCAATCTCCAGTCGATTCTTGTCCCCCTCGAGGCCAACAACAGCAACCTCTGCCCCGCATAGTCGCGCGACCGCGGCGCATAATATTCCAATGGTTCCGGGACCGAGCACAATCACGCGATCACCGGGAATGATGCGGCTATTTTCAACCACTGCGTTGAAGGCCACACAACATGGCTCGGTGAGGCATGCCTGTTCAAAAGCCAACTGCTCCGGCACGCGATGCAGGCACCGCGCCGGGACTTTTACAAAACGCGTCATAGCGCCGTTAACGCCATACCCAAAGCCTTTGCGCGTAGGGTCAAGGTTGTACAATCCAGCCCGTGACATTGGATTATTGGGATCAATGACAGCTGCAGTCTCACTGACAACCCGGTCACCTTCCTTCCATCCTTTGACACGGCTCCCGAGTTCTATGATGTGTCCGCCAAACTCGTGACCCAACACAACCGGATAGTTCACGGGCCAGCTGTGATCGGCTGTCCATTGATGAAGATCACTTCCACATACGCCCACATTGGCGACTTCCATGAGGATATCCTCGTCGCCAATCTCGGGTTTGGCTATTTCACGTAGCTCTACTGAACCCTTCTCAGGTGCAAAATTGACTACTGCTGCTGATTTCATGCCTGTTATTTAAGAGTAAACACTTGTTAAAATGATATCACTATTTTTTGCCAACCTTCACGTCGCCAAAAGCGTGGACAGCCTGGCAGATCATGCGCAGTGACGATTCGAGGTTTCCATCGGCAGTTTTGAATGCATCAGCGTCTATGGTGAGCGGCGCACCTAATACAACCAGTGGCGCGCCATATGAAGGACATTGAATTGCCTGCTCGAGGCTTAAGCCTCCCACTGCCTGCACGGGTACGTCGACAGCTTCCACCACCTGGCGAAGCTGGTCCAACGGACTCGGCATACGTTTCCCAGCGGCAGCGATGCCACGGCGTTCGTCGTATCCAATGTGATGAATAACGTAGCCGCAGCCCAGATCTTCCAACCAGCGGGCAGCTTCTACCATATCGGGACAACCCAGGTTGTCCCCCATGATACCGATCCCGTGATCCTTGCCGGCTTTAACCACACACTTGATCGTTTCCTCGTGTGCACGCGCCATAACAACAACGAAAGAAGCTCCCGCTTTTGCCATCATCTCCGCTTCCAGATACCCGCCATCCATCGTTTTAAGATCGGCAACAATAGGGATAGCAGGAAAGGCCTCTCGCAATTTGCGCACGCCGTGGAGGCCTTCAGCGAGAATCAAGGGCGTTCCGGCTTCCAGCCAGTCGACGCCTGCCCGCAAGGCCATAGCAGCGGTCTCCAGCGCTTCATCAATATTCGTTAGATCGAGGGATATTTGAACGATAGGTTTCATTTTAAGGCTTGTCAAACGATTGTCAAGCGAAGCTAGGCAAGCTTTTATAAAAGCAAAAACC
>Ga0193753_10002520_pt1 | contig 14327 bp, 12 predicted proteins | sample H1c2metaG_FD_144925 | JGI IMG/M metagenome (GOLD analysis project Ga0193753, IMG submission 144925) | Soil microbial communities from a riparian zone of the East river system, Colorado, United States - H1c2 | ecosystem: Environmental > Terrestrial > Soil > Riparian zone | place: USA: East... | reverse complement strand
CGGTCGACCGTGACGATCGTCCAAACGTTCACGCCCGTGCGATCCTTCCATCCATCGCCTTCCCAGGTTTCATGGCCGGGCTCGCCCGGTTGTGGCACGGTGTGAAACGTCCAGGCTAGTTTGCCGGTGCGAATGTTCCAGGCGCGCACGTCCCCGCGCGGGCCGTGTCCAGGGCTTTCCGGCACTTCCGCTCCGGTAATCACCAAATCGCCCGCAATCGCGGGAGGAGAAGTTTCGTCATAAACAGCGTCCGGAAATTTGTCCGCGACATTCGCTTTCAAATCGACCTCGCCTTCGTTCCCGAAACCTGGCACTTTCTCGCCGGTGCGCGCGTTCAACGCGAGCAAGCGCCCGTCGAGCGTTCCAAATAGAATGCGCGGTGGCGTGTTCGCGTCGCCGGGCCAATAAGCGACGCCGCGATGAGCGCGGGATTTGAGCGGGGCCTTCGAGTTCGCTTGTAGATCGAACTTCCAGAGTTCACGTCCCGATTCAGGCTCGAGCGCAATGATGCGGTTGGCTGGTGTCGAGAGATACAAAACACCATTGACCACCAGCGGAGTAGTTTCGAAAGCGGTTTGGCGCTGGCCGCGCGGTCCGGAAATCGCCGGCATTTCTCCGGTATGGTAGGTCCAGGCGCGCTCGAGGCGATTTACGTTTTCGCTATCGATCTGTTTGAGCGGCGAAAAACGCATCCCACCCGAATCGTGCCCATACATCGGCCAATCGGTCTGGGCGAAGGCTGCAACGGCAAACACTACGGAGAAACAAGCAACGCGGATCAGAGACACAATCTGAGAGTATAAGAATATTCGAACGGAGGAGATATATGTCATCGGCAGCGCCCGGTTTAGAGCAGTTGAAGCGTGGAATGCAAGCGACTTGGATGGCCGGGGACTTCGGCCAGATCGCGAAGTATTCGGCAAAAGGCGCGGCGGAATTCGTGGCGCGGTTGAACATTCAACCCGGCTCAAAGGTCCTGGATGTGGCTTGCGGCACCGGCAATCTGGCCATTCCGGCGGCCCGGCTCGCCGCAATAGTAACCGGCATCGATATCGCTTCGAACCTGATCGAGCAGGCACGCGAGAGAGCGGCCTCGGAAGGGCTTGACGCGACATTCGAAGAAGGCGACGCGGAGCAGCTAGCCGCGGGCACGGGCGAATTCGACGTCGTGATGACTATGTTCGGAGCGATGTTTGCGCCGCGGCCCGAACTAGTGGCGGCGGAATTGCTTCGCGTGTGCCGCCCCGGCGGAACAATCGCGATGGCGAACTGGACGCGTGAAGGATTCGTTGGCAAGACGTTTACGCTCGGCGCGCGTTTCGTTCCGCCCCCGGAAGGAATTCCTGCGCCGCTGCTGTGGGGAGACGAAGCCACGGTAACGCAGCGTTTGGGTTCCGGCGCCTCGAACATTCGCACCACGCGGCAAGAGATGATTATGGATTATCCGTTCTCGTCCAAAGAGCTTGTGAAGTTTTTTCGCGATTACTTCGGACCCACGCAGATGACTTTCGCACGACTGGACGAGAAGGGCCAACAAGAATACTCCGCGGCGCTCGAGAAGCTCTGGGACGAGCACAACGAAGGCGCCGCGCCGGGAACGCATGTGCGAGCCGAGTACTTGGAAGTCATCGCAACTCGCGCATAGCTTTTACGCCTCCGCCGCGACGCAGAGCGCCGGCACGCGAATTCCGCCAGCCATCTCCTTGCGCAGCCAGGCTTGCGCCAGACGAAGTTCACGGCGCACCGTGTGGACGGGTTTCGAGAGCGCCATCGAGGACTCCTCGGCGGTCATGCCAGCGAAATAGCGCATCTCGATCAATTGTCCTTTGAGCGGATCCGTTTTTTCGAGCCGCTGCAGCGCGTCATCGACTGCGAGCAAAGAGCGGTCCGGTTTGGGCCCCAGATCGGGCACGTCCGCGAGCGGTACTTCTTGCGCCGCGGCGCGCTTGGCGGCGGCCCGGGCGCGTGCGGTATCTACCAATACTTGCCGCATCAGCCGCGAAGCGATCCCATAGAAATGCGCTCGGTTCTCATAGGCAGGGTGCCGTCCGCCCGCGAGTTTTAGAAACGCTTCATGCACCAATCCCGTAGTTTCGAGCGGAACGGCGCCTAATTCGCGCCGCAAATGCGACCTCGCCAACTTTTTCAGTTCGTCGTACACCAACGGCATCACATCGTGCATCGCATCCTGATCGCCCGTCCGAAGGCGCTGCAACAGCCTCGTAATCTGCATCATCTTTTCCTCTATCCTTATATGCGTAATCGGGCGGGAGATTTAGCTCAATAAGGGTCAATTTTTCGCGTAAATAACATTTACCGCTTCGAGTTGACGCCGGACAAAAGCGTTGTTAGGAAGTTTGCGGTCCCAGTGCCGCCACAATTCCAGACGCTGGGTTTCGAGAGCGGATGCAAGGCTGGTCTCATGGGATCGACGGCGAAGCGCGGCAAGCGCGGCGCAGACGCGCGACATATCGACAGCATCGGTCAGGCTAGTTTCCGGCGCCGGCTTCCATGCCTCGATCTGGCCAAGCAGTTTTTCGTAGACGCCCTTGGCCGCCGGGATGTCGCCATTGTCCGCTTCGTAGTCGGCGAGAGCGCGCAGCGTTACATCGGGCTCCGAACCCGGCTTCACTTTCTCGGCGGGATAAGTCTTCATCTGACGCAGGATCTCGAAGGCCGCATCCAATCGCTCGCGAGCTTCGGCGCCGCGGCCAAGTTGTCGCAACGGATAGCTTGAGCCCGCCAGCGCGCTCACCTCAAACCGTCGGAAACTCCCGTTGTTTTTGATTTCGGCCATGTGGCGCAGAACGTGATCGTAGATAGCCAGCGAACGGCTGGGAGCCGAGCGTTGCAGGATATCGGCGAGCGAGATTCCTGCCCTCGCCAGATTGCCTCTGGTGCTCTGATCGTTCGGGTCCTGGTGGACAAAACTATCTGCCATGTCGAAGGCGCGCTCGAGAATGGCCGCCGCTTCTTTGCGCCTGCCCAGGTTGATGCCTTCATTTCCGCCAAGAATCCTGGCCTGGTAAGTGAGAGCCTGAATGAAATTCAGGCTTCGGCCTAGCCCGGCATTCCCGGCGTCCGGCTCCAGCGCTTTTACCGATGCACTAATCTCTGTGAAAGCTTCATCGAGATCTCCCTGGCCGCGAAACACGTCCGCTGAAACCCATAGCAGAGTTCCGAGATACGGCTGGTTATTGTAGAGCCGGGCCAGATCGCTGCCGCGGTGGCAAAGGCGCAACGCATCGTCAAACCGCCGGCTGAGCATATGTTGATCGGAAACGTTGAGATACGTCACGAGGATCGCCGGCGCCTCGGCCTCGTCCCCTTTTCCTGCGTTAAATTTCTCGAGCCATTCCGCGGATTTCTGTGCCAATGCCAGCGATTCCTGATAGCGGCCGCCGAATCGGGCCAGCAGCATTTGATCGTGAGCGATTTGCGCCGAACGCAGGAGCGCCGTTCGATTGCCCGGCTGCGACGCGAGCGCGGCTTGCACAAACCGCTCCGCCGTCCGAAGGTTTCGAGCGGCTTGATCCATCTGGCCAAGATTGGCCGAAATGGGCACTCCTTGCACGCGCGCCACGCGCATGTAGGCGTTCCCGATTTCGAGAGTAAGCTCGGGATCTCCTTGCACATCGCCGGACAATCGCCGCAAATATTCGAGCGATGTGTCCACAATTAACTGCCTCGCCTTGGTGCTTCCCGGGATACGGCGCACTTCGACGTCGATATCAAATAGTTTGTTCGATAGTTGGCGCACCTGAACAAATCGCTGTTGCGCGATGGTGCGCTGGTTGTTCGCTACGATCGCGCCCCCGGCAAGACCAGCCACGGCAAGCACGCCCGCCGCAACCGGCAGCCAATGCCGGTGCAGAAATTTTCGCGTTCGATACCAGGCGTCTCCCTTGCGCGCGCGTATCGGGCGCGCTTCGAGATAGTTTTCGAGATCGTCGGAAAACTGTTCGATGGTGGCATAGCGCTCCAGCGGCTCCGTGCGCAACGCCTTCATCAGAACCATCTCGAGATCGCTCTTCACACCCGGCGCCAGCTTCGAAGGAGGTGTGATTTTTCCCGTGGACACCGCCAGTGCGACCGCACCTGGTGAATTGCTTTCAAACTGGTGCGGGGAAACACCTGTCAATAATTTGTAAAGCACCGCGCCTAGTGAGTAGACATCCGTCGCCGTACTCATCGCGCCGCCTGTCACCTGCTCGGGACTTGCATAGTCCGGCGTCAGCATACGCATATTCGTCGCCGTGGAATCGGTGGTCAAGTCGAGCATCTTGGCTATGCCGAAATCCAGAAGCTTCGCCTCGCCTTCCGCCGTAACGAGAATATTGGCCGGCTTCAAATCGCGGTGCACCACCAGATTCCGGTGCAGATAGCCGACAGCGGCGCATGCTTTCAAAAAGAGCGTAATTTTTCGCCGTTGGTCGAGGCCGGCCGTGTACACGTCGATAGGTTTTCCCTCGACGTACTCCATCACCAGATACGGCTGCCCATCTTCGCAATGGCCCGCGTCGAACAGTCTAGCGATGTTCGGATGCGAGAGCGTCGCTAGAATTTGCCGTTCCGCTAGAAAGGCCTGCCGTAGTTCGCGGCTGTTCGCCCCGGGCCGCAAGAGTTTCACGGCCACTTGCTGAACGACTTCTCCATCGACGCGCTCGGCTAGATAGACTGCGCCCATGCCGCCGCGTCCCAGGAGATCCCCGAGGCGGTACGGTCCGCAGTGCATGTCTCGTGGCTCGAGCCGTTCCAGCGCTCGCCGCGCGACGTCCCCGATTTCTGTTTCGAAGGAATCGGTAGAACGCACATCGAACGCCATCAGAGCTTCCACCTCTGACCGCGTCATTCCGTCGACACCGTGCTTATCGAAATAGCCGGCGCGCGCTTCCATAGGCAGATCCGCTACTTCATGGAACAGATCTTCAACCGACGCCCTCATTTCGTCATTGCTTCAGAATCCAGGCACTTCTTCCAAACGGAAATACACCGCCAATCCGCGCTCGCGCGCGATTCGTACGTCCTGATCCGCTCCCCTGGATTCGCCCTCAATCCGAAGCACGGCGTCACAACGCTCAAGGAGCCGGCTCGCGACCGGATAAAGGAATTGCTCTGAAACGGCATCGCCCAGTTGGACGCCCCCCGCCTTTCTTATCAGCGGTAAGGCAATCCATTCGCCAATCATGGGAATGTGTCCTGCCCGATAGACCGACAGCGCGACGGATTCCAGTTTGTCCAGATTCTTCGCAATTAATTGAGGATCGTCGTTTGTTCCCGACCGATACGGGCCCGCAATTAGGATAATGAGCGGCTTCGTGGTTGTCACAAGAGGTTCCTTGTCCAATCTAGCAAAACGTGCAACATCCTGCAACTTCATGTAGTATCATGCATAGGACACACCGTGCTGACGACTCAACGTAAACAACACATTCTGGACGTTCTCCGCCGCACGGGCCAGGTCATCGCCAAGGACTTGAGCCAGGAACTGGGTCTTTCGGAAGACACGATTCGGCGCGACCTGCGCGAACTTGCCTCCGAAGGGCTCTTACAACGGGTTCACGGCGGCGCGCTCCCCGCCTCGCCGGCGCTGGGCAATTTCGCCGCTCGTTTGCACGTGGCGACGGACGAAAAGAGAATCCTCGGGCGTACGGCGGCGCAGATGGTCCGGCCCGGGCAGGTTGTCATTCTAGACGGCGGCACGACCGCGGTCCAGATCGCGCGTCAGTTTCCCGCGGAGTTGTGCGCCACGGTTGTCACCCACAGCCCGACCATCGCGGTAGAGCTTGTCGAGCATCGCTCGATTGAAGTCGTGGTCATTGGTGGAAAGTTGTTCAAGCATTCGGTCGTCTCGATCGGCGCGGCCGCGCTTGAGGCGATCGGCCGCATTCATGCTGACGTCTATTTCATGGGCGTTACCGGAATCCACCCGGAAATCGGACTCACCACGGGCGATCTCGAAGAAGCTCACATCAAAAGAGCGCTCAGCAAGAGCGCGGCGGAGACCGTCGTACTGGCATCGTCCGAGAAGCTGAATGCCGCCTCCCCGTACGTGATCATGCCTTTGCCGGAGCTCACGGGAATGATCGTCTCCGCGGATACGAAACCGGATGTGATTGCACCCTATGTCAAGTTGGGGATTACCGTGACGAAAGCGGCCGTTACTTAAGTCGGACCAATTCGTTCAACTTTGCCGGGACATTCCGCAGATGTATAAGTGAGGAGATTTATACGTTGTCCTGATTCTTATTTTCTATTTGCCCGGCTGTACTGTTCCTTTGCCTGGCCTGCGCCCAATCTATTCCTGCCGATACACTGACAATCAGCGGCATTATTAATCAATCCACCAACGACGGAACCGGTCCCGCCGTTAGCAACCCAAGCCTCAACAACATCCTCGACGGCAATGCCTACACTCTCGATTTGAGTTTTTCGGGATCCGTCTCTTCGCCTGGAACCTACGATCTAAATGGATCGAGCCTATTCCTTCGCGTGCCGGTAGCCGGCGCCGTGGAGAGCGCTTTCGACTCCGTCAGCTTGACAATCACACAGTCCGGCGTCTCGGACCAGATCAGCTTGTTCGCGTGTTTATCGACCGGCTCTGGCTGCAACCAGGGCAACGAACTCGGTCTGAGCTTCATGATTCCGGCGGCGAGCCTGAACAACCAAAACGTGGCTGCGTTGGGAATCCCGAATCTTCTCCCGTTCGATCTTCTGGAGGACGACGGCGTCACTGACATCCAAGGATCGATTGCGAATTATTCCTATACGCAAACGTCTCCCGTGCCGGAGCCTGCGTCTTGCGTATTCGCGGCGTTAGGCTTGGTCGCTGTGGCTCTGAAATCCATCCAGCGGCATCGTCGCTGACTACGCCAAACGAAAGCCCGCATATTCCTTTACATATTGGTTACAACTCTTTCCTTTTCGATGCCGCATGTCTAAGTAGGACGGACAACACCGTGCCTATCAGCAGACACAGATTCGAAAAAGGATAATTCCGATGATTCGTTTACATTCTAAGATCGCGGCCGCCTTTATGGCGCTTACTCTTGCGTCCGCCGCGGGATTCGGACAGTCGGCCTTCGCGGATGCCGTCAAGGCGCCATCCGTGCCGTCTGACCTTCAGCCGGATGAGGGAAACGTCGCTTTCTTTGAGGGGCATGCCACGGGTACTCAAGACTACGTGTGCTTGCCCTCGACCACCGGATTCGCCTGGACATTCTTCGCGCCGCAAGCGACCTTGTTCCAGAACATCAAGTGGCTTCCGCGCGATCTCAAGCAACAGATCGTAACCCACTTTCTCAGCCCCAACCCGGCTGAAAACGGTCTTGCTCGCGCCACCTGGCAAAGCTCGTTCGATACCAGCGCGGTGTGGGCCAAAATAAAAACACCGAGCACTGACCCCGCTTTCGTGGCCGCGGGCGCAATTCCGTGGTTGCTGCTCGACGTCGTGGGAGCGCAGCGCGGGCCTACCGAAGGCGCCGTCCTCACGCCGGCTGTTCAGATCCAGCGCATCAACACGCATGGCGGCGTCGCGCCGTCAGCCGGTTGCAGCCAATCGGCAAACGTCGGGGCAACCGCGCTAGTGCCTTACACTGCCGACTACTTTTTCTATAAAGCCGGCGGCAAGCATTGAGCAATTGGGGAAGCTGCTCTCAGCTTCCCCTTTCGTGCATCAATACTGTTTCAACTCTGTCACAAGTTCCCGCAGGTATTAAGTGGAAAGACACAGTCCTCTTCACATGAATTGTAGTGATGACAACGATGCCGATTGCGATCAGCATTGTATTCCGGCGGAAACGCGACTGGGCGCGATACGCGGTCTATGGACCGCATCCGTCTGCGGCCTCGCCCTTTGGGCCATCCTGATCGGCCTCGTCTGGCTCGCCTGGATCTCCCTGTCTTGAGTCGAGTAAGTGCTTATTGATTGGTTACAAAGTGGATATAACTATGATAATTCGTTTATTGATTCTGTCTCTCGCCGCTGTGACGGTGTGGGGGCAATCTTTCGGTGGCCGCATCGTCGGCGTAGTAACAGACTCAAGCGCGGCGGCCGTACCCAACGCCGCGGTAATTGTGGTGAGCGAAGGGACCGGTGCGCAGCGCCGCTTAGTCTGCGACGCCAATGGAATTTACGTGGCGCCGGAGTTACCGGTTGGCTATTACACCGTTAGATACGAGGCGATTGGTCTAGGCAAAGCGGAGCGCCAGCAAGTCAAAGTCGACGTCGGCGGCGAAACCCGCATCGACGTTACGCTTTCCGTGCAAGCTCTGGAACAATCCATCGAGGTCAAGGCCGACGCCCCTGTTCTGCAGCGCGATTCGAGCGCTCAAGCCGAGGTGGTCGATACGCGCCAGGTCGAAGAACTGCCGCTGAACGGCCGCGATTTTCGGAAATTGACTTTCCTCGTGCCAGGCGCGGCGCCACGCTCCCCGCGCGGCTCGCTCGGGTCATTCACGGTGAATGGCCAGCGCGAAAAGTCGAATATCTTCTTGATCGACGGCGTCGATAACAACGATTCCTATCGCAACCAGCCTTCTTTCAATCAGGGAGGCGTAAGCGGCGCGCAGGCGACGCTTTTCCCCATCGACGCCTTGGCCGAATTCAGCGTCCAGAGCCAGGGATCGGCGGAGTACGGCCGCAATTCAGGAGCCGTAGTCAACGCGGTCATCAAATCCGGCACTAACGAGATCCATGGATCGCTGTATGAGTTTCTGCGCAACGATAGGTTAAACGCCCGAAATTTCTTCGAAACTCTTCCGGGTGCGACGAAGGGTCCGTTCAAGAACAGCAACTACGGCGGCGCCTTCGGCGGCCCCATCAAGCATGACCGCACATTTTTCTTTGCCGCCTTCGAAGGCGAGCGAGGAAGGCCCAGTTCCTCACTCGCCGTTTCCGTTCCGAGCGCGACCGACGTCGCCGCTGCCCGTGCTGCAAACGCAGCCGCTGGAAGGCCCGAGAACGCGCTTGGCGCCAAGATCCTCAGTCTTTTCCCGCAAGAAAACATTTCCGGAGCTAAGGCCAACTTTGCCTATAGCCTTCCTAACATCATCGACAGCGACAATTTTCTCGTGAAGATCGATCACCGCTTCGGCGACAGGTTCAATTTAAGCGGCCGCTACGTGTTCGGAAACGGCAACCAGACCTTCCCTTTGAACTCCGGCCAGGGCTCGCAACTTCCGGCGTATCAAACAGTGGTGCCCACGCGGGTGCAGTTGGCGGGATTGAATTTTTCGCAAATGCTGACCAGCCGACTGATCAACGAGACCCGTTTCAGCTTCATCCGGTTCGCGCAAGTCTTCTCGCCCCTGGATTCGGCCTTTGACCCGGCGAGTATCGGCCTGCTAACGGGAGCCACAGGCGGCCTGCCGTCGATCATCGTGGGCGGATTCGAGAGTTTGGGCGCGCCCACCAACGAGCCGCGCGGCCGCGTGAGCCAGGCGTATCAAATCGTCGACGCTCTCGTCTGGGCGCGTGGCAGCCACACTTTCAAGGCCGGTGCGGATTTCCGCCGGCCGCTGGTCCGCTCATTCAACGATCAATTCGCACGCGGACGTCTTAGCTTTAATACCCTGGCCGACCTATTAGCTGGGGTTGCGGCGCCCACCAGCACAAGCATTGCTCGTGGCGCGACGCGCCGGGATACTTACACCAACAATCTCGGCTTTTTTCTTCAGGATGACTGGAAGGTCACGAGCCGACTTACTCTGAATCTCGGCTTGCGGTACGAGTACACCGGGCCGTTATCGGAGAAGTCCAACAGCATCTCGAATTTCATTCCGGCCAGCGGCTTGCTTCGCGTCGGACAAGGTCTCGACACGCTTTACGACCGCGACTGGAATAACTTCGCACCGCGCGCCGGCTTCGCTTTCGACCCGCGAGGAACCGGGAAAACGGTGATTCGCGGAGCCTATGGTCTGTACTACGATGCGCCATCGCAAGATTTCTTCCTGGGCCAGAGCTTCCCGAATGGAAACGTGGGCACCAATCCCGTTCCGGGACTAGGAACTTTCACCGTTAATTTCACCGGCCCAGTCCCGTTCGGGCCTGGCGTTAACATTTTCGGCGGCGTCAACGCACCGGTTCCCCCTTTCACGGTATTCGGCGTGGATCAACATATGCGGACGCCTTACGTGCAGAGTTACAACTTCAATATTCAGCAGACTCTCGTGGAGGGTACGGTGTTACAAGTCGGCTATGTCGGATCGAAAGGCAACAAACTATTCCGCGTGCGCGATATCAACCAGGCGACAGCCGGACCGCCGGCGAGTGTACAACAGCGCCGGCCCTTCCAGGCTCTCTATCCGCAATTCGCAGGCATCTATCAATTGGAAGCTTCGGCCAATGCCAATTACAACGCTTTGCAAACGGTCCTGCGCCGGCGCTTTTCGAATGGCCTGACGCTGTTCGCATCGCATGTCTGGTCGCATTCGATCGACGATGCGTCGAACGGAATCTGTTCGTGTACTGCCGGCGTCTCACTGCCACAGAACAGTTTCGATACACGCTCTGAAAAGGCCGTGTCCAGCTTCGACCAGCGGCAGCGGTTTACTCTGAACTTCGTCTACGATCTGGATATCCTGCCGCGAGCGCTGCCGAACTGGCCGAAGCGATTGACCCAAGGCTGGCAGATGAGTGGTATCTACACTCTGGCGAGCGGCCTGCCGATCACTCCTTTCTGGAACGGCTCCGCGCCCAGCGGCAGCGGTGAATCGAGCAACGACCGGCCAAACGCCATCGGCAATCCAAACGATGGACCGAAGCGCTGGGACGCGTGGTTCAACCCGGCCGCCTTCGTTGCCGCTCCGGCAGGCACTTTTGGCAATGCGGGACGCAACACCGTAATCGGGCCGCGCACGAACATGGCCGATTTCTCGGTCGTTAAATCGACACCGATCAACGAGCGCATCCACTTGCAATTCCGCTCGGAATTCTTCAATATCTTCAACCATCCGAATCTCGCGCTGCCGAACGTAACGGTGAATAGCTCCGCATTTGGCACCATTGCGAGTACCGTGGATGTGGCCAACGGGAATCCGCTCGGCGACGGCGGCCCTCGGCTAGTGCAATTCGCGCTAAAACTGATTTTTTAGCGCGCCAGATCGACAGCAGTCGTAGTGACGTAATACTTGGCGAGCATGTTGGGCTTCTCCCAACTGGGCAGAGTCCGGGGGTCGCGCACGTACTTCAGAAACTGCTCCACAAGCTGGGTGAACGTGGAGCCGCCACGCGCACGATCCTCCGCTGGAATCACCACACGAATTTCCCGCCCATTCTGTCGCAAGGTGAGATTGGGAAAAGGAAGTTGTCTTAGTCGACTTTCGAGAGCTGCTGTGAGATTCTCGCCGGCATTCGGAATCACATCCATCTCCGGAATGTAATTCTCGAGCTTCGATGTGCGCACGCGAATCGTCGCGCGCGTCCCACGATAAACGACGAGATAGCTGTCGCTCAGAGCCCCTGGCGTTTCGTAATCCCAACGATCGCTGATGGCCGTGTGAATGCCCCGAATCGTATACAGCGCCGTGTTGTTGCAATCGTATTCCAGCCGATCGTTATGCACCGATGGCTGAAGAAACGCCGGCCATTCCTTTGCGCCGGTCAAGCGCTCGAATTCCGGCAGCGTCAAGAAGATGGGCGAACGAATGGCTTTCAATATCTTGACGTCGTGTTTATAATCGATCGCCTGATTCGGAAACAACGTCGCCATTTCGAGATCGATGAGATGCGTGCCCACATCCGCAATCGCCTCGCCCTGCTGCCTCACATCCAGAAACCAAGGCGGACGAAGGTTCACTTTCCCTTGGGTGAACTTGATGAGCGAGTGCAAATTTTCAAGCTTCACGGCGGGATCGGATGGACTGCCGGTAAGTGGACGACCGAAAACTTCGGGATCGCGCATCAGCTCGCGTTGGATCTGGTAGACGATATTGAACCGCTCCGTCATGCCGTCGTAGAAAGCCAGATGCTTTTGGCCGGCCGTGTTCAAAGCTTCTTCGAGTTGAGAGAAGTGTTGACTATCGATGATCCACGGCTTATCTGCCAGCACATTTTGCCCGGCGCGCAGGCTGGACAAGATGCGATCGATCTTCACATCATTCCGCCCTGAGATCACCACGATATTTCCGGGCGGCTCTTCGAGCATGAGCTTCAGGAAATCGGGCGTGATGTGGGATTCGATCTTCCAATTCGTCGGATTCTTGGCACGATGATTGAATCTCGCGAGGCTATCGAGGAAATCCGTGACTCCTTGCCCGGCGGGAGCGTAGACGTGCACAACGTTCGAAACATCCGGAATCTGCTGGGAGAACACGCCCGCGGCGTGTGAGTGGTCAGGATCGATAACGATCATATGCCGTGGGTCTTCAGCACCTTGAACGGTACTTGCAAGTAAGGAAATGGATAGGATTATGAATCGCTTGACGGTCATAGTCGATTGACCGGAACTATACGAAACCGGCGCCTCCCCTCAATCCGGTATGTCTCGAAATCCGCGTGATCCACGGTGAGAATAGTAGAGAGCGATTCCCTTTTCGCGAGGTATACAAGAGTGGCGTCGGCGAAATCCATGGGGCGGTCCCAGTAGCGAGACATCAAATCGTGCAGATGCCGCAGTTCCGAATCTTCAATCGTAGCTTGAACCAACGCGCCGGACCGGATCAATTTCCAGGCCGCATCCATCTCCCTACGGGAGTCGCCAGCGAGATGAAACAACTCGGTGAGAACGGCTTCAGAAGTCAGCAAAGGAAGTCGAAGCTGGCCGAATGCAGCGACGCAAGGCCGGTGCCAGCGGTCCGACCTGTCCAACAGCGCCAGAATCGCACCGGTATCAATTAGCGCATTATCGGGCATAACGCCGGCCAAGGCGCTGCCGGACCAATTTCCGCGCAGTCTCCGAGCGGCGAGGGTTTCGGCCGGCCAAAGCGCCCAGGCTCTTTGCCGCGACCTCGTGAAGTCTCCGCTGCTCTTCGTCCTCGTCGTCGCTCACGGCACTCTTCTTCAGCCAGTTGCGAATGGCTACATCAAGCACGGACGAAACGGACGCCTTGCGCAGACGCGCTTCACGCTCTAACTCCGATTTAAGCTCGCTGGACAGGCGCCAGCTATAGACTTCCGTTTTCATGCACTACATTGTAGTGCATTACGAGAAATTCTACAAGGGATCAAAAATCGACCGAGACGCCAAATGCGCCGCCCAATCGCGGGCTCCCTTCAAACCTGCCTGTGGTCAACGCGAAGTCGAGCCCCACCGACTTAGTCAACGCGTATTTTGCGCCGAACTGCTCTTGTAACTGCGCCTTTCCCAGACCGAACTGATCCGTGAGTCCACCCGCCACTTCACCGCCGAGCAGCCAGCGCCTATTGAGCCTGTACGTCAGTGACGACGCGCCCGTGAACACCACTCCGCGCGTGGATTTGATCCCGACCACGCCAGTCAACGTATTCCCTGAAAAAAGAATGCCGGCATTGACGCGAAGCATGATTCGATCGGTGATCGTTTTTTGGGCAATCGTGTTCAGCCAGTAATCGGCGATTCCCGAACCGAGTTGATTGGCGGAATCGCCCGTGGGCGCCTCGATATAGAGTCCCAGCGAGATCGCCGGCATGCGCGAGTCCTTTCGCTCCCGCCGCAGGTTGTACTTCATTTGCAGATCGAGATCGCCAAGGCCATAAGCGTTCGGAATTCCAGTGGGCCGGTCGTTGTAAATAAATAGCAACGGGTAGTCGAAGCCGATCTCCAGCCGGTCCAACAGGCCATAGGTCACTTGCAGCCGCGTGGTGTTTTGACGGACGGCCGGATATGCGCCGCGTTGCAGCAGGTCGTGCTCGGTAAAAAGTTCGAGATGAACATGCCGGACGTCGGTGACGTCGGCGTCGTCCGTAAGGAAGGGTTGCTGGGCGCGCCCGGCCACAGCGATCGCGAAGACCAGCAGTAGCAGGCGCCGCATCAGGCGTTTTCGGGAAGGTTATCCTTTATTTCCTGTAGCAGAGCTTCGGGTTGTATAGGGCTCTTCAGAAGTTCTATCTCAGGATCTTTCGCGATGCTTAGCTTGTGATACTCGCAAAGTTTCTGGAGCATTTGTAGCATCTTAGTAGATTCCTGCTCCGCGAGTAAGTTAATCTGCAGGTCCAGATGCGAGCGCGAGTCCGCTTGTTTGTTGCCTCTATTCTGACTCATCAAAATGAAGAGCGACAGAAAAATAGCTTCGAGCGAGACGACGAATGTCAGGAACTGGTAGGGATATGGATCGAATGCACGGATTCCGGGTACCAGACCAGCGTTCAGTAAGACCCAGCCGCCGAACCAAATGGCATGCGCGCTGAT